>Ga0157369_10003444_pt1 | contig 18760 bp, 11 predicted proteins | sample C25metaG_FD_113461 | JGI IMG/M metagenome (GOLD analysis project Ga0157369, IMG submission 113461) | Corn rhizosphere microbial communities from Kellogg Biological Station, Michigan, USA - C2-5 metaG | ecosystem: Host-associated > Plants > Roots > Rhizosphere > Soil | place: USA: Michigan... | reverse complement strand
TGGCACGCGGGTACGATGAGCTGCGTTTCGCGCAATGCGGGGAGATCGGCGAGCGGGCCTGTAAGGCGACCGATCACCGTTCCGGGATGCACGATCGGGGGCAGGGAATCGCTCGGAATATCGAGCCGCGTGAGCAGCTCTGGCGACCAGCCACCGGTCGAGAGCGCGACGAGGCCGGTATGCGTTGCGTTCGTGTACTCAGCGACGCGACGGCCGCTAAGGCGGTGAAGAACGTACTCGGGCAAGTTGACCCAGGCAGCATGCGGATCCGTGCCGGAGGCAGCGTCGGCGAGAAGTTGGTAGGCCGTGTTGATGCGAAGTGGCTGCGCGCCGGAGTGGCGGAATGCGAAGGCGGGATCGACGAGGCGGTCTGCCTGCACCTTTGCGGCGATGGTGCGCTCGTCGCGGTAGCAGAAGGGATCGGCAATTGCCTGGCCGCTGGGAGTGAGCCGGACATAATCAACAGCCCAGCCATCCACTGCGATGGAAGCGATCCCTTCGAGAGCGACGGAAGCGGCTTCGCGCAGGCCATCCATCAGTCCGGACAGAATGCGATCCAGAGGCCAGCGAAGGGAGCCGTCCGCGGCGTGGACCGGTCCGTTGGCGACGCGGTGCACGAGCGAAATGAATGGCTCACCCGCGTGCCAGCGAAGCAGGGAAACGCGGCAGCTTTCCGCGCCGAGATCGATGGCGACGCGGGCGCGGCGGCCGGTTGCGGTGGAAATGGTCATAGGATGTCAGTAAGTCTCAGCAGTTACTCCGAATTACTCGGTTTGCTCGCGGACTATCTGCACGGGCCCGATCAGCCCCGAAGGTAGCAGGGGCGAATCGGCCTTGTAGGGTGTGACGTCGGCGTAAGTATATTTCTTGGCGCCGGGCTGCTGGTCGCCGATGAGGCGGTTGACCCAGGCGTTGACCACCTTGATGGTGACCTGGTTCGTGCCCGGTTTCAGGGCCGTGGTCACGTCCACGCGATACGGCGCATGCCAGACCACGCCAAGGTCTTTGCCGTTGACTGTGACTTCAGCGAGATTTTTGACGTCACCGAGATTGAGCCAAAGGTGCGCGCCCTTCTTGAACCAATCCGCGGGTGCGTCAATCGACTCGGTGTAGGTGCCGATGCCGGAAAAATACTTCACGCCGGAATCGGAGCTGTCTTTCCAGTCGATGAGGTGGTCAATGGTGATGGAGGGTGGCGCTCCGCGGAGAGGCTGGAACGCGATCTGCCAGGGGCCGTCCACGGTCGCGAGTTGCGTCTCACTGGGCTGAGGAAGCGCGCGCGAGGGTTGCGTCGTTGGCTTTTCGAAGACGACGAATACGGCTCCCCAGGGTTCGAGCCGCAGAGGGACGGTAGTGGCGCCATTTGCGATTTTGTAGGAGGCGGGCTGAGTGGTTCCAGTTTCGGCGCGCCATAGCTCGGGCGCCTTGCCGGTGACGCGGAAGGTGGCGTCGACGGTTGCGGGGTTATCGCTGCGATTGTCGACGAAGTAGAGGTCTCCGTTGGCGAGCTTGCGGTGGACAAATTCGAGATGCGTATCGGCTTTGTCGCCGGTGTAGTCGAAGTCGGGCGCGACGTGGAGAGCGGTGAACACGTCGCTGAGCGGCTGCCCCGCATAGACCGTACCCTTGCCGACGTGGTGAATGCCGGAGCCGTCGCCGAAGAGTTCCGTATTGAGCTTTTCGAATTCGGCCTGATCGTCGGCGAGGCTGGGATCGTCAGTGGGTTTGAGGCCGGCGACCACTGCGCCTGCTTCGACGAGTTTGTGGATGGCGCGGAGCACAGGGAGCGACATGTGCTTGCTGTAGGGATCAAGCCCAAGCAGCTTGTAGCGCATGCCGGCGGGAGTGGCGAGCTGGCCGTTCACTACGCTGAGCTCGTGGATCAGCGCGTCGGCGTTGATGTAGTCGAAGCCGTAGCCGGCGGGGATGTCTGGCGATTTGTGATCGAAAATGGCAGTGAGGTTGGAGTCTTCGCCGTAGAAATAGACAAGGTCGGCGCCGAAGTGGCCCTGCTGCAGCATGTAGCTGGTGCGGGCGAGATAGTTGATCCACGGGCCGGCCTGCTCGGCCCAGGTTTCGTTGCGATTGAACCACTGCCCGTAAGGGCCTAGGGTGAGACCCGGCTCCTTCGTGGGATCGGTTAGCGGCTGATGCGCGGATTCGTGAATGACGAAGCGGTTGATGCCGTTGAGGAATTCCTGGTCGGCGGTGGGCTTGAGGGTAGCGGGCGACCAGGCCCAGGGCGCCTTGGAAGCGGTCATGGATTCGGCGGCGGCAATGTTCTGGCCGTAGATGTGAGCCACGGATGCGGATTCGCGATCGTCGGCGTTATAGCCATAGGTGGGCTTGTTCACGCCGGGGGATTGCGTCCACATGGCGCTCATGGGGATTTCGTTGAACTTCTTCACTTCCATGCCATCTGCGACGAAGGCTCGGCCTCCCTCATGCGACTCGCCGTAGTGTCCCATGCCGCGCTCGTGCAGGACCTTTTCGAGCTCGCCGTAGTGCTCCTCGGCGATAAGGTCGGCGATGGTCTTGCGGAAATCCCATAGGAAGCGGTCGCTCGCTTCGGCGCTCTGGACGATGCGGCCGGTGAGGACGGGAAGCCACGGTGTGGCATCGTAGCCGCGCAGGCGTTTGAAGTCCGCGAGCATGTTGTCGGTCCAGTTCTGCGAGCCGGCTTCCCAACTATCATTGATCACATAGCGGATGCCCCGCTTGCCAATGAGATCGGGGCCGACGGTGTTCTTGTAGCTGTCGAGGTATTTCTCGAAATAGTCGCGGACATAGCGGCGGTCGAGCTTATCGACTTCGAGGCCGGTGGCCTCCTTCGTGGCAGGATGGTTGGTGATTCCCAGCAGGGAATAGCCGAAGCGGAGTACGATCCACTGGCCTGCGGGCGGCGTCCAGTCGAGAGTGCCGTCGGGCTGCATCTTCGATGTGAGGTCCATGACGCTGGACTTGTCGATCGCATCCGATGCGTCGACGTGAGGAGTTGCGAATTCGTAGAGGTCCGCGGTGGGAACGAAGGCAGCCTTCTCTTCAAAATGATTGACGCGGGCACCGGGATGAAGCACGAGTTCGGCCACATCGTAGTGCGGGTTGGCGGGTGGGGCGGAAGGATGCAGGTTCATGCCTGCAGCCCAGTCGGGAATGGGCGGGGGCGGCATCCGCTTGAACGTGACGCGAAAGTAACGGGCGGTGACAGCTGGGAACGCGATAGTGTGCTCGGGGGATCCGGATTTCTCGAGTCTGACCACAGGACGCCAGTTCTGGCCGTCGTCGCTGGCTTCGAGGTTCTTTTCCGGCGCGGAGAGGCCGGACAGGTAGGCGCGCCTGAAGTCGGGATCCATGGTTACGAATGTGATGGCATGAATGGTCTCAGGCTTCGAGTATTCGAACTGGATCCACGAGACGTCGCCTTCAGCCGGTGCAGGGAGGCTCGTGGTTTTTTCGAGATCGCCGTCGGACAGCATCGCGGCATCGAGCGAACTCCCGCTGGCCGTAATGGTGGGTCGCTGAGCATCGGATCGCTCTTCCGTTGCAGGAATCCTGAAGGCGATCACCGCCGCGTCGGCGTAGAACTCTGGGGGCTTGCCTCCGGGGCCCTGGTTGTCATGCACGGGCATGTTCTGGAACGCGCCCGTATTTGACGGTGGGTGGGCCAGCTTGCCGGTAAAGGGATGGCCGCCTTCGATGACGGTTTCACTCCACACGTATTTCTTCATGCCGTGCGCAGGCGGAACCCAGGGGCCGCCGCTCTCGCTCCAGCCGGGTGAGCCGGCGATCGCTTCCTCCATGCCGAAGCTGTCAGCGAGTTTGGTGGCGTAGAGGAATGCTTGTTTCCACTCGGGCGTCATGTACGCGAGGCGTTTGGGGACGACCTGTGGCGTGGAAAGCGCGGCATCGAAGTTCTGGAATCCGGCAATGCCGACACGGTGCATCCATTCGAGATCGAGCTTGATGCCGGGTTCGGTGATGTTGCCGTTCATCCAGTGCCACCAGACGCGGGGGTGTGCCGCAGCGGGCGGATTTTCGAAGCCCTTCTTTAGGGGATCGACGGTGCCCTGGGCGGGAGCGCAGGCAGGGGCGAGGAGCAGCATGAAGGCGGCGCACGCAATGGCGTTCTGGGCCAGACGCATGAGGATGAATCTCCTGGGTGTCCTGTGCGCGGAGAGTTGCCGGAGGTATCGGGCGCGTGAGGACGGGATTTTCGGCGACGGATATTGGCCCGAGATGAGGCCGAAACGGAATATAGGTGCCGAGGAGTGGGTGTGTCAATCACGTAAACTGTTTCCCTATTGGACAGATCACCTCTTCTGGCGATGGAATGTCACACGCAACAAGCAGACGCGAGCTGACACGCGATTGCTTCATCGGCCAGGTACTGCCGCTCCTATCCGATAGGTTTGAATGTAGTTGTGAATGGTGTATTCTGAAATGGTCAAGGCTCGCTACCACGGACTTTATTCTCTAATGCTCGATCGAGGAGTCTTGATAAGCCATTGACATTAAGGCGCTATCGTCTAGGGGTTAGGACGTGAGATTCTCAATCTTAAAACACGGGTTCGATTCCCGTTAGCGCTACCAGAATTCCTGCGAGGCCCCACTCCTGCGAGTGGGGCCTTCACATTTCTGGTTGTGGTCCCGTGAAGTGGGCCCTCCGTTGATAAGCTTATCTGCCCACTGACTTCGATCGCGCTTTTGACGACACGGGCATCCTTGACGGGCGGCCCTGACGGCACCCTGTGGGCCAAATTCTCGCGCCCATCTTACGGAAATTCAAAAGACACACTAGCCGATCAACCGGTCCGACGGAGTAATTCGTAACCAGGAAAACTGGTAGTAAGTCGGCTGTTGCGGCCATGCCTCAAACACGTGAAAGCCCGCCGGCGGGCGGGCTTTCACGATCGGGGGAGGCTTGGTCGAAGCGGAGGCGCCCTCAACCAAATTTGTTCAATGTACAGCAGATGACCAGCCGGGCGAGGGGACGAAGGAGATTTCAGTACAAGTTCAAGCGGGAGGGCTCGTTCTTACCTCTGTCCCATCCTCTGAGCGACAACTTTTACGTCAACGGCGCGCCTCAATCCTACAGGCCAGCGCGTTCGTTGAGAGAGACCCAAGTGCGGCATCCCATGCGGGAATTCAAAAGCAAAATCGCTTGGTCGCGGCGAGCTTCTAGTCAGGTTCCAAACCACAAACGACGTGGTCGCCTTCGACGGTTGAGTAAACCCCGCGGTAGAAGCGAGGTCTAGAGAGCGGTGTTCAGGGTGCCGCCGATGCCAGTGAAGGCAGCGCTGATGTCCGAGGCCAGTGTGTTCATGCCGGCAGTGGCAGCGAGCGCGATCAGGGCGACGACCAAGGCGTATTCCACCAGGTCCTGGCCTTCTTCACGCAGGAAGAGGTTCTTGACATGAGAGAGCAGGGGGGCGATTCCGTAAAGCATGGTTCGTTTCCTCCAAGTAAGGTGGTGCGGGTTGAAGTTGAGCCGCCTTCTACAGCAAGGCTGCGGTAATTTCACTTGCCCGGGTCGGAACACTTCCGATGGTCTTCCGGGGCGGCAATCAACGCAGGGCGGTTTCCCAGAGCCGATTGCGATCAAATGAGGATACTTGGTAATTAGCAACTGGCGTGCCAAATGCGAAACTGTTCAACAACAGGCCAAATCAAGCCTTTCCGAGGACTTGGCGGCGTTCAGGTGTTCACAGCAGTAGACAGGGAAAGCGAGTGGCGTAACGCTGCGTGTACAAGTGCAAACCGCGGCAGCTGTAGAAGCCAGCCATCTCTTATTTCCGAATGCCACAGTCGTTACGAATAGCTTGCAGCACGGATGGTTAGGGTAGGGGAACGCCGAACCAGCGATTTGCGATCCAGAAGCGCGAAGGCAAGCCTCATCTCAGGATTGCTTGAGGACTGCCACTCGCATGTTCCCTGGACTACGCTTTGATCGGGTCCTTCAGCGAACGTGCATGGAGACGAGGGCCGAGTGCTCCGCGTCGGCGGTGACGAACTCTAGGCCGACTCCGTCGGCGCCCCAGCGGCTTACGCGCAACTCCACCGTGGTGGGAATCATGGATGCGTCGTCGAGACCATCGGTTCGTTGCAGGCTCATCCTCACACGTGTTCCCAGCGGCCACCGTTCGTCGGTCATCAGATAGAGTCCAGTGGTGCTGATGTCGCGCACCGTGTGCGGAGCCACCGCGCTGCTTTCGCTGTCATAGGCTTCCAGATGGGGCCAGCGCTTGCGCGGAGCGATCCGACGCTCCCCGGACGGTTGCTGGGATAGCCAGCTTTTGACCGCGTCCGAGGGGCCGTTCGCCGGGCGAAGGTCGATATCTTCGGAACGATGCTCCATGGCACGAAGGCGCGTCTGCATCTCTTCCGTCCCGCAGATGACGAGCTGGTCTTGGACTTGCGTCTGCGAGGATTCAATCGTGCTCACCGGGAGTGCGAGCAGGCTCGCTGCTTCAGGATGGTAGGGCGCGACGCGAAGACGCGGAAACGATTCGGTGAGATGAACGACCGAATTCCTCTTATCGAGGTAAATGAGGTCGCGGGGGGTAACCAGCCCTACCGTATTCATCGCACGGGGGTGTTTGATCCAACTGCCTTCAAAGTACTGGAGCGGTCCTTTGCCGACAACTGCCTTGAGTTGGCCGCGGGTGTTGTTGCCCAGGGTTACCCCCAGGCTGAGAAAACACTCGTTCGTCTCGTTGTAGACACAAAACCGACGCATATCCATCTTTTCTTCCATCCTTGGCCGGGCTATTCATCAAAATAGCTCAAATGATACAGGCCGCACCGCAAATCGGGGTGGGAACCTCGTTCTCTTCATATGTACACCCCGCTGCGCATTTTACGCATCGGAGGAAGGGCGGAAGAAAGGCATTCGCGGCCGGAAGCCATTCTTCCGCCACAGACCAGGCGGGGGAGCGAAAAGCCGCGCTACGGCTACTTCACGCGAGAGCGGCGGCGCTGAACCAGCATACCCAGCACAACGACGAACAGTGCGCCGCAAACAATACGGACGATCCAAGTCGTATCCATGGCATTCTCCTTTCTCTCAAAACTCCAACTGAAAACTTTTCTTACCGAGACCGCTGCTGCCGTGTCCCGGTCAAAACAACCCCATCAACTTTTTCTTCTTCTCCGGCTCGCCGTTCATGCCGCAGGCCGTGCGGGCCATCTGCCGGATCACCCGGGCCACCTGCGACTCGCCCAACGCGAGGGGAGTGGCTGTGTTCTGCATCTCCCGAACAGTGGCCTTGTCCTCTGGAACGCGCCACTTTGCGGGCCGGGTAAGCGCTTTTGTAATGTGCTCCTCGTCCACCCCGAGGGCTGAGGAAGAGTGCCGGTTGAGAATGATCTCCACCTTCGGCAGGTTGGCGGGGAACAGCTCGGAGAGTATGCGGTTGGAATTCCGCAACTCCGAGATGCCGACATGCGAGACCAGAAAAATGGTCGCGTCCTGCGCAAACAGGCCCGTACCCAGGAACTGGAACCGCGAGCCCGCATCCACGACTACCGTGTCGAACTCCTGGCGAGCCACCTGAATGAGCTTGTTCACCGCGTCCGGAGAGCTGTCGTACCGTACCCAATTGCCCGGCGCTCCCAGCAGATAGACGCCGGAGCTGTGCTGGGTCACCAGCCTCGACAGCAGATTCGTATCGAGGCGTGCATGGTTCTGCAGCGCGTCCACCGTGGAGTATTGCGGCGACAAACCGAGTTGCAGGGCTGTATCCCCCAGAGGCAGATCCAGATCGAGCAGCAGGGCACGCGTACCGGACTCCTTTGCCGCAGAGACCGCGAAATTCGTCGCCACGGTGGTTACGCCGGCTCCGCCCTTGACGCCGCAGAACACGCACAGCCGTCCATCCGTCTTGGGCGCTTGCCGCCCTGATGGCCGCCGCGCCGCGGTACGCACGATCGCCTCGGCCAGCGATGCCTGCGAGACGGGAAACGTCAGGAACTCCCTTGCACCCGCGCGCATGCAGCGAAGCATCATTTCCGAATCCGCGCGCGCGGAGTACACCATCATGGTGGCCTGCGAGGCCGCACAGATGTTTTCCACCAGCTCGAGAGCCTGCTCGGGGTAGCTGTCCAGATCGAGCAGGATGACGTCGTACTCGTGTTTGATCAGCTGTGGCAACTGGTCGATTTCCGGATAGAACGGCAGTTGCTGCTCCAAACGGCAGGGAGCTCCCGTGATGGCCGCAAGAATGGCATAGCGCCGGCCCTCGTCCGGAGCGATCAGCGCGACCGACAATCCGTTCTGCGAAAGCGCATCCGCTGCGTGCGCGGGCGCCGGCGCATCCTGCCGGGTGATCTCCAGGTCGCTGATCTTCAAACTCTGTAACATATGTTTCCGCCGTCTCTCGTCCGCGAGCCCGTTTTCTCGCGCATCCCCCGTATTGGTTTTCGGCCGAGAGCTGACCTCTTATCGCAGCGGGGGTACTTTGGTCACTCGTCGCGTGGCTGCGAGGGGGTGAGATTTCGCCTCCGGGCATACGGGGCCTCGTCTTCATTGATCCGTCACCTGGAAAAATGCAATCCGGGTTCCAAACGACAACCCTCACAAAACGCCGCAAAACAAGAGGGTTGGGCCGTTTGCTTGCCTCGGTGTATACGCCCGGTTACAGATTCGGTGACACAATCGGACACACCGGAAGACCGTTACGTGAGTTAGTATCGAAATAGTTACCGATTACCAATTTCGTTGTATTGGCAGCTTCAACGGTGTTACCGTAGGCTGGCTTTCAGAAACACAACTGGAGTATCCCTGGTGATCCGAGTTGGGCTCTACACACTGGATTGCGCGTTGCAGCCCCTGTTGTCTTCAGGCCTTGGTACAGAGTTTCAGTTCTTCCTCGATTCCACGGAAGAAGGGATCAGGAACCTGATTGAAGAAGAGGGCTGTACGGTCGTCATTCTGGACTTGAACTCCCAGGAAGGCGCCCTCAAAGACCGCGTGGAAAGCGCTCGCCGTCTCTTGGCTGGGGAGGTCACCCTCCTGGTACTTGCCGACGACGGCCTTCGCGTAACCGCCAATGAACTAGTCCGGGCGGGAGCGCACAGTTATCTGCGCCGGCCCCCATCGCTCCGCGAACTGCGCACGCTGCTGCGCCGCGCTCACGATACTGCCGCGCGCAAACAACAGTTTGGCCCCGCACTGGACCGTCTGGATGAGTCGGCCCTGGAGCGGACGCGCATGATAGGCAGCAGCGAGGCCATGCAGCGCGTCATGCAACTGGTTGACCGTGTGGCGAACATTGACGCCTCGGTCCTCATCAATGGGGAAAGCGGGACCGGCAAGGAGCTGGTGGCCCGCGCGATTCACTCCCGCGGCGTACGCGCGCGGCGGCCGTTCGTGGCTGTGGCCTGCGGCGCAATTCCCGAAACCCTTATTGAGGCCGAGCTCTTTGGACACGAAAAGGGAGCCTTCACTGGCACCGTGGGGGCCCGTGAGGGCTTCTTTGAGCAGGCAGCCGACGGCACACTCTTTCTCGACGAAATTGGCGAGCTGAGCCTCTATACCCAGGTGAAGTTGCTGCGCGTTCTGCAGCAGCGCGAATTCAGCCGGTTGGGCAGTTCGCGGCTCACTCCCCTGCGGGCCAGGCTGATCTTCGCTACGCACCGCGACCTGGGCGAAATGGTTGCTCAGGGAAAGTTTCGGCAGGACCTGTTCTACCGCATCAACGTGATGAAGATCGAGACCCCCACTCTGCAGGAACACGCCGAAGACATTCCGCAGATCGCCATGCATTTTGTGCGCTACTATTCGAATCTGTTCCAGAAAAAGATGGTGGGGATTGAGCCGGAGGCGTTGCTGCTTCTGCAGGACTATCATTGGCCCGGCAATGTGCGCGAGCTTGAAAACGTAGTGCAGAGAGCGATTATTCTGGCGCCTGGCTCCATGCTGCGTCCGGACGACCTTCCGCGGAACCTGCACGAGGAGGCGGTAACCAACGAGCAGGATTGCCTGCCGGGAGGCTCATTCGAGCGCCAGCTCCGGGAATACAAGATCAGACTTGCGGAGGCCGCCCTGCGCGAACACAACGGCAATAAGACGCTGGCCGCACGCAGCCTCTGCATTTCCCGCGGGTATCTGCACCGGCTGATCCGGCTCGCCGAATCCGACTCGTTCATCGGGTCATCGTCGCTCGAAAGCGCCGAGGTTTAGGCTCTGCTCTGCAAGTAAACGGCCCGAGCTTCCGACCGAAGCCCGGGCCGTTTACTATGCGCGCAGCGGAGCCCCTGATCACAATCCGCTCGATACTCCTTGCGATTCCAGCCACTTCCTCAGGTTCGCCTGCTGCAGGTTGCGGAATTCGATGCAGCCGTTGATGCGCTCGACCGAGTGCTTTACTGACTGCTCCGCCGAGGCCACCTTGTGCGTGGCAAAGAACTGCTGAACATCGTCGCGGGCCTGCTCGGAACAGAAACTCGCAGTGGAGCCGACCAGGGCGTTGCCCATCTCCGGCGTGAGCAGAGCATGAATGGCATCCCAGTGTTCCTGGATAAATTTCCAGGCCATGTTGCGCGTGGCCGGAATAGAAAGCTCGATGGCAAGCTGAATCGCCGCATCCTGATTCCGCACCTTGCCGGAGATGGCGTAGTCCATGGCTCGCTGGGCCAGGTCAGGATTCTCGAAAAATGCCAGAAGACGCAGCGCAGCGTCCTGCAACTCCGGGGTGTGCGAAGTCTCGTAGACGTGCTGCAGCTTGTCAAACAATGCAGCATCACCGTTCCGCGCGGCAACGGAAAGAGCCGTCTGTCCCAGAGTGGGTTCAACCGAGGCCGGATCGTTCAGGTACTCCTCCGCCATCTCTTTGGCTTCCGCAAGGACGTTCGGATCCTTGCCGTAGTATCCCAGCACCCGGAACAGCGTTGCTCGCAGTTCGCGCTTGTCCGGCGGGTCCTGCGGACTTGGCGGCCCCAGCTTCTGATACTCGGGCCCGAAGTTTTTTGTAAGCCAGGCGGAAATGGCTGCACGTTCCTGCGGAGTCGCGGCCACCCGCTGGTAGATCGAATCAACATTGCCTAGTGCCGATGAGATGACCTGGGCATTCTGATCTTCCTTGAGAGCTTCCACGAGGTTGAGATAATCGCCGATCGTAGCCTTGTCGGCGCGCAACTGCGCCCATTCGTCCCCTAGCAATGCGATGCGCTCCGCAGGCTTGAGGCCGGTCTCGACCTGCTTCACAACCTCAGAGTAATTGTCCTCAGCATAGGCGCTGCGGTAGTACCCCCGGCCCCCTGCGTTGGCGAAGAACAGCGCGCCGGAGGGGACAGAGATGCTTGTCGTGTCCGGTGAAACCAACTGGCAGTCCTGCCCTTCGCTGCTCTTGAAACATACTGGGATCGTCCATTTCTGAGATGGGTCAGGCTTGATGCTGGGGCTGAGGAAAAAGCGCCGCTGGGAGATATCGACCTTGCCGTTCACGGGATTGCCGAAGGTAATGATTGGCTCGCCGGGTTGCGCTACCAGGCTATCCATGATCTTATTCACCGGCTTATGACTGGTAGCGGTCTGCGCGACCCAGAAGTCCTCAGCCGTGGCATTGGAATACTCATGCGCGGAAAGGTAGTTGTGCACGCCCTTTCGGAACGTTTCCTTGCCAACATAGTTCTCCACCATGTTCAGCACCGCGCCGGCCTTGCCGTATGAGATGCCGTCGAACATCTGCTCGATCTCTTCGCGCGTGTTTGCCGTGGCGCGAATGGCGCGAGTTGTTGGCTGTGCATCCAGGTCCAGCGTGCCCTGCAACTGCGCGGCCTCCTCCTGATCGAGGTTCCACTCCGGATGCATTGCTGCGACGGGCTTTGTCTCCATCCAGGTGGCAAAACCCTCGTTAAGCCAGATATTGTCCCACCACTGCATCGTGACCAGGTCGCCGAACCACTGGTGCGCCATCTCGTGCGCAATTACCTCCGCGACCCCCTTCTTGGAGCCGATTGAGGCCGTCTTGGGATCGATTAGCAGCGCCGTCTCGCGATAGGTGATAGCGCCGAAATTTTCCATTGCGCCAGCTTCAAAGTCGGGTATGCCGATCAGGTCAAGCTTGGGCAGGGGAAAGTGAATGCCGAAGTAGTCGTCGTAGTAGTGCAGCACGTACTTGGCGACGTCGACGCCGTAGTGCGTCAGTTCCAGCTTGTCCGGAGTGGCGCACACGCCGATCTTCACGCCGTCTTCTTCGCCGTGCGTGCATTGGAAGTCGCCCACGAGGAAAGCCAAAAGGTAGGTGGACATCTTCGGCGTCGTCTCAAACTTGAGCGTGTGCTTGTCTGCGCCAGGACCAGGCGTATCGCTCGTAACAGGCATATTCGAGATCGCGTGGTCATCCTTGTCGATCACCAGGGTCACGCTAAACGTCGCCTTGAACGCCGGCTCGTCGAAGCTGGGAAATGCCCGCCGCGCATCCGTGGACTCAAATTGCGTTACGGCATAATTGCGCTTCGCCGTCTTCGAGAGGTAAAAGCCGCGCAACTCGTTGTTCAGGATGCCCGTGTACTGAACTGATAGGGTAGCCTTGCCGGCCGGAATTTCCTGCGGGACCGTGAAAGTAGCCTGTTCTTTTTCCTTGTCGGTGGAGACGGTGGCGGTCTGTTCTTTGCCTCCCGCGCGGATAGTGACCGACTGGTACTCAATCTCCAACGAGTTCAGCGTGATCGATTTCGCCGGCTCTTTTAGATCGAGGTCGATCTGTTCCACGCCGGTGAAAGTCGCAGCTTTCAGGTCGGGCGAGAGCTTGAGGGTGTAGTGCTCCGGCTTGACTGTTTGCGGAAGCCGCTCAGCGCCGGCTTGTGGCACAAACAGCAGAGACAACAAGGCGCACGCGGCCAAGGTAGCGGCCCGGCGCGCAGGAACGGAAACTGATGGAATCATCGCTACCTCGTAAATTGAGCTACTTCGCGAATCGACCAGCCTCGCGGATCAAATCCTTGAACAGTAAATAGCCTGCAGGACGGGGGAAGATTTCGTGTCCGGTACGCACCAAGGCGCAGAGACAATTCACCATTTTAGGCCGGGTACCCTCGCGCTGTTCAAGTTGCATACGAACTTTGTTCCTCGCCGGTTCCAGGTCGGCTAAACCGTATTGGCGGCCGCGACGGCTTCCGGCTTTCCGTCCCTCAAGCGGCGGATGCCCATCGGATTGCTATCCTTCAGCTCGTCCGGCAGAAGGGCTTGGGGAAAGCTTTGGAAGCACACCGGACGAGCGAAGCGGTAGATGGCCTGCGTCCCCACGGAGGTGAATCGCGCGTCTGACGTGGCCGGATACGGGCCGCCGTGCACCATCGCATGCGTGACCTCCACGCCGGTGGGATAGCCGTTGACGATCACGCGGCCGGCCTTCTGCTCGAGAATTTCAACCAGATCACGGTGCGCGACGAGATCGTCTTCGTCCCCCAGGACCGTTGCGGTCAAGTGACCGTCGAGCGCTCGTGCGGCTCTCAGGTATTCCTGTGTTGAGTCGCAGTGGACGAGCAGCGTGTCCGGCCCGAAGATCTCGTCGGCCAGCTCCGGCATGCCGATCAACTGATCGAGGCAGACCGTGAACAGCTTGGAATTCGCGGCGAAACCAGCCCGAGCTTCCGGCGTCTTGGCGGTAGCGGCAAGGGGAATCTGCCCGGAACGAGTCGCAGTGGCGCGGCTGTACTGCCGCGCAATTCCCGCGGTGAGCAGGGTGAACGGCTGCGATTTCTCCACCAGCGACTTGAGCTCTTCAAAGAATGGCTGGCCCTCGGGCGCATCCGGCACCAGCACAATGCCCGGCTTGGTGCAGAACTGACCTGCGCCCAGCGTGAACGATCCGAAGAGGCTCTGCGCCAGCGCAGCCGGCCCCTTGCGCAGAGCGCTTGGCAGCACGAAAACCGGGTTGCCACTCGACATCTCGGTAAAGCATGGAATAGGGTTCGGGCGAGCGGCGGCTAAATCCATGAGCGCGCGGCCCGCGTTCAGCGAGCCCGTAAACGCGACGGCTTTGATAAGCGGGTGCTTCACCAGGGCCGACCCGATCTCCGTTCCCGCGTCGAAGAGCATCGTGAACACGCCCGACTGCAGTCCCTCCGCCGCCAACGCCTCTGTAATGATTTCTGCGGCGATCTCGCTCGTCCCGGGATGCGCGGGATGTGCCTTCACCACCACAGGGCAGCCGGCAGCGAGCGCCGACGCCGTATCGCCACCCGCAACTGAAAACGCAAGCGGAAAGTTGCTGGCGCCGAACACCGCAACAGGGCCGAGGGGCCGCAGCATCGAGCGCAGGTCCGGGCGGGGCAGTGGCTGGCGATCCGGCAGAGCGGGGTCAATGCGCGCCTCGACCCATGAGCCCTCTTCCACCACAGACGCGAACATGCGCAGTTGGCCCGACGTGCGCCCGGCCTCGCCCAGCAAACGCGGGATGGGCAGCGCGGTTTCGATGTGTGCGCGCTCGGCCAGCTCCTGCTTGCGCGCGTCAAAGCCGTCCGCACACCGCCGCAAAAACGCTGCCTTTGCCTTACCGGACGCCCGCGAGTAGCTGGCGAACGCCTCCCCAGCGGCCTGGACCGCCTCGTCCAGTTCCTCTACCGACGCGGAATGGTACTCCGGCCCTATAGATTCGCCTGTTGCCGGGCTTGCCGCCCGAAATATCTGTCCGCCGGGATCACCGCGGCGGCCGCCTATAAATGAGAGTCCAATAAATTCCATGACAGTTGAATTATCCCGCATACATCCACGACAAAGACAACTCCAGGCGCCGATGCCGAACGCCGTTTGCCATTCGCGGCTCAAGTTCTGTAGAACGGTTCCACAGCCTCGAGCACCAATTGGGCGAAACATCGCCGGATCCGGGGTCGATGTCAAAGATAGGGAGGCATGCTCCGTTGCAGGGTATTCCGGCCGCTTCTTCAAATGTAAGCCACTCGTCCCACGGGCGCACCCCGCTTGTTCCACAGGGCCGCATGTTGCCGTTCGTGCTCGTGACGGCGCTCTTTTTCCTCTGGGCCGTTCCGAACAACTTCAACGACATTCTTATCCGGCAATTCATGAAGTCGTTCGCGATCAACCGCCTCGAGGCGGGTCTGGTGCAGTTTGCGTTTTACCTCGGCTACTTTTTCCTGGCATTTCCCGCCGGCATCATCATGCGCCGGGCGGGCTACAAGACCGGCATCGTCATCGGGCTTTGCCTCTATGGAGCGGGATGCATCCTCTTCTATCCCGCCGCGCACGTGGGACAGTATTGGTTCTTTCTGACGGCGCTGTTCGTGATCGCCAGCGGACTGGCATTTCTTGAGACCGGAGCAAGCCCCTTCATCATTCAGCTCGGGGATCCGGAAACCGCGGCGCAACGCGTGAACTTCTCGCAATCGTTCAATCCGCTGGGCAGCATTACGGCGGTGCTGATCGGCAGCCGGTTCATCTTTTCGGGAATCGAATTGAAGCCCGCGCAGGTTGCTGCGCTGCAGGCTGCCGGCACCTATCAAGCGTACCTAAAGACAGAGACCCTGCGCGTCGTCACTCCGTACCTGGTGCTTGGTTCGCTCGTGCTGCTGTGGGCAGTGCTGATTGCGCGTACAAAGTTTCCGCACACCGGCATGGACTACTCGCGGAACACGCTGGAACACGACATTTCAAAACCGTTGTGGAGAAGGAAGCATTTCGTTTTCGCGGTGATCGCTCAGTTTCTCTATGTCGGTGCGCAAGTGGGCGTTTGGAGCTGGCAGATTCCCTACGTGCAGACTTATACCGGCCTGGCTGAGCGCAAAGCCGGCTATCTGCTGACCGCCGCGCTGGTGGCGTTTACAGCAGGACGGTTTTTCTCCACGTGGCTCCTGCGACACGTGCGGGCCTCGCAACTCCTTGGCCTGTTCGCGGTGGTGAATGCCGTCATCTGCGCGGCGGCAGTGCTTCGGCCAGGATGGCTGGGCGTGGCATGCTTGCTGGCGGTGAGCTTCTTCATGTCCATGATGTTTCCCACCATCTTCGCGCTGGGCGTGAATGGCCTGGGCACCCGGACAAAGACTGGCGGAGCGGTCATCGTCATGGCGATCGTGGGAGGAGCACTGATCCCGCTCGTAATGGGACGTGTAGGTGACGTCGCGACGGTGGCCATCTCATACGTGGTGCCTGCCGTGTGCTTTGTCGGGGTGGCATTATACGCATGGCTAGGATCCGCACCGGAGCAGGAAGAACTGGCGGAGGAGCCCGGGTTGGCGCTGGGATAATCCAATTTCCGGTTATTCCATCCTGAACTGCGCCTTTTTGCAGTTAGGATGGAACTCACTCACTCAGCTACCACCGGATTTGTCAGCGATCCCAAACCTTCAATCGTCACCGTAACCGTTTCGCCGGGCTTGAGCCAGCGCTTCGGATTGCGCCCCAGGCCAACCCCAGGCGGCGTGCCCGTGGAAACGATGTCTCCCGGCAACAGCGGCGTGATCGACGACAAGTGCTCAATTAGTTCCGGGATTCCAAAGACCAGTTCGCACGTATTCGAATTTTGCAGCATCTCCCCATTGATGCTCAGGCTGATCTGCAGCGCGTGCGGATCGGCGATTTCTTCCGCGCTCGTAATCGCTGGGCCGAGCGGGCAGAACGTGGGAAAGCTCTTGCTCATGGACCACTGCGACGTGGCGAACTGCACGTCGCGCGCACTCACATCGTTCACAATCGTGTAGCCGTACACGTGCTCGCGCCAGGCCGCAGCGGGGATGCGGAATCCGCCTTTGCCGATGACGAACCCAAACTCGGCTTCGTAGTCGGGCTGGACCGAGTTCTTCGGCAGCACAATGGCTTCGCCCGGTCCAATCACCGACGTCGTCAGCTTGAAGAACACCACCGGCGTTTTCGGAATCTCCATGCCCGATTCGATTGCGTGGTCGCGGTAGTTGAGCCCGATGGCAAAAATGCGCGGCGGATTGGCCAGTGGCGCGTGCAGGCGCACCTGCTCAAGTGGATGGGTCTTCACCCCGTCTATATTGGGCAGAGCGCCGCGTTCAATCACATCGAGAGTGCTGGAATAGCCAAGGGTTGTGAGGTCGGCCACCTGTTGCGTTTGTTCGAGCAGTACCCCCGGTGTAACTGCGCCGCCGGCAATCGAGTAGGAAACGAGCTTCATGAATTCTCCGTGGAATGATTTTTGGTGCTCAGGCGGCCGTCCAGCCGCCGTCGATGGCCATGGCCGCGCCATTGATGAACGCCGCCTCGTCTGAGGCGAGATAGCGCACCATCGATGCCACCTCATCTGGTCGTCCCAGGCGCCCCACCGGCTGGCGAGCTCGCAATTCGGCGCGAACCTCTTCCTTGTTGTGCTTGTGAAATTTTTCAAGATACGCCTCGACGAATGGCGTTTCCACCGTCCCGGGACAAACAGCGTTCACGCGCAGCGTCTTGGGATACTCGACCGCAAGCTGCCGAGTCATCGCGATCAAGGCCCCCTTCGTTGTGCAATAGGCGAATCGCTGCTTGATTCCTACCTGGCCGGCCACAGACGCAATGTTCACAATGCTGCCGGTGTGCGCCTCGTCCTGTGCCGCGAGCAGCAGAGGAACAAACGCCCGCGTAACCAGGTATACGGCGCGCACGTTCACGTTGAGCAGGCGGTCGAAATCCTCAGGCTCAGTGGCCTCAATCGACCCCACATGCCCGATTCCCGCATTGTTCACAAGAATGTCGAGCCGCTTCACCTGTGCAGCGGCGGCGGAGATGGAATCAAGGCTGGTGACGTCAAGATGCAGAGCCCGGGCCGAACCGACGGCGGTAGCAAGGGATTCGGCGGCTGCCAGATTGATATCGGCCACCCAGACGAACGCCCCGGCCCGCGCCAGTTCTTTGACCGTGGCTTCGCCGATTCCGCTGGCCCCGCCGGTGACCAGGGCGTGGCGGCGGTCAAGGCGGAAAGGACTGGGTGAAGCAACTGATGTATTCATGTCAAATTCTTCCCATACTGCATTGCTGCAAAGCTCTCTCCAGAATAGCCTGTGACATTGGGGGATCGACAGATACCGTCCACACTGCAGCCGACATTTGCGCCCTACACAGGGATCGCCGGGATGAACGATACTGAGTAGTTGAACGCGAAAGGGGATACGCGTGGCGCTGTTGCATGACGACCGGCTGTTTCCGCCCGACGACAAGACGCGCGTCATTGCCAGGCGCCTCTACCAGGGCATCCGCTCGCTGCCCATCGTGAGCCCGCACGGCCATACGCAGGCTGGCTGGTTCGCGCAGAATTTGCCGTTTCCCGATCCCGTCAAGCTGTTCGTCCAGCCCGACCACTATGTCTTCCGCATGCTCTACAGCCAGGGCATCTCTCTGGAGCAACTCGAAATCGGCAAGGACGTAATCGAGGACCCGCGCGGCGTATGGCGCATATTTGCAAGCCATTACTACCTGTTCCGCGGCACGCCTACGAGGCTTTGGCTCGACTATGCCTTTCAGGAGTTGTTCGGGCTCACTGAACGCCTGACAACCGCCAATGCCGACGGATATTACGACGCCATTGCGGAAAAGCTAGCCCAGCCGGACTTCCTGCCGCGAACTCTTTACGACCGCTTCAACATGGAACTCCTAGCCACCACCGATTCGCCGCTCGATATGCTGCACGAACACGAGGCGATTCAGAAGTCTGCCTGGAAGGGAAGGATCGTGCCTACCTTCCGGCCCGATCCGGTGGTCGATCCCGAGTACCCCGGGTTCGTCGACAACGTTCGCGCGCTTGGCGCCCTCACTGGCGAAGACACCTTCACGTGGCGCGGTTACCTCCACGCGCTTGCCACCCGT
>Ga0157369_10003443_pt1 | contig 18763 bp, 20 predicted proteins | sample C25metaG_FD_113461 | JGI IMG/M metagenome (GOLD analysis project Ga0157369, IMG submission 113461) | Corn rhizosphere microbial communities from Kellogg Biological Station, Michigan, USA - C2-5 metaG | ecosystem: Host-associated > Plants > Roots > Rhizosphere > Soil | place: USA: Michigan... | reverse complement strand
CGGTCGCACTGTAGTTGACCAGGCCACGCGCCACTTCGCGCCCATCCGGACCGACGCAGGCGACTATCTCGCCACGCCGGAAGCTGCCTTCCAGCTCCCGCACCCCCACCGGCAACAGACTGCGATGACCGCCCACCAGGGCCTGCACCGCGCCCGCATCCAGGCGCAGGGTGCCGCGCACCTGCAGATGCCCGGCCAGCCACTGCTTGCGCGCCGCCACCAGGCCGCGCTCGGGTGACAACAGGGTCCCCAGCTGCTCGCCCTGCTGCAGGCGACTGAGCACCTGCTGGATACGCCCGCCGACGATGACGGTATAGGCACCGGAACGCGCCGCCAGACGGGCAGCACGCAGCTTGGTCTGCATGCCGCCACGCCCCAGGGCACCACCGGTACCGCCAGCGACCAGATCCAGGGCCGGATCGTCGGCACGCGCCTCGCTGATAAGACTGGCGTCGGGGTTGTTGCGCGGATCGGCGTCGAACATGCCATCGCGATCGGTAAGGATGACCAGCAGATCAGCCTCGACCAGGTTGGCCACCAGGGCCGCCAGGGTGTCGTTGTCGCCAAAACGAATCTCGTCGGTCACGACGGTATCGTTTTCGTTGATCACCGGCACCACGCCCAGGCTCACCAGCGTCCGCAAGGTACTGCGGGCGTTGAGATAGCGCTTGCGATCGGACAGGTCGTCATGGGTCAGCAGGATCTGCGCGGTCTGTACCTGGTGCTCGGCAAAGCTGGATTCCCAGGCCTGCACCAACCCCATCTGCCCTACCGCCGCGGCCGCCTGCAACTCGTTGATGGCGGTCGGGCGCTGCGCCCAGCCGAGCCGGCTCATGCCAGCCGCCACCGCACCCGAGGACACCAGTACCAGCTCGATGCCCGCCTGGTGCAGGGCCACCATCTGCTCGACCCAACCGGCCATGGCCCCACCGTCCAGACAACGACCGTCGTCGGTCAGCAGGGCACTGCCGATCTTCACCACCCAGCGCTGGGCGCCAGACACCTGATCACGCATGGGCAAGCTCCTTTCTTACCGTACGTAGAAGATTTCCGGACCGTCGCCGTCGTCTTCGTCATCGAAGTCGTCATCGGCATCGTCCACCGCCTTGACCCCGGAACGACGCAGGGCACGCTGGTCATCCAGCGCCTGCAGCCGTGCCCGCGCCTCGTCCTCGATGCGCTGATCGAGTTCTTCCAGCGCTTCGGCATAGGCCGGATCCTCGGCAAGGCGCAGGGTGCGCTCGTCGAGATACTGCATGATCGCCTGACAGAGCTGCTCGGTCCCTTCGCGCTCAAGCGCGGAGATGACAAAGACCGGACCCTGCCAGTCCAGGTGCTCGACCACCGCCTTGAGGCGCTCTTCGCGCTCATCATCGAGCAACTGGTCGGCCTTGTTCAGCACCAGCCAGCGGTCACGTTCGCCGAGCGCCGGGCTGAACCTGGTGAGCTCGTTGATGATGGTCTCGGCAGCCTCGGCCGGATCGCTCTCATCCAGGGGCGCCATGTCGACAAGGTGCAGCAGCAGGCGGGTTCGCGCCAGGTGCTTGAGGAAACGGATCCCCAGACCGGCGCCTTCGGAAGCCCCCTCGATCAGCCCCGGAATGTCGGCGACCACGAAGCTCTTGAAGCGCCCCACGCTGACCACACCCAGGTTCGGCACCAGAGTGGTGAAGGGATAGTCCGCCACCTTGGGCTTGGCGGCCGACACCGCACGGATGAAGGTGCTCTTGCCGGCATTGGGCAGGCCGAGCAGACCGATGTCCGCCAGCACCTTGAGCTCCAGCTTGAGATCACGCTCTTCGCCGGGCTTGCCGGGCGTGGTCTGCCGCGGCGCACGGTTGGTGCTGGATTTGAAACGGGTATTGCCGAGGCCGTGCCAGCCGCCCTGGACCACACGGATGCGCTGACCGGGCTGGGTCAGGTCGCCGATGATCTCCTGGGTCGCCGCATCGATCACCGTGGTGCCCACGGGTACCGGCAGCACCAGGTCGTCACCCTTGGCGCCGGTGCACTCGGTGCTCCCGCCCTTTTCACCGTTCTGCGCGGTGAAACGTCGGGTGTAACGGTAATCGACCAGGGTGTTCAGGTTGATGTCGGCTTCAAGCCAGATCGACCCGCCATCGCCGCCGTCACCGCCATTGGGGCCACCCTTCTCGATGAATTTCTCCCGGCGGAAACTCATCATGCCGTTGCCGCCGTCACCCGCTTTTACGTGTATGGATACTTCATCGACGAATTTCATCTGGACCTCCCGCGCTCGCGGGCCGCTGCAAACAAGGAAATAGCTTAACTACAAGGGAAATAGCTTAACTACAAACGAAAAAGCCCCGTCGGGTAGACAGGGCTTTTCTTTCGTCACGGGCCTTAGGCGGCGGCGACGATGCTCACGTAACGACGGCCAAAGGCGCCCTTCACGTCGAACTTGATCACGCCGTCCACTTTCGCGAACAGGGTGTGATCCTTTCCGAGGCCCACGCCGTAACCGGCATGGTACTGGGTGCCGCGCTGACGCACGATGATGTTGCCGGCCTTGACGACCTGGCCGCCGTACAGCTTCACGCCAAGGCGTTTGCTTTCGGAATCGCGACCGTTACGAGTAGAACCACCCGCTTTTTTGTGTGCCATGAGTCAATTCTCCGTTAGAGGCGAGATCAGGCCTGGATGCCAGTGATCTTGATTTCGGTGAACCACTGACGGTGGCCCTGACGCTTCATGTGATGCTTACGACGACGGAATTTGATGATGGTGACCTTGTCGTGACGGCCCTGGGCGGTCACTTCGGCGGTCACTTTGGCACCATCAACGACCGGCAGACCGATCTTGACGTCGTCACCGTTGCCAACCAGCAGAACCTGGTCGAAGGTGACGGTTTCACCGGTGGCGATGTCGAGCTTCTCGACCTTCAGGTATTCGCCTTCGGCGACCTTGTATTGCTTGCCACCGGTAACGATAACTGCGTAGGACATGGTAAATCTCCGTTAAACCTGCTCACCCGGTGCTTTATAGGAGGTATCGTCGACCGGCATGGCTGCACGGGACCGGAAGGACCGCCGCGCAATTGCGTAAGACAGGGGGTCAACCCTAGGAATGTTCAGGGCCCGCGATTCTACGCAAGCCCGGGCCAGGAGGCAAGAGCCGTCCGCCCGCGCCTTGACAGCCCCCCACCCCACCCCTAGCATGCCGCGCAACCTCGTTCAGCGGCCATGCCGGGCCGGTGCCCAGCCGAATCGGCAGGAGCGGCGAGCCGCGGGAGCGCGATGGCAATCCCTGGGCATGGCACTCGTGCCGGTCCCTAGGGCATAGTCTGGCGGTCATGCGCCATCCGGCCGCCTGAATATTGCCCGGACCTCCAGTGGACACCTCTCAATGACGCAGCAATCCCAGTCCTTCTATCGCGTGGTGACGGACGATTTCGCCGCCGTAGACGGCATCATCCGCCAGCAGCTGACCTCGCGCGTGCCGCTGGTCGAGAAGATTGGCGACTACATCGTCTCCGCGGGCGGCAAACGCCTGCGTCCGCTGCTGGTCCTGCTGGCCGGCAAGGCGCTCGGGCGCGCCGACCACGATCTGCAGCTGCTGGCGGCGACCATCGAATTCCTGCACACCTCCACCCTGCTGCACGACGATGTCGTCGATGCCTCGGGGATGCGCCGCGGCCGCTCCACCGCCAACGCCCTCTGGGGCAATGCCCCCAGCGTGCTGGTCGGCGACTTCCTCTATGCCCGCTCCTTCGAGATGATGGTGGCGCTGGGCTCCATGGAGGTGATGCGCATCATCTCCCAGGCCACTCGTGTCATCGCCGAGGGCGAGGTGCTGCAGCTGTCGAAGATCCGCGACGCCAGCACCACCGAAGAGATCTACATGGAGGTCATTCGCGGCAAGACCGCCATGCTCTTCGAGGCCTCCACCCACAGTGCGGCGATCCTGGCCGACGCCAGCGCCGAACAGGCGGACGCCCTGCGCCGCTATGGCGATCATCTGGGCGTGGCCTTCCAGCTGGTCGATGACCTGCTCGACTACCAGGGCGACGCCGTGGCCCTGGGCAAGAACGTCGGTGACGACCTGGCCGAAGGCAAACCGACCCTGCCGCTGATCGTGACCATGCGCGAAGGCACTGCCGAACAGGCCGCACTGGTACGCCAGGCGATCCGCCAGGGCGGCAGCCAGGATCTGGAAGGCGTGCGCGCCGCCGTCGAAGCCGCCGGCGCCCTGGACTATACCGCGCGCAAGGCGCAGGAATTCGCCGAGCGGGCCATCGCCTGCCTGGATGCTCTGCCCGCCAGCGAATATCGCGACGCACTCGCCGATCTGGGTCGCTTCTCGGTGGCCCGTACCCACTGAGGCCTGCCGTCGACTGACTGAGCCCGCCGTCGCCAGATTGCTGGCTTTTTCATGTCCTACTAAAAAAGTCAGGTAATCGGCTTGCTATTTATTGAATAAGAATTATTCTCATAAATAGCACAGCAGGAGCCCTTGCCATGACTTATCTGATCGACGCCTGGCTGGACCGGCCGCACCCCTATCTGCGCATCCTCAACCGGGAAACCGGCAAGGTCTGCGCGGAACTGGACGAGACGGCCCTGGAAGAACTCAAGGATTTGGGCGAGCTGGACCTGCACAGCCTCACCTCCAGCGAACCGCGGGTGGTGAAGGAGCAGATCCGCCAGGTCTTCCTGTTCAGCTACGCCCTGGCCCTGCGCCCGGACAACGAGGCGCTGCGGCTGGACTGCTGAAGGCCGGAGAGTGGCCAACAGAACGTAGCGAGCGGTTGTTAGGCGGGTGCGCGCGGAGCGCAGAAACCGCAATGTACAAGTGGTACATGAGGATTTCGAGCACGGCACGCACCCGCCTGGCGGACGCGCAGTAGTTTTGTTGGTCGCTCTTAAAGGACGTCGAGCAGCTCCACGTCGAACACCAGCACGCTGTGCGGCGGGATGCCGCCGACGCCCTGGGCGCCATAGGCCAGTTCACTGGGCACATGCAGACGCCACTTGCTGCCGGCTGGCATCAGTTGCAGGGCTTCGGTCCAGCCGGCGATCACGCCGCCCACCGGAAACTCGGCCGGCTGGCCACGCTGGTAGGAGCTGTCGAACACGCTGCCGTCGATGAGGGTGCCGTGGTAGTGGGTACGCACCTGGTCTTCGCGAGTCGGCGTAGCGCCTTCACCCTGGGTGAGCACCTCGTATTGCAGACCGGACGGCAGCACCACGACGCCAGGGCGCTCGGCATTGGCCTTCAGGTAGTCGACGCCTTCCTGGGCGGCCGCGGCGGCCTTGATCTGGGCTTCCGCCTGCATGCGCTCGCGGATGACCCGGAAGCTGGCGTTCAGCGACTCGACGTCCACCCGGGACTCCTGGCCGTCGAAGGCCTCGTTGAGACCGGCGAGCACGGCTGCCAGCTGCATGCCGGGGACCGGATTCTGGCGCAGCTGATCGCCCAATTGGCGGCCGATGCCATAGCTGACGCGGGCTTCGTCGGTGTCGAGCAGGATGTCGTTCATAGCAGCCTTTCCATCGTCAAAAAGGAGCCGAGCCTAGCACATCAGGGACTCGACTCGCCGCCGCCCAGGCTGCCACGCTGCCGGCGACAGCGCTCGGAGCAGTAGCGCACCTCGTCCCAGTTGCGCTCCCACTTCTTGCGCCAGGTGAAGGGCCGCTGGCAGACCGGACAGAGCTTGGTGGGCAGATCGGCCTTCTTCATAGGGATTCTCCTGCGTCGAGACGTGCCAGCAGTGCCTCGCCCCGCTGCCAGAGCGCCTGCTGCCGCTCGGGCGTCTGACGATCGAGATTGCGATAGAGATTGAGCATGCGCGGATAGTGGGCGAAGCGCCCGCGATGGCGGATCAGGAAATGCCAGTAGAGGGCATTGAAGGGGCAGGCCCGCTCGCCCAGGGCTTCGCCGACCTGATAGTGGCAGCCCTTGCAATAGTCGGACTGGCGACGGATGTACTGGCCGCTGGCGCAATAGGGCTTGCTCGCCAGATAGCCACCGTCCGCGTGCATTACCATGGCCTGGGTGTTGGGCAGCTCGACCCACTCGAAGGCATCCAGATAGACCGCCAGGTACCACTCGCCGATGGCCTGGGGCGCGATGCCGGCCAGCAGGGCGAAGTTGCCGGTGACCATCAGCCGCTGGATATGGTGGGCGTAACCCAGCGCCAGGGTCTGGCCGATGGCTTCGCGCATGCAGGCCATGCGGGTCGTCCCGGTCCAATAGAACTCCGGTAGCGGCCGGCTATTGCCCAGCACATTGAGCTCCCGGTAGTCGGGCATGCGCAGCCAGTAGACGCCATGGACGTACTCCCGCCAACCGATCAGTTGACGCAGAAAACCCTCGGCGCTGTTGAGCGGCACCCTGCCCTCGCGATAGGCGGCGTCCACGTCGGCGCAGAGCTGACGCAGGTCCAGCAGCCCGATATTGAGTGCCGCGCTGATCCGCGCGTGATGCAGATAGGGCTCGCCATGGGCCATGGCGTCCTGGTAGCGGCCGAAGTCGTGCAGACCCGACGCCAGGAAGTGCTGCCAGAGGCGCTCGGCATCGGGACGGGTCACCGGATAGTCGAAGCCCTCCAGCCGGCCATAGTGGTGGGCGAAGCGCTGCCCGACCAGGTAGAGCACCTCCCGGGTACAGGCATCGGGCGGACAGCTGAAGGGCTCGGGGACAGGATGGTCCCTGGGCAGGGCCTTGCGATTGTCCCTGTCCAGATTCCAGACCCCGCCACAGGGTTCATCCTCCCCTTCCATCAACCAACCGTGTCGTCTGCGCATGCCGCGGTAGAAGGCCTCCATGCGCAACTCGGTGCGCGCCCCGGCCCAGCGGGCGAAGGCGCCGCGGCTGCAGAGGAATCGGTCGTCGCCGTGCCACTGCACAGGCACCGCCAGAGCGAGACTCCGCAAGGCCTGTTCCAGACGCCATTCGCCGGTTTCGGTCAGGTGAACCTCGCGCGCACCCGTCCTCTTCGCCCAGAAAGCGATCTCGGCCGGCAGCGAGCCCTGGTTGTCCGGGTCGTTCAGGGTGCGGTAATGGACCTGGAAGCCATGCGTGCGCATCTCGCTGGCGAAATGGCGCATGGCGCTGAAGATCAGGGCGATCTTGCGCGGATGGTGCGGGACGTAGCTGGTTTCTTCCTGGACCTCGGCGAGCAGCAGCACGTCTTGCACGGGATCGGCATTACGCAGGGAGGCCAGCCGGGGCGACAACTGATCGCCAAGGATCGGCAGCAGGCGCCGGACGGCGCCGTTGCTCAAGAGGCGTTCCGGTAGTTCAGCGGGATCTTCAGGGGTTCCGAGGAGCGTGGCGCCATGCCGACCATCTCGTCATAGGCGCTGTGCTGGATGAGAAAGCACGGCAGCGGCGGCAGGTCGGCCAGCAGACGGCGGGCCTGGGCAGCGGAGCCCAGGCGGTAGAAGTGGCCATCCCGCCCGGTCAGCCGCGTGCGACCGTCCTGGGTGAGCACCTCGAGTACATAGAAGCCGCCCTCGATGGACAGCAGATTGAGTTCACGGACCTCGCCGGCCTGGGCGCGCTGGGTCAATTCCGGCAATTGCATGGAAACCTCCGGGTCGAGATCGACGCTAGGAAGGGCGTCGATCGGCAGCTGTAAGCATTCGACAACCTAGGACAAGCAAGCGCAGCGGCGCAATCCACAAAGCGTAAACGAAAGCTGCCGGCGGCGGACAAGTGGCCGCCCGGCCCGTCAGTGCTTGGTCAGCCGATCCAGATAGCCCATGGCGAAGGCCGAGACCACGAACACCAGATGGATGATCACGTACCACTTGAGGTATTCGGGATTGGTGTTCTGGGCATCCATGAAGATGCGCAGCAGGTGGATCGAGGAGATGGCGACGATGGAGGCAGCCACTTTGTTCTTCAGCGAGCCCGAATCCATCTTGCCCAGCCAGCTGAGCTTTTCCGAGCCTTCGTCGATGTCCAGCTGGGAGACGAAATTCTCGTAGCCGGAGATCATCACCATGACCAGCAGGCCACCCACCAGCGCCATGTCGATAAGCGACAGGACCAGCAGGATCAGTTCGGCTTCGGTGGATTGGAAGATGTGCGGCAGGACGTGGAAGACTTCCTGAAAGAACTTGAGCGCCAGCAGGACCAGCGCCAGGGACAACCCCAGATAGATGGGGGCCAGCAGCCAGCGGGAGGCGTAAAGGGCTTTTTCGATCAGACGTTCCATGCAGACTCGCTCCATGCAGACTCGCTCGGATTACCAGGGCCGGGCGAGTATACCGGGGCGGTGCGGGCGGACCAATGCGGCAGGTTGTACCTGACTCAGGCGTCGGGGCCGACCTGGAAACGCACCTGCTGGTGGGCACGTTCGCCGTTCATCTTGCGCAGCTCGCTCTGCATGTGCAGGCGCCAGATCTGGGTCTCTTCGACCTGGATATAGCCCTGTTCCACCAGGTTTTCGGCGATGGCGGTCATGACGCCTTCGGCCGCCTTGGGACCGTGGAAAGGCCCCTGGGCCTTGATTGCGGTGGGCTGCTGGCCATTCAGGCCGGCGGCGCACAACAGGGTCCAGAGGCCCTGTTCCTGACCGAGCGGCTTGATTTCGCATTCGATACGGGTGACGAGGCCCAGGCAGGGACGGATCAGGGTAATGGTGCGGGACATGGCGTCATCCTCTCGAAGCGCTCAATGCTCGCCGTTCCTAGGCCAGAGGTATCCACAAAGGCTGTGGACAACCCTGTTGGTCAACAGGGGGCAAGCGGGTCTGGGCGCCGTGCTACTTGGGCTGCGACGCCTTGTACAAAATCCGACCTGCCCCCTGGAGCTCAGTTCTCCTGCGCTTCGTTGTTTTTCCCTTTTGCCTTGGAGTTATCACTGAGTTTGTCGGCCAGTTCATCTTCCAGCTCGAGCTCGGCGATTTCCTTGAGACGCTGTACCACGCGCGCATTGACGCTGCCGTCCGGGAAGCGACCCTTGGCATCCGGTGCCCCGGCGGGCTCGCCCACCAGCAGCGACAGAGCCTCGTCCGCCTGGCGCACGGCATAGACATGGAACAGCCCCTCGCGCACCGCTGCCAGTACGGTCTCGTCGAGCATCAGGTTGGTGACGTTGGCGCGCGGGATGATCACGCCCTGCTCGCCGGTCAGACCGCGGGCCTGACAGAGGCGGAAGAAGCCCTCGATCTTCTCGTTCACCCCGCCGACCGGTTGCACCTCGCCGAACTGGTTGATGGAGCCGGTAATGGCGAAGCACTGCTTGAGCGGCGTGCGGGACAGCGCGGAGATCAGGGTGCAGGCCTCGCCGAGGGAGGCGCTGTCACCATCGACATAGCCATAGGACTGCTCCAGGGCGATGCTGGCCGAGATCGACAGCGGGAATTCCTGGGCATAGCGACTGCCCAGGTAGCCGGTCAGGATCATCACGCCCTTGGAGTGGATGGGTTGCCCGAGGCTGACCTCGCGCTCGATGTCGAGGATGCCACTGGCGCCCGGGTAGACCGTGGCGGAGATGCGCGCCGGCATGCCGAAGGCGGAATCGGCCACCTCCAGCACGGTGAGGCCGTTGCACTTGCCCACCGCGGCGCCCTGGGTGTCGATGAGGATGAGTCCGGTCAGCATGTCGTCCAGCACCCGGGCGCAGACGCGACCGGTGCGGGTTTCCTTGGCCTTGAGTGCACGCTCGACATGGCCCTTGTCGGTCCGCTCGTCGCCGGCCAGGTGGCGGATGAAGTCGGCTTCGCTGACCAGCTGGAACAGATCGCCGATACGCGCCGACAACCGGCCCTGGTGCTCGGCCAGCCGCGCGCTGTAGGTGGCCAGCCGCGCCACGGCCGCCGAGGTCAGGGGCGCCATGCCCTCTTCCGAGGTGCGCGTCTTGAGCAACTGGGCGAACTGCTCGAGGCTCTCATCGCGCAGTGGCAGCTCCTCGTCGAAGTCCACCAGCACCCGGAACATCTCCTGGAAGTCCGAATCCAGCTCCTGCAGGGTGTAGTAGATGTTGCGCGAGCCGATGATGATGACCTTGAGCTGCAGCGGGATCTGCTGCGGCGCCAGGCTCATGGCGGTGAGCCGACCCAGCTCGGCCAGCGGCGATTCCATCTTCAGCTGACGCGAATGCAGGGCGCGCTTGAGGGCGTCCCAGACGAAGGGCTCGGTCAGCAGCTTGTCCGCCTCGACGATGAGGAAGCCGCCATTGGCGCGGTGCAGCGCGCCGGGGCGCAGCTGGCGGTAGTTGGTGTAGAGCGCGCCCTGATCGGACTGGTACTCGATGCGACCGAAGAGGTTGTCGTAGGTCGGGTGGGACTCGAACACTACCGGGGCACCGCCGGTGACGTGGTGGCCGATGATCAGATTGGGCTCGTACTGCTCGCGCAGCTCCTTGCGCCGCTGCATGTCGGGCTTGGCGTCGTCGGCCAGTTGCTCGACCACCGTCTTGAGCAGGTCCACCTGCATCGCCCGCAGGTAGGCGCAGACCCCGGGGTTGTCGTTGTACTTTTCCGACAGCGGCGCCAGCAGCGGCTGCAGGGCCTGGATGATGGTGTCTTCGTTCAGGGCACGCAGCTGGTTGCTCGATTCCCGGCGCCACTGCGGCAGGCTGGCCAGCTCTTCGTTGAGACGCTCTTCCAGGCTGGAGATGTCGGCGTGGAACCGCTCCCGCTCGGCCTCGGGCAACTGGGCGAAGTCGGCTTCATCCAGCGCCTTGCCTTCCTTCATCGGGGTGAAGGCGACATTGTTGGCGTCGCGGTAGAGGGCGATTTCCTTTTCCAGGGCGAGCTTTTCCACCACGTCCAGCGCCTGGTCATAGCGCTGGTTGAAGGCGCGCTCGATGGCGCTCTTCTTCTGCTGGAAGGCCGGATGCTCGAATACCGCCGGGAAGGTGGCCAGCAGGTTGTCGATGAAATGGGCCATGTCGGCCACGAAGGCCTCGCCCTCGCCGGGAGGCAGCTCCAGCACGCTTGGCGCCCGGGGCTCTTCGAAGTGATTCAGGTACACCCAGTCGTTGGGCGTCGGCTGGCGCTTGGCTTCGGCCTTGAGATAGCGCTGGACGAAGGAGAAACGACCGGTGCCCGGCTCGCCCATGACGAAGACGTTGTAGCCGGGCCGCGGCATGGCCACGCCGAACTGCAGGGCTTCCACCGCGCGCTCCTGACCCAGGATGCCGCGAAAGGGCTCGAGCTGATCGGTATCGGCGAAGGAAAACTGTTCGGGGGCGAAGGGGCGGGTCAGCTCATCAGGGGCGAGCCGGAGACCGGCTGCGACGGGATCGTGCATCGTAAGTCCTTGTCAGGCATGCAAGCAGTGCCCGCATTCTGCGACCGGGATGACAGCCGAAGCAAGGCAAGCGGCGCTCCGCCGCGTATTTAAGCGCAGCGGTTCGAGGGGCTTGCCATGACGTCCGTCGGTATTTTTCAACCCAGGCGTTTTTTGACGAAATTCTCACCAGGCGCCAACTAAGCTTTATCCATAGGGATCAGACGTAGTATCCCGTGAGGAGGCTCCCATGGCTGTCTCTCGTCGTCTCGCCTCGCTGTTCATCCTGCTGGCCAGTCTCGCGGCCTGCACCAGTTACCACGACCAGTTGATCGCCAAGGGCTATCCCCCGGCCTATGCCGATGGCTTCAGCGACGGTTGCCAGACCGGCAAACAGGCGGTCAATGGCATCGGTTACGAGCACAAGGACGCCCGTCGCTTCGCCGCGGAAAAGCCCTACCAGCAGGGGTGGGACGCGGGCTACGCGCAATGCGTGCAGGTGGCCCAGCGCGAAGAGCAGCAGCGCTTCATCGAGCAGGTCCGGGAAAATCGCGAAAGCGCCGAATCGCTGCTGCAGCGCTCGAGAACACGTTGAGGTCGCAGCCAACCTTGCGACCCTGACCGGATGACCTATGCTGGCGGGCCCGCTAGTCGAGCCCTGCCGATGTCTGCCCGCTCTCCGCTGTTTGCCGTCGCCCTGCTGCTGGTCGCCATGACCTCGATCCAGACCAGCGCCAGCCTGGCCAAGACCCTGTTCCTGCGTCTCGATCCGGTGGGCGTCACCACCCTGCGGCTGATCTTCGCGGCTCTCGTCCTGCTGATCGTGCTGCGCCCCTGGCGCAACTTCCGCCGCGCGGCGCTGGGCAGCCTGCTGGGCTATGGCGTCGCCATGGGCGTGATGAACCTGACCATCTACCTGGCCATGCAGCGGCTGCCGATCGGCATCGCCGTCGGCCTGGAATTCGTCGGTCCGCTGGTGGTGGCGCTGTGCGCCCTGCGCCGCTGGCTGGACCTGCTGTGGATCGTGCTGGTGGTGGCCGGCCTGGCCGTGCTCCTGCCCTTCGGCCACAACGCCTCCGCACTGGATCCGCTGGGCACCACCCTGGCCCTGGGGGCTGGCGCCTGCTGGGCGATCTACATCGTCCTGGGCAAGCGCGCCGGCGCGGTTCACGGTACCGGCACGGTGGCTTTCGGCGCGACCATCGCCGCCCTGGTCGTGCTGCCCATCGGCATCGTCCACAGCGGCAGCAATCTCTTGCAACCGGAAATCTGGCCGCTGGCGCTGGCCCTGGCGCTGATGTCCACGGCCATTCCCTATGCCCTGGAAATGGTCGTCCTGACCCGCCTGCCGGCCGCCACCTTCGGCACCCTGATGAGTCTGGAACCGGCGCTGGGCGCCCTTTCCGGCTGGGTATTCCTCGGCGAGATCCTGGGCGTCGCCCAGTGGTTCGCCCTCGCCTGCATCATCGCCGCGTCCATCGGCGCTACCTGGAGCAGCCGCCTGACCCCGGAGCAAACGCCACTCTAGACACTCTATAGCGAGGCGAATCCTCACGCGGAGCGACGACGATGATCTATCTGATAATGGGCGTCTCGGGCAGTGGCAAGACCACCCTGGGCGAACTCCTGGCCAGCCGGCTGGACTGCCGTTTCGACGATGCCGACACCTTTCACAGCCAGGCCAACAAGGACAAGATGGCCAAGGGCATCGCCCTCACCGACGAGGATCGCTGGCCCTGGCTGGATGCCATCCACGACGCCATGCAGCAGGCGCAGGCCGAAGGCACCACGCGGGTGTTCGCCTGCTCGGCGCTGAAGAAGGTCTATCGCGATCGCCTGCTGAACGGCCTGGAAAGCGTCCGGCTGCTGTTCCTCAAGGGCTCACCCGAGCTGCTGGCCGAGCGCATTGGCAGTCGCCGCGGGCATTTCTTCGATCCCAAGCTCTTGCAGAGCCAGCTCGACACCCTGGAGGCGCCGGATCACCTGGAAGCCCAGGTGCTGGACGTACGCAAGGCGCCCGAGCAGTTGGTGGACGAGGTGCTTGAGCACGGCCACGGCACCTGAGCGCGGCGGCCGCCGGCTCAGACCGCGACCGGCGCCTTGATGTGCGGATGGGCCTGGTAGCCTGCCAGTTCGAAATCCTCGAAGCGGAAGGCGAACAGGTCCGTGACCGCCTGATTGAGCTTCATGGTCGGCAGCGGCAGCGGTTCGCGGGTCAGCTGCAGATCAGTCTGCTCCAGGTGATTGGCATAGAGATGGCAATCACCGCCGGTCCAGATGAATTCACCCGGTTGCAGTCCGGTGACCTGGGCCACCATCAGGGTCAGCAGCGCGTAGCTGGCGATGTTGAAGGGCACGCCGAGGAAGATGTCCGCGGAACGCTGATACAGCTGGCAGCTCAGCCGGCCATCGGCGACATAGAACTGGAACAGCGCATGGCACGGCGGCAACGCCATCTCGTCCACCAGCGTCGGATTCCAGGCCGAGACGATCAGCCGCCGCGAGTCGGGCTTGGCGCGGATCATGTCCACCACCCCGGCGATCTGGTCGATATGGCGACCGTCCGGTGCCGGCCAGCTACGCCACTGGTAGCCATAGACCGGGCCCAGTTCGCCGTTCTCGTCGGCCCACTCGTCCCAGATGGACACGCCGTTGTCCTTGAGGTAACGGATGTTGGTCTCGCCCTGCAGGAACCACAGCAGCTCGTGGATGATGGATCGCAGATGGCACTTCTTGGTGGTGACCAGGGGAAAGCCCTCGGCCAGATCGAATCTCATCTGGTAGCCGAAGACGCTGTAGGTCCCGGTGCCGGTGCGGTCGCTCTTGAAGGTGCCGTGTTCGCGCACGTGGCGCATCAGGTCGAGGTACTGTTTCATGGCGGGAGCGCTACCTGGCAAAAGGCAAATGGTATCAAATCGCGCCTCGCGAGAGCGGTCGCGCTTGTCGCAGCCCTGACCATCGGACACAAAAAAAGCGGCCCTGAGGCCGCCTTTTCCATCAATCCTCAGCTGTTGGCCGGCGGCGCCATGAGGGTCGCCGTTTCGCGTTCGCGCCGGGTGATCTCCGAGGCCGTGGCGTCCATGGCTTCCTGCAGGCCCTGCAGGCGCTTCTTCTCGGCGCGGCGGGTGAAGTACCAGGCGAAGAAGGTGAACAACGAGACCGCCAGGAGGATCAGACTGGCGATGGCATTGATCTCCGGCTTCACGCCCAGGCGCACTGCGGAGAATACCTCCATGGGCAGGGTGGTCGAGCCGGGGCCCGAGACGAAGCTCGCCAGCACCAGGTCGTCCAGCGACAGGGCGAAGGACATCATGCCGCCCGCCGCCAGCGAGGGCGCGATCATGGGAATGGTGATCAGCAGGAACACCTTCCACGGCCGGGCGCCCAGGTCCATGGCCGCCTCCTCGATGGACAGGTCCAGTTCGCGCAGGCGCGAGGAGACCACCACCGCCACATAGGAGGAGCAGAAGCTGGTGTGGGCGATCCAGATGGTGGTCACGCCGCGGTCCTGCGGCCAGCCGATCAGTTGCGCCATGGAGACGAACAGCAGCAGCAGCGACAGACCGGTGATCACCTCGGGCATCACCAGCGGCGCCGTGACCATGCCGCCGAAGACGGTGCGGCCGCGGAAGCGCGGGATGCGGGTCAGCACGAAGGCCGCCAGGGTGCCGAGGATCACCGAGGAGATGGCCGTGTAGAAAGCGATCTCCAGCGAGCGGAACACCGCACTCATCAGCTGGGTATTGTCCAGCAGGCCGACGTACCACTTCACCGACCAGCCGCCCCAGACGGTCACCAGCCGCGACTCGTTGAAGGAGTAGATGACCAGGATGACCATCGGCAGGTAGATGAACAGCAGCCCGAGCACCAGCATCAGGTTGGTGAACTTGAGGCCTTTCATAGCTTGCCCTCCAGTTCCTTGGCTTGGTTTCTGTTGAACAGCACGATGGGCACGATGAGGATCACCAGCATCACCACCGCCAGGGCCGAGGCCACCGGCCAGTCACGGTTGTTGAAGAATTCCTGCCAGAGCACGCGGCCGATCATCAGGGTCTCCGGGCCACCCAGCAGCTCGGGAATGACGAACTCGCCCACCGCCGGAATGAACACCAGCATGCAGCCGGCGATGATGCCGTTCTTGGACAGCGGCACGGTGATCCTCCAGAAGCTGGTGAAGCGACTGGCACCCAGGTCGCCAGCGGCTTCCAGCAGGGTCAGGTCATGCTTCACCAGATTGGCGAACAGCGGCAGGATCATGAACGGCAGATAGGAATAGACGATCCCGAGGTACACCGCGAAATTGGTGTTGAGCATCTGCAGCGGACTGCTGATGATCCCCAGATTCATCAGGAAGCTGTTGATCAGGCCATTGGTGGACAGCAGCCCCATCCAGGCATAGACGCGGATGAGGATGGCGGTCCAGGTCGGCATCATGATCAGCAGCAGCAGCACCGTCTGCTTCTCGCGACTGGCCCGGGCGATGGCGTAGGCCATGGGATAGCCGATCAGTAGACAGATCAGGGTGCTGATGCCGGCCATCTTCAGCGAGCCGAGGTAGGCGTCCAGATACAGCGGATCGTCGGCGAACATCAGGTAGTTGCCGAAGTTGAGCGCGATATCCAGTTGCTGATCGGCGTAGGTGAACAGCTCGGTATAGGGCGGAATGGCCACGTCCGCGACCGAGAAGCTGATCTTGAGCACGATCAGGAACGGCAGCAGGAAGAACAGGAACAGCCACACGAAGGGCACGCCGATGGTCAGGCGGCGGCCATCGAGCAGGCGCTTGAGCAAGGGAGGTCTGGTCATGCTTGCAGTACCACGCCGCTGTCGTCTTCCCAGTACACCACCACGGCGTCATCCCAGGTGGGTCGCTTGCCGAGGCGCTCGGCGTTGGCGATGAAGCACTGGACGATGGGGCCGGTGCCCAGCTTGACGTGATAGACCGAGTGCCCGCCCAGGTAGGCGATGTCGTGCACGGTGCCGCTGCACCAGTTGTAGTCGGGATGCTCGTGATCCGCCGGCAGGCTGGTGCCCATCAGCAGTTTCTCGGGGCGAAGGGCGAAGGTGACCTGCTTTTCCTGGGCGCGGGTGCTGATGCCGTGACCGATGTAGATCGGTCGCTCCAGTTGCGGACTGTGAATGATGGCGTGGTCGGCACCGTCGTCGGTCAGCTCGCCGTCGAAGATGTTGACGCTGCCGATGAACTCGCAGACCAGCCGGCTCGCCGGGGTCTCGTAGATGTCCATGGGGCTGCCCACCTGGGCAATCCAGCCCAGGTGCATGATGGCGATGCGCTCGGCCATGGTCATGGCCTCTTCCTGGTCGTGGGTCACCATCACGCAGGTCACGCCCACGCGCTCGATGATCTCTACCAGTTCCAGCTGCATCTGCGAACGCAGTTTCTTGTCCAGGGCGCCCATGGGTTCGTCGAGCAGCAGCAGCTTGGGCCGCTTGGCCAGGGAGCGTGCCAGGGCCACCCGCTGGCGCTGGCCACCGGAGAGCTGGTGCGGCTTGCGCTTGGCGTACTGGGTCATGTGCACCAGCTTGAGCATCTCGGCCACGCGGGCGTCGATCTCGGCCTTGGGCAGCTTGTCCTGCTTGAGACCGAAGGCGATGTTCTGCTCCACGCTCATGTGCGGGAACAGCGCATAGGACTGGAACATCATGTTGATCGGCCGCTCGTAGGGCGGCATGTCGGTGATGTCCACGCCATCGAGGAAGATGCGCCCCTCGCTGGGTCGCTCGAAACCGGCCAGCATGCGCAGCAGGGTCGACTTGCCCGAACCCGAGCCGCCGAGCAGGGCGAAGATCTCGCCCTTGTTGATGGTCAGGGAGACGTCGTCGACAGCGACGGTTTCGTCGAACTTCTTGGTGACCCGGTCGATCTTGACCAGGACTTCCTTGGCTTTCTTGTCGCCGGTGGCGGCTTTCTTGAAGGCACTGGTGGCAGTCGCCATGTACATCTCCCCAGGAAAATCGGGGACCGGTCGGACCGGTCCGCTTTAGCGTTGGTTATTTGCCGGACTTGACCCGCGTCCAGCTGCGGGTTTCCAGGCGCAGGAGTTGCGGGGGCAGCTCCTTCATGACGTACAGCTTGTCCATCACCGCCTGTGGCGGATAGACCGTCTCGTCCTGCCGCAGCTCGGCATTCATCAGCTCGCCCGCCTTCGGATTGGGGTTGGCGTAGCCGACATAGTCACTGACCTTGGCGATGACCTCGGGCTGCAGCAGATAGTTGATGAAGGCATGGGCCTCCTTCACGTTCTTGGCATCCTTGGGGATGGCCAGGAGGTCGAACCAGAGGTTCGCGCCCTCCTTGGGAATCGCGTAGCCGATGTTGACGCCCTTCTTCGCTTCCTCGGCACGCGAACGCGCCTGAAAGACATCGCCGGAATAGCCGAAGGCCACGCAGATGTTGCCGTTGGCCAGATCCGAGATGTACTTGGAGGAATGGAAATAGGTGATGTATGGCCGCACCTTGAGCAGCTGGGCCTCGGCCTTCTTGTAGTCGTCGGGATTGGTACTGTTGGGATCGAGTCCAAGGTATTGCAGGACTGCCGGATAGACCTCATCGGGCGAATCCATGAAGGAGACGCCGCACTTGCTCAGTTTCTTGAGGTTCTCGGGTTCGAACAGGATGGCCCAGGAATCGAGCTTGTCGGTGCCCAGCGCGGCCTTGACCTTGTCGACATTGTACCCGATGCCGTTGGTGCCCCACAGGTAGGGAACGCCGTATTGGTTACCCGGATCGCTCTTTTCCAGCTGCTTGAGCAGCGCCGGATCGAGATTCTGCCAGTTCGGCAGCTGGCTCTTGTCCAGTTTCTGGAAGGCGCCCGCCTTGATCTGCTTGGCCAGGAAGTTGCTCGAGGGCACCACCACGTCATAGCCGGTGTGGCCGGCCAGGAGCTTGCCTTCGAGGGTTTCGTTGGAATCGAAGACGTCATAGACCGGCGTGATGCCGGTGGCCTTCTGGAAATCCTCGAGCGTGGTCTCGCCGACGTAATCGCTCCAGTTGTAGACGCGTACCGTCGGCTCGGCGACGGCAGTTCCCATGACGGTCAAGGTAGTCATGGCCAGCAGGGTTTTACGCAACGAAAGCACGGGCGGCTCCTTTCATGGTGGGCATCGGCGGCGACACCCTTTCAGCGGTCCATACAGACGTACGGCACGCCGGAGTGACTCCGGCGTGCCGTCCTTTCAGTCGCACGCGGCGACCGAACTCACTTGCCGGACTTGATGGTGGTCCAGGTACGAGTCATCAGACGCTGGGTCTTGGCCGGAAGATCCGGGAAGGCGTACAGCTTGGTCATGGTTTCCTGGGTCGGATAGATCCCCGGGTTGGTGCGGATCGCTTCAGCTACGAGCGGCGTCGCCTCCTTGTTGCCGTTGGGATACTGCACGTAGTCGCTGACCGCCGCGATCACCTTGGGCTCCATGATGTAGTTGATGAACTTCAGCGCGCCCTCGGGATTCTCGGCATCCTTGGGAATGGCCATGGTGTCGAAGAAGGTGCCGGCGCCTGCCTTGGGAATGTTGTAGGCCACGGTCACGCCGTT
>Ga0157369_10003440_pt1 | contig 18772 bp, 17 predicted proteins | sample C25metaG_FD_113461 | JGI IMG/M metagenome (GOLD analysis project Ga0157369, IMG submission 113461) | Corn rhizosphere microbial communities from Kellogg Biological Station, Michigan, USA - C2-5 metaG | ecosystem: Host-associated > Plants > Roots > Rhizosphere > Soil | place: USA: Michigan... | reverse complement strand
TGACACAGCTGGCAGTGGAGTTGCCGCCAAAGCTGGAGTTCGGGGAGATGGCGCTGCCGGTCGCGTTTGAGTTGGCGAAGCGGCTAAAGAAAGCTCCGCGCGCGATTGCGCAGGAGCTGCAGCCAGAGCTGGCGAAGGTTGACGGCGTGGCGAGCGTAGAGATTGCCGGGGCGGGCTATCTGAATGTGAAGCTTGATCGTGCGGCGATGGTACGACGTATTGCGGAGGATGAGCACGCAAGCATTGGCGGTGAAGGCTTCCGGCTGATCGAGCACACGAGCATTAATCCGAATAAGGCAGCGCATGTTGGGCACTTGCGTAATGCGATTCTCGGCGACAGCTTTGCACGCATGGTGAGGCCGGATGATTACAAGCCGGGTTATGCGACGGGCGTGCAGAATTACATCGACAACACGGGTGTTCAGGTTGCGGACATCGTGGTCGCGGTGACTACGATGAAGGGCATGGGCCTTGATGATGTGCGGGGCTGGATCAGCGAACTCCTCGAGACGAATACGCGGCTGGATTATGCGTGCTGGGATCTGTATGCGCAGGTCTCGCAGTGGTACGAGGCTGACGCGGAGCAGGTTGCGGCGCGCAAGCAACTGCGGCTGGACACGCTGCATGCGATCGAACATGGCGGTAACCAGACGGCCGAGATTGCGGAGATTATTGCGACGGGAGTTCTGCGGCGGCATCTCGAGACGATGGAGCGGCTGGGGGTTGAGTACGACTTCTTACCGCGTGAGAGCGAGATTCTGCACCTCCACTTCTGGGAGGCGGCGAGGGCGCTGATGGTGGAGCGCGGCGTGCTCTACAAGGAGACCGAGGGGAAGAATGCCGGTTGCTGGGTGATGCGCCGCGCGGGCGCGTCCCCGCTGGCGCCGGGCGAGGTGGACGAGGATGCGAAGATCATCATTCGCTCCAACGGAACTGTTACGTATGTGGGCAAGGACATCGCGTATCACCTGTGGAAGTTCGGGCTGCTTGGCCGCGATTTTGGTTACGCGCGGTTTCGGGACTATCCGACGCATACGTGCTGGGTTTCAGCGATGCACGGCGAGGATCCGCATCCGAGTTTTGGGCATGCGGACGCGATCTATAACGTTATCGACTCACGGCAGGATGATCCGCAGACTCAGGTGAAAGAGGCGCTGCGGGCGCTAGGGTATGTGAACGAGGCCGACCGTTATACCCATATGAACTATGCATTCGTTGGACTGACAGCGCGTACGGCGCAGGAGCTTGGTTACAAGCTCAGCGAAGAAGACCAGGAGCGTGGGTTCATCGAGGTGAGCGGGCGCAAGGGCTTCGGTGTGAAGGCCGATGACCTGATCGATCGGATAATTGCTGCGGCGCGCGTGGAAGTGGAGGCGCGGCATCCGGAACTGGATGAGACGGAACGCGCGCAGATCGCGGAGTCGATCGGCGTGGGTGCGCTGCGGTATTTCATGCTTCGTTTCACGCGGAACACGGTGATCGCGTTTGATTTTCGCGATGCATTGAGCTTTGAGGGCGAGACCGGACCCTATGCGCAGTATGCTGCCGTGCGCGCGGCGAATATCTTCCGAAAGGGTGATGCGGACGAGGCGGCCGTGCTGAGCGAGTTCGCAGCGCTGGATGCCAGTGTGCTTGCGCCGCTGCTGGAGGGCGAAGACGGGACCAGCGTGTGGGAGGTATGGCTTGCGGCTTCACGTGTGTCGCTGGTGTTGGAGCAGGCCATCGCGGCTGCTGAACCAGCGGTGCTGGCGAAGTATGCGTTCATGCTGGCCCAGAGCTTCAACAACTTTTATCACCGGCACCGTGTGCTGACCGAGAGCGATCCGGCGCGGAAGACGCTGTTGTTTGCGACGGCGGCCGTGGCGCGGCGCGACATTGCGCGCGTGCTGAGTTGGCTGGGAATCAGCGTGCCGGCTGCGATGTAGGGCGCGATGCAGGCATGAGAAGCCGCAGCGCGTTCGGGATCAATTCGACGCGCATGGGGGTGGTACCGATCCATTCGCCGTCGGCTTGGACGTGGACGCGCCCTTCCGCGGCGGAACAGCTGAACTCTGCGACGCGCAGATGTTGCGTGTAGGGGTTCCAGCGGTGAGTGCGCGTCCAACTTGTGGCAAACCATGCGGGCAGCGCGAGGTGTGAGGGCGGCGTCGTGAGCGCAAGTTGCAGTGTCTCGTCAGCGGGTGAGGCGCCACGCGCAAGAGGGCTGAAGAGGCCGCCGAGATCGCCGACGCGAATTGCCATTGCGCTGACGGCATCGCTATCGAGCGGGGTGCCGTCCTGAGTTGTCGCACGCACGTGGAAGGCGGAGAACCGAGAACCGAGGAAGAGACGCGCGGCGCGCAGGTAGTAGATGGAGCGTCCGAATCGCTGCTTGCCCGCCGCGAGCATGCGGTAGACGAGCATTCCGTCGGGACCAGCACCGGCCATCACGGCGAAGTAGCGCGAGCGGGGACCGTCCGTGGTTTCACAGGTGATGCGGCCCAGGGGAATTGAACGTGCGGCGAAATCGAGCTGCTGGCGCACGGCCGTGGCTGGATGAAACGAGAGGCCAAAGTGGCGTGCGAGTGCGTTGGCGCTGCCGAGTGGAAGAATGCCGACTGTTGCTGACGAATGATGCGCGAGTCCCTGGATGACATCATGAACGGTGCCATCGCCGCCGCACGCGAAGATGATGTCCGCGCCGTGGCTGACTGCCTCTGCAGCTTGTGCGCCGGCAGTTCCGGGTCCGTGGGTTGCGACGATCTCAGCTTCGATGCCGCGATTGAGGAGCACGCTTGCAGCGCGCTCAAGCTCGCTGAGGCGTGAGCGGCCGCCGCTTCCCGCATTCGGGTTGAAGATGAGGGCGGCTCGCGTCATGCGCTCAGCTTACGGCTTCGCGAAAAAACCTGCGGCGAGGTTAGTTGGATGGTTGAGGGGTGGCCGGTGCAGCGGGAGGAGCTGTGCGATGCTCACGTTGCGGGGGGACGAAAACTTCCGGCTTGGACATTCCGCGGTGACAGGTCCCGCATGTTACGGGGTTGCCCGCTTTGGGATCGGCCAGCTGGGTTAGGTACTCCGTGTTGATTGCGGTCGCCATTTTTATCATGACGCGGGCGCGATCCTTCATCGGGTTCGCGTCCGAAGCGAAGTCCGGGCGGCCAGTCTCGGAATTCTTCGCGTGGCAGTAGGTACATTCGACGCCGAGATCACCGGTGAAGCCCCGCATGATGGAGATGACCTGCGGTCCGGTGGTGTCCTTGGGGAGCACTTTAAGGTTCGTGGGGGCCGGTATTTGGCGCCGCTGCGCAGGAGCGCCTCCATTGGCCTGAGAGGTCTGAGCGAAAGCTGCCGAGGGTATCAGAAGAGAGCCGACTGCTAGGAGAGACAGAAAACGGCCAACCATGGATGTCCTTTAGTTGTGAAGGTTTGAGTTGCTTTCTGCCGAGGGTATGAAACAGCTCGAGTGATGTCAATGCAATAGAAACCTTCAGGGTGACAGCATTGGGTCAAACTTACTTAGCGTGGCTGCGGATCCACTCCGTGATGCTGCGCACGCCGATGCCACTGGGACCTTTGGACTGCCATGGTTTTTGATCGTCGACCCAGGCGGTGCCGGCGATGTCGAGATGGATCCAGGGCGTGTCGCCGGCGAACTCTTTGAGGAACATGGCGCCGGCGATGGCACCACCGTAGCGCGAACCGCCGGTGTTCATAATGTCGGCGATGGAGCTCTTAATCTGCTCGCGGTAGTCATCGGTGCAGGGCATCTGCCAGAACTTCTCGCCGGCGACGGGATAGACGTCGAGGAACTGGCGAGTGGTTTCCTCATTGTTTGAGAACAGGCCAGCGTTGAGCTGTCCTAGCGCGATGCCAATGGCTCCGGTGAGCGTGGCTGCGTTGATGAGTCGCGTAGCGCCGAGGGTCCGCGCATAGTGCAGGCCGTCGGCGAGCACGAGGCGGCCTTCGGCATCGGTGTTCAGAACTTCAATGGTCTTGCCGGACATCGCGGTAAGGACGTCACCGGGCTTGTACGCGCGGCCCGAGGGCATGTTTTCGCAGGAGCAGATGACGCAGAGGACACGAACGGCGGGCTTCAGCAAGGCGATCGCGCGCATGGCGCCGAGCATCGCGGCGGCACCCGCCATGTCGTACTTCATCTTGTCCATGTTGTCGGCAGGCTTGATGGAAATGCCGCCGGTGTCGAAGGTGATGCCCTTGCCAACGAGACCGAGGATCGGGGCGTCGGCTGCAGGGCCAGCCGGCGGTTCATAACGCAGAACGATCAGTGCGGGCGGTTCGGGAGAGCCTTGCGCGACCGCGAGGAAGGCGCCCATCTTGAGCTCCTTCAGCTTGTCGGTCGAGTGAACTTCGCAGCTTAGGCCGAACTCCTTCGCCATCGCAGCGGCTCGATGGCCGAGCTCAGTGGGTGTGAGGACGTTGCCAGGCTCGTTGACGAGCGTGCGGGTGAAGTTCTGGCTTTCGCCAAGGATGGTGCCCTCGTCCCAGCCGCGTTGTGTGTCGTTTCGGGTCTCGTCGTCCGCTTCCGGAAAGAGGACAGTCACGCTGTGAATGCTCTGGTCTTTGCGATCGGAGCGGTAGACATCGATATCGAAATCGGCGAGAAGAACCCCTTCGGCAACCGCGCGCGCAGCAAGATAGCAGGGCAGCGTGTCGAGGTGTTCATCCGAGAGTGCGCGGTCCTCCGGGAAGGCGATGGCAATGTCGCGAAGTGCGCGCGGCCGGGCCAGACGAATGGCAGCCCCGGCGCCTTTGCGAAGTTCGTTCGCTGTGAGGGACTTTGCTTTTCCCAGTCCGATGATTAGCAGACGCTCGGCCTTGAGCCCGTCGGGACGGCGCAGGAGCAGAGGTTCAGCAAGCGCTGCCTTAAACTCTCCCGTAGCAAACCAAGGTGCGGCGGCTGCGGCGAGCGCGTCTGACGTGGTCAAAAGCGCAGGGGAGGCCGGATCGTCTTTACCTGTGGCAATATCGACGGCGAAGACGACAAGCAGAGGTGTGACGAAGCCTGATGGGTCCTGGAAGAGAAGTTTGGAGGTCATCTGTTCTCATCCTAACCCGAGCTTCAGGTTGCGATTGTTAGCGGCGCTGTCCTCGAGCGATTGCCGCGCGAGCTTCCTTGTCGGCTTCGCGCTTGCGTTCGGTCTCGCGCTTGTCCCACTGTTGCTTGCCCGTGGCTACGGCGAGCTCGCATTTCACGCGGCCATTGCGGAAGTACAGCCGAACCGGGATAAGCGTTGTGCCCTTGCCTTGCGTGGCGGCAGTAAGCTTTTCGATTTCGCGACGATGCAGCAGCAGCTTGCGAGTGCGCAAGCTCTCGTGGTTCATGGCGTTGCCGTGCGAGAAGGGACCGATATGGGCGTTCAGGAGAAAGGCTTCGCCGTCCTTGAGAAGGCCGTAAGCGTCCTTGAGGTTGGCCTTGCCTTCGCGAATCGACTTTACCTCTGTTCCGCGCAGAGCAACCCCGCACTCGAATCGATCGCCGAGGAAGTAATTGAAGCTGGCAGAACGATTGAAGGCGGCATCGCGCTGTCCGGCGGCCACCGGGTCGCGGTCCTTTGGCTTGACCGCGGGTTTAGAGGCGGCCGCCGGCGTGGTCGGATTGGAGAGCGAGCGGGGCATCAGCAAAGGTTCGATGCTAGCAGAGCGGGATGGATGCGACGAAGCGGCGGGGGAAGCGGCTACTGCCAAAGATGTAGAGGTAGCGCCTAACAGGACGGGGCGCACGGTATAACGTCACGGGCGGCGACCCGTCCAATAAGACAAGGCAACTCTGGACGCGACGACCAACGATCCTGAAACCGCCCAGAAGTGGGTGCAAGGGCCGGGCGGCGGCTACCGAGCCGGGACCTGCCTGGATACGGTTTTCGATGCCGAGAGCGTCGTGACGCCGATGGTAGTATGAAGCGAGCCCGAACATCCGCTCGGAACCGCAGCAGACTCACCCCGGAAGCGCCCTGCGCCGCTCCGGAGGCTTCCTCCGGCGGCGTTGCGAGCCCACAGTGCGGGATCAACGGAGCGGGTTAAACGAATGAAACGACGCGAGATCGGCCGGTGGTACAAGGCGCCGTCAGCCCATTGGGCACGAGCGGCCGCGGGGCTGTCTCTCCTGCTTATATTTGTCCTGCTGGCGGGCGCCGCGCATGCCCAATCTGCCAGCACGTGGAATAAGAAAGGCCAGGACGCCGAGGCGCGCGAGGACTATGACGCGGCCTTTGAGGCCTATCGGCAAGCGTATCTGAAGAAGCCTCATGACATGCGCTACAAAGAGCGCTATGAACGGCTGCGCTTTCAGAGCGCGAATCAACATGTCGACCGCGGGCGCGTGCTGCGGCAATCGGGCGATGTTGGCGGGGCGATCAATGAGTTTGCGCGGGCGTTGCAGATCGATCCTGGCAACCAGGCGGCCGCGCAGGAGCTTGAACTCACGCAGAAACCGACGACGCCCGGCGGGCGTCCTCAGGCCAGTGCTGCCGGGGCGGTAGGAGCAATCAACAACCCGGCTCCATTGAATGCCGGGCCTGAGGCACAGGTGATGGTTCCGGGTGTCGGCGAGGAGACGCCGCATCAGCGCGACGTGCGCCGCGAGATTGAATCGCTGAGCGCGCCGCCGCAACTTCAGCCTGTTTCGAACGATCCCATCACGCTGCACATGGTGGAGGACACCAAGAACATCTACACGGCGATTGGCAAGGCAGCCGGGCTGAACGTGATCTTCGATCCGAAGTACAACTCGATTCGGATTCCAGTGGACCTTACGAACGTCTCGTTGTTTGACGCGTTGCGTATTGTGGGCACGCTGAGCAAGACGTTTTGGAGACCGGTGACGCCAAATACAATCTACGTCACCGAAGATAATCCGAGTAACCGCGGCGACCAGAGCGAACAAGCCGTACAAACTTTCTACCTGACCAACGTCTCGCAGCAGAACGACGCTAATGAGATTCTGATTGCTTTACGCAACCTGCTGGAACAGCGGACGAAGCTGTATCTGATCGCCAGTCAGAATGCGATCGTGATACGCGCGTCCCCGGATGAGTTGCTGCTTGCGGAGAAGATCATCAACGACCTGGACCGCACGAAGCCTGAGGTTGTGGTGGATGTGGCCGTGCTGGAGGTGAGCCGGCAGAAGGAACGCAATCTCGGCATCACGCTGCCGACCAGCGTCGGCATTACGCCGGTAGCGACAGGTTCGACAGGTGCGACCTCTACGACGAGCGGAAGCTCGACGACCAACGGCGGAACGACGACGAACAACAGCACGACCCAGATCACCCTTAACACGCTTGCCAATGCAAACGCTACCAACTTCGCCGTGACCATTACGGGCGGCCAAGTGAATGCCCTCCTCTCAGATGCGGATACACGCATCCTGCAGAACCCGCGTATCCGTGCGACGGACGGACAGCGCGCGACGCTGAAGATCGGATCGAAGATTCCGGTGGCGACCGGGTCATACAACGCCGGAGTGTCGGCAGGCATTGCCAGTCTCGGTGTGCAGACGCAGTTTCAGTACCTCGACGTCGGTGTGAACATCGACATGACCCCGACGGTGCACTACGACCGCGAGATCTCGCTGAAGATGAAGGTCGAGGTTTCGAGCCAGAACGGAAGCTCGACGATCTCAGGTGTAACGGAGCCGATCTTCGCGCAGCGTTCGGCGGAGCAGACGATTCAGCTCAAGGACGGCGAGCCGAGCCTGCTGGCCGGCATCCTGACCCGTCAGGACACGATGAACGTCAACGGAACACCCGGGCTGGGTGAACTGCCTTTCCTCAAGTACTTCTTTGCGAGCCACGACAAGATTCAGCAAGACGATGAGATCGTGTTCCTCATCATCCCGCACATCGTTCGCGAGTCCATCCTGACGGACGAAAACACGCGCGCGATTTATGCCGGCACTGGACAGACGGTTGAACTGATTCGCCACGGGTCTGAGGCCTCCACCGGAGCGCCGCAGGCTCCGAATGCTGTGTACACGCCGACGCCGAACTCGGGCACAACGGCCGCGAACGCTGCAGCGGCGATGATCCCGCACATTGCAGCAGAGGGTCAGCCGGTACAGCCGCCGGCTCCGGGTGCTGCGGCTGCGCCGACGACCGGCAACATCCCGGCATCAACCGCTGTTACGCCGCTGAATCTGGCGGTGATCTCGCCGGCGCAGGCTCAGGTGGGCTCGACCTTCCAGGTGACGGTACGCGCGACGAACGCCCATGACCTGTTTGGTGTGCCGATGCAGCTGCAGTTCGACCCGAAGGTGGTCTCGCTCGTGGGTGTTGACGCCGGTGACCTGCTGGGCAAAGACGGCCAGGCTGTGGCGCTGAGCCACCGCGACGATGGGGAAGGTGCCGTCACGATGTCGCTAACCCGGCCGCCCAATACGGCGGGGATCAGCGGAGACGGACCGTTATGTGTGCTGACGTTCAAGGCCGTCGCGCCGGGAACCTCGTCCCTGTCTTTGGTGCGCGTGGGTGCGCAGGATAGCCACCAGAACAAGCTGCCCGTGACTGGCGGCCAGGGAACGGTGCGAGTGACGGCGGGCGGCGCGCCACCACCACATCAGTGAGGGCTTGAGCATGACTCGAGGCTTGCGCGAGCGGATCCAGAAACGCGCCCAGCGGCGGTCGGGTGAAGCCGGCCTGACGCTGGTCGAACTGATCATCGTGATTGCGATTCTGTCGATCCTCGCAATGTCAGCGCTGCCGGTGGCGAGGTTCGAGGTAAAGCGTCGCAAAGAGCGCGAGCTGCGTCGTGATCTCTGGGAGATGCGCGCCGCGATCGATGCGTATAAGGACGCTGCGGACAAAGGCGGCATCCAGACCAAGGCGGACTCGAATAACTACCCGCCCGATCTGCAGACGCTGGTGGATGGCGTGGACATCCAGGACCATAAAGTGCGGTTCCTGCGTGCGATTCCGGTTGACCCGATGACGAATTCGGCAGACTGGGGCCTGCGGTCGAACCAGGACGATCCGGACTCGGATAGCTTCGGCGGCCAGAACGTCTACGATGTCCACACGAAGAGCAATGGAACTGCGCTGGACGGAACGAAGTACAGCACATGGTGAGCACAGTGACATCCCGGACGCAGAGGGCCGCTCAGACGAGCGAGAGCGGCTTTACGCTCTTCGAGCTGATGATCGTGATGGCGATTATTGCGGTTTTGGCGTCGGTTGCGGTGCCGAGCTACATCAATGCGGTACGGCACGGGCGCGAGGCGGCGTTGAGGCAGGACCTGTGGGTCATGCGGCAGGCAATCGACAGCTATACCGTCGACAAGGAGAAGGCTCCGCAGTCGTTAGACGACCTTGTTCAGTCGGGCTACCTCAAGGCAATTCCGGTGGATCCGATGACCGGCAGCTCCGATACGTGGATGCCGGATACCTCGGACACCCTGATGAACATTGACGAGACCGCTGGAGGCATCAATAACGTGCACTCCGGGGCGCAGGGGTTGGCGACCGACGGCTCGAGCTACAACACCTGGTAGGGTGACTTCGTCGGCTGGCCTACAAATAGGGGCACTTGCAACCTTAGACGTCCAAACCCGTCTACAATGTTGAAGAGTGCTGTGCCTTGACGGCAGGGCCTCCGGCCTCCGGGAGTATGCCATGCGCGTCCCACTTGTTCTCGCCTTCGCGGGTCTATCCGCTACCCTTGTCTTCGCTCAGCAACCCACATCCACGACGTCCACGGGAACAAATGCGCCGACCGTGACGCAGATTCCTGCGGCGCCGCCGAGCGCACAGGATCCGAGCGCGACGCCCACGGCACAGACTCCTGCGCCGGCTCAACAGACTCCAGGGGCAACTGCGCCTACTGTCGATGTCAGTGCATCTCCTGATAAGCCGACGGCGGATGCGAAGACAGACATCAACGCGAAGGCTGCCAAGCCCGGAAAGAAGGGCAAAGTCAAGGCCGATCCGACACCCGAGGATGCGAAGGCCGATTCGATTCCAAATCCTGGCGAAGCGCTCGACCCGCATATCAAGAAGGGCAGCGAAGAAGATGTGAGTGCTGTCGGTCAGCGGAATATTGGTGGCCGCGGCATCGGCAACTGGTACTCGACGAATTGGGAGATCGGTACAGGGAAGCAGTACTCGATGGAGATTGAGAAGAGCTCTCACCTGGTAACGGATCCGGTCGTGGTGGAGTACATCAATCGCGTTGGGCAAAACATCGTGAAGAACTCAGACGCGAAGGTGCCGTTCACGATCAAAGTGCTGGATACGGATGAGATCAACGCGATGGCGCTCCCGGGCGGATTCTTCTATGTGAACTCGGGCCTGATTCTGGCATGCGACTCTGAGGACGAACTCGCAGGCGTGATGGCGCACGAGATCTCGCACGTGGCGGCGCACCATGCCGCGCGCGAGATGACGAAGATGAACTACATGCAGCTCGGCCAGATTCCGCTGATCATCTTCACGCAGGGCACATGGGTCGGCTATGGCATCTACGAGGCGGCGCAACTGGCCGTACCACTAACCTTCCTGCAGTTCTCGCGTGAGTATGAGGCCGAGGCGGATTACCTGGGCATCCAGTACATGTACAAGGCGGGGTACGACCCGCAGGGCATGGTGAGCATCTTTGAAAAACTGGCGGCGCTCGAGAAGCACAAGCCAGGCGCGCTGTCGAAGGCGTTCAGCGACCACCCGGCAACTCCCGACCGGATTGCAGCGGTAGAGAACGAGATCGCGACGATCCTTCCGCCGGAGCCGCAGTACATGGTGACAAGCTCGGAGTTTGACGCGGTGAAGGCGCGCCTGGCGAGAATTCAGAACAAGCGCGGGCTGAATGACAAGAAGGACAACTCCAAGCCGACGTTGCGACGCACTGCAGGAACCAATAACGACCCGAACGCACCGAATAATCCGAGCAGCTCAACCGACGATCGGCCAACACTGGGACGTCGGGACTAACGGACGGGGCAATGAGTTGTCAGGGGAGCTTTGGCTCCCCTGATGCTTTTTGGTGCACAGTGTCCGATCGCTCTATATTCCGGCGTACCAGGCGTAGCCCCCTTCGGGAGCGGCGGAGCCGAGGCCCTTGCCGAAGTGCTTCATAGAGTCAGTGACAGTTATGTGGTTTATGAACTTGACGCTCTTGTAGCCGAGCTGGCGCGGCGCGCGCAGGCGCAGCGGGCCGCCGAAGCCGACAGGAAGATCGCCGTCATTCATGCCCCATGTGATGAGTGTGCCCGGATGGAGGGCTTCAGCGAGGTCAACGCTGTCCCACCAGTCCGGTTGAATGGAGAAGTAGGCGAGGAAGCGAGCTTCGGGCTTGAGGCCAGCTTCACGGAGGACCGCGGAGAGTGGTGTGCCGATCCACTCGGCGATGTACGACCAGCCTTCCTCGCATGCAACCTCGGTTATCTGGCTGCGTGTGGCGAGGGCGCGGAGATCCGGCACGGAGAGTGAAAGCGGGTGGTCGACGAGGCCGTCGACAGTGAGCCGCCAGTCGGAGAAGTTAGCTGCCCGGGATCGTTTGAAGGCGTCGGGGACGTTGAAGATTACTGGGTTGGCGAATGGCGATTTGGAGATCATGTTGCGCGGGAACTCGCGCAGTGGGCGATGCAAGGTGAGTACGCGCTGACAGGCGTAGGTGAGGGTTGCGCCGGCGCCATAGAGGCCACCGTGGTCAGGTGGGATCAGGCCATAGCTCTCGGCGATCCGCGCAGCGGCAGCAAGGCCCGCCGCGCCCGCGACCGCTGCTGTGCCGGTGAAAAGGAGCTTGCGGCGCGAGAGGGGATTCATCGGAGCTCCTTGCTGGTGAATTCGGTGGAGAGAGTTGCTTTGCCCGTGATCATAGCGCGCATGCGGACACGGAAACCGGAGATTGCGACCATGACGATGTGAACGATCAGAAAAAGGACGAGCAGGATCGTGACGAAAAGATGGATGGTACGCGCGGACTGCCGGCCTCCGAGGAGCGAGGATGTTGCCGGAAACGCCGAGGTAACGGCCGGCGACATCGCGAGGCCGGTCCAGATGATGAGCGGGAACAGTATGAAGATAACTACGAGATACGTGGAGCGCTGCAGAACGTTATAGGTGTGGAGCTCCACGCCGGAACGTGCTCGGCGGAGGTAGTCGCTCGCGCGGCCGGTATAGGCGCGGAAGGATCGTTGTTCCCGCGTGGGGATGAGATTGCGGCGAAGGTGGCCCGTGAAGATGAGGTAGGCGAGATAGACAAGGCCGGTGAGCACGAGAATCCAGGCGGCCTCGAAGTGCAGATAGCGGCTCCATCCATTCTGGTCGGGTAAAACGTAACCGTAGCCTGTGGGGACGGTATCGCGCGAGGAGGGAATATGGAAGGTGAACAGAGGTTGCGTGTTCACGTTGCCGACCTCACCCCAGTAGAAGCGAGGGTGCGAGATGAGGATCTCGACGCCCGTGACGAGGAGTGCGATGAAGGCGAGGAAGGTGAGCCAGTGCGTGACGCGCACAAGTAGTGAATGACGGACGTGGGTAGTGCTTCTAACCTCGGTGGCGGTTGGCACGCGGGGAGAATAGCACGGCAGAACCCATGGCAGAGGGAGTTCGCGATACGATGTAACGCTCCGACGACACTCGAAAACGGTCCGGGCAAGCGGACTCATTCGCAGCACAGTGCGAATGAGAGACTACGGGTGGAGAGTGGCGATGAGCGAATCCAAAGTTGAGTTGTGGCTGGTACGCCATGGAGAGACAGAATGGTCGCTGGATGGGCGGCACACGAGCGTGACCGATATTCCGTTGACGGAGCGCGGCAGAGAACGCGCTCGTGAACTCAGAGACTATCTGGCGGGCCGGAAGTTTGCAGCGGTATTTGTAAGCCCAATGCAAAGGGCAAAAGAGACATGCCAGATCGCAGGGTATGGGGACGTTGCGATCGTAGATCAAAACCTGATGGAGTGGAACTACGGCGAGAGTGAGGGCAAGACGACGGCCGAGATGCGTGCGAAGTACGGGCCGGAATGGAGCGTATGGAACAACGAGATCGTCGGGGGTGAGGCAGTTGAGCAGGTGGGTGAGCGCGCAGATAAGGTCATCGCGCGGGCACTGGCAGCAGTAGCCATCGGGCCGGATGCGGGCGAGTCGCACCAGGTGGCCTTGTTCGCGCATGCGCACATACTGCGGATCCTGGCAGTGCGATGGATCGGCCTGCCGGCAGTGGACGGGAAGCTGCTTGCGCTTGGAACGGGAAGTCTCAGCGTGCTTGGGTTCGAACGCGAGCAAAGGGTGATCTCGCGTTGGAACCGAAGCTTCGAAGAATAAGGCGGATCAACGGACGTAGGAGAAAACTCCGCAGAGGCTAGGCGCGTCATTCAGCGCGTCTACCGTGAGGATGGGTGGCGTAGCGCCGGAGAAGAAGGCGACTTGAAGGTTGCGGCCTTGCGCGTAGGTCACGATCCACTGTGCAGATTCTGAGCCGCAGAGCGTGTTGTGGTGGAGAAAGCGTTTGTCAGAGGGGATCTCGACACGGAAGACGTTTCCGCCGCCGGTGGTGTTATCGGGATTGAAAAGTGCGAGAACTTCCTCAGTTTTGAGGAGGCGGATCTGGGCGATCGTGAAGCTGGTGAAATTGATCGTGACCTTGAGAGGAGAGAAGAAAACGTCGCCGGTGATCGCGCGCGCGTTGGTGCTGGCGGCACGCCAGGGGCCCGCCTCCTGCGCGGTGGCACAAACGGTAGAGGTGAGGACGACGGCGAAAGTGGCGACGAGTGGCAAACGAAAGCGCATAGATTGAGGATGACATCTGGAGGAAATGCGGGCAAACGCGGCGCGGACGATAGACTAGGGGCGACTGTTTGATCTTTTCGGAGTCGAGGCTTGCAGAATCAGCGATACCCGATCCTCGAACGTGGCGTGCGAAGGCCGGGCTTTAAGGAGATTTGCGCGCTGGCGGTAATGGCAAAGGCTCCGCGAGCGGGCAAGGTGAAGACGCGGCTGCAGCCGCCTCTGAGTGCGGAGGAGGCGGCAACGCTCAATGTGGGCTTCCTGCGTGACACTGCGGAGAACATTGCATCGGTGGCAAGTAAGGGCAGTGCACAGGGGCTGATCTGCTACACCCCCACTGGCGACGAGGCTGCATTTGATGGGTTGTTGGCCGACGGATTCATGCTGATTGGCCAGCGGGGAGATGGATTCGGCGAGCGATTACTGTGCGCGACAGAGGATATTCTCAGCTGTGGCTTCGGAGCGGTGTGTTTAATCGATTCCGACTCGCCAACGATGCCGTCGATTGCGCTGCACGCGGCCGTAAAAGAGCTGGCAAGACCCGGTGACCGGGTTGTCGTGGGGCCGTCAGAAGATGGAGGGTACTACCTGATAGGAATGAAACGCGTGGAGCCGCGGTTGTTCGAAGGCATTTCATGGAGCACGGGAAGTGTCTGCGCGGAGACAGTGGAGCGTGCACATGAGGCGGGACTGGAACTGGTGCAGCTTCCAAAGTGGTACGACGTGGATGATGCGGCGACGCTGGCAGTGCTTGAGCGTGAGCTTTTGAATGGTGAGCGTCCGGCGTTTGCGACTGTGGATGGATTCGACGCGCGGTGGACGCGGAAGTTGCTCGCGGAGCGTGTGCGCATGGTGGGGGCGAGAATTCGTGAACATTCAGGATGAATTGGAGCGGTGGCACGTGGGCCGCCCCTGGTTGACCAATGCGGTGCTATGCGCACTCGGCGTGGGGCTCGTGGAAATGACGCGACAGTTTGTCGCAGAACACTTTCGATACAAAATTGGCTACTCCGGTGTGTCGGGGTGGTCGGATGTGCTGTTTGTGGCGGCGGTGGCCATCGTGCTGACGCAGCCGGTGAACCGAGCGACGCTATGGATTGTGCTTGGCTTTGCAGTAGCCATGCGCGGCGTGGTGCTGTTCACACCACCGTATCTTTCGACGGATATTTATCGTTATGTCTGGGACGGCATCGTGCAACATGCGCACATCAGCCCATACCGGTACGTACCGGGCGATGCCGCTCTTGCGGCGCTGCAGGCAAGATATCCGGATATATTTGCGCACATCAACCGGCGGGACTATGCGCACACGATCTATCCGCCGGTAGCGCAGATGATCTACTGGCTGGCCACGTTGTTTTCGCCAACCGTGCAGTCGATGAAGCTCTGGATGTTCGGCTTCGAGTGTGTGACAGCAGCTGGATTGATCGCGCTATTGAAGCGAATGGGGCGACGGACAACGGATGTCCTGTTATACGCGTGGTGTCCGCTGCTGGTGTGGGAGATAGGCGGAGCAGGGCACATTGATGCAGCCATTCTCGCGTTCGTTTCGCTCGCGCTACTGTTTCGATATCGCGAGCAGCCGGTTATGACGGGGCTGTTTCTTGGTCTCGCGGTAATGACAAAGTTTTATCCGTTGATACTGCTGCCTGCCCTGTGGAGGCGCGGCGATTGGAAGATGCCAGCGACGGTTGTTGCAGTTTGTGCGGCAGGGTATGCGCTGTATGCATCGGTAGGTAAGCTGGTCTTTGGTTTTCTCGGTGGCTATGCGTACGAAGAGGGTTTGGACAGTGGGACTCGCTACTTTCTGCTGGACTATGCGCAGCGGTTGAGTGGTCTGCATTGGCTGACAAAGGCGAATTATCAAGTGTTCTGCGCCGCTTTGTTCGCCGTTCTTGCAACATGGGCTTGGCGATATGCGTCGAATGAGAGGTTTCGCGCAACTGCTCGAGTGCCGCGACCAAAGTTTGTGGAAGCGTCAATGATGTTTGCGCTGACGTTGATGTTGTTATTCTCGCCGCATTATCCGTGGTACATCGCTTGGCTGGTCCCTTTAATGGCGCTATATCCGAACTGGGTGACGCTGACTTATGTCTGCGCATTCTTCTATGGCTTCACGACAGAATGGGCAGTGCCCGGACCCAGGATGTTTGTGTTGAATAGCTGGATTTATTTCGCGGTGCTGTGTGCGTTTGTGGTGGAGATCGTGTGGCGGCAGTGGGGGCTGGACCGCTGGCTTGATTGCAGAGGAACAACAAATGCCGAGTAGTGTCTCTGTTGTGATTCCTGCGCTGAACGAGGAGGCCTCGATTGGTAGTGTGGTGCGTTCGATGCCGTGGGGCGATATCGCTGAATGCATCGTAGTCGACAACGGAAGCACCGACGGAACGGCAGAAAAGGCTAGGGCCGCAGGTGCAAAGGTAGTGAATGCGCCGCGTGGGTACGGGGCAGCGTGCGCGGCAGGGGCCAAGGCTGCGATGAACACGAGTGATGTGCTGGTGTTTCTGGATGGCGATGGCTCAGATGATGTGAGCGCAATGCCGCGGTTGGTAGGCCCGATTGAGCGGGGAGAGGCGGACTTCGTAATTGGTTCGCGGATGCGTGGGACAGCGGAACCAGGATCGCTGAACGGAGCGCAGATCTTTGCGGCGAAGATGATCGGCGCTCTGGTGAAGATGATGTATGGATTTCATTACACAGACATGGGACCGTTTCGCGCGATTCGCCGGGAGTGCCTGGAGTCAATGCGGATGCGCGAGATGACCTACGGATGGAACCTGGAGATGCAGATCAAGGCATTGAAGATGGGGTTGCGTGTCGTTGAGATCCCAGTGGACTATCGTTGCCGGATCGGCGGCGAGTCGAAGGTATCGGGGAACGCCTGGGCGAGCATGAAGGCAGGTGCGAAAATTCTTGGGGTTCTGGCGAGAGTTCGGTGAGTTTTGCGATGCTCTGACAAACTAGAGAGATGGGTGATTATGATCCGTTAATCGAGTTGGAGCATGTGCACGTGGCGCGTGGAAGCAATATCGTGCTGCACGACGTAAGTCTGCGCGTCGGGCGCGGGGAGCACGTTGCAATCCTGGGTCCGAATGGATGCGGGAAGTCGACGCTGTTGAAGACGATGACGTGTGAGTTGTATCCGATCGTGAAACCGGAGACGCGGGTCCGTTTGCTCGGTCGCGAGCGCTGGGATCTGACGGAGCTGAAGCGGCGGATGGGCGTCGTCAGTCCGGAGCTTCCCGGTAAGCCAACGCTGCACACGAGCGGATTTGACGCAATCGTGACGGGCTTCTTTTCGAGTTCGACGCTGTGGCCAAACCTGCACGTGACAGACGCAATGCGCGCGAGAGCCGAAGCGATCCTGGCTCTCGTAGGAGCGGAGGCTTTACGCGACAAACCGGTGGGTCAGATGAGTGCAGGGCAACAACGGCGAGTGATAATCGGGCGAGCACTGGCGGGCGCGTCTGTCGATGGCGAGGTGCAGATGTTGCTGCTGGATGAGCCTTCGAATGCGCTCGACCTCGCAGCGCAGCACGATTTGCGCGAAATGCTGCGCGGCTTGGCACAACGCGGCGTGGCGATCGTGATGATTACCCATCACATTGCAGACATTCTTCCGGAGATGAATCGCGTGGTGATGATGCGCGACGGCAGAATTGCAGCCGATGGAGGCAAGCGTGAATTGCTGACCGAAAGCAGGTTAAGCGAACTGTTCGGCAGAGAGATAACGCTGACCGAACGTGATGGATTCTGGAACGCCTGGTGACGATGTCCTCAAGCCCCCGCTAGGCTGACTCGGCGAGAACCCCAAGGCGGGATTGAAGATGCTTGCGATACTTGCGGCTAAGGCGCAGCGTCGCGTTGTTATGCAGGAGAACGGTGTAGTCACCGTCTTCGTTCGAGCGCAGGCCGCGGACTCGATCAAGATTGACGATAGCTGAACGATGGATGCGGCAGAACAGCGAAGGGTCGAGGTCCTGCTCGAGATCGGAAAGACTGCGGCGGAGCAGGTGGGTGCGCGCCCCGATGTGAAGCGCGGCATAATAATCAGCGGCTTCGATCCAGTCGATCTCGGAGAGGGCAATGAAGTCGATCTGGCCTGCGGACTTGATCGTAAGGCGGTCGAACTTGCGCGGGTGATCTTTGCCAAGTTCAATCTTGTGCTTCGCGCGTGAGAGCGCGAGATCAAAGCGGGCATTGTCGAAAGGCTTGAGGAGATAGTCAAGCGCGCCGGCCTCGAAAGCGCGAAGCGCATATTGATCGTACGCGGTAACAAAGACGATAGCGGGCGGGAGGTCGGCGCCGAGAAGTTCGATAACGTCGAAGCCGTCGCACTCTGGCATCTGCACGTCGAGAAAAAGTAGATCCGGGCGTGTGCGGCGGATCACTGCAGGAGCATCCGGCCCGGAACCGCATTCTGCAACGAGGTCGATAGTCGCATCTGGTGTGAGCAGGACGCGCAGATTCGAGCGTGCGAGTGGTTCGTCGTCGACGATCACCGTGCGGATTTTTTGTGCGTCGGCGGACACGAGTGCTCCCTAGTGCTCGATAAATGGAACTGAGACGGAGACCTCGACGCCACCAGGCTGCAGGTTATGCATATCGAGTACGAACGCGTCCCCATAGAGTCCCTGCAGTCGTGTGCGCATGTTGGAGAGCCCGATGCCGGACGATGCGACATTGCCGGCAGGAATGTTTGGGCCGTCGTTGTAGACCGAGAGCGTGAGGCTCCCGTTGGTGCGCGCTGCCGTGATGCGCACGAGTCCACCTTGTGCCCGCTTCGCGATGCCATGCTTGATGGCATTTTCGATCATGAGCTGCAGGATAAGCGTGGGGACCTGCGCCACGAGAAGATCGCTGGGAACGTCGATGTCGAGCTGGAGGCGATCGACAAAGCGAACCTTCTGTATGTCCAGGTACTTTTGGGCGAATTCCATCTCTTCAGCGAGCGGTACCTGTTGACGCGAGGGATCGGCGAGAATGCGGCGAAGGAAATCGCTGAGGCCGGCGATCATCATGACGGCAGCGTCGTTGCGATGCTCTCTAACTAACGC
>Ga0157369_10003439_pt1 | contig 18773 bp, 22 predicted proteins | sample C25metaG_FD_113461 | JGI IMG/M metagenome (GOLD analysis project Ga0157369, IMG submission 113461) | Corn rhizosphere microbial communities from Kellogg Biological Station, Michigan, USA - C2-5 metaG | ecosystem: Host-associated > Plants > Roots > Rhizosphere > Soil | place: USA: Michigan... | reverse complement strand
TCTTGCGGATGGCCGGCAGGACGATGGACGTGACCCACTTGCGGAAGCGGTGCGGCACGGTGCCGGGCTTCACGGCGTCGCGGCAGCGCAGGACTAGGGTGTACATGCCGGATTCGCTGATGATCGTCTGCAGGCGCGCTCCACCACGTCGGCCGGAATGACCCTCAGTTAAGCTGAGGGTCATTCGTTCGTCACTATCGAGCGACCGCAGTGCTTCGCTCGGATTGGACAATCCCAATGCCATGCAGACATCTGTGGCAACGAACCAAGGCTCGTCGTCGCGCACAACGACGCGCACGGTGTGGGATTCGAAATTGAACGTGTTCTGAGTAGAGGCGAGCGCGGACGCGCTGCTGAGATTTCCAGTCATAGCAGATCCCTGAGTTGCGGTGAGTAGACCGCCTCCTCGCCGCCAAGCGAGGGGGGCGGAACCGAACAGGTTGGCGGACCGGAACTCAGGAACCGGCAGGGCCGAAGCCCTCCTATCCGGCCCGCCCATGGGAGTGCCAGACGTGCGCAAACAAAAAGCCGCGCATGAAAGCAAGCGCGGCTGATGTGCGCCCGAGTATCCCGGGCCGCCAAGCCCGTGTGCCGGTGTTTCCGGCGACCGGCCGAGTATACGGCTGACGGAAAGACGGTGCAATTGCGGTGGAGTGCTTGTGCGGCCGATGAGCTGTCCATGGCGCTTCTTGCCATTCATTGGCTTGCTGGTCGCGCGAAATCGAAGAAGCCAGGCTCTGGCGCTCGCAGCCAGTGGATGCGGCCGCTGCTGGACTGATTAAAGTGTTGGTGAATTCTGATGTTAGGAAATCGCGGGGCCGCCGATTTGGAGTGTGCAATAATTCGCGTCCGAGAAGTCCTTCAGTGCCTCCCTCCTTTCGATGGCGATGAGACCTAGCAAACTTGGCGTGCAACCGATCGTCGACGCGGTGTTCGAGGCGTGGGTGACGCCGACCCAGTTCCCCCTGCCTTCTGTCGTTCCTGGCCTGCTGCTCACTCACTATCGCGGCAGCGGAGTGACTATGGAACGGTTGCCCACCGCAGATATACCGCCCGCTTTCCGCGAGGCGCGCGAAGAGTTGAAGCACCAGCCGGTAATGCGCATCAACTGGGGCAACTACATCGTAAATATTGGTGAGTACTCCATCGGGGTCGGTTGCAAAATGCCGTACCCGGGTTGGAGTGAATTCAAGAAGGCAATTGTTTCGATTTTCAAATTGATTATCGAAAGTAATTTTATTCAGAGTGTCGAGCGTCACTCTATGAAATACGTTGATCTTCTCCGTGAAGATTACATGCCTTCGTTGGGAAGTGGCCTCAACATAAACATCAATGTTGGCAATAAGGTTGTGTCTGAGCAGGTCTATACGTTTAAAACTGAATTCCATTCAGATGGCATGTCTGAAGTATTGACCATTATCAGCAAAGCCGTTGCTCACGTGGCAAATATGGGTCCTCAGACGGGGGCCATTGTTGATATTGATACGATCAGCACGGAGGGCATTGTCGAGCCCGTTTCTTTCTTGACTGGCCTGGAAGATCGTATTGAAAAGCTGCATGCGGCCAATAAGGAATTGTTTTTTAGCTGTTTGACAGAAGAGCAAATAGCTCGAATGGAGCCATCGTATGCCTGATATTGTGACTCGTCACTCAAGACAGACGAACGGTGTAATGCTGGTAGCAGGCTTTGGTCTTCTGACTGGAGCGGGAGTTGCTGCGCATACGTTCGGCGACAGTGGTGCCGACTTTGCGAATGTTCCATTCGAACCTGAGTCGGTCTACCGGGCCGACTTCCCTCGCTTGACCGCGTCCAGTACCACAGTTGTAGCCGCCGCCACGCCTGACAGCCTGCTTGATGCGGCAGTCCAGCACGTGTACACGGAAATCGCCAAGAACCAGCAGCCTCTCGGCCGGGAATTCGAGCGAGTGCTGTTCGCGAGTTTGTCGGATTTGTATATTGAGGACTGATAAGGGCCTCTAATGGACGCCGAGACTCTTGGGACCTATTTTCCTAGCTATCTGACGAGTGATCAAAAGCGGCTGCTAGCCGATGAGTTGCGATCGTTCAAAGACGGCATGTTGTACTACACCACCATGTTCCCGGACGATGTATTGCAAGGGGATGGGTGGACGAAATTCTCGTTAGTAGATCTTGATACTGGGGCAGGACGAAATGTGCGCGGCATTATTTTGTCTAACACCTGCGATATTGATCCGGATAACAATCGAATCCTGCCTGTCAACGTCCTGTTTGCGCCTATTATCAGCTTGGCAGCATACGGCCAGAAGCTAGCTGACGCAGGCATGCCGCCGGAAAGCATTGGCGATAAGATGGCGGCGATTCGCCGGCAAGAAATCACCTCGATGTTTTTTTTGCCGGCAGGCGGGCGGCTTGCCGAGGAGCATATCGCGCTGCTCGATAACGTTCACCCAATGCGAGTGGACCGAATGTATAAGACAGAGGGGCGCACCAAACTGTTTACCCTAAGTCAGGGCGGTGCGTACCTATTTCTGTTGAAACTCTCCATGCACTTCTGCCGCTTCCATGACAGGGTAGTTCGTTATCCTCAAGCGAACGCCGCGACGTAGGCCTGTCCGGCGATCTGATTGCGGTTCCGCGGGCACCAACCTCGTGCGCCAGCGTTAGATTCGATTGCGGGCGGTCACGCAGCAGGGGACCGGCTCCCTGACTCTTGTCGAATTCGCGCGGAAGCTCCTCAAAAAAAGGCGACCAACCGGCCGCCCCTCCTATCCATGCGCCATCAGCTCCATGGCCGCGCGAGCCAGAAGCCCGCTGCGTGTTTCATGCCGTTTCTCGGCAAACCGATCCAGCTTTCTGAGCACGAAGCGGGGGAGTGACACGTTGATGCGCTCCGGGGTGCGGTCAAGCTCCTCGTCGTCGATTTCAACGAACGCCCAGATGGCACCGGCGTACTCGTCTTGCTTGGTCAAGTCTTCAATTGTCGAGCAGGTTACGTCTACGTCTTCGCCGAGCTCTGCCAGTGTCTGCAGATGACCCGCGATGGCCTCCCGCGTGTTGCGGATGGCTTCATCAACGGTATCGCCCCACGAGTGCACGCCGGGAATATCCGGCACCGTGACGCCATAGACGCTCCCCTCGTCTTTGTGAATCGCGATGAGCGATGCACAAACCTGCCTTCGATCGGCTCCTTTGTGGCTTCGATTGAAGCAATCCTTATATCTGTAAGAGAGAACATGATGAGCGAATTCCGAAGCGCTCATTTATCGTTCGCTGCGGTTGTTCCAAACATTGATGAGGCGATAAAGATCTCAACGGTGAATGTAGGCAATAGAAGAAATCAGACAGGTCAGGGGGATCGGTGAAGAAACGCGTCAAAAAAGTGCTCCTCATGCTTGCGCTTTGCGCCGCCAGCTGGGGGGCATCGGCCGCAAACGGCAACTATTGGTTTGTTCAGTACAGGTCGCTTCTCACTAACAGTTCAGCTGACGGCCTGTGCAAAAAATTTATTGCCACAATCAACGCTGACCCACAGTCGAACTGGCGAGGAAGAGGTGTCCTGGACCGAACCGTAGCCTATCCACAATCGGATAATGCGCAATGTTGGCTCACCTACGAATCGCAGATGGAGATCTTTGGGTGGACGCCTGGGCCCCTAGCAATCCGGCGCGATCGGGCACGTTGCAGTGACGGCTTTACGCTCCAAATTGACGGCTCGTGTGCACCGAATCGGCAACCCGAGAGTTCCTGTGCGGTTGGGCACCCTGTCTTTCCCGCTATGGGCACCAAGATTCTGACCGAGCGGGATGACGCAGGTAACCAAGAGTTGCCACTGACACGCAATTACCGGTCGTACCTGCCGGTAGGCACAACTAGCGGCGCGGGATCTTGGATGTTCAACTGGCAGCGCTACCTTGACGTCAGCGCGGCCGGATATCCAGAGGGGGCACAGGTCATCGCAATTCGAGAGGATGGCGCAACCCCTACCTTTGCGAAGGCTGGAAACAAGTGGGTTGCAAATTCCACCCGAGACGCCTTGCAGAGTGTGGTTGATGCCAATGGGGTCATCACCGGTTGGCAGTACACCATAGGGCAGTCCGGAGACCTCGAAACGTACGATTCGAACGGGGTTTTACAGTCAATCCGAACGCGCAGCGGGCGTGTAACTACGCTGACTTACAACAGCAAGAAGCAACTTATACGAGTTTCGGTGCCGAGCGGACGTAGCCTAGTCTTCGGCTATGACGTTCAGAATCGCGTCTCCAGCATTACCGCGCCCGATGGCGCCATCACCCAGTACGCCTACAACGCGAACGGCATGCTGACCACCGTCACGTGGCCAGACAACACCACGCGGCAGTATGTGTATGAAGACACCCGATTCCCCACGGCCCTGACGGGCGTCATCGACGAAGCCGGCGTGCGGTATGCCACCTATGCATACGACGATCAGGGGCGGGCAATCACCAGTGAATTGACCGCCGGCGCGGATCGGTATCAGTTCCAGTATCAGGCGAACGGGCAGACGACGGTGCTGACGCCGGATGGCGGGAGCAGCGTGTATAGCTTCCTGAAGCAGAACGGCGTGTTGTTGCCGACTGGGGTGAGTGCGCCGTGTCCGACGTGCGGCAATACCGCGCTGAGCACCAGCTACGACAGCAACAACAACGCGACCAGCAAAACGGGCTACGACGGTTCTACAACGTCATACACCTACGACACCCTCGGCCGGGAAACGCAGCGCATCGAAGGCGCTGGAACGGCCAACGCGAAGACGACCACAACGGAGTGGGACCCACAGCAATGGCTTGTGACACGCGTCGCCGCGCCGAACAAGATTGAGGCGTTTTCTTACGATGCGAACGGAAATCTGCTGTCGCATACCGTGACGCCCACGGGCGATGCAAACGGGAGTCAGGGGTTCGGGGCTGTGGCTTCGGGGCCTGTCCAGCGCACAGAGTGGACATACGACGATAGCGGCCACGTCTTGACGGCGACGGAGCGTACGGACGGAGCTGTGACGGGCACTTGGACGCTCACCTACGACAGTCAAGGCAATCTGCTGACACTCACCAATCCGGAGGGGAAAACCGGGCGCATTACGCTTTACGATGCGGCAGGTCGTGTGCTGGAAGCCGTGGACGTAAACGGCATTGCTATCAAGCTTGCCTACAACGCTCGCGGATGGGTGACTGCTTACGATTATGGTGAGCAGCACATCCGATACGAGTACGACGCCATCGGCCAACGGACCGCGATGGTTGGCCCGCAAAACCTGGTTATGCGGTATGTCTACGATGCAGCGCATCGGCTGACGCAGATTCTGGACAACATTCCGACTGCCCAAAGCGGTACGAACACACAGACCGCCAGCCCATTTGCTACCACTGCTGCCAAGCGCTCTGCAACGCAGTCCATTGGTGACGTGGTCAGACATGGCTGGAACGCAATGCTTGCTTGGCTGAAAGCGCAACTCGCCAAGCTCATCGCCTCCGCGCATGCGCAGGCGATACCGGCCCCCGGCGCCGGCGGCTTGGCATTGCCACCCATTCCAAACGTATCGCTTCCCATCAAAGGGCCGCAGTACCCCGAAGACAATCTTGACCCAAATGCTGGTGCGGTGATGTCGAAAACTCGCCCACCAGGCATGAGCTCGCTTGAGGAGCGACACTACGATAGAACGTGCGCAAACAGCCAAGATCCATGCGTTGCTCTGAAAGCTTCAGCTCAGAAGGCTATCGCGCAGGCAAAAGTAAAGATGAACAACATGCTGTACGACACCGTGCTGTACAAGTATGCATACGACACGCCAAATCCAGCCGTGACCGGAACCAATACGACCTGGAAGGGCCATGCCGACGATCTGGACGGTCGAATTTCGAACATATGGGCCATGATCTCCTTGGGGAGAAAAATGGGTTGCGATATGTCCGCAGAGACGGCCGCGGCTATGACTTTGTTGACTCCTGGAGCTCCTCTCTAACCATGCAGATTGATATCGACTTCAGCATTTTCGACTCCCCGACCACTGCGTTTGGCAACGTGACCGGCAGCGTTGACGTCCCATCGCCGCCCAGCATTGGAGACATCGTAGAGCTGAGTGCTGATGGAAAGCACGTGGAACCCCTCGGCGACTTCTCTGGAAAACTGAAAGTCATCTCCGTGGTTCAGGTGGGCGATTCCGAGGCTCTGCTTTACGGCCTTGAAGACGTTGTAGTTGCATCGCTCGGGGAAGCGCAAGAATTGGCAAAGCGGCTGGAGACTGAGCTTGGCTTGTTCTGCGTCGATTACGATCGCTAGCGAACCGCTGCTTTGCAGGCGGCAGCCTGCTTAGCTAAGGCCGCGCCGCACATGCGCGGTCGCCGTGGATGATGGAAGCAGTGTGATGGTCCTGAACACCGGGCCACAGGTGATGTGCGGGGGAAAATGAAATGAAGGAACCATACTTGGCGCTCTACGTAAGGGATAACGCTTTGTGCGTTGCCAAGAAGTTGCCTACAGAAAGCAGCCCTCGAGACATTTTCGAGATAGGCGTGGGCGAAATGGCCTCGCATGAATTCGACGAGGCAGCCAGAAAGCTAGGGGGCACCGTTCTTGGAATTCTGAGCCTCTGGCACAAGGACGCGTTCCCCGGTTGGGGCGAGGCTCTTACTCAAATCGAAGAAGGCGAAGAAGACGATCTCTATGTGGCCCATCGCTTGATCAGCGAGTCTGTGACGAAGAAAACGGCAGCGCACGTGAAATCGATCGATCTGTTGCTGAGGTGGGCGTCCGCAAAAAACGAAGATGCGAAGCAATTTTTCGAAGAAGCTTGGCCGTTGGTTCGAGAGCGGTTGAATAGCTTCGAGAATTGAATCAGTGACGATGCTATGAACTTCCTGTCCAATACCCTGATCGTTGAGGTCGATACCCCAACTGGAAATGTTCTGGTGTCGCATCCGGACCGGAGTATCGTTCCCAGCGCACTGGTCACCATTCGCCCCGAAGCATTGGAGACGATGGAGTCTGATGAGGCGGCGCACTTTCTGGGGGCGAGACTGTTGCTGTTGATGCCTGCGATGCGGGAGCACTTTCGAACCCACATAGAACGCCTGGCTGCTTCTCCGGATGGGAAGCTTGATTAGGTGAGAACAGAATGGACGTCTTAGGCAACGAGTGGAAGGTCGTTTTCAACCAAGAAACGGAGCGCTTGGAGTTCTGGAATCCAACGCGCCCGAGATCGCGCATGGTCGAGATCCGGCCGGATACGCTTGCCCAGATGTCGTTCGGCGAGGCATCGCAGTTCGTAGGCGAGCGTCTCTTGCTGCTTATTCCGAAGTATCACGAAGTGTTCAAGGACTATCTGTGGTCCGACGATGGAAACACTCCTCCTAAGAAGGGGCTCCACGAGCGGTGACGCTTACCGGCATGAAATACGCAGACGGACAGCAAGTGCAAGTCGGCGATCGCGTCAGCCTTGGGGCCGACGCCGGCGGCGTGGTCGTGTGTTCGATCGAGGACGGCGTGTTCAGCGACGGGTACTCGGCCGACCAATGGGGCTATCTGCAGAAGGGCTTCATGGTCGAGTTTCCGACCTTCGGCCTCATCCACTACGAAGTTGCTGAGGAAGATCTGCGCTTGATTTCACGCGCAGAGTCATAGGCCGGCCTTGCTGTGCGCGTAGAACGGCCGCAGCTTGTCCTCAAGAATTGCGTCTACCGCATCGAGGTCGCGCGGCTCCGGGTTCAGCCACGCATCAATGTTCTCCGGCTTGATCGGAACCGGGCAGCGGTCGTGGCCGACCTCGGCAATCTCCGGCGGCGGATCGTCGGTGATGATGGCGAACGACAGCAGATCGTTTTCGCCGGGCTTGGTGGCGCGCCAGTGTGACCACACGCAGGCGACGAGCAGTGTCTGCGGCGGGTCGGGGCGGAATTCGACGATGGCGTTTGTGCCGTCTGGCTGGGCAACGTATTCATAGAACGCGTCGACCAAGACCAGGCCGTGCGTGTGGCCGTATTGGCCTTTCCAGAAGCCGCGCAGGTTGTCGCGGCGGGCGTTGTAGGTGCCGGGATACTGCTCGTCGTAGAAGGCTGGCTTGCCGGCGGGGCGGCACTGGTAGCGCATTGGCTTGACGACGCGCCGGCCGTTCTCCATCACCATGACGGGCGCGTACCAGCCGGGGTAGATGCGCGAGTCGCGCGGCTTGAGCTCGGTGCTCTTGAGCTCTTCGAGTTTGCCCTTGGCCGCCGCGATCTTGTTGGTGGCGATGCGGACGTCTTCAGCAGCCTTCTTGGTGGCCTTGGCGGCGAGGGCCTGCTGGGCTTTCTCCAGCCGTTCGGTCTGCTTGGCCAGCTCCTGCAGCAGCGCGATCTCGTCTGCGGCCATGCGCGCGCGGATGACCTCGGCGATCTTCTTTTCTTCGTCGGTCTCGGGCGATTCGAGGAAGTGCGCGGTCATCGCCCGCGGCACGCGCATCTTCGGGTTGGCGAAGTACTCCATCACCATCCGCGTGAAATCGTCGAGCGACATGATGGCGCCGTACTCGTGTACGAACCGTCGGTAGTCGGCTTCGATTTGGGCGGAGTAGCACATGGGGGCGCACCCTTGGGGTGGGGTGGTCCGATGATACTGTGCGCGGTGGTGTGAAGACGCGCCGGTAAACCCGCATCAGCACGGGCGCGTATTAGAAGGCGCTCCGAAGGGCTATCGACTCGCTCAATTGCGTAAACGTTTGCTGTGAACCGAAAAAAACGCCCTGCACACGACGCGGGCGTGGCGCTCCCCCCTCGAAAGGAAGCGTCATAAAACGCAGAAGACGCAAAAGTACGGGCCATTGAGCATTCTGCGTATTTTCATTATCGGCGAACGGAACAGAAACCAAACCACCAGGAAGGGGTAGCTGCCGGCCGTGTATTACAGGCGGTCACCTCCGGTCGGCTGGCGGTCGCTCCCCTCTGACCTTGACGATCATCTCGGACAGCCAGTTCTCTTGTTGCAGCGCTGCCCGCAGGGCTAACACCGCAGCGCCGAGCGGGTTGTCCGGGTAGACAAAATACTCTTCCGTTTCCAAGCGCCAGGCGTGGTAGCCGAGGACGTGAAGCGCGCGGATCTCCCAAAGCAGCCGCATGACGGTTTCGTTGTCGCGGTGCTCTTCGGCCAGTTTGTGGAGCTCGGCAAGGGTAAGCGCGGGGAAGCGCTCGCGGATAGGGTTCGACATGGGCGCACCATCACCATTTGCGAGCGTTGCGCATCGCCCGGCGCTCATGGGGGGAGGGCTCGGCCGGGCGGGACGCGCGTCGTGCCTCTATCTCTGCAACGTGCTCGTGAAACCAAGTCTCCGCCGCCAGCTCTTCGTGCAGCGCTGCGACGGCAATGCCGAACCCGTCTGTCCGGCCGCCCGGGCCGGCGGCCTCGGCGACTTGGTGCACGCGATAGACGAGGTTGCGCAGCGCCTGCACTTCCATCACCAGCCGCCGCACGACGGGGTCGTGACCATAGCGGTCGCCAATGGCCTTCAGTTGCTCGGTGCTGAGCGCGGGGTATTCGATGCGGAGGGGGTAGGGCATGGCGCGAGTACTGTATGTTTATACAGTATCGTCGGCCGGAATCTACGCGTCAATGTAGACAATGCAGACGTGGAGCGGGGCGCACCTAGTGGGGTTGGCGCGCTCTTCCGAGCCGCCTAGTCATTCCTCGAGAACTTGCCCGACAACCATCTGCCCGTCCAGACGGGGGTGCCGAAAAGAGTCCCGGGACTTGCTGCTTGGCACTTTCGTGGCACATCGGCCACTAGTTAGGTGGTCTACCTGCTATTGGGCTCGCTTTGCGGGAGGAGGACTGCCTCGCCCAATTCCGCCAACATCGCGGCGCATAGCTGCTTGTCGCGCGGATCGTCGTAAAAGTCACGATCTGCCCGAAGATTTAGGAAGAGCTCTATCTTGTAGTCCGGAGAAAAGGCACTTTTGGTAATGGGAAGCGTGTCGCTCAACGCTTTAAGCAAAAGCGATCGACCCCTTGGTTCGACGGCCTTCTCGTTCTCTGACATGCGTTGCGCATTGGCGACTACCGAGGTCAGCAAAACCTTCATTCTTTCTAGACCTTCCAACCGTTTGGGGTATTGATCATCTCTTGGCACGGTGGCGAGATATTCATTCGCCAACTGAAAGCCTGTGGTCGCCACGTGAAGGAGAAATGCCATCAGCGCAGCGAGCTCGTCTTTGGGCGGATTGGCCTTGAATGCTGCGTCCGTGTACACCTTGCGAATCGCATTACCGCCCGCCAGGTACCTGTCGTAGTCCGCAAGACGAGGCTCGATCGGTACGCTGTGGTTGTGCAAGATCGCCAAGTTCTCTAAAGCCGTCATCCTGGCGAGGAGGTCTGCGCCATCTTTGGTCGAGAAACGCGGCAGAGGCACTGCACCAGTCGCCAGAATCCGTGCGGTCTTAATGTAGTCTTCGCTCGACCATATGCGCGACGATGCGGGAATTCCAACCTCTGCATAGGGCGACGGTCTTTCTGTTTGAGCGTTGACTGGCTGGGCAAGGCAAAGCACAAGTGCAGCAATGAGGGTGGCGTTACGGGTGCTGGTGATGTGCATGTTCGCGTCTTCTTGTTAGGCGTTTTACGCGGGACTGGAGGAATTGGGCGCTGGCGCGAGAATGTCCATCCACTTCCATCCCGCAAACCGATCTCCGCTATGCCGCAGGTGAGTGTAGCGCTTCAAACTGGTCCAATGCCGATGCCCGGTCACCGCCGCGACGTGCGGAATATTCCAGCCCATCTCGAACAACCGGCTGGCGCCCTCGTGGCGCAGGTCGTGGAAGTGAAGGTCTTTGATTCCCAGGATTTGCCCGGCGCGAGAGAACGAAGCGGAGATCGTGGTTACTTTGAACGGAAAGATGCGCTCGTCGGAGGTCCGAGGCTGGGCGAGGGCAATCCGTAGCGCTTCGGGCGGCAGATCGCACCAAGTGTCGTTGCCGACTTTGCTCTCGGGGTGCTTCATGTCCCTGACCAAAACCCGGCTTTCTGCCACGTCCAGATCTTCCCAGCGGATGCGGGTGATTTCTTCTTGCCGGCGTGCGGAGAAAATCGCGAAAGCGATGATCGCCCGCATGGGCACGGTGCGCTTATTGCCTCGGCTGGGCGGAATGCCGTAGTACTCCATGATGCGGTCGAGCTCTTCAAGCGTCGGCCGCCGATCGCGCTGCTTTGATTTGCTTGTGTAGCCCAGCTTCCTGAGCACGATACGTGCATCGGAAAGTTCGGAGGCGTGCAGCGGGTAGCCCCAGGCAGGGCGCGCCACGAGCACGACGGCGCCTAGGTGAGCCAGGTAGTTGCTGACCGTTTGGGGCTGCACCTTCAGGCTCTGACCGAAGCTGACATAGTGCTGGCTGGCAATCTGACTGCAGCGCATGCGGCCGATGGTGGATTTCTGGATTTTGTTCAGCGCTTGTTGTTTGGTGCGCCTCACCGGCTGAATAGATTCGCGGATGTACCGATCGATGACCTCGGAGAGCAGCGGGTCTTCCTGCTTGGCGCTCTCGAGGGCGCCTGGCTGGTCCAGCTCCTTTTCGCGCTTCGCGAGCCACGCCCGCGCCGCCGGCGCACGGTCGAACGTCTTGGCCTCGGTATACACAATCACGCCGCCTTGCTTCCGACGGATTTGGGCCGTGTACCCTATACTCCCGTCCCTGCGTTTTCGCTCGCTGATGGTGCCCATTTTGTCTCAGTGCTACACACTAAATTTCGGTGCCACACCGTAGCATCGGGCCGAAAAAATGAGCGGAAACCGCCACAAATCTCATGAAATCGGGCAGAAAACAGTAGGGTGTAAGCGCTTGAATTCAAACAGCATTCCAATGAAAACAAGCCCTAGACGGCTGAGCGTGGCCCCGATGATGGATTGGACTGACCGACATTGCCGGTTCTTCCATCGCCAGATCTCGCGCCACACGTGGCTCTACACGGAAATGGTGACCACCGGTGCGCTGCTGCACGGCGACGTGCCGCGTCACCTCGATTTCGACGAAGTCGAGCACCCCGTAGCGTTGCAGCTTGGCGGCAGCGAACCTGATGACCTTGCCCAGGCCGCGCGCCTCGGACAGCAGTGGGGCTACAAGGAAATCAACCTCAATTGCGGCTGCCCGTCGGAGCGCGTGCAGCGAGGGGCGTTTGGCGCGTGCCTGATGGCCGAGCCCAAGCTGGTCGCGCAGGGTGTCAAGGCGATGCGCGATGCAGTGTCGATTCCGGTCACGGTCAAGCACCGTATCGGCATCGACGCCATCGAGACCTACGATTTCGTGCGGGATTTCGTCGGCACCATCGCCGAGGCCGGCTGCGAGACATTCATCGTCCACGCGCGCAACGCCATCCTCAAAGGCCTGAGCCCGAAGGAAAACCGCGAGATTCCACCGCTGCGCTACGAAGTCGTCTATCAGCTCAAGCGGGATTTCCCGCATCTGGAAATCCTGCTCAACGGCGGGGTGCAGACGCTGGAGCAGATCGACGCGCATCTTGCCCACGTGGACGGCGTCATGATTGGCCGCGAGGCGTATCACCATCCGCACCTGATGGCCGCGTTCGATGCGCGGTACTACGGCGCAGGCACCGAGGCCGCCACGCGCGCCGAGGTGGAAGACGCGATGATCCGCTACGTCGGCCGCTGGGTAGAGCGCGGTGGCTATGCGGGGGCGGCGGTGCGGCACATGCTGGGGCTGTATCGCGGCGTGGCAGGTGCGCGCGGCTGGCGGCGTGTGCTGTCGGATTCCAAGGCGCTTGGCCGCGTCAAGACGTTGGCCGACGCGCATGCGTTGTTTGATGAGGCGCGGGCTCACCTGCGGCGCGGCGAGGAATCGAACGAGGAGGCGGTAGCGGTTTGATGTAGCGGAACGGGGCGCTGCCCCGACCGCTGAATGCAAAAAAGCCCGCGAATGCGGGCTTTTTCTTGAAACTTGGGGTGACTGATGGGATTCGAACCCACGACAACCAGAATCACAATCTGGGACTCTACCAACTGAGCTACAGCCACCGTTGTCGCTTAAACAGCGCGTTGCCGTTCAAGGAAACAGCGATTATACAAACATTCTTTGGACTTGCCTAGAGGGTTTCGCAACGGAGTTCAACGACTCTCCACCGCGACGGTCCCTTGGTGGTACACAACCTTCCAGCCATCCGCCGTTCGCCGCCACAACGTCGCCCGCCGCGTCGTCCGGTTCGACTGCACCAGCGTGTAGGTCAGCAAGTAGTTGTCCGGCGCAATCTCCTGGCAGCGGAAGTCGCGCGTTTGCCAGAAATCCTCGCCGATATGGCCGTGCCGCGCATCGAGAACACCGAGCACATAGTTGCGGCTGTAGCGCTGGCCCGAGGCACCGGTTTCCCAGAAATCTTCCGTGGTCATGCGCTCGAAGTCTTCGCGGCGCGTGCCGAATTCCGGGCGATGGAAAATGGGCTCACGCCGGCGCAGTTCTTCCAGCACGTTCAGCAGAGCGGGGGCGGTATCCAGAGACGGTTCCATGCGGCAAGCCTCCTGGGAAAAGCCCCAAGCATACCGCGCAGCCGGCGTGGTTTAACGTTTTTCGCGCTGCACAATGCGTAGCTGGCACTTCGCCCCTATGATGGCGCCTTCGCCTTTTCCGGAATCCACTTCGATGCAACGCACTGCCCGTATTGGCCTGTCTTCGCTGACGATCGCACTGTCGCTGGCTTGCGGCGCCGGCGCCTTTGCCGCCACGCTTCAGAAACCGCAACTCGACGCGCTGCTCGCCGCCGAGCAATCCAAGGCATCGGCTGACCTGAACAGCTTTCTCGCGGCAGCCGCGAAGGCCGATCCGCAAGTTGCAGGCAGTGTCGCCGCGTATCAGAAGAAAGCCCCGCTTGCCGGCGATGACCTCGTCAATATCGGGCGCCTGCTGGGTCTGTACAACCGCCTGCACAACCAGCAGGCCGTGATTGCTTCGATCGAGAAGATGGTCGCGCTGCCGACGGTGCGCGACGACAAGATCCCGCAGTACGAAAACCCCGCCATCGTCGCGTTTGGCAAGCTGGTCGAAGGCATGGCGCGCGACTTCGGCCTGAAATACCGCAACGTCGACAACCGCGTCTTTGAAGTCACGCTGCCCGGCACCGGCTCGGACGAATTCGGCATCCTGACCCACGCCGACGTCGTGCCCGCAAAGGCGGAGGAATGGGTGCTCGGCGACGGCACCAAGCTCGATCCGTTCAAGGTCACGCGCGTCGGCAATCTGCTGTACGGCCGCGGCACGATTGACGACAAGGGCTCGATTGCCGCCGCGATGTACGCCATGAAAACGGTCAAGGACAGCGGCGTGCCGCTCGCGCGCACGATCCGCCTGATGATCGAAACCACCGAGGAAACGGGTGGCGACGGCATGAAGTATTACCGCGAGCACACCCAATTGCCCGCGTACAACATCGTGCTCGACAGCAAGTATCCGGCCGTGGTCGCGGAGAAAGGTTCGGGCGCGCTCAAGGTGTTCTTCCCCGCGCAGCCTGCCGATGCTTCGCATACGGCCATCGTTTCGATGACGGGCGCGGCGTCGGCCAGCTCGATCCCGCAAACGGCCACCGCCACGCTCAAGGGCGGCGATCTGGGCGTGGCCGCCGCCGCGCTCGAAGCCAAGCGCGACGCGTTTGTGAACAGCCTCGCGGCGCAAGGCAAGTTCTCGATCGACATCGCGCGCACCGCAGACAGCATTGTCGTGAAGGTGACCGGCACGTCGGCACACGGCTCGCGTCCGGAGGAGGGCGTCAACCCGCTGCCGCGTCTGGCGCTGTTCCTGCGGGCAGCTGATATCGGCCTCGCAGATAACGCCTACGCCCACGCCGTGCGGTATCTGGCCGATGTGTACGGCACCGACTATCTCGGCAACACCATGGGCGTCGCCTACAAGGACGACTTCATGGGTCCGCTCACCATTTCACCCACCGTGATCGGTGACAAGAATGGCCGCGTGGAGGTGACCGCCAACGTGCGCATGCCGCGCGGCAAAACGCCCGACGCACTGCGCGGCGAGATCGCCGGCAAGATCAACGCATGGGCCAACGCCAACCATGTCGCCCTCGAGATCAACCACGACCAGGGCAACTGGATGGCGCGCGATCCGAAGGGCGCGTGGTTGTCGACGCTGCTCAACATTTACGGCGACACCACGGGCCTTGACGCCAAGCCCGTACCGACGGCCGGCAGTACGACGGCCAAGCTGATGCCGAACGCTATCAATTTCGGCCCCGCCATGCCGGGCAAGAAATACACCGCGCACAACGCCAACGAGTACAAGGAAGTGCCGGACCTCGACCTCGATATGCAGATGTTCACCGAGATGCTGGTGCGCATCGGCAATCTCCAGTCGATGCAATAACCGACACCGACGGACGATCGACATGAACATCATCCGCGCCAAATCGTTCACTGCCGAGCGTGCCTGGGGCGCGCTCGATATTGCCAATATGGGCGGCATTACCACGCGCCTGCACTGGACGGACCAGCCTTATTGCTGGCACGTGAACGACGGCGAGGAGGTGTTTGTGGTGCTCGACGGCACGGTCGACATGCATTACCGCGAAGTCGGCGAAGAGAAGGTCGCGACGCTGGAACCCGGCGACATTTTCTTTGCCGGTGTCGGCTGCGAGCATGTGGCGCACCCGCGCGGCGAGGCCCGCATTCTCGTTGTCGAGAAAGCGGGGAGTGTTTAGGCCCCCGGCTTGCCCCAGCGAAAAAAAAGCCCGCAATCTGCGGGCTTCGAATTCAGCGATCTCATTGCCCCTGAGGGCATTGGCAATACTACTGTCACGTACGCCAAACAACATCGGGGTAAACGTCCGTTTTGCTGGCGGAACACTGTCGAATGTGCCGCTACAGCAACTTCCGGACATAAAAAACAGCCCGCTCAAATGGCGGGCCGAAAATCAGTTGAAGAAAGCCCTGTCCTCAGGGCACGGCAAGTGTATGAAATCAGTTGCGGCGGCAGCATTGGGGTATGCCCTGATCGGGCGCCGCAACGCGGTTTGCGGCCCTTGCCCGTCGTTCTTGTGCTCAGCAGCTTTCCGCCCCAGCGCCACGTGAGGCCACCGGGATCGCATCCAGCATGCGGCAGATGGCGGCCATGCTGCCGACCATCGTACGGCGCTGCTCCCCCTGATAGATGCGCACGCCCTGGGTTTGGCGGAAGGGCACCGGCTGTACCGGGCGGCGGCGGGAAGACATCGATCCGAGTCGCATGGCAGACCTCGTGAGTTCGGGTGGAAAAGCGAGTGGCAAGACTCCGCCCTGGCGAGCCCATGGCTCACCTCCAGGTTGGATCAAACAGCGAAGATTTGGCGCGGAGATGCGCCGAAGGCTTATGGAGCGGCAGGCCGGATCAGACCGACGGCCAAGCCCTCCAGGTGAAACTCATCACGATCCAGATCAACGTGGATCGGTTCGAAATCGGGATTCTCGGCAATCAGTTCGACATGGCGGCCCTTGCGCTGGAAGCGCTTGACCGTGACGTCATCGCCAAGTCGGGCCACGACGATCTTGCCGTTGGTGGCTTCGGCGGCACGTTGCACGGCCAGGAGGTCGCCATCCAGAATGCCGGCGTCGCGCATGCTCATGCCGCGCACCTTCAACAGAAAATCGGGCTGCGCAGAAAACAGCGACGGATCGACCTGATATTGGCGATCGATGTGCTCTGCAGCCAGGATCGGACTACCGGCGGCCACGCGGCCAACCAGAGGCAGCGTCAGTTGCATCAACCCCATCGACGGCAGCGAGAACTGATGCTGCGCCGTGTCGCCTGCCGCCCGCAGCCGAATGCCACGCGAGGCGCCCGGCGTCAGTTCGATCACGCCCTTGCGTGCCAGCGCGCGCAGGTGTTCCTCGGCCGCATTGGGCGACGAGAAGCCGAACTCCGCGGCAATCTCGGCGCGCGTGGGCGGAAAGCCCGTGCGCTGGATCGTCTGGCGGATCAGGTCGTAAATCTGCTGTTGGCGGGGGGTGAGGGTGGCCATCGGCGTACTGTATATTTGAACAGGTGCTGTGATTTTATACAGTGACGCAGGAAGCGCAAGTGATTTTGTTGTGACCTGTTGCGCGCGCGCCCAGCCCTTCTGATCGGCGTCAAAACCTGCGCGACTGGTTAGAAGCTTATGCGCAATCCATGCAGGCGCGGCCGCAGGGAATCGCATAAAATCAAGGCCTTGACCGATTTTTGCATCGCCACATAACCCGATTGAGCTTCATTGGGTTGGCCCGAATGTCACCATGTCCGCCTTCAATCAAGAGACCGTTCTGAGCGTCCATCACTGGAATGACTCGCTGTTCAGCTTCAAGACCACGCGCGACCAGGCGCTGCGCTTCCATAACGGCCACTTCGTCATGATCGGGCTGGAGGTCGAAGGCAAGCCGCTGATGCGCGCCTACAGCATCGCAAGCCCGAACTACGAAGAGCACCTCGAGTTCTTCAGCATCAAGGTGCAGAACGGTCCGCTGACGTCGCGACTGCAGCATCTGAAGGTGGGCGACAAGCTGCTGGTGAGCAAGAAGCCCGTCGGCACGCTCGTGCTGGATGACCTGCTGCCCGGCAAGAACCTGTACCTGTTCGGTACCGGCACGGGCCTCGCGCCGTTCATGAGCATCATCCAGGACCCGGATACCTACGAGCGCTTCGAGAAAGTCGTGCTGCTGCACGGCGTGCGCCAGGTGAGTGAATTGGCCTATGCCGACTTCATTACCAGCGAGCTGCCGAACAACGAATTCTTCGGCGATCAGGTGCGCGAGAAGCTGATCTACTACCCGACCGTCACGCGCGAGCCGTTCCGCAACATGGGCCGACTGACTGACCTCGTCGAGAACGGCAAGCTGTCCGCCGACATCGGTCTGCCTCCGATGGACCCGGCCGTCGATCGCGCCATGATCTGCGGTAGCCCAGCCATGCTGGAAGACACTTGCAAGCTGCTCGATGCCCGTGGTTTCAAGATTTCGCCTCGCATGGGCGAAGCCGGTGACTACGTGATCGAACGCGCCTTCGTCGAGAAATAATCGACACTGCTTCCGTTCCAAACGCCGGCCTGAGTGCCGGCGTTTTGTTTTCTGGGCGCCCAGGGCAATCCCGCGTCGGCAAAGGCGGGGCGGGCGGATACAATGCGCGCCTTGCCCACAACGCATGTCTGCAACGATGTCCTTGCCTACCATCGCCATCCTCGCCACCGGCGGCACAATCGCTGGCTCTGCTGACGACGCTGGCTCCGCCGCGCGCTATCGCGCTGGCGCCGTCCCCATCGATCAACTGCTCGCGGCCAGCAAACTTGGTTTGGAGCGCATCGCCAACGTGCGCGCCGAGCAGGTCGCCCAGATCGACAGCAAGGACCTGACGTTCGACGTATGGGAAAGGCTGGTCGCGCGTATCCGTCACTGGATCGACGTCGAGCGCGTGGATGGCGTGGTCATCACGCACGGTACCGACACGCTTGAAGAAACCGCGATGTTGCTGCACCTGACGCAGCAGACGGATACGCCGATCGTCCTGACGGCGGCGATGCGGCCGTCGACGTCGCTGTCGGCGGATGGCCCTCTGAATCTGCTGAACGCGGTGCGATTGGCCGCCAGTTCGTCTGCGCGCGAGCGTGGCGTGCTGGTGGCGATCAACCAGCGCGTGCATGCCGCCCGCGATGTGCAAAAGGCGCACACTTACGCGGTCGAGGCCTTTGTTTCGCCGGATGTGGGGCCGCTGGGTTTCGTGCTCGACGCCCAAGTGCAGTTTCAGCGTGCTGCGCAGCGCGTGACTGCAGAGGAAGTTCTGCCGATGCCGCCAAC
>Ga0157369_10003438_pt1 | contig 18775 bp, 12 predicted proteins | sample C25metaG_FD_113461 | JGI IMG/M metagenome (GOLD analysis project Ga0157369, IMG submission 113461) | Corn rhizosphere microbial communities from Kellogg Biological Station, Michigan, USA - C2-5 metaG | ecosystem: Host-associated > Plants > Roots > Rhizosphere > Soil | place: USA: Michigan... | reverse complement strand
GCCCTCAACGCCAACACCGGCACGATAGATCCGGGCTTCGGTAACGAAGGATCCGTTGACATCGGTATTGCCTGGGGCGGCGCTCCGTACGTCTATAAGAACCTGATCATCGTGGGAAATAACAACGGCGAGGCCAATCTCGGCCCTCCTGGAGATACGAAGACCTATGACGCTCGCACCGGGGCGAAACTCTGGGAATTCAAGTCGGTCGCCCAGCCCGGCGATCCCAATCACGCGAAGGCCTGGCTCGACGATGGCTGGAAGAATCGCTCCGGAGTGAACGTTTGGGGCTGGTATTTCACCGTCGACGAAGAGCGCAACATGCTGTACATGACCTTCGGCAGCCCGGCGGGCAACTACTGGGGCGGCGATCGCCCGGGTACGAACTTATACGGGAACTCGATTGTCGCCGTCGATGCGACCACCGGTAAATACAAGTGGCACTTCCAACTGGTCCATCACGATCTGTGGGATTCCGATCTTCCCGCCGCGCCCAGCCTGTTCAACGTCGTGAAGAATGGCCGGACGATTCCCGCCCTGGCGGTGATCAACAAGAACGCGCTGATGTATATCCTGAACCGTGAAACCGGGGAACCGATTCACGGCGTGGAGGAGCGTCCCGTTCCGAAGGGCGACGTGCCCGGCGAGTGGTATTCGCCGACGCAGCCGTTCCCGGTGAAGCCTCCGCAACTTGCTCGCAATAGCTTCGATAAAGCCAAGGATATGGTCACCGCAGCGGACACAACGCCTGAACACGTCAAAGCTTGTGAAGAATTGTGGGAAAAGGCTGGCGGATATTACAACGCCGGGCCGTTTACGCCGTTCCTGTTCCATGAAGCGGGCGCTCCGCCTAAAAGCACGTTGCAATTTCCAGGCAACGGCGGACCCAATTGGGGAGGCACCACCGCCGATCCCACAACCGGCTACGTTTTCATCGCGACACACGACGCCGCGCTCTCCGGATGGATCGAAAAGAAGGTTCCAGGCGGCAACTACGGGAATTTGACTGAAGGATCGACGCTGCCATACGACCGCGGCAGTATTTCCGGACCTGGGCCATACACCGGATTCACCGCCGGCGGCTTTCCGTGCCAGAAACCACCATGGGGCCGTCTGTTTGCGATCAATGCCAATACCGGCGATATCGCCTGGCAAGTGGTCCTAGGCATCAACGAGCGCTTGCCGGAGGGTAAACAGAACGTCGGCAACGTGGGCAGCGCGGGCGGAACCACGACCGCGGGCAGTCTGCTGTTCATACCATCGGGCGACAATCGTTTCCATGCCTTCGACTCGAAGGCCGGCAAGGAGTTGTGGCAGGTGAAAATGGACGCCACCATGAACGCGAATCCGATGACGTACACAGGCAAGAGTGGCAAGCAATACGTGGCGGGTATAGTCGGCGGCGCAGTCGTCGCGTTCGCGCTGCCGTAGGACTCCTCGTGAAGCACGCTTCTTTGTGGTGCTTCGTTGCATCGGGCTTGTGTGCTCAGTCGTTGCCAGTGGTGTCCATGCAAATGGATCCGGATCATATCGCTCAGAGCCTGCGCGACCGCAAGCCCGTGATGACTGGGGCGGATTGTGCAGCCCTCGACCTCTGGGAATGTCACTCGGACTACCCGGACCGAATTTCAGACCTGTCTCTACGTTGGGTTCAATTGGATTACGACCCAGAACTAGAGGCGATCCTGGTCGTGGAGGCCAAGGCCGAATCCACATACATGGCCTACGTTTTCGATAAGCAGCAGAGCTGGAGGACGGTCGGTACATTTTCCTGCGAGCGGTCCTGTGAGCCCAATAGTTTTATCCGGGTTCAGAAACTGACCTCAGATTCGCCGCCGCTCGTGTTGGTCCGACGCGACCTTGGCGGAAGCGCGTCATTTTTAATGACTACAAGCGCATATCATCTGCATGGGGGCAGCCTCTCGCAGGCACTTGAGATTTCGACTGATGAAGAAGTTTCCTTACCGCCGCCTGAACGGATCACGCGTCGTTGGGTTTTGGCATCACAGGATCGTCTGGTGATCCATACCACTCGACAATCGGTGCCAGCAAGAGTCCGAAACAGTTGCGAAGTCTACCGCTGGAACCCAACGCCGGGAGTATTCGAATCGGCTCCTGCTGATCGAGCGCAGTACTGTGATCCGAAAACAGGCACGCCAATCCCCGGCAAGTCTTCCCCGACAGGCCTTGGGGCCTATCCGAAGTGAGGCGGTACAACTATACTTGATCGAAGGATACCGATGCGCGCTCAATTCACGTTGCTCCTCGCTTGCACCTTGCCCCTCCTCGCCCAATCCCAGGCCGACCGCGACTGGCCTATGTTCAATCGCGATCTGGCCGGCACGCGCTACTCGCCGCTGAAGCAGATCGACACCTCCAACGTCGCCAAGCTAATCCAGGCCTGGCATTATCGATTCAACCGGGAAGGCAAGACCATCACCGGCAAAAGCGCGAGCGAACTGTATCAGGAGATTACGCCCATCGTGGTGAACGGTGTGATGTATACGCCGTCGGGCGATCGGGTAGTCGCCCTTGAGCCGGAGACCGGCAAGGAGCTGTGGACCTACGAAGTCCCCGATAAGGGCCTCGCGTCTTTTCGCGGCGTTTCCTACTGGCCGGGCGATCGCAACAATCCGCCTCGCATCATCTTCACCACCAGCCACAAGATGATGGCCCTAAACGCACGCACCGGCAAGGTGGATCCGGGCTTCGGCAAGGAAGGCTCGGTCGACCTGGAAGTGGCCTATGATGGCGCGCCCACCATCTATAAGAACCTTCTATTCATCGGGACGAATTTCTACGGACCGGGCGACCGGCACATCAATCCGGCGCTGGATCAGGCAAGTGGGCAGGTTCCCGAGCAGCACGCCTACGATGTCCGCACCGGCAAAGAGCTGTGGACATTCCACACTTTCCCGCACGAAGGCGAGGTGGGCAATGATACCTGGGCCAAGGACACATGGAAGAATCGCACTGGCAATAACGTGTGGGCTTTCGCGCTCACCGTCGACGAGGAGCGCGGCATTCTCTACATTCCCGTCAGCGGCTCCGGCGCGAACTTTTACGGTGGCGACCGCCCGGGCGCGAATCTGTTCGGCAACACGCTGGTCGCGCTCGATGCCAATACCGGCAAGCTGAAGTGGTTCTTCCAAACAGTTCATCACGAGCTCTGGGATTACAACCTACCTCCGGCCCCTGGGCTGATCGATATCAAAAAAGACGGCAAAACGATTCCCGCCCTCGCGCAGGTGGGCAAGTCGGGTTACATGTTCATCCTGAACCGCGTCACGGGCGAACCGGTTTACGGCGTCGAGGAACGGCCGGTAGACAAGTCCAATGTGCCCGGTGAAGCCTCGTATCCGACGCAGCCGTTCCCGCTCAAGCCGCCGGCGATTTCGCGGACGAATATGACCAGGGCGGACATCGTCACCGCGGAGGACACGACGCCGGATCATGCGAAAGCTTGTCAGGAACTTTGGGATAAATTCGGACTGCACAACCAAGGTCCGTTCACGACGTTTCCCGTTCACACCGACGGCGACAACGCCAAGCCCGCGATCATCTTCCCGGGATTCACTGGTGGCGCCAACTGGGGCGGCACGGCGACCGATCCGAAACTCGGCTACATTTTCGTGAACACCAAAGACGCTCCAGCCATCGGCTGGATGACGAAGAACCCGAAGTACACGCCCGGGAATACCGAGGGATTAGTCGAATATATCCGCACCGGGCCGCAGGGGCTCGGCGGTTTCAACGCGCCTGCACACGATGCCAGTGGCAAGCAGATCGGTAACTATCCGTGCTTCAAACCACCATGGGGCCGCCTGATCGCGGTCAACGCCGCCACTGGGGATTTCGCATGGCAGGTTCCCTTGGGGGTCACCGATTCGCTGCCGGAAGGCAAGCAAAACACTGGCGCGACGAACACCGCAGGTCCGATCGTCACCGCGGGAGGGCTGGTATTCATCGGCTCGACTTCGGACAATCGCTTCCGCGCGTTCGATTCGAAAACCGGCAAGGAGCGGTGGGTAACGAGGCTCGACTACACCGCCACGGCTGTCCCCATGACCTTCATGGGTAAGAACGGGAAGCAGTATGTGGCCATCGTCGCCGCGACGGGCGGAGGCGGAGGACGTGGTGCTCGCGGCGGGGGTACGCCTGCGCCGCAAAATCAAGGCATTTACGTTTTCGCTTTGCCGTAGAATCTCTATGATTCGTTCCTTCTACGTAATTCTTGTAACGTTCCCGCTTCTCGCACAACCTCCGGCTCCCGGCGATTGGCCTCGCTACGGCCGCGACTCCGCGAGCACTCGTTTCTCTCCGCTCAACCAGATCAACACAGGCAACGTCGCCAAGCTCAAGACCGCCTGGACCTATCAGCTTCGCACCGAAGAAGAGCGAAATAACGCAGGACGCGGCGGAGGAATCGGCGGTTATTCCCAGGTTACGCCCATCGTCGTGAACGGAGTGATGTATATCACGGCTGGGAAACGCGTCCTGGCGCTCGATCCCGATACCGGTGCCGAGATCTGGAAGTACGAGGTGACTGGCGGAAATCCTTCCTCGCGCGGCGTGACCTATTGGCCCGGGGATGCGGACAATCCGCCGCGCATCATCTTCACCGCCGGACGCCGGATGATCGGACTCAACGCCCGCACGGGCAAAATCGATCCTGGGTTCGGAAAGGAAGGCGAAGTGGATCTGGTGGTCCCTTATAACTCGCCTCCAACCGTTTACAAGAACATGCTCTTCGTCGGCGCAAACGTTCCGGAGCAGCCGGCCACCGGTTTGCCAGGCGATACGCGCGCCTACGACGCTCGGACCGGAGCCAAGAAATGGGAGTTTCATTCGGTCCCGCGCCCCGGCGAGCCAGGACACGACGCCTGGACCGGAGACGAGTGGAAAGATCGCACCGGTGCCAACAACTGGGGCTTCTTCATGACCGTCGATGCGGCTCGTGACACGCTATACACCACCTTCGGAAGCCCCGCCAGCGATTTCTACGGATTCGACCGGCAAGGCCCTAATTTGTTCGGTAACTCAGTTGTAGCTCTGGATCTTAACACCGGGAAGATGAAGTGGTACTTCCAGGCAGTTCATCATGACTTGTGGGATATGGATCTGCCTCCTGCACCCGTCCTGCTCGATCTGACCGTAAAGGGCAAGAAGATCCCGGCTTTGGCGCAGACCGGCAAGGTCGGATTCATGTACATCCTGGACCGCACGACCGGGAAGCCGGTTTTCGGTATCGACGAAAAGCCGGTCGCGCAGAGCAAGGTGCCGGGTGAACACACCTCGCCGACCCAGCCAATTCCGGTGAAGCCGCCGCAACTCGCGCGACACTCGTTCGATCCCGCCACGGAAATGGTTACCGCCGCGGATACCAACGAAGCCCACGCCAAGGCCTGCGCGGAGCTGGCCGAAAAGAGTGGACCACTGGTGAACGAAGGTCCCTTCACTCCGTGGGTCTATCGAGCGCCCGGCGCGCCGCCAACATCGAGCGTCATTTTTCCCGGCGCGATCGGCGGGACCGACTGGGGAGGCATGTCCGCCGATCCTCGCGACAATTACGTCTTCGTGAACACCTCCGACTATGCCAGCGTCGGCTGGATCGAAAAGATGCCCGATAACGCGCGCGTGCCGTATGACCAGCGCAGCGTCTATGGCGCGCCGGTTCCCTCAAAATTCTGGGATCGCAAGACCGACGCGAAAGGAGCCTTGATGGGCTCGTCGTCATGGCCGTGCCAGAAGCCGCCATGGGGACACCTGACCGCGGTGAACGCCAACACGGGCGATTTCGCCTGGCGGATCGTGTTCGGCGTTACCGATGAACTGCCCGAAGGCAAGAGGAATACCGGACGCGTGAACGGCGGCGGATCCATCGCGACCGCCGGAGGCTTGGTGTTCATCGGGGCGACCAACGACAAACGTTTTCACGCTTTTGATTCGAAGACTGGGAAACTGCTGTGGGAGGTTAAGCTCGAATACGATGCGATTGCTACGCCGATCACGTATTCGGGAAAAACCGGTAAACAGTATGTCGCGATCACTGCATCGGGTGGCCTGGGAATTACCGATCCCAATCCGGCCAATCACGAACAGATCTACGTCTTCGCGCTGCCGTAGATTCCGTTCAGCAGTCCCAACTGAACTTTAAAAAGTAGAAAATGGCGGAATGGGGATGTTCCGCCTGATGGTGGCCCTGGGGTGCCTAGCTATAGTCGGACCCACGTCCGCGCATTCGTCCTCTTCACAGGAGATGTACTGGCGCAGCCGGGATGGCGCGACGCGCCGCGACGACGGGTTCCACAACTCCTATATATCGGGTATTCCTGGCGTTACCTGGACCGTTAGCTGGATCGATCATGACGCGAAAGTCGTCTACGATATTGTTAATAACCGCTTGTTAGAGAGCCTGGTTTTGGAACTGCTGCCTGATCCCTCCGGGCTGAGCCCACAGCTTCTCATAGAGCGGAGGCTGGTGAAAATCGGAGAAAAACAAATCGATTACTCCCCTCGTGCTCCCTGAGCCCGCAGTTTTTAGCACGGGAGGGGAGCCCGACGCCTGGAACTATCGGCTGTTCAACATGGCTCATATTGCGGCCGAGACCGGAGGCAGCACGGTGTTCATGCCCACCGACGATTTTCCCGACTTGCTCACAAGGGTACGCTCCAGCTACAGTCTCTGGTTTCGTCCGCCCGATGCGAAGCCGGGCACGGTTCGGCGAATTACGGTGGAGCTGACCGAGGAAGCGAAACAGCGACACCCTGGCGCGGAAATTCAGGCACGCAAAGGCTACATTGTACGCTAGCGCTACTTCTGTTTCTGCTTCGGTTGCGGCGGCACCACATGGACATCGTACAGCGTGTAGTCGCCATCGTACACGGTTGCGCTGATCCGGTCGCCGACCTTCACCGTCTTCAGAATGTCGGGCTTATCCACCTTATACGGCATGGTCATGGCGTCCATGTAGCCTTCGACTTTGCCATGATTCACCGTGAGGCGGTCGGTTTGTACACCCTCAACTTTCCCTTCGAGCGTGTGCGATTTGCCTTTGGCTGGTTGGGCCGTCCCCGTTGTTCCCAGCAAGCAGGCCATCGCCAAAGTCACTGCCAAAAGATGCAGGATGCTATGTACTCTCATTTCAAGACCTCCCTTAAAAAGAAGTTTAGCATCGGCCTTCCGCAGTTTACCTTTAACATTCTTAACCTACGTTTTACCTGCGCTTAGCAGCAGCGGCAAGCCCGCTCGCTTATGTTAGATGTAGATGGACCCGGATCAGATCCGCCGCCGAGCTCCTTTGCTGTGGCTCTTTATGGCGCTGCTGGTAGCGCTGGTCTGCGTGTTGGCGGTGCTGCAGTACAACTGGATCGGCGAGATCAGCGTCGACGAGCAAAAGCAACGCCAGTACGATCTGCAAGCTTCCGCCAACAAGCTAAGCAGCGCCTTTAACGCCGAGCTGAACACTGCTGCCGAAGCCCTTCAGCCCAACGATCAGCAGGTACAAGAGGTCGGGCGGCAGAAGGCTTACGAAGAGCGTTACGTTGCGTGGCATGCTTCGGCCGCCCATCCCCGTCTGTTTCGACGCGCTGCTGTCGTGGACGAGGAGAAGGGCAAGCTCGTGCTTCGCATGTTCAATGCGGATAGCGGCGCTTTGGAACCGGCGGAATGGCCTACCGATTGGACGGCCGCAAAGGAATTTTTCATCGCGCGATTGGCGGGGAACAATGTGCGGAACAATGGTCCACTCATCGACTATCCGCGTTTCCGTCCCCAGCCGGATACTGGCCAGGGGCGTCCGGAAGAGGACTGGCTGCTGCTGGAAATCGACACCAAGTATGCAAGCGATACCATACTGCCGGAGTTGCTCACTCAGCAGCTTGGCGATGATTTCCGCTCGCAATATCGAGTGGAGGTTGTTTCCCGCGTCAATCCGTCCGAGATGATCTTTGCAACCGATTCCACCCAGGCATCGCGCAGTCAGCCGCAAGCCACGGTGACGTTGTTCGATCCCCCCCGCCCGAATCGCGGCCGTGGACCGGGCGCGCCAGTCATATCACCTCGAGGCGTTTCGAACGATTCGGGACGGGGACGGTGGCTGCTCTCTGTGTGGCTGCGTAATGGTTCGCTCGAAACCATCGTGGCCAGCACACGCCGCCGTGATTTAGCGATTTCGGGAGGCATCTTGCTTCTGTTGCTCGCCACCGGCGCCGCATTGGCGCAGTTCTCGAGAAGAGCGCAGCGATTAGCCGAGGTGGAAATGGAATTTGTCGCGGGAGTGTCCCACGAGTTGCGCACGCCGCTTACAGTGATTCGGACGGCGGCATTCAATCTGCGGGGTAAGGTGGCGTCGAACCCCTCGCAGGTGGAGCGCTATGGTGCGCTCATCCAGCAGGAAAGCGAGCGTTTGGGCGCGATCGTCGAACAGGTCCTCCGTTTTGCCAGCGCGAAAGCCGGGCGCGTGGTGCAAGAACGTCAGCCGGTTTCCGTGCCTGGTTTGATCGAGGAGACCGTGCAATCCAATAAGGGCATGCTCGAAGACGCCTTGTGCGAAGTTCAGACCCACATCGAACCTGGTCTGCCTCCCATTACGGGAGATTCTATGGCGCTGCGTCATGCTCTACAGAATCTCTTAGCCAACGCGGCCAAGTATGGGGGATTGGCAGGCAGGCAACGGGTCGAGATGTCCGCACGGGCAGTGCGTGGCGCTAAAGGACAGGAGATTGAAATCCGCGTCATCGATCACGGCTCTGGAATTCCTCCGGAGGAACAGAAGCGCGTATTCGACGCGTTCTTCCGTGGAAAAAAAGCCGTGCAGGATCAGATTCACGGCACCGGACTCGGCCTGCATCTGGTCAAAAGAATCGTGGAGGCACACGGTGGAACCGTGAGCGTGGAGAGCGAGCCGGGCACCGGATCCACGTTTATCGTGCGCATTCCCGTTGCCGCGGCGGAGCATCAGGATGAACTCGCGCCTACTCTTGGTTGAAGATGAGCCCGGCCTCAGCCTCACGGTGACCGATCTTCTGGAGGCCGAAGGCTACCAGGTGGATACGGCCATGGATGGCCTCACCGGTTTGAACAAAGCGGGCACCGGCGATTATGACGTCGTCATTCTGGACGTGATGCTTCCCGGCATGAGCGGTTTCGATGTATGCCGCGAGCTGCGTCAGAAGGGTTGCGACACTGCGATCATGATGCTCACTGCCAAGACCCACGTGACGGATCGCGTCGTCGGGCTTAAGCTCGGAGCAGACGATTATCTGGCCAAGCCGTTCGATCCTTCCGAGCTCCTCGCGCGCGTCGAATCGTTGCTGCGGCGCATCCCCAAGAAGAAACGGATTCCCGTGGCGCAGTTCGAATTCGGCAACGTGAGCGCTGATTTCGCCGTGGGCCAGGTTCACAAGAAGGGCGAGCCTGTCACCATGGCCGCCAAGGAATTACAGCTGCTTCGCTATCTGATCGACCGTCGCGGTACCGTGGTTTCGCGCGAAGAGCTATTGCAGAACGTCTGGGAATATCAGGCTGACGTCTCTTCCCGGACCATCGACGTGCATGTGGCCTGGTTACGGCAAAAGCTCGAAGATAATCCGCAAAGCCCTCAATACATTCACACCGTGCGTGGCGTGGGTTACCGCTTTACGGCATAGCCGGTCCGTTAACTCTCTGCCAAACATCAGTTAAGAAGGTTAAGCGCCTCACACCTGTGCCTGGCAACGTGCGTCTTTGCTGGTATGGAAAGACAGTCGCATAAATGGTTTCGCGTATGGATGCTGACCGGAGCCGGCCTCGCGATTCTGCTCCTGGCGAGCAGCGTGATCAACTACGTCATCTCAGAACGCTCCACGGAGCTATTCAACACACGGCGTGAGATGGCGCGGGAGATGGCCGTTCTGGATCAGCTGATGCACGTCCAAAAGCCGGCTGCGGGAGCCTTGAGCGGCGTTCTCGAACAGGTGGTGCGCGAGAGTAAGGGCACGCTGGCGTGGGCGCAGATGGTGGATCGGGAGGGTACGGTGATCGCGCGCTCGGATACTGCCGCGGCTCCGGCTTTTACCGGCGATTACGTCGCGTCGAGGATTCGCGAGCGCCGCCCGGTCTTCGCTGTTCGCGACACCAGCGCCGGGAAAGTCGTGGTGGAGGCGTTTGCCATTCGTCTCCCGTCGTACACGCCCGCGGCATCGTTCAAAAGTGTCGCACTGAAAACTGGTCCGGGAAATATGGCCTTTGTCGAGCTGGCGTCGTTTGCCAACGCCGGCCTTCTGGCTTGGCCCGTCCGTTGGACTCTCATCCTGGGTGTTACAACGGGTTGCGCTCTTCTCGGCGCTTTGATTGTGTTGGCGGTCCGTTTCCGCGCGCATCTTTCCGCGAGACGTGTAGAACGCCAGATGGAGATCGCGAGCCAGGTGCAGCGTGGGCTGCTACCGGCGGCCGATTCTTCGCCGCGCGATTTTGAGGTGGCGGCCGAGTGGCGGCCGGCTTCCAATGTCAGTGGCGATTTTTATGACGCCTTCGACCTTCCGCAACCAGGCGCGGCCTTTGTAGTCGGTGACGTATCCGGCAAGGATGTTCCTGCAGCGATGTTGGCCAGCCTGATTCAGGGGACGGCGCACGCCTCGGATTGGACTCGTTCCGCAGCCGACCACAACGCTGCCACTGAACAGCTCAATCGGCTGCTTTGCGAGCGCGCTTCGCAGGAGCGGTTCGCCAGCCTGTTTTGGGGCTATTTCGATACTCCGACGGGACTATTGCACTACGTCAATTGCGGACACTGCGCGCCGCTGCTGTTCCGCCCCCGCAGCAAAAGCATTTTGAGGCTCAGCGATGGAGGCCCCGTTCTCGGTCTGCTGCCGCGCGCCCGCTTCGAACAAGGCGCGGAGCGGCTGGAGCAGGGAGACCTGCTGGTGCTCTACTCAGACGGCGTCATCGAAGCCGCCAACGCGGCGGGCGAAGAGTTTGGCGAGCATCGTCTGATCGCGGCAGTCGAATCTGGGATGCACGAAGAACCGAGCCACATCCGCGATCGAATTCTTCGCGCGGTGCGCGAGTTCACCGGCAGCGACGTGCTGGTTGACGACCAGACCTTGCTGGCGATCCGCTACACCGGCGAATCCGCCGGGGTGCTGGAGAGTCAGGCTGCGTGATTATCGCGATCGCCGGAAGACAAAATACGGGCCCCGTGACTCCGGGCCCAGTAGCTCCAGCCAAAGAGGCTGTTTCGCTGCCTACCCTGGGGCAAAATCACGGGGGTTCCATTGGGATTGCTCTAGTTAAAAAGCGCGAACGTTGCTGGCGGAGAGGGGGGGATTCGAACCCCCGGAACAGATTTAAGTCCGTTCGACGGTTTAGCAAACCGCTGCTTTCGACCACTCAGCCACCTCTCCGCGAAGTGGGTCGGTTCACCTGCGATATTAACACTAGCGAACCGGTTCCTGCATTCAGCCACATCATTCGGACCTCGCTCGCCGGGCTGACGGGCGTCGTCGCGGGAATGGGGCGGGGAAGCTCTGCATCACATTGTTGAACTCTGCCAGCCGCTGCGCTCAGCTCGTTACATTATCTTCTATGCAAATCCACGCCAGAGCGCCGCTTCGGCTGCGCGTGGAAACTCCGCTGGGTTTCACGACGGTGAAGTACATCGGCGCGATTGAGTTCGTAGAAAAACTACAAAACCCTTGGCAAGGATAAAGGTGGCTGGCGCGAAGATTTTCAATATTTCAGCCAGGAAGCTGGAATTTAGGTCATCGCCGCGAGCGATTCCTGAACGCTGGGATGTTTGCCCGCCTCCACATCTTTGCGGCGCAGAGTGTGGAATGCAGTCAGCACCGTATTCGCCTTGGCCAGCGCCGCCACTCGCTCGGTGAACGCCGCGAGCTTTTTACCCGGAATCGCGTACACCGCAACGCCGGGCTTCAGAATATCGAGATAGGCACGAGCCCCGCAGCATCCCAGGCTGAGCACGGTCTGGTTGTTGTTCAATGCTTGCGGCACCACTGCACAGGCTGGGCGTCCCATGGCCGGTGGAAGTCCGCCTTCGAGCTGCTGCGAAGCTTCTGACAGCACCAGCGTTTGATCCGCATTTGCAAACAGCAGGACCACGTCGGGCGGCAGAGGAATCTGACTTAACGGTCCATAGATCACCGCCTGCGGCCGATTCTTCAGAACCGGAATAAGCGGGATATCCTGTTCCCGTACATAGCCGAGGTCGGCGAATACTTTCAGCGCGTCGCTCAGGTCTTTTTGCGCCGTGTGCGAGGCTTCCAGGTTGTGCGTGTAAATTCCAATACCGCACAAGTCGTGATCGCGCGGTACAGTGGCGAACACGCCCTTAGTCGCTTCCTGCCAGAATCGGCATCCGGCTGGAACGGAGCCGGTAAACTGCTTCACTCCAGGTGGAACCGCGTCGGCGAAGCAAACGGCTACCGGGGGGCGCTCCAGCGTCAGGGAATCGATCAGGGTTTGGGCGATGGCAGGGTAGGACGGCATCGATCCATGGTACACCGGATGCTTATGGGCGCCGAAAACGAAAATGCTCACCCGAGGGTGAGCATTCGCGCCTCCCCGCTGTCGCGGGGTGATGTACATGGGAGAATCAGATTCGACGGTTTCGCAACCGCCAAAACCTGGGTTGTGATTGCGATATTAGGGCGCGGAGCCGATGAAGTCAAGGGAAAAAACTTAGCTTGCGATCATGCCTGTAACCCATTGAATAGACTACACTTGCCTCAAAAGTCAGAAGTGGGCTATTTGTGGAAAAACTGTTGCTAACCCGACGCATCCACGGTCCGCTTTCCGTCTAAGGGTGCGGAACGTCAAGGCTTACTTATCGCCGATCCTCAGCAGCTGAAAGGGGTCGTCGTGACCGGGTTTTCCGAACTTTCTGCGCAAAACCCGGAAGCCTCCGAACCCTATTCCTACAATAATACTAAGGGCCCCAAGTACCCCCGTGAGGACGAAGACATTGAGAAACAGCTTGTACATCAATAGGCCCTGATTGACCGGAACCTTCTCATTCAACGTGAGATTCCCCGCATATTGGACCCGGGCCAGCACCCGTTCCGCGGCATCCTGATCGGGTGGCTGGACGATCGCAGCTACTAGCGGACCGCTCCGTTTGGCGATAGTACCAGGGAGTTTGGTGAATTCCTGCTCCCGTTCGCGGGCGATGTTGGGGGTCGGGTAGCTGAAAATGGCTAGGCTTAGCTCGCCTTTAGGCGTCCTGTAGCGGCCCAATTGGCCCTCGGTACCTAGGTGGAAGGCCGCCAGAGAAGGGGCGATCCTGGGTTCAAAGCGGGCCAGGGAGACTGGACCCAAGATATACCGCTCGGAATTAGGGATTAGGCCGTCCTGAGGAAGATAGCCGGCCAACGCAGGGAGGGGAGCATTGTCCAGTTGAGGGAGCTGGGTAAAAAGCAATTCCAGGTCCTTTTGTTCCGGGACGTCGCCAGAAACCTGAAAAACGTAGTTTCCGTACGCAAATAGGGCCCCGTCGGGGGTTTTGGCCGAAAGAGCGGATATCTTTGCCGGTGTAGCATTATCCGGCCGGCGGGCTTCGAATAATGCCAGGGCGCCGGTGGAGTCGCGGAGCCTCCAGGCGGCCGCCATAAAACGTTTCCCAGATGGTTTGTCAGGTATCGTGGTGTACTGCGCCTGTTCGGCGGAGATGAACCCGAATTCCTGATACAACGACGCATCGTCTGCCGCCAACGACTTAGTCGCGCCCCTGGCAAAGTCGCCGATGTGGTCCGGCAAAATGGCGGCGCGGAGCGGCAACGATGCGATAACCAGCAGGCTTAGCGCACAGGGCGCGGCGGTAAAGCGTGCAAGAAATCCTGCCGCCACACTCCGTTGTGCGCGTTTAAAACTTAGGCTCCGCAGCATTTTTTGTACTTCTTTCCGCTGCCACATGGGCAAGGATCGTTGCGGCCCACCTGCTTTTTCGCCAGGACGGGCTGTTTCGTAGTCGACCGTTCGCCGCCCACGAATTGCAGCTCGGCCAGTTCCTTTTCCTTCTTACGCTCGATTTTCCGCGTGAAGTCCATCACGGAATTCTGCGCGGCGCGCGATTCGAGCTGGCGCTGCTCGGCCGCAACCCCCACGGTTTCGGGCTCGTCTCCGTCCTCGTCTTCCTCATTCCACAATTCCGGATGAGGGACATTCGCGTCCGTGGGACCTTCGCTTCGCTGCAGGAAGAACAGGTAGCGTATCGTCTCATCCTCGATGCGGTCCATCATGTCCTGGAACAGCACGTAGGATTCTTTCTTATACTCGACCAGCGGATCCTTCTGGCCGTAGCCGCGTAGCCCGATGCCTTCCTTCAGGTGATCCATCGACAACAAGTGATCTTTCCACTGGTTGTCGATGACGTTGAGCATGATCATGCGCTCGGTCTCGCGCAGCAGCGGCGCGCTGAGCATGTCTTCTTTTTCCTGATACTTCTTGTTGAGCTGCTCGAGAATATCCGCCTCAGCCTGGCTGCGATGCAGGTCCATCAGGCCTTCGGTGCGAATCTTGACCCCGAATTGCGTGAGCACGTCGGTTTCGAGGCCGGTCCAATCGTAGTTGCTGGGGTGCGTTTTCTCAGGCAGGCGTGCATCGACGAACGAACCCAGGATGCCCTCGATGATTTCGCCGACGCGTCCTTTCTGGTCGTTGCCTTCCAGCAGGCCGCGGCGCATGCTGTACACCGCCTGGCGCTGCTTATTCATCACGTCGTCGTATTCGATGATATGCTTGCGGGCGGCGAAATTCTGCGCTTCCACGGCCTTCTGCGCGGCTGCGATGCGCTTGGTGATCATCTTGCTCTCGATCGGCACATCTTCTTCCATGCCGAGCCGCAGCATCAGGTTCTGCATGCGCTCGCCGCCGAAAATTCGCATCAGATCGTCTTGCAGCGACAGGTAAAAGCGAGCAGACCCGGGATCACCCTGCCGTCCCGACCGTCCACGTAGCTGATTGTCAATACGCCGGGAATCGTGCCGCTCCGTGCCCAAAATGTGTAGGCCGCCCAGCTCGACCACCTCGTCATGCTCCTGTTGCGTCTCAGCCTTAAACCGGGAGAAAACTTCATCCCATTCCTGGCGTTCCGGCGATCCGACGGCCGCGGTCTGCATGGCGTCGGGATCCTTATTCTCCTTGCGCAGCCGCTCCTTGGTCATGAACTCGGGATTACCGCCGAGCAGAATATCGGTACCGCGGCCAGCCATGTTAGTCGAGACTGTGACCACGCCCTTGCGTCCCGCCTGCGCCACCAGGAACGCTTCACGCTCGTGGTTCTTGGCATTCAAAACTTCGTGCCGGACACCCATCTTGCTCAAGATCTTCGAGAGCTTTTCCGATTTTTCGACGGACACGGTGCCCACCAGAATCGGCTGTCCGGTGGCGTGAATCTGCTCGATCTCTTTCGCCGCGTTGCGGAATTTCTCTTCTTCCGTGCGATACACCATGTCCTGGAAATCCAGGCGCTGCAAGGGGCGATTGGTCGGGATCTGGGTGACTTCCAGCTTATAGATGCTGTCGAATTCAGCCGCTTCCGTATCGGCCGTGCCGGTCATGCCGGCTAACTTTTTATACATGCGGAAATAATTCTGGAATGTGATGGTCGCCAGTGTCTGGTTCTCGCGCTGGATCTTCACGCCTTCTTTGGCTTCGACGGCCTGGTGTAGCCCGTCCGACCAGCGCCGGCCCGGCATCAGACGGCCGGTGAATTCGTCCACGATGATGACTTCATCGTCCTTCACCACGTAGTCTTTATCCCGCTGGAACAGCACGTGCGCCTTGAGCCCCTGCTGCACGTGGTGGTTGACCTCCATATTGGCGGCTTCATAGAGATTGCCCATGCCCAGCAGCCGCTCGATCTTGAGGGAACCTTCTTCCGTCAGCGCTACGCTGCGGTGCCGCTCGTCAACGGTGTAATCGCCCGTGGTCCATTTCTGGCCCGGCTCTTTGCCCTCGATCACTTCGCCGCGAATCAGGCTGGGGATCAGGCGATTGATCTTGTAGTACTTATCGGTGGACTCCTCGCTCGGACCCGAAATAATGAGCGGCGTACGCGCTTCGTCGATCAGGATCGAGTCCACTTCATCGACGATGGCGTAGTTGAACATCTTGAACTGGGTGCCCTTACCGTCGACGGCGGGCACAATTATGGGTTCGATGGTGCGCTGTACACACTCGGCGATCCGGAACTTCATGTTGTCGCGCAGGTAATCGAATCCGAATTCGTTGTTGGTTCCGTAGGTGATGTCGGCGGCGTAACTGTTGCGGCGCTCGCCGTCATCCAGATCATGTACGATGACGCCGACGCTCAATCCCAGAGCTTTGTAGATCCGGCCCATCCATGCCGAGTCGCGTTCTGCCAGATAGTCGTTCACCGTGACCACGTGAACGCCAAGCCCCGAGAGCGCGTTCAGGTATACCGGCAGCGTCGCGACTAGAGTCTTCCCTTCGCCGGTCTTCATCTCGGCGATTTTGCCGCGATGGAGCACGATGCCGCCGATCAACTGGACGTCGAAATGCCGCATGTTGAGGATGCGGCGGCCAGCTTCGCGCACGGTGGCGAATGCTGGGATCAGGATATCGTCGAGCGAAGCGCCCTGAGCGAGTTGTTCCTTGAATGTGACGGTCTGCGCGGCGAGTTCCTGATCCGAGAGTTCCTTAATGCGGCCCTCCATATCGTTGATGGCCGCGATCAGAGGGCGCATCGCCTTGATATCGCGCTCGTGCTTGGTGCCGAAAACCTTGCCCATCACTGACTCGAAGTCCATAATTGAGCCTCCCGGTGTTAAAGATTAAACTTGCGGTTGAAATACGGATCGGGTTGCGAGTTGATGGTTTTTTAGCAGCGAAGCTGAACGAGATGCTGCGATCGTGGGGAGAAGGGAACTACGGTTTGGCTCGCGACCATCCACAACGAATGCCGCAGAGGAGTCTCGGCCAAAGCAATGATGGGGAAGATAGCCTGAGGCGACGGCCTGTCTGCGCGGACATTTAAAGCCGACGATTCGTCCATCGGTGTCGCCACCGACAGCAACAGACGAGTCAGCGAATTCGACTTGTGTTCGTTCGAAACAGCGGGCCCCTGGGCGATGATCGCCGACAGGGCCGAAAGGCCGAGCAGCGGAGCCAAAGTTACCAGGATAATTCGCCCGAATCGCACGGAAGTCCTTCTATTTGTGATTTTAGCATAGGGCGGCTCCGCGATTTGAGGGTGAGATAATCGACCAAGAATGCTTGGCGATCTCAAGCACGCTCTGCGCGGGTTGCGCCGGGCTCCGGTCTCCGGCGCGGTCATCATTCTTCTGCTGGCCTTGGGAATCGGCGCGAACACCATCATCTTCAGCCTCATAGATGCTCTGCTGTTGCGGCCGCTGCCGGTCCAGCGGCCCCAGGAACTAGTGCAGTTGATGAATCTGGGAGGCATCGTTTATCCCGAGTTTCCACGTGTTGTTTGCCACATGATGCGTAGTGATTCACCCCCGGCGCTGTCCGAGGTCGCCTGCGAAGGAGAATTGGATCTCGCAATCTCCGATCGCTCGCAGATCGAGCGGATCCATGTGAACGTCATTTCCCCCAATTACTTCAGCTTGCTCGGCGTGAGTGCTCTCTATGGGCATCTACCGTCGCTCCCTGACGAAGCAGTCCTGAGCTACCCTTTCTGGCAGCGCTGGTTCGCTTCGGACCGCACCGCTTTGGGCCGGAAACTTCTGCTCGATGGACATCCGTTCACAGTGGCGGGAATTCTGCCGCAAGGGTTCAATGGAATACAGGCCGATACAGGACCGGACGTTAGAATTACGGAGGCGGGCGAGGATACGCTTTCGCGCGGCGATGCGGTGGCGTTCCCATGGGTGTTCGGCCGGCTGCGCTCCGGCGCCACGCTTGCCGACGTAACCGCGCAATCGGAGACGGTCCTCTATGCGGCGTCGACGGCCGCTCGGAAATCTCGCGACAAACTGAAGGCAGTCGCCATCGGGTCAGGATCATCCGCGTTGCGCGATCGATTCTCGGCGGCACTCGTTCTTCTGATGGCAGGCACGATTCTGCTTCTCCTGATCGTGTGTGCCAATGTGGCCGCGCTGATGCTGGCGCGCGCTACGGCACAGAGTCGCGAGACCGCCGTCCGGATCGCCGTAGGAGCCACACGCCGAAGATTGCTGCGGCAAGTAGCGACCGAGAGTGCGGCGCTAGTGCTGGTTGGCGGAGCCCTGGGAGTTGCGCTGGCTTACGCGGCCATGCCATTGGTGATTCGTGCAATGCCGCCGATCCGAGACCGGGCCGCGGTGTCTCATCCCCTGATCCTGGATATTTCGCCCGACGTACGGATTCTCACGTTTAGCTTGGGCATATGTGCGGGGGCCGCATTCCTATTTGCTCTGGCGCCCGCGGCGGCATCGGTAGCCGTGGACGTAAACGAAACCCTGAAGGCCGCACGGAGCAGCCCTAAAATTGCTCGGTCGAGAGGTGTCCTGGTCGCCGCGCAAGTGGCCCTTTGTACGATCCTGCTGTTGGGTGCCGGTCTACTGGTGCGCACTCTCCGGCAACTGCGTTCTCTCGACGCAGGCTTCGACTCCCAACACGTGGTTACGTTTTCGTTGGAGCCGCAGATGGTTGGCTACACGCCCGAAAATGGCCGTTCTTTGGAGGAACGGCTACTGGAGCAGGTACGGTCGCTGCCGGGAGTCGTGTCGGCGAGCTATGCCGGCCGCGGCGTTATGCGTGGCACAGGAATAAAGACCACACTCGCGCCCACAGGCGTTCCAACCGGCCCAGGCG
>Ga0157369_10003437_pt1 | contig 18775 bp, 18 predicted proteins | sample C25metaG_FD_113461 | JGI IMG/M metagenome (GOLD analysis project Ga0157369, IMG submission 113461) | Corn rhizosphere microbial communities from Kellogg Biological Station, Michigan, USA - C2-5 metaG | ecosystem: Host-associated > Plants > Roots > Rhizosphere > Soil | place: USA: Michigan... | reverse complement strand
GGGCCTTCTCGCGGCATCTCGAGCGGCGCACCTTGCCGTACGACGTATCGGCGGGGCAGTGGCCGTTCCTCAGAGCGCTCTGGAACGAGGAAGGGCTGACCCAGCGCGAACTTTCCCGCCGCGTGGCGATGCGGGAACCCACGACCGTGACCGCGCTCAATGTGCTTGAAAAGAGTGGGCTCGTGAAACGGGTGCCGAGCACCGAGGACAACCGGAAAATCCACATCTATCTGACGGCAAAGGGCCGCAAGCTTCGCGACAAGCTGATTCCTTTCGTCGCGGAAGTGAACGCCATCGCGTCCGAGGGCATCACGGAGGAAGAGGTCGCCATCATGCGCCGGGTGCTCCTCAAGATGAGCGCCAATCTCGCGAAGGAAGAAGCCGACTACATCAAGGCGTCGGGAACGCGGGCGCTGCCCATGGGCGCACTCACGCCCTAAAGTGGGATGACGAGGGAGTTCCGGATCAGGGCGGAGTCGGAGATCGCGGTCCGCTCCTGAAACCTGAGAGCGCCATCGGCGCGCACGATCTTGTCCCGGTAGAGCCCGGCGGCGAAGCAGACCGTTTGCGCGCCGGCCAATGTCTCGAACATGACGAAATTGGCTTCGACGCGCCAGGCGTTCCCCTCCGGCGCGATGCGCAGCGCGGATGTGAGATGGCGTGTGCGACGAGGGATCGTCAGTGACAAATGCTCGATGGCGTAGACGCGGTCCTCGATCGCGGCGCGCGATTCGCACAGCATCAACGCCAGCGCCCACCCCTGATCGACGTTTTCCCGCGTGACGGCCTTGTAGCTGCCGTCCTCGGTGAAAAGCGACGGCCATGCCGAAATCGGGCCTTCGTCAAGCAGTTCCGCCGAGCGCGCGTAGAGCGCCTCGATCTCCGCCCGGATCTGCCAGTCGTTCGCTTCGGTCATAGGCCCATCGCCGAGCGGTAATAAGAATAGAAGGCGCGGATCGCGGTTTCGGTCACGATGTGATCGTGGTCTTCGGTGCCGCGCCCGCCCATCTCGACCAGCGCTTGGCCGCTCTCGTCGCAATGGATACCGCGCTGCGCGAGATCCATCACCTCGCTGTCGTCGAGGGAGACGAAACCAGCCGGCCCCATCAGGTTCGCATGGCGGAGACGGCGCGCGCGCATCGCCTCGTCGTCGGCCTCGTAACCGAAGAACGTCCAGACAAGATCGAAGGCCTCCGGTCCCACCGGAACGATCTGGCGGGTGGCGAGCGTGTTGGCCTGCTGCTGCACGATCAGATTGGGCCAGATCGTCTGCATCACGACGGTCGCGCTGTCGGGGAATTCCTTGACGATGTCGAGAAGCCGCTTGTCGTGCAATTCGAGCTTTTCGTGGAAGGAGGCCATCTCTTGCGTGGCGGTATTGGGCGCGAGATTGGTGCTGCGTCGGGAGATCAGCGCGCTGTGGCGGCCGGTCGAATCCATCTCGGTGCGCGACGGGTTGTCGGCGCGGAAAAGACCGAAGGTCACCAGAAAGACGTGCAGAAGACTGGCGTGATAAGGGTCCTTGATGTTCTCGAACATCAGCTTCCAGTTTCCTGGAATGCGCTGGCGCGACACGCCGACGATGCGAAGCTTGCGGCCGTCGAACACGCGGTCGAACAGCGCAAGCATCTTCGGGCCGAGGTAATCCTCTAGCGGCTCCATCTCAGAGGCTTCGCTGGCGAAGATCGCGCCGTGGCGCGTCGTCACGGAGAGACGCTGGAGGTTGTGGTCCTCGCGCACGAAATCATCCGGCATGCCGCCATGGCCGTTGACGCCGCGGATGAAGGGGACGCCCGACAAGGCGCCATCGAGGCGATACGTCCATTGGTGATAGGGGCACTGAAACGTGCGCGTGGTGCCGTAATCCTGCCGGCAGACCTCAAGGCCACGGTGGGCGCACTGGTTCTTTAGAACGCTGATCTCGCCGTCCTTGCCGCGCACCACGATGACGGAGGTTTCTCCGACCTTCGAGCGCTTGAAATTCCCAGCTTCCGGAATCTCGGCTTCGAGGCCGACATAGTTCCAGGACTTGCCACCGAACACCTTGCGCAACTCGTCGGCATAGACTTCAGGATCAGTGTAGACCCAATAGGGCACGCGATGCGTGCCATTGCCCGGCCAGCTACGCATCAAATCAGACCCGCGCGCGCCAGCGTTTCGTCGAGACGCGCTTCCAGCACGGCAGATGCCGGCGACATCGGCAGCCGGTGCTCGTTGCGCGCGATAAGGCCCGTGCGGCGCATCATATATTTCAACGGGATCGGGTTGGTGTCGAAGAAGATCGCCTGCGAAATCTCGAACAGTGCGAAATGGAGAGCACGCGCATCCTTGAGATCGCCCGTCAGCATTGCGTTGCCGAGCACTGCAACCTTTTCCGGGAGCAGATTGCCGACGGCGTTCATCATGCCCACGGCGCCGACCGACATCATCGGCAGGCAAAGTTCCTCGAGCCCAGCGAAGATACGAAAGTCGTCGCCCATCGCCGTCAGCAGCTCGGTCACGAAGCCGAGATCGGTGGAAGCGTGCTTCACGCCGACGAGATTGCTGCAGCGTGCGCGGATCGCCTGGAACGTCTTCACGTCCATAGAGACGCCCGCGCGTCCCGGGATGTGATAAACCATCGCCGGCGTCTTCAGCTTTGACATCACCTCGATGAAATAGGCCTCGAGCCCGCGCTGCGGCGGCTTGATATAATAGGGCGTGACGATGAGCTGCGCATCGGCGCCGGCATCTTCCGCGAATCGCGACAACGCGAGCGTTTCGACAAGCGACTGCGAGCCCGTTGCGGCGACAACGGGAATCCGGCCCTTCGCCTTCTTCACCGCGAAGCCCACAAGCGTGTCGCGCTCGTCTACGCCCAGCGTGCTCGGTTCCGCGGTCGTGCCGTTGACGAGGATGCCGTGGCTGCCGCCCGCGATGTGGCGCTCGATCAGGTGACCATAGGTGTCGAGATCGATCGCGCCGTCCTTGAACGGTGTGATCAGTGGCGGGAACGAGCCCTTGAGCCAGGAAAGATCGGTGCTCACGAGGGCATCAACTCTTCGCGGTTGGTCTGAAAACCCGGCTGTGCGCCGAGCAGCGCGGGCGGTTTCGCAAGTGACTCCTGCCACAGCAACGATTCCTGCCAGATGTGGAACGGCTGGTCCTGGATTGTCAGTTCATAGACGGGACCCTGATCGTGCGAGGCGTGATTGTGGATTGCCCAGCCAGGCGCGGACAGCATCAGATCGCCTGCGGCCCATTCGTAATGCTTGCCGGCAACACGGCTGTAGCCCGCGCCGGAGAAATAATAGTTGATCGCCGCAGAAGCGTGGCGGTGCGGGCGGTCGATGATGTTCGGCGGGCGCACGGTCATGGTCGCAAAGAAGCTTGGCGTCGTGCCGTTGGTGCGCCCGGTCATTGGATTGTAGAGCAGATAGAGCCTGCGGCCGCGATAGGCCGAACCAAGTGCCGTCAGCGTGTCGAGTTCGGCCTTCACCTTCGACCAGCGCCAGAGATGCGACATAGATTCCACGTTCGGCGGATTGATCAGCCGCTCGTAGCTCATCAGCCAGGTCTCATCGCCGGGAATCTGGAAGAGGTCGCGGACCTTCACGCAGGTATCGCCATGGCCGGATACCGCTTCCTGGTCCTGCTTTACGATGCCGGTCGTCTTCTCGTTCTCGACCAGATGCACATTCAGCAAGCGCAGCAGCGGCGCGTTGGAGTAGGTCAGCCACACGGCCTGCTTGCGCGACGGGTTTTCGTAAACGACCCGGCTCCAGGACGGGATGTTCCAGACGTCGTAGCGCTCGAATTTGCGGTCTTCGTTCTGCACGGTCACGCGGCCTTCGCCTTCGATGCAGAAGCCGACTTCGGTGGCGTTGTGGCGATACGGTTTCGTCCGCTCACCGGGCTTGAGAACCGACAGGCGCACTTCAATCCCGGGGGCCAAGCCCAGGCCGCGGGCGCACGCCTTCGGATGGACGATGCGAACCTGCCGCTCGATCGGATCGGCGACGTCGCGCGACAGCAGACGCTCGGCCTCAGCCGACATCTGCGCCTTGTTGATCACCACCGGCTCCCAGATATTGTTCGTGGCCGGTTGGGAAGGATCGGCGGCGACAAAGCGGGTGTTCGATTCCGTCACAGGCGATCCTCACAAGCTGCAAAAGACAAAGGCACAGGGGCGGGCTCCGGCAACGGTGTGCCGACACCCCGTTCGCGCGCCAGACGCAGAATCTCTTCCGCCAGCGCGAGGTCTGCAATCCCGACGCCGAGAGATTTGAACAGGGTGAGATCGGCACCGGCAGGCCGGTGCGCCTCTTCCGCGACCAGCCGGGAGAGCGGCGTCAGCGTCAAACCGTCGCCCGCCCTGATGATCTCCGCCGACAAAGCCTTCGCTTGGGAGACGCTGTCGACAGCAATAGTGGAGCAGCGATCCAGAAGCACCGCATCGAATTCCTGCCGCTCCGGCGTGATGGCGCCCATGGCGTTGAGATGCGTTCCACGCTCCGGCGTGGCCGCATCGAGAAACGGCTCCTTGGCACGCGTGATCAGGGTGATGATGCGTGCGCTCCTTGCCGCATCGGCCGCATTGTCATGCAGCATCGTCGCCAGCTTGAGTTCGTTTTCCACGCGCGATTGGAACTGTGCACGTTTGGCCGGATCGCGGCCGTAGATGTGCAAGCGCTTCAGCGGCCGGACCGTGTTGACCGCCGCGACCTGGGCCAGCGCCTGTTTGCCCGTACCGAAGATCGTCATTTCGTCCGCGTCTGGCGCGGCGAGGATGTCGGTCGCCAGTCCGGCCATGCCGGCGGTGCGAAGCTGTCCCATCGCGAACGCCTCGATGATGGCGAGCAGCTTTCCGTTCTCCGCGTCCCAAACGAGCTCCAACGGCGTCGCGCCTTTGGCCGTGTGGGCCCAGGACTTCACGCCGAGCAGTCCGCGATCGGCAAACACCGCGCCGATGGAGTGCATGTTGCCGCCATCCCACTGCGCATGGGTCTTGTCCATGGTGATCGCGACGCCGTGCGCCTCCCGCATCATGGCGGCGCGCAGAAGCGAAATCGTCTCGCGCAGATCGAGCCGGATTTCGCTTTCCTTGATCCAGATCGGCGCGGCCATCACGCCGCTCCCAGCGGCGAAGTTACGGGCGCCGCGAATTGCAACGTGTTGCAGATCGTCGAATGGGCGACGTAACGCCCGACCGTCAGCAGCACCGCGACCTGCTGTGCGGGCTCAAGATGACGGCTCAGGGCCGCGAGTTCGGTCTGCGCCGCGCGACCTTGCGTCTTCGCCATCGCGAGGGCCAGCCGTTGCACGTGCTTCTCGGTATCGCTCAAGGCGTCCGCGTTATCCGGATCGAGTCGCTCGGCGGCCACGACCCAGTCTTTTGACAAGCCCGATTTCAGCGATAGCCTTTCGTGCTGCACCTGTTCGTAACGATTGCCGGCCCAGGTCGAAAGAGTGAGCGCCAGCAATTCGACGAGGTTCATCGGAAGAGCCGCTTTCAGAATTTCCGTGAAGCGGTTGAAATGATACAGCGCATCGGGCTGGCTCGCGCAGACTTGGAAGAACTCGCCGAGATAGCCGAGACGTTCGAATTTCGCCCGCAAATCGTCCTGCAGCAGCGGCGGAAGGTTCTCGAAAGAGGTGCGGGGAAGGGCTGCCGCTGCATCTTGTGTCATGGCTTGGAATGATATTCATTCGAATTCGAAGTGTCTAGAACAGCGCGCCTTTCGGCGAGCGTTAACGGGTGATGAAAGGACCTCGAAATGACCGATGAGGAAAACGCCGTCGAAAACAGGTTTGTCGGTCTGGCTTCTCCCACCGCGCCGCGCTTCGGTCATGGCTCCTATCCGTGCCAGGGCCTCTACTGGACGCCGAAAGGCACGAAGCCGCGCGTCGCGCTGATCGCGACGCACTACAACGTCGATTTCACCGAGCACTACATCGCACCCTATATGGCGGCGCGCGGCTATGGCTTTCTCGGCTGGAACACGCGCTTCCGCGGCGCCGAGGATCAGTTCCTTCTCGAACACGCGCTGATCGACATCGGCGTCGGCATGAACTGGCTGCGCGAGCAGGGCGTCGAGAAGATCGTGGTGCTCGGAAATTCCGGCGGCGGTTCGTTGATGGGCGCCTATCAGGCCGAAGCCCAGAAGCTGACCTTGCAGGCGAGCGGACTTGTGAAGGATGAGCTGAGCAAGCTCCCGAAGGCCGATTTCTATATTTCGCTCAATGCCCACCCCGGCCGTCCGGAAGTGCTCACCGCCTGGATGGATGGATCGGTCGTCGACGAAAACGATCCCACGAAGAGGGACGCGTCGCTCGATCCGTTCAATCCCGACAATGGCCCGCCCTATTCGCAGGAATTCATCGCGCGCTATCGTGCCGCGCAGAAGGCGCGCAACCAGCGCATCACCGATTGGGCGAAAGCCGAGTTGAAGCGACTGAACGACGCAGGAGTTCCGGACCGCATCTTCCCGATGTTCGGGACGTGGGCCGATCTCCGGTTCATGGATCCGGCCATCGATCCTTCCGACCGTCCGTGCCCGGGCTGCTATCGCGGCGATCCAAAGATCGCCAACCGCGCGCCGTCCGGCATCGGCCGCGCCAACACGCTCAAGACCTGGCTGTCGATGTGGAGCCTCGAAACCTCGCAGTGCCGCGGCGAGGCGCATCTGCGCACCATCGAACTGCCGTCACTCGTCATCCAGAGCACCGGCGATATGGGCGTGTTCCCGAGCGATGCGCATCTGATCTTCAATGCGCTCGGCGCCAGGGACAAGACGCTCGTGATGCCGAAAGGCGCGCACTACTTCGAAGACGCGCCGGAATACCGGGACATGGCGGCGGACATCATTGCGGGTTGGCTCGAAAAGCGGGTCTAGCGTTCCTCGCGCATCGCACGCGCGAGATGTTCGACGCGCGTGCCGATGGCTTCGATCGCGGCATGCTGCGCCGGATTCTGCAGCGCGCCCGATGCGTCGAACGCATTGCCCGAAGAGGGCACCGCAAGCTGCTCGGCGACCACGAGCACGCCCATGCCGCTCAAAATCTGGCGCAGATGGGCCAATCCCCGCACACCGCCCCATGCGCCAGGCGATGCCGACATGATGCCTGCGACCTTTCCCTTGAACGCGCGCAGGGTGAAAGCCGCTTCTCCCGGTTCGGTCGGGCGCGAAAGCCAGTCGATGGCATTCTTGAGGACACCCGTCAGCGAGCCGTTGTATTCGGGCGACGCGATCAGATAGCCGTCGCATTCGACGAACATGGTCTTCAGCGCCCGCGCGCTTTCGGGCATGCCGTTCTCCGCTTCCACATCGGCGTCGTAAAGCGGCAGATGAAAATCGCGCAGGTTTATGAGCTCAACCTCCGCGCCGGCGCGCGCCGCCGCGGAGGCTGCAATCTCGACCACCGCGCGATTGTGCGACTTCGCGCGCGTGGAGCCGGACAAGGCAAGAACGCGGACAGGCGTGGTCACTTCTTCTCCGCCCATGCGCCGCCGGCCCAGTCGGAGGTGAGTTTGCCTTCGCCCGGAACCGGCACTTCGCGAATCCGCTCCGGCACGTCGTCGAATTCGAGCCGCATGGCTTTGCACAGCACGGCGTGCAGATTGTAGCACATGGTGTGATAGCCGAGTTCGAGGATGTCCTGGTCGGACATCAGCTTGTGCAGTGTATCAAACGTCGCGTCGGGAACACGGCCGCGCTCCGACACCAGACAATCCGTATACGCCAGAACGGCGCGCTCCACTGGTGTGTAGACATCGGAAACACTCCAGCTCGGGATCGCTGCGATCCTTTCCTCACTGACGCCATTGCGCCTTGCGGCCTTGCAGTGCTGCGAAAACACGAACTGGCTGCCGACCACAAAGCCGGTGCGCAGCAGCGCGATTTCGCGCAATGCCGGGTCGAGCGTGCTCACCGACTGATCCGCGAACATGCCGAACATCCCGAACTGCGCGGTCGCGTGATCGAAGATTGCCGGCACCAGCGCGAACACCGTCCACCAGTTACCCGGCGTTCCTGTGGCGGTTCCCGGTTCCCTCACCGGATCGCGGCCGGAAAACAGCCTTTCGTAGTAGCGCTTCGCGTTCTCATGCGCTTCGGCCAGCGGCACCTGTTTCAATCTGGGCATCGTTTCATTCCCTTGCGTGAGATGGTTCGGAGAAATTGCTTAGGTTTCTATATAGTATTGAGCGCTCAAAAATGATAAGCCCCAATTTGGAAACGAACGGAGAGTGCCGATGACAAAGGTCAAGAACGAGGTATTCGACATCCGCGGAATCAATCATCTCGCGCTGGTGTGCAAGGACATGGCGCGCACGGTCGATTTCTACACCAACGTGCTCGGCATGCCGCTCGTCAAGACGCTGGACCTGCCCCGCGGCCTCGGCCAGCATTTCTTTTTCGACATCGGCAATGGCGACTCGCTCGCGTTCTTCTGGTTTCCCGATGCTCCGGCGGCACAACCCGGCGTGTCGTCCGCGGCGAACCTGCCGATGGCGGGCCCGATCACGTCCGGCCACGGTTCCATGAACCACGTGGCCTTCAACGTTCCGGCGGAGAAATTCGACGAATATTACGAGAAGCTGATCGCCCGCGGCATCGAGGTCACCAAGATCATGAACCATGATGACTCCGAGCGTCAGATCAGCCTGGACGGGATTTCGCCGACGACCTTTGTCCGCTCGGTGTACTTCTACGATCCGGACGGCATCTGCCTCGAATTCGCGTCCTGGACGCGTGAGCTCGACCCGAAGATCGATGCCACGCACGAGCCTGTCGGTGCGGACGGCAAGAAGCGTGCGCGCACGCTCGAGCCTGCCGAATAAGGCTTCTGAAATTTGCCGCGGGCGCACCTGTCGCGTCCGCGGGTTAGACTTCCTCTGCCGTCTCCAGCTTCAATTCGTCGCGCATCCATGCGCGGAATTTCTGCGCCGGCTCGCTCATCGGCACGCCGCCCGGCCACAACAGCCAATAGGCATTGCGACTTTCCACGCGCAGCGAGAACGGTTCGACCAGCGCGCCGCTTTCCAGAAAATCCTCGATCAGCGGCAGGCGCCCCATGACGACACCCATGCCTTCGACGGCAGCCGTGATCGCCATCTGGATGGTATCGAATTTGGGCCCATGGTCGGGATCCAGCTCGAAGCAGGGTAGTCCTTTGGCTTTTGCCGCAGCTGTCCATTCCGGCCAGCCTTCCGCGCGCCGCGACACCTGAAGCAACACGTGGTTCGCAACGTCGCCTGGCGTGCGCAAGGGATGTTTGCCTTGCAGGAGCTGTGGTGCGCAGACCGGAAACATCAGCTCATGCACCAGCTTTTCGGCGTGTACGCCGCTCCATTGGCTTTCGCTGATCCCGACACGAATGGCGAAATCGACGCCGAGATTGGTGAGATCGAGCGGCTGGCCAAGGTCTCCGACGGTGGAAATCTCCACATCGATCCCGGGATAGCCCGCGTAGAACTTCGCCAGCCGCGGCACCAGCCAGCAGCTTGCAAAACTCGGCAGGCTGTGAACGCTAACAGTCTGCGCCTGTGAACCCGGGATTTTCCGGACCGCGTCCACCAGCCGGTCGAACGCGTCGGAGACATGCTGATAGAACTGCGCACCCGCATGGGTCAGAACCAGTCCGCGGCTGCCTCGTGTGAACAGATCGGCGCCAACATGCTCTTCCAGCAATCGAATCTGGTGGCTGACGGCCGCGGGGGTGACGTTCAGTTCTTTTGCCGCGGCACGCACGTTTCCGGCGCGGCCAACCGCTTCGAAAACGCGCAACGCCGTCAATGGCGGCAAACGTCTCATGCTAGGGTTGTAACCCCTGATCTCTGGGCGTCCATACGTTAACACGTTAGCGCCAAATCAAATTTGCAACACCGGCAAATTTTTCGGGCGTTGTCGCGAAGGGGTGCCAAGCCCTAGCTTGAACCGCCTCGCAAATCAGTTAGGTTTCGAAGTATTAGCTGCGCGTGGCTGACAAAGCAGCGATTTAGGCCGCATTGACGGTCCGAGAGGAAGAAGGGGAAGGGCATGCGTTTGCGCAACAGGCTCCTGTGTGGAGCGGCATTTTGCTTGACGATTTCGGCGAATGGCAGCGGACATTTCCAGGCCGCATCGGCTCAAACAGCGGCGGCGCCGCAGCCGGAGATGATCGAAACCGTCGTCGTTACCGCGCGTAAGCGCGCGGAGTCGGCGCAAAAGGCGCCCGTCGCGGTGACCGCAATCGACTCCGCGCAGATCGCAAGACTGTTCATCCAGAACCTGTCGGACCTGGACCACAAGGCTCCGAACTTCACGATCGAAGGCGTCGGCGCCATCCATCGCAACGCGGCTGTGATGTACTCGCGCGGTATCGGCTATCAGGGCGTGGACATGGGGCAGGACCCCGCCGTCGGCATGTCGATCAACGGCGTCTTCCCCACGCGCAACATCGGCATGATGAACAACACGCAGGACATCGACCATGTCGAAATCCTGCGCGGTCCTCAGGGCACGCTGTTCGGCAAGAACACGGTTGGCGGCGTGGTCAACATCACGACCAAGAAGCCCGGCGACGAATGGGATGTCGAGGCGAACGCCCGTTTTGGCAATCTCGGACGCGCGGACTTCTTCGTTGCGACGAACCTGCCGGTCAACGACACGCTCGCGTTTCGCGTCTCCTATCTCAGCCAGTATTCCACTGGTGCATTCACCAACCTCTATACCGGTCCGGTGGAGAAGCTGTTCGCGCCCTATCCGCAGAACCTTCCGCTTGCCAAGCACCTCGGCGGCGACAACATCAAGACGATACGCGGCACAACTGTCTGGAAGCCGATCGAGAATTTTGAAGCCGATCTCGTTCTGACCTATGTGAAAGACCGCAGCGATTCCGTGGGCGGACAGAACGGCTCTATCCCATGCACGCAGCCGACGGTGCTCGGCTATTGCGATGCGCTCGCGACGTATTTTGGCCATCCGGGCTACGACTACCGTACCCCCGGGTTGCCCTATCCCTTCGGACCCAACAAGCCGTACGACGTGTATCGCAACTTCCCGAGCGGCGACTTCCAGGATACGCAGAACCTCACGCTCAACATGCGCTACCATGCCAGCGATTTCGACGTGGTGTCGGTCACCGGCTTCATCCACGACTCGAACCTGTCGCTCAGCGACTACGACGATACCGAGCTGGACTTCTTCCAATCGACCTTCGCGCTGCACAGCAATCAGTTCTCCCAGGAACTGCGCGTCGAATCCAACGATGACAACTCGCCGCTAAAATGGGTCGGCGGCATCATGTATACCGGCCGGAACTGGGACGGCATCCAGCAGTTCTATTCGTTCATCCCTTCGCTCAACACCAATATCGACTACGCGCGGCAGTCCGATAATGCTTGGGCGGGCTTTGGTCAGGCCGACTATTTCGTCACCAAGGATCTCGAGTTGACTGCGGGGCTTCGCTACACAACCGAAGCCAAGGACGTCTATCGGATCCCGTCACATCCTCAAGCGGACGGATTTCCGGGCGCCTTTTTCCATAACAAGGCGTGGTCCAACCTCAGCTACAAGCTCGGCGCGGACTACCGCATTGACGACGACAAGATGGCGTATATCAGCTATTCGACGGGCTTCGTCGCTGGCGGCTTTAACACGCGCGTGGATAGCGATTACCTGACGGGACTCGCGTATGCGCCGGAAAAGGTCGCAGCCTGGGAAATCGGCCTGAAATCGGATTGGTACGACCACCGCCTGCGCGTCAATTTGGCGTTGTTCGATAACCACTACTCCGATCTCCAGATCGGCGCGTTCATCCAGGGCGGTGGCTTGCAGCAGGCGATCCTCAACGATGCGTTCGAAGCTGCTCGCGGCGTCGAGCTGGAGGCTACGGCGATCCCGATCGACCATCTGACGCTGTCGACCTCCATCGGTTATCTCGATGCCTATTACACGCGCTTCTTCACGGACCTGCTCGGCACCGGCACGAAGGCGGACTATTCGTGGCTTCCGATCGATCGCGCGCCGAGATGGACCTTGCATCTCGAGGCCTTCTATGAGCTCGACCTGAACGGCAACGGCATCCTGACGCCGGATATCTCCTGGGAGTATCAGTCGAGGAGCTACACGGCCGATGTGAATCCGGTCGGTATTCAGAAGCCTTACGGCATGTTCGATGCGAGCCTGGCGTATGAAGAACCGGAGGGCCGCTGGAAGCTCGCGCTCTGGGGCAAGAACCTGAACAACGTCCTGCGCCGGCTGTCTGCGGTGCCGAGTTCCGGCTACTTCACGCAGCTCTACTTCGACAATCCGCGCACCTTCGGCGTGGATTTGACGATCAAGGTCGACGGTTCGACGTTCAAATAATGGCAGGCGGGAGGTTTCGGGTCCCGCCACGCACACGATATTGGGAAACCCGCTGGGGGTGCGGAGCCTGACTTGTAACTCGGGAGGCAGCGATGACGGCAAATCCGAAGCAAGGCATGGAGTATCTCGGCGTCAATCATGTGGCCCTTGTGGCGGTCGACATGGCCGAGACCGTGCGGTTCTACACAGAAGTTCTTGGCATGAAGTTGGTGAAGACACTCGATCTGCCCAATGGGCGCGGCCAGCATTTCTTCTTCGATTGCGGCGGCGGAAACACGGTCGCGTTCTTCTGGTTTCCCAACGCGCCGAAAGCCGCACCCGGCATCGCCTCAATGCATCCTGACTTTCAGACCCACGGGACGCAGACGGCGCACGCGTCGATGAATCATCTGGCGATCAGCATTCCGCTCGAGCGTTTCGAGGAATATGCCGACCGCCTTCGCAGCCATGGGGTCGCTCTCCGGATCATGTCGCATAACGATTCCGAGCCGCATTCCTCGCCGGATATCCGTCCCGACACCTGGATCCGGTCGATGTATTTCCGCGATCCGAACGGCATCCACATGGAACTGGCAGCGCTGACGCGGCCGTATAACGACCAGGACGTCCGGCACGATCCGATGGATGCGAACGGGCAGCGCGTCCCCTTGAATCCCGATGTGTATGCAGGCCGGGCCTGACCGCTGAGCGCATGACGATTGCCGATACCCAAGCCGCGCCCGCCGCAACCTCAGAGTCCGAGGCGGCATTCCCTGCGCCGCGTGTGGCGTGGTTTGTGGTGGGCTCGCTGTCGCTCATCAACATGGTCTCCTACATCGAGCGGCAGATCCCGACCCTGCTTTTTGCGCCGATCAAGAAGCAGTTCGGGTTGAGCGATACGCAGGTGAGCCTGCTCGCGGGCTTTGCGTTCGTGCTGTTCTATGTCGGTTTTGGGTTGGTCATAGGCCGTCTTGCGGATCGCCTGAACCGCAAGCGCATTATCGGCATTGGTGTCGTGCTCTGGAGTCTGGCGACGATGAGCTGTGGCTTCGCGCGCAGCTTTGCGCAGTTGTTCGTGGCGCGAATGATGGTGGGCGTGGGGGAGGCGACGCTGGGCCCCTCCGCGGCTTCCATGCTTTCCGATTATTTTCCGCGTGGGAAGCTGGCGCGCGCGCTGAGCGTCTATACCGGTGCGCAATATCTCGGCGCCGGCTTTGCGCTTGTGGTCGGTGGGCTGGCCATCCAGATCGTCAGCAAAATGCCGCCGCCTGTTCTCCCGTTCGTCGGCGAAATCGCGCCTTGGCAGACGACATTCCTGGCCGTGGGCCTGTTCGGCTCGCTGGTGCTTCTGCCGTTTTTCTTTGTGCGCGAGCCGCGGCGGCTTGGTGTGACCGGGCAGGCGGCAGCCGGACATAGTGTTCTCTTCAGCGAGCTGCTCGCGTTCACGAAATTGAACTGGCGCACGCTCACCGCGCATTTCATGGCATTTTCGATCGTTTCGACGCTGGGATTCGGCACGGTGGCCTGGATGCCGAGCTATTTCATCCGTGTGCACCACTGGGCGGCGCACGACATCGGCTATGTCTACGGGATGATGCTCGCGTTCCTCGGCGCCGCCGGCGTCGTGGTAGGCGCACGCTTTGCCGAATGGCTCGCGGGCTTCGGTTACAAGGACGTCTATTTCCGTGCGCCCCTGATCACCGTCTGTCTGACCGCGATCCCGGCGTCGCTGGCGCCGCTGATGCCAACCGCGTCGCTGGCGCTCGCCGTGCTCGTATTGTCGACCTTCCTGAGCAGCTTTCCCGTGGCGCTGATCTCAGCCGCGCTGCAGATCATCACGCCGAACCAAATGCGTGGGCAGATCTCCGCGATTTTCGGATTTCTTGCCAGCCTTCTGGGTATCGGGCTCGGGCCGGTGTTCGTTGCAGCCATCACCGACTATGTGTTCCACAACGAGCATTCCGTTGGCTATGCGATCGCGACCGCGAACGTGATCATCACGCCTGTCGTCGCGATCCTGCTGTGGTGGGGCCTTCGCCCGCTTCGTGAGAGCCTCGCGCGTTCGGAAGCCTGGGCTGTGGTGCCGGAACGCTGAGCCATGCCGAGACTTGCGCCCCTGTTGCGTGCGTTGCACCTCGAATATGACAATAAGCCCGGGCGCATCTTCGAAACCGCGCGGCGCTCACCGCTATCGGCGCGGACTCGGTCTGAACGGAAAAGTACCTTACAATGAAGGCGCTTGAAGGCATCACTGTCCTCGATCTGACCCACATGCTGGCGGGGCCTTACGGCACCATGCTGCTTGCCGATATGGGCGCACGCACGATCAAGATCGAGCCTCCGGAAAACGGCGAAGGCACACGGCGCCTGCTCGAACATTCGCCCGACTATTCACGCGACGGCATGGGGGCCTATTTCCTGACGCTTTGCCGGAACAAGGAAAGCGTCGCCATCGATCTGAAATCGCCCGAGGGACTCGAATTGTTTTACGGTCTGGTGAAGCAGGCCGATGTGGTGTTCAGCAATTTCGGCGCGGGCGTGACGGAGCGGCTGAAGATCGATTATCCGCATCTCGCCGCGATCAATCCGCGCATCATCACCTGTTCGGTCACGGGCTTCGGCGAAACCGGACCCGCGCCCAATCGTCCGGCCTTCGATCTCGTGGCCCAGGGCATGGGTGGCGGCATGACGCTCACGGGAGAAGCGGGTGGCGAACCGCTGCGCGCCGGTATTCCCATCGGCGATCTGGGCGGCGGGCTGTTCGGTGCGTTGGGCGTGCTTGCGGCATTGCAGGCGCGGGCGCGTACCGGTCGCGGGCAGCATGTCGACATCTCGATGTTCGACTGTCAGCTCTCGCTGCTCAACTACATGGCGACGATGTTCCTGATGTCGGGCAACTCGCCGGGGCGCGACGGCAATGGGCACTTCATCCATGTGCCGTACAACACCTTCCGTACCAGGACGCGCTATCTGATCCTGGCCGTCATCACCGACAATTTCTGGGTCAGTCTTGTCGATCTGCTCGGAGACGACGAACTCCGGCGCGAGGAGTTCAAGAAACAGCCTGGCCGCTTCGCGAACAAGGCGTTCATCGAGGAGCGCGTGCAGGCGGCGCTGGAAAAGCAGACCTGCGAGTACTGGCTCGAGGCGCTGGAGCGCGCGCGTATCCCCGCCGCGCCGGTGAACGAGCTTGCCCACGCCTTCTCGGACCCGCAGGCGCTCGCGCGCCATATGAAGGTGCAAGTCCCGCTGCCCGGCGGCGGCCATGTCGAGGAGCCCGGCAATCCGGTCAAACTGTCCGACACCTATGAGGACAGCTTCACGGCCCCGCCGCGCCTGGGCGAACAGACCCTGCCGACGCTGAAGGAACTTCTTGGCCTGACCGATGAAGCGCTCAAGGATTTGCAGGAGCGTGGTATCATCGGCGCCGGTTGATATGACGAAGATCGAAATCATCGAAGTCGGTCCGCGCGACGGTTTGCAGAACCAGGACGCGATCCTCAATACGCCTGACAAGCTGACGCTGATCGAAAAGCTCATCGCTGCCGGCGCGCGCCGCATCGAGGCTGCGAGCTTCGTCAATCCCAAGCGTGTGCCGCAGATGGCCGATGCGGAGGGCGTGGTCGCGGGCCTGCCCAAGCGCGGCGACACGACCTTCATCGGCCTCGTCCTCAACGAGCGCGGCGCCGAACGGGCCATCGCCAGCGGGATCGCGGAACTCGGCATGGTCGCCATCGCGTCCGACGAATTCGGGATGCGCAATCAGAAGCAGACGTCGGCGGAATCGGTTGAGGTCACGCGCGCGGTTCTGCGGATGGCGCGTGCCGCGGGCCGGCGCGCACAGGTCACGATCTCGGTAGCTTTCGGCTGCCCATTCGAGGGTGAGGTGCCGCTAGCCCGCGTGGTCGACATGGCAAAGGCGATCGCCGAAGAAAAGCCGCATGAGATCGCTGTTGCCGATACCGTGGGTGTCGGCGTGCCGGCACAGGTCAAGACCATGATCCGCGCCCTGAAGGCCGAGCTTCCCGGCATGCCGCTGCGCTGCCATTTCCACAACACGCGCAACACCGGCCTCGCCAACGCGTTTGCGGCGGTGGAGGAAGGCGTCACCCGTCTCGATGCGAGTGCTGGCGGCATCGGCGGCTGTCCGTTCGCGCCGGCCGCGACCGGAAACATCGCCACGGAAGATCTCGTCTATCTGCTGGAACGCTCCGGCTATCAGACCGGCTACAATCTCGTTGCCCTGACGGCGATGGTGCCGTGGCTGGCCGGGAAGCTCGATCTGGACAAGCTTCCGGCGATGGTGAGCCGCGCGTCGCCGTTCCCGCCACAACAGGACTGAGAATGGAAAGCTGGATCCGCATCGCCGATTCCGTTCGCACGAAGAGCGAGATCGCCGGGCGCGCGGCGCGGGCCGCGAATGGATTCAGAAGCCTCGGCGTGGCACCGGGCGACACGGTCGCGATCATGCTGCGCAACGATTTTGCGTTTCTGGAAGCGACGGCGGCAGCAGGCCTCGCGGGCGCCTATGTCGTTCCGGTCAACTGGCACAACACCGCCGACGAGACGCATTATGTGCTGAATGATTCCGGCGCGAAAATTCTCGTCATCCACGCCGATCTGCTGGAGCGCATCGGCGCTGCCATTCCGGCGGATGTAAGAGTCTTTGTGGTCGCGACGCCGGAATATGTTCTTTCGGCCTACGGAATCGACCCAGCGTCCGCCGCTGTGTCGAAGGACGCGCAGGACTGGTATGCGTGGCTCTCCGGGTTCGATGCGCAATTTACCGTGGGTGCGGGCGCGCCGGGGTCGATGTTCTACACCTCCGGCACGACGGGACGACCCAAGGGCGTGCGCCGTCAGGTGCCGACGCCAGAACAGATCGAGGGCCTGCGCGGCATGCGGCTCGCGGTGTGCGGCTTTGGTCCGTGGCAGGACCGTCCGCAGGAGATGACGGCGCTGCTTTCGGGCCCGCTCTATCACGCGACGCCGAATGCGTGGCTGCTGGCGTTCTACGAACTCGGCGCGAACATGGTCATCGTGCCGCGCTTCGACTCGGAAGAGATGCTGCGCAATGTCGAGCGCTACAGCATCACCCATCTGCTCGCCGTGCCCACGATGTTCGTGCGCCTGCTCAAGCTGCCGGAAGAGGTGCGCCGCAAATACAACCTTTCAAGCCTCCAATTCGTCATGCATGGCGCGGCGCCCTGTCCGGTGCATGTGAAGCACGCGATGATCGAATGGTGGGGGCCGGTGATCCATGAGCATTACGGCGGCACCGAAACCGGCGCGGTGACCCATCTCGATTCGCACGAATGGCTCGCGCATCCGGGGTCTGTTGGGCGCGCGCTCGCCAATGCGCAGGTGCTGGTGCTGAACGACGCCGGCGAGGAGGTCGAACGCGACGGCGTTGGCGAGATCGTCTGCCGCCACATGTATTACGCCGACTTCACCTATCACGGCGACGACGCCAAGCGCCGCCGTGCCGAGAAGCGCGGACTGATCGCATTGGGCGACATGGGCTACATCGACCGCGACGGCTATCTTTATCTCTGCGGCCGCGCGACCGACATGATCATCTCCGGCGGGGTGAATATCTATCCGGCCGAGATCGAGTCGGAGATTCTGCGCATCCCTGGCGTTGCCGATTGCGGCGTGTTCGGCATTCCGGACGAGGACTTCGGCGAGCAGGTCTGCGCCTTCGTGCAGCTAAGGCCGGGTATCTCGCTGCGCGCGCAGGATATCCTTGTTGCGATCAAGCCGCATCTGGCCGGATACAAGCTGCCCAGGCGGATCGAATTCCGGGACGATCTTCCGCGCGAGGATTCGGGCAAGATCTTCAAGCGCAAGCTGCGCGAGCCATTCTGGACAGGACAGCAGGCGGGGTAGAGCACCGCGCCAATACTTTCGTATCGTCATTTTTGGCGCCGTCAGCGTGGCGGCGCGCCGGTAAATCGCGCTATTCTCCCGATCCGAGCAAAACGGTGAGGGCCAGCGATGATCTCCCTTCGGATCAACGGCGAAGACAAATCCGTCGACGCGCCACCCGATATGCCGCTGCTCTGGGCGCTGCGCGATCTCCTCGGGATGACCGGCACGAAGTTCGGCTGTGGCATCGCCCAATGCGGCGCCTGCACCGTGCATATCGACGGCAAGCCGGTGCGTTCATGCCTTCTGCCAGTGGGCTCCATCGGAAATCGTGCCATCACAACGATCGAAGGCATCGGCGCCACGCCCGCCGGCGCCAAGGTGCAGAAGGCCTGGCTCGATCTCGAAGTCGTGCAATGCGGCTACTGCCAGTCGGGACAGATCATGTCGGCCACCGCGCTCCTCGCCCAGACGCCGCATCCCGACGATGACGACATCGACGCCGCGATGGCGGGAAATATCTGCCGCTGCGGGACCTATGTGCGCATCCGCGACGCGATCAAGCGCGCGGCCAAGGCGTGAGGCGGCAATGAGCGACG
>Ga0157369_10003436_pt1 | contig 18777 bp, 19 predicted proteins | sample C25metaG_FD_113461 | JGI IMG/M metagenome (GOLD analysis project Ga0157369, IMG submission 113461) | Corn rhizosphere microbial communities from Kellogg Biological Station, Michigan, USA - C2-5 metaG | ecosystem: Host-associated > Plants > Roots > Rhizosphere > Soil | place: USA: Michigan... | reverse complement strand
TTGGTCTCTGCCCAACACCGCGAGTATGAAGCCGCGCGAAGAACAGGTCCCCGATAAAGATGATCCAGCGACGCCCAAATCGTCGCGGCGCGCCAAATTATCGAAGAATACGCGGAAGGTCTGCGCCAGATCATCAAGAAGCTCCGCCGTCATCTGAATTGAGGCCGCCTCAGTTAGCGGCCCCTTTCATTGTCGCTGTTGCGCCAATTGGGTCCGCCGGGGTGGGCCAACAGAACTTCGAGGCCGCGTTTTCCTCGGCGATAGGCCAGTATGCCGGCGCTCAAATTAGACTTAACGGAAGTTCGCTCGGGGGAGCCCCCATGTTTTCCCTTGGCAGGCTGCGGTCTGAGCCGCGGAGGATTTTATTCCGCCACTTCGAACAGTGTGCCGATCTCCAGCCTTGCATTGTCCGCTCGACGTGCTCGACGGATTCCGAAGGTCGGCCTCGGTATGGTTCCCGAGGCTCCGTTTCCCTCACCGAGAGGCGATACCGCGATTATCCTTCGAGGACGTGGCCCAACGCCTTTAGCGGGCGCACCCGATCGCTGACGATCTTCAGGATGGCCAGCATTGGAACGGCCAGGATCGCGCCAGGCACGCCCCACATCCAGAACCAGAACACCAGCGACAAGATGACCAGCACAGGATTCAAGGTGAAGCGTCGCGCAAGCAGCATCGGAGTCAGCGTTTCACCCTCGGCGAGATGGATGCCGAAGTAGAGGGCCGGCGGTAGCAAGGCCCACCACAAGCTGTCGAAGCTCAACATTCCGGCCAGGAGGAAGATGACGGCTCCAAACAGCGGCCCCAGAATTGGAACATAGTTGAGCAGGAAGGCCGCGGCTCCCCACAACAAGGGGTCGCCGAGCCCGCAGAGATACATCGCAACCCCCGTCGCGACTCCCACCGCAGCATTCATGGCGGTGATCGTCAGCAGATAGGCGGATATATCCGCTTCGATCTGCTGAGAGATGTCCACGGCTTGCCGCTTGTCGGCAAAATCCGGCAGGATCTCGACGATACGTCGTAGGAAGATTTCGCCTGCGACCAACAGAAAATAAAGCACCAGAACGGTCGTAAAGAGGCCATCGAGGACGGCACGCGTGCCAGCAAAGAGCACGCCTGTAAGCCCGAGATCACGGCGAACCGAAACGGTGGAATCTTTCTTCCCGGGAGCGTCTGCGACGTGCTCGGCCTGTTGGATAACCTTTTGCAGCGCGTCGATTGGGCGCTTCAGCACGACCAGATGAGTTTCGAGGCGCGGTAAGCCCTCGGGCAATTTCTCCGCCCACGTCGCGGCGGGTACGGACAAGGCTGCCACAAAGCCCACTAGCGCTCCCACGACCAGCAGGATCGCCAAGAGTGCTCCCGACGGCTCGGGGTAGACGGACACGCTCGAGGAGACGCACGGCGGGTTGCAGAATGAGTTGCAATACGAAAGCGAGCACCACGGGGAGTATGATCGGGCTTGCCACGTAGACGGCCGCCAAGACGGCCAGTGTTAACAGACTACCGAGAAAGAACGTCTGCGGATTGGACGGCAGCGGCATCTCGATATTGTCGGCCGCCTCCGTTGGCAAGGCATTCGGTTCCGGCGCGCCAGCGTCCTGCTTTGGCGAGGATGGGGGATGCTGCGGCAACATTGAAAGCGAAACCACGTCCTTCTCTCCATCCCCGACGTGAGGCCGCCCCTGTGCCGGAACTCGCCCAGTCAGTTCAAACGGATCGATTCCGCTGCCGCGGCCTCTACTCCGAGAAGCGCTGGCTATTCTGCTTCGCTGGACTGTTCGATCGCGGCAGGCATTTTCGCAACGGACATCAGCGAGCGCGCCACCTGATTGAGAAGTTGGTCGGCATTTTCTTCTTCAGCCAGCGATTTCGACAACAGAGCGACGATGGCGGTGTGGCGAAGCTGCTGCGCGAGATTACGGGCCGTCGTATATCCGGAAATTTCGTAATGCTCGACGCGCTGAGCCGCACCGATAAGCGCCAGGTCGGCCGCCGCGTCTTCTTTCTTTTCGGCCTCGTCCATGACTTCCTGGCCTTCCTCGACGAGCCCCATCATGCCGCGACAGGGTTTTGCCCGAGCCGTTTTGCCCAAAAGCTCCACGCATTCGTTCAATCTTTCGACCTGACCTTCCGTCTCCGCGAGATGCATTTCGAATAGTTCGCGAAGCTGGTCGAACCGCGCCGCTGCAGCCATCTTGGGGAGCGCCTTGGTGAGTTGCTTTTCGGCATGCAGAAGGTCGCGGAGTTCGTTCACCAATAAATCGTCGAGACCTTCCGGACTCTCGAGAGGTGAGCTCTCGGCAACAATCGAAGGAGCAGCGTCCCCGGCCTGCAAGGCGGGAGAGTCGGTAAAGACCCAGTCGGCGCCTTCATTCCATGGCCCACGTGTATCGATTTCCCCGTGATCGCCGTTGCCGGTTGAATCGTTGAAGAACTGATTAACCAGGCCTGGTGTAGGCGCGATGCGCCCGATGCTGAACTGGGGCTTTCCCATGCTTTCAAGCGCCAGGGAGAACGCTTTCATGTGCGTGATCTCCCGCGTCATCAGAAACTGCAGGGCATCTTTTGTCCCTGCATCGTCACAGAAATTGATGAGGCGTTCGTAGACGATCTTGGCCCGGGCTTCAGCGGCGATGTTGCTGCGCAAATCGATATCCAGTTCGCCTGTTATCTTGAGATAGTCGGCCGTCCATGCGCTGCCCTGCGAGTTGAACAGATTGACGCCACCGCCGCCGGCAATGGCGATGAGCGGGTCTGATTCCGCGGCCTGTCGATCGAATTTCATGGGTTTCAGATGCATCCGGGCGAGCGTTCCTACTATTTCGAGATGGCTTAGCTCCTCGGTGCCGATGTCCATCAGGAGGTCCTTGCGGTCTGGATCTTCGCAATTGAGGCCCTGGATCGAATACTGCATGGCGGCGGCAAGTTCACCATTGGCGCCTCCGAATTGCTCGAGCAGCATATTGCCAAACCGCGGGTCCGGCTCGTCGACACGGACAGTAAACATAAGCTTTTTGACATGATGATACATTGACGACCTCAATTCGAAGATGGCGAACGTGAGAGCAACCAGCGCTCTGCAGGAACGTTCCTACGCCTTGGCAGACCTTTGTGCGGCATTTCCGCTAATGCAATGTCTCGGCAGCGGCTTCGTTGATGGCCGCCATCAGATCAGGAGTGGCAGACTGTTGGATCATGTGCCCCGCTCCGGCGATGCGGTGCAATCTGCTCTGCTTGACTTCGTCGTGCAGCCTGACTGATTGCTCATTGATATCGACCAGACGGTCGTCCTCGCCGGCAAGTATGATCGTAGGCATCTCAAGTTCGCTGTAGGTCTTCGAGGATGCAAATGCGGCGGGAATCATCAACACCGTCTCCGCGGCACTGGCACGGATCTGCGAAGGCCGGACGGCCATTTCCTTAGGAAAGCCCGCGAATTTCTCGGGGACTGATCGCGGGCCGAACACCTTGCGCAACATGACGGGCCACATCAAACGAGTGAGAATCGGAGAGATGGTGTAGCTAATGATATCCCCGAGCCCCGGTATCGCAGGTACCGATGAGGCCGCTACGTCAGCGCGGGCAGTCGGAAAATAATATCCGGATGCCAACACCAAAGCCTCCACGAACGAAGGATGCCTTATCGCCAGTGCAACGGCGACCGACGCTCCCCACGAGTGCCCAAGCACAATCGCCTGCTGAACGCCGAGCCGATCGAGTGCCTTCTTGAACAGATCTGCCTGTGCTTCCGGGGTCCAAACCACATTCCGGGGCCGCAAGCTATGTCCAAATCCCGGGCGGTCGAACACGATCACCCTGTAATTCTCGGCCGCCAGATCAATCAGACCGCTCGACTCGAAATCCTGGATCATGCTGCCATTGCCGTGAAAGAGAACCAGCGGCCGGCCATTACCACGTTCCACGTAGTGCAGACGAACCCCATCGACGTCGATGAAGTGCCCTTGTGCTGGATTGTCGCGTTGCGCTTTCTTTGCAAAATGTCGGTTTACGATCGCCGTCGCCGCCATAAGAGTAGCTGCCCCAGCAAAGGCGGTGATTGCGGGATATCGCCTGAAAGCGACCAGAAAGTCGGACAGAGACGAAGAAGAACGTGTTTGCGGAAAAGCCATGTGCAATACCTCAGATGGTCTGCACGATGCCTCAGGAAAATGAGAAATGTTGCAGCTATTTTAGAACCGGGGCAGTCGAGCTTTCGTTCCAATTTTCGCGGAGTAAGCTGTATGGCGTAGGCAGGGCTGACTGCTGTTCCCCCTCTAACGCTCTATCGTATGCCGCATAAGGTACCGAACCAAACCCGGTCATTTCGCTGGCCGCGCGCCTGCAGGCCTGGTCGAGCCGGTGCGGTTCGATCAATGTCGCTTGTAGAGTTCACAGGCGTAGCTGCCGCAGCATGTTTGCTGTGGGAGAGTACCATCCAGGAACTAAGGGCTATGACTGGAGTTTGACTGCGTGCAGGTTGCGGCGAATTGACGTCGCGCAAGTATTGAAGAGAGCCTTTGACACCTTCCCATCTCAAGCAGCCTTATGACGATCCAATTCATTGGAATTACGATCGGACGGAAGTCGCCGCAGACGCTTTAGTCCACGCAATAGGCGTCGGTCTTGGATTGATCGGGGCGATAACCCTGCTTCAAATCAGCGCGGCTTCAAAACCTGCGGTTCCCTTAGCCATCGCAATTTACGCGGTTGGTTTGATGACGATGCTTGTATCGTCAGCAATGTACAATCTTTGGCCAGTGTCTCCTCGGAAGTGGCTACTTCGACGTCTTGATCAGTCAGCCATATATTTATTCATTGCGGCCACCTACACCCCTTTCCTCTCGCAATTCAACGATAGCGAATTTGCGATAAGGTTTCTGATTGGGCTGTGGAGCGTTGCCTTTGTGGGCGCGGTTTTGAAGCTGAATTGGCCAGGCCGGTTCGATAAGCTCTCAATTGCGCTTTATCTCGCGATGGGATGGAGCGAAGCTCTGGTGTATGGCAAGGCGGGCTCATCCCTTTCAGGCTCGATCTCGCTGCTCATCGCGACCGGCGGAATCCTTTATACCTTGGGCATCCTTTTCCATTTGTGGGAGCGTCTGCGATTTCAAAACGCAATATGGCACGTCTTCGTGGCGTTGGGAGCTGGCTGCCATTTCTTGGCCGTTGCCGGTTTGATGAGGGCCTGATCAAGCTCCGCAGGCCGCGCGGCTAGGGCCGCACGGTAGCGATTTGCCGCGCTCGCCCGATTTCAAAAGCCGCTGATTGGATTGATAGGCAGGTCATGTCATTGTCGGGGCATGGCCCATGACGACGCACACCGGTTCCGTAAGCAGGCCGAAGAAGCCAGAGAGCAGGCAGCCCTCGCCTACAGCCCGCTGGATACGCCAGCCGACGAAGCACACTTCGTGGGGACTCGTCCTAAAGCACCAATATTGGAGGCGCTGGGCGCGCACATTTTCTTTGATGACCAAGAAAAGCACGTGCTTGGCGCCTCTCAGGTCGTTGCCGCCGGCCATGTTCCGGGTCCACACAACCCCGATGAGCCGATAATTCCTGCGGGTCAGTAGGGCCGTTGGCGACAGCGCCGCTGCGGCAACATTCGTTGACAGAAACCAGAAAAGTTAGCTTCCACTCCCCAAAAGCCGAGACTAGACGAGTTTCTCCATCAGACCGAAAAACCGGTCGACCGCGTCCCGTGCCTCGGGATTGCCGTTCTCCAGTTCTTCCGCCGACGGCAGCGTAGGCCAGCCGGATGTTTTCATCGAGGCCCTTGCCGAAGACGCCGCCGAGAAAGCCGTTCACCGACTTCGTAGTAGATGAGTTGCTGCGTTCCTGCGGCATCCTTGGGAGCGCAGAGCGCCCTCATGCGCCATACGTTGGTGTTGCTGTTCACCTGATTCCACGTTCCGTCGAGAAAGATCGCCAGCCGCTTCTTCTGGTCGGTGGATCCGGAAAAAGCGTCCTGGTTTCCGCCCGTCGTCTGCGGCTGACCGACGATGATGACGACGGCAACCACCATCGCAAGGAGGATCGCGTATCCGAAGATCCTCTCCGCGATTTTCAGAAAACGCTTCATTTTGCTTCCTTCCCGACGTTGTGTCGTTTCGTCGCCAGTGATTTCGATTGAGGTCCGTCAGTCACGGCGGCCCTCCTGAACCTGCGAACCGATCGACTTTGCCGTCGTTCAGTGGGCATTCGCGCATGGTACCGCAACAGGCCACGCGTCCGCGGAGCGTCCGCCAATATTCGTCGACCATGACGCGTCTACGATGTTCGAAGACGATCGGACAGCCGAGCCCATCGCCGTGGCAATCTCTCCGGAGCAGGGTCCGCCCCCGCCGATCGGTACGCCCACAGATGCATGCGCTTCGCCCATTTCGGAGCATCCCTGTCTTCGCGTTGATCCTGCTCACTCCGGTGGCGATGAAGCCGGTGTCGAATGCGACCGCTTCGCGATAGACGGCGCGCAACCCGAGCTGATCGGCCGCATCCTCGCCCGCGAGCTCCATTTCGCCAGCTTCGCCACGCGAAAGTTGCGCTTCGCTGGGCCAGAATCCCGTCTCCGCGGCGGTCTCCTGCCACAGAGCGAAAGCATGCAGCTTCTTCCACCACGCCGGCGCGGTCTCGTCCGTGATGCCTTCGCCGGCGCGCAGGCCGATGCAGAAGGAGCCGTCCGGATTGATATGCCGCTCGGGACAGCACGCCGGCAGCGTGCTTCCAAGTGACCGCTCGGATACTTTGATCTCGTCGCCGAAAGAAACGGCCCTGAGCTGGAAGACCCTGGTGAAAGCCTTGCTGCTGCGCACTGCGACGATGTCGACCTCCGCCTCATGGGCGTGGATCGACCGGAACTCCGCCCAGGTCGGGCAGCGTCGTGCGAGCGCATCAAGCGACATGATCGCCGATCATCCCCGCCGCCTCGGCTTCGGTGACGCTGCGTGAGACCGCGCCGCCGGGTCGCTGCGGAGGATCTGAACGGCCGGCGCCTGTGCCGTCATCAGCAGGTCCGAAGCCGAATCGAAGGACATCAGTCGGCCGTAAGAGAAGTGTTTTCGGACGGTGGGATCCGCGATGCCGGCTGCGACCGCGCCGAGGCGGATGCCGCCATGCTCGATGGCTTGTTGAGTGCGCTCCGCTTCGATCGTGGCGCGGCTGGCCGCGCAGCGGACGCTGTCGTCGCCGCGGTGACCCGGCCGGGTCATCGGCGTCGGGCCGTATTCGATGCCGACCGCGAGATCGATGGCGGCCTCCGAGCGCATCGCCTCGAGGCAGAGGCCGAACGACGACCACATCGCGTTGCCGCACAGCACGGCCTGCCGGACACTCTCGACGGGATCGTCGGCGCGTTCGCCCTCGGCCACGCAGCCATGGATGCAGTCGCCGATGAAGCGCACGCGCTTGCCGCCGAAGTCGTCCTTGAGAACGGAATTGAGCTCTTCGCGGATGACGTGGACGATCTTGACCGCTTCGCGGATCGTTTCTGAACCGCCCAGGATCGACTGATCGACGAAGTTGGTGAACCCGTCGATATCCGCGAAGATCGAGGCCATTCCCATGCGGATCGAGTTTGCCGGCGAGAGCTCGCTGAACTTGACCGTGGACAACGGCAACGTGGGGCGCTTGAAGTGGAACATCGTCTCCGAGGAGTCCGACGCGATGGTCGAAGCGGTGCGGTCGAGGCTGTCGAAGGCGTATTTTCTCGCCGCGCCCTGAACGAACGCTTCATCGAGAGTCATGGTGCCTGCATGCTTGCGGACCGCTCCGGCGGCGACGCGCTTCTGGGCGGTTTCGGTGAGGAAGATGCCCTGTTGGGGTCCGGACACGACGAGCTTCGCCGCGTGATTCGCAGGCCGCCCCAGGAAAAGAGTGTCCTTTTCGTGCGTACCGCGTCCCGTGGTCATCGCGAGGCACTTGCCGTGATCGATGCCGAAACGGATGCGCGAAGGGAAACCGTGAGCCTCGCCGACCTTCCGTGCGGCTTCCGTGAGTTTGCGTGCGAGCGCCACGGCCCGCTCGATCTGCGCGCCGGGGTCGCCGACCGGGGAGGCGATGACGGCATGAAGGCGGGCGCCGTGATAGTCGATGCGGTCGCCGTCCTCGCCGTCGACTAGGGAATCCCACACCCGGTAATGCATGTTCAGGAAGCGCAGCAGGCGGCGATGTGCCGTCTCGGTCTCCTGACCGTGCTCCGTGACTAGATCCTCGAAGTCGAGAAGCTGGCCGTAGAGATGGGCGCCTTCGACCACGAACGCTTCCCTCAGCGGCATGCGGCTCAACAGTCCGCGCTTGGCCAGAACGGCGCTGTCGAGGGCGACGCGCCGATCGACGTCGGGGACGGTCTTCAAGTGCTCGCGAATTCTGGATTTGGCTCGATCTGCGTTCCAAGACATCGGACGGCTCCTTCAGATGGAATAGACGTCGAACTCGACGCCGTGCTTCACTTGCACCTTCGTTGGTCCCCGGAAGGCGTCGGAGTCGATGCCGGATCGCACGATGAGATCCCGCAAATGGGGGCTGAGGCGGATCTGTCCGAGGTCGGGCGATTTCGCCTGTTCGTATCGGGCGGCGAGGTTCACCGTCGCTCCAAGGATCGTGACCGCGATCCTGTTCTCCGCGCCGATGCACAACAAACGGACCGAGCCGCACGCTTTGACGTCTGCGGTGCGCGTGCCGGTCTTCCCGGCCAGGACGTGCAGCAGACCTTGCTCGCCCACCAACTCGCCGGCGCCTCGGAAGGCGACGGTCTGTTCTTCGGCCCTGATTTCGATCTGACCGCTCAGGACCAGCCAGCAGCCGCTGACGCGATCGCCGCGTCGGCAGATCGTTTCGTCTGGCAGGTAGTCCGTGATCGTCACGAGCTGGGAGCGCGCGATGGCGCAGCGGATCAATGCCGGATCGGGGCAATGTGCGTCGAGGAACCGGCCAAGTTGCCGGTCGATGCTTTGGGCGCAGCCCATATCCCAGCCCCAGAATGGCGCATAAAGCTCAATCCTCGATTTGCTTCCGCGCTATGTTAAGTATCGCTACTCCGAACATATAAAACTGCTTGCCGGAAGTCAAGGAGAGTCTATGCTGCTACTCCGAACACACTACCCGGGGGTCAGCACGTGGCCGAGAGCATCAGAGACCGCATCAAGTCACTGAGAAAGAAAGAGAAACTGACCTTGGATCAGCTTGCTGTGCAGGCTGGTTTGAGCAAGTCGTATCTTTGGGAGCTAGAGAATAAGGAGGTTCCACGTCCATCCGGAGAGAAGCTCGCTGGCTTGGCGAAGGCCCTAAATGTCACCGTCGACTATCTTCTGGGGGGCGATCCGGCGGAGAACTTGGAGGCAGCCGAGGACAAGGCATTCTTCCGGGAATATGAAGCCATGTCGCCGGAGGCCCGCGCACAGCTGCGCCGGTTAGCGAAGGCACTGGACAAGTAGCCATGGATTTTGAGGGCTGGGGTCTCCAGAGGTGGGCAAACCACTTCAATCAATTGCTGAATATCGCCAACCCACCCAATCGCTACAAGTTCGACATCGGCGAACTCGCGATGGAGACCTCGCGATCGCTTTTTCCCGGCGATCCCATCGTGGCGGTGAAGGAAGAAGACCTGGATGGCTTCGCCGGGCGCGCTGGTGCCCGCCGAGTCGCGAACCAGATGGGGTATCGTTTACGGGACCGGGCAATCGCCCGGGCGGCGGAGGTTCACGATTGCTCATGAGTTCGGGCACTACCTCCTCCACAGGAAGAAGTACCCGGACGGAATCCACTCGAGCGAGGCTGACGTCGACGGGCGGACAAAGATCCAGGTCGAACGCGAAGCCAATGAATTCGCCTCTTGGCTACTGATGCCTCTGGACGACTTCAGGAAGCAGGTGTCGCCGCACGACAAACCTGATTTCGACGTGTTGGGAAACTGCGCCGATCGGTACGAAGTTTCCCTTGTGGCTGCCATTCTAAGATGGTTGCGGTACACCGAACGAAGGGCGCTGCTTGTCACTTCGGTTGACGGATTCGTCAAATGGTCATGGTCGAGCAAATCGGCCCTGGTCAGCGGTGCGTTCATCCGCACCAGCCGCGGCCCCTTCCCTTTGCCGGCTGGGTCAGCCGTTGCACAGGAGCAGTTCACGCCGGAGGTCCGCGCCGGCGTCGATCACCCGACGGGAGTATGGTTCAACGAGCGCGCTCGAGAACTCACATTCAGAAGCGAGAAGTACGACACGGCCTACACCCTGCTGCACCTGGGTGCAGCCGAACCGAAGGCTTGGGACGAGGGCAGGGCTCTCGAGGATACGTATGAACGCTTCATGAGAAAGACCTGATCGCGTATCAACAACTGAGCAGCCTAGGCATCAACGCTCCCGCTCCCCCCATCCCCGCGACAGCCTCTGCTTCACGTCGTGACGCGCCAGCACCTTCTCGCATAGCTCCCACCGATCGCCCTTCGGGGTCACGTCTGCGGCGTATCTGAGATCGAATGCGTTCGCCCGGGTCCGGCGCTCCGTGTACTCCCTCAGGCGAGCCTCGAGTTGCTCTTCGTCTTCAATCCAGTCGTCGTCAATCACGTCGGGCAAGGTGCCGAAGATGTCGAAGCGGTTTCTGCTGGTCGCATCTGCGGCGCCAGTTTGTGAAGATCGAGCGCGAGGTTGCGCCTGCGCCAGCTCCGGTTGCCCGCGAGGCCCTTGAGCGCATTGCCCAGCTTTACGCGGTCGAGAAAGTACTCCGCGGCCGGTCGGATGCCGAGCGCCGTGCTGGCCGACAAGCGCATGCACAGCCTCTGGCTGCAGCCTTGAAGCAATGGTTTGAGGCAAAGCTTGATCACGTTGCGCAAAAGAGCGACACGGCAAAGACTTTGCGTTATGCGCTGCGTCATTGGGACGGTCTGACGCTCTACCTTGATGACGGGCGCATCGAGATGGACACGAATGCTGTTGAGCGTGCGATGCGGCCGATCAAGCTCAACGCCAAGAACTCCCTTTTTGCCGGCTGCGACGAAGGTGCCGAGAGTTGGGCAGTACTAGCTTCGTTAATCGAGACCTGTAAGCTCAATAGCGTCAGCGCCGAGCACTGGCTCTCCGACGTCCTCGCGAAGCTCGTCAATGGCTGGCCTGCGGCGCGACTGGACGAACTGCTTCCATGGACGTCGACCTACACGACGCATGCGTACGATCCGAGGCTGGCAGCATGAGCCTCAACACGACCGCCGTCCGGATCAAGGTAACCCTCAAGGACGTGAAACCGGAGGTGATGCGGTGCCTTGTCGTGCCGCTCACGCTGCGCCTTGAGCGGCTGCATCTGACGCTTCAGGCGGCGTTTGGCTGGACGAATAGCCATCTCTTCGAGTTCCTGGCTGGCGAAGGACGTTGGGGCATCCCTGATCCCGATGGTGATTTTGGCCCCCAGCCCATCGATGCCCGCAAGACGCGGCTCTCCAATATCGTTCAAGAGACCGGCGCGAAGACGATCCATTATCTCTATGACTTCGGCGACTGCTGGGACCATGTGATCAAGCTCGAAAAATGGTTCGACAACACCATGACAGGGGGACTTCCCCTCTTGCTCGAGGCCGCCGGTCGTTGTCCTCCGGAAGACGTCGGCGGTGCGTCCGGCTATGCCGAATACCTCGAGGCCATCAGCGACCCCGCCCATCCGGAGTACGAACAGATGCCCCTCTGGGGCCCGGAGCGGTTCGATCCCAACGTCGTCGACCGCAAGGCGCTTGAGGCCGCCGTCAACGCATTGTCGGAAATATGGAAGCCGCGCCGGCGCACCGCGCGCGCAAAATAGACGTCAAGCGCCAATCAAAAGGGCCTCAGCGCCACGCTTACGGTGGACCCGTCAGGTTTGAACTTCAAGGATGATGATGACGCCCTCGCGAAGGCAGAGGTGTTCGCTATCGCGGTTTCTCTCGACCAACCCGCAGTGGATCCGGATCGGCACATTGCTGTTCTAAATGACTCAAGAGAGGAAATCTTCAGGGTGCCGGTTTATTCCAAACCGTCAATGAGTACCAACTAGGTACTCGTAAGGACGAGTGCGGTCATGACCCCGATCGGCTCAGCCGGTGACTCGGAGTTCAATGTGATCTCTGTAACAATCGTGCCGGCATCTCACTGGACGTCATGCGCCGTCCGCCGCGCATGTGCGGGACGCCGCACTACAAGCCGCTCGTTTCCAATCGCTCGACGGCATCAACAAGAAGCCGCTCAAGCCCAAGGCCGACGGTCAATCGCACCCGCTGAACGCCTCCGCCTCTGGTTTCGTACTGAATATGATCCGAAGTAGCCGCCACGGCGGCTGGCGTCCGTAGGTCTATATATGCAAACCATATTCATATTGCCGACACGTGATTTTATCGATGATCAAGGCGCGCTTTCGACATGAATCATGCAGCGAGTTCTTGGTGGCGAAAGGGAATACTCTATCAAATTTATCCAAGGTCGTTTCAAGACTCGAATGGCGACGGAATCGGCGATCTGCCCGGAATCATCAGTCGTATGCCGTATCTCTTCGATCTCGGAGTCGATGCGGTCTGGCTGTCGCCGATTTTCCTGTCGCCCATGGCCGACTTTGGCTACGACATCTCCAACTATCTGGACGTCGATCCGATATTTGGCACGCTGGACGATCTCGATACGCTAGTCGCTGCGGCGCATGCGAGCAATCTGAAGGTCATTCTCGATCTGGTACCGAACCACACATCCGACCAGCACCCCTGGTTCATCGAAAGTCGAAGGTCGCGCGATAATCCGAGACGCGACTGGTATCTCTGGCGCGAGCCGAGCGCTGACCGTACTGCCCCGAACAACTGGATGTCCGAATTTGGCGGCAGCGCCTGGGAATATCACGCCGGCACAAAGCAATACTATTATCACGCCTTCCTGCGAGAGCAGCCCGATCTGAACTGGCGCAGCCCAGCAGTGCGTCAGGCGATCTACGATGTCATGCGTTTCTGGCTTCGGAAGGGTGTCGATGGCTTTCGCGTCGATGTGCTCTGGCATTTGATCAAGGATTCTGAATTCCGCGACAATCCGCCCAATCCGAATTTTCGTCCGGGCCGGCCACCACACGAGGCGTTGCTGCCTCTCTATTCCACCGATCGACCAGAGATACTGGAGGTGGTCACGGAGATGCGGTGGTGGTCGATGAATTTGGCGACCGCGTGCTGATCGGCGAAATCTATCTGCCGGTCGATCGGCTGGTCGCTTACTACGGTAGGGAATTGTCCGGGGCGCATCTGCCGTTCAACTTCGCGCTATTCGGCGCCCTGGAACGCGCGCGCAATTGCGAAGCTGATCGACGACTATGAGAGCGCGTTGCCGGCCGCTGCGTGGCCCAACTGGGTCTTGGGCAATCATGACCGTCCGCGCGTCGCAAGCCGGGTAGGGCAGGCGCAAGCGCGTGTCGCTGCGATGCTGATGCTCACGTTGCGGGGAACGCCGACGCTGTACTATGGCGACGAAATCGGCATGCGACAGATCGCCATTGCGGCAGATCAGGTGCGCGATCCGTTCGAGAAAAACGTCCCGGGGATCGGCGTCGGACGCGACGGTTGCCGCACGCCCATGCAATGGAATGCCAAGGCTCATAGTGGGTTCACCACCGGCGAGCCCTGGTTACCTTTGGGGAACGACTACATTCACGACAATGTGGCGAATCTCTCCACCGAAACCCGATCCGTCCTCAATCTTTATCGCGCGCTGATCCGGTTACGAAGGGCAACGGCTGAACTCGAGGCAGGCAGTTACGCGACCGTTGCGACGACCGGAGATTTGTTGGCCTACAGGCGGGAATATGAGGGCAACGCACTTTTGATCGTTCTCAATCTTGGAGCCAATCCGATTTCGATCGGATCGGACACTATGGCATTTCGAGGCGAAATACTGCTTTCCACGAATCTGGATCGCTCAGGCGAGACCGCGCCCAGCGGTCTGGATCTGCGCGGCAACGAAGGCCTGATTATACGGCTGAGCTGATCGTGCGCTATTCGGGATGATGGGCGTTCACACCGTCGATGTCCCTTCGTTTCAGCAGATAATCCAGCCCGCCCACACGGTACCAACGATAACCATAGGCCTCCAGCGTCAAAGTGTGCTTGCCCCGATCATTGGCTTCGCTGTGGTCTTCCGATAGAAGGTTGATCAGGTGTTTTCCCTCACCACCGGCAAGTCCAACCGCGAGCGAAACCTCGCGCGGCTTTTCGTCGAGATTGTGCACGAACAGCACCGAGTTGTTTCGCCAATCGTAGCGAATAGCCAGAATGGCAGGATCCCGCGTTGTGATCACACTGAAGTCTCCCCAGCCGATCTCCGGCACTTCCTTGCGCATCCGGATGATGCGCTCGGTCCAGTTCAGCATCGAGTTGGGATCGCGGCGTTGCTTGGCAACATTGATGTGCTCGTAACCATAGGGGCCTTTATCGATAACTGGAGAGCACGGCTTGTCGCTTTTTGTGAACCCGGCCTGGGGCTCCATCGACCACTGCATCGGCGTGCGGGCGCAGTTGCGCTCGGGCAGATCAAGATTGTCGCCCATCCCGATTTCGTCCCCGTAGCGGATCACGGGCGTGCCCGGCAAGGTACACATCAGGCTATAGGCGAGTTCGAGACGTCGGCGATCACCGCCGAGCATCGGTGCGAGACGGCGCCGGATACCCCGATCGTAAAGCTGCATGTCCTTGTCGGGACCGAAGCTTTTGAAAACAACTTCTCGTTGAGCCTTGGTCAATCGGCCGAGATCGAGCTCGTCGTGATTGCGCAGGAATAGCCCCCATTGGGCAGAAGCTGGTCGCGGCTTTGTGGCCTTGAGAGCCTTTGCGAGCGGACGGGAGTCAGCCGACGCCATTGCGTAGAACAGATTCTGGTTGACGTGGAAGTTGAACATCATGTGCATGCGGTCACCATCCTTGCCGAAATATTCCATATCGGTTTCGGGCAGGACGTTGGCTTCAGCGAGAATGATGGCGTTACCTTGCCGCCATTGCAGAAATTCGCGCAGCGAGCGAAGCATGTCGTACTGCTCGACCGGTGTCCTGACCTTCGCACCTTTGGTTGATATAACGAAGGGGACGGCATCCATCCGGAAGCCGGATACGCCGAGCTGGATCCAGAACCCCATGATCTTGAGGACCTCGGCCTGGACATATGGGTTCGAGGTGTTGAGATCGGGCTGAAAATCGTAGAAGCGATGAAAGAACCAGGCCTTGGCTTCCTTGTCATGCGTCCATGTCGATTTCTGTACCCCGGGAAAGACCATTCCCTTGTTAGCGCTGGCTGGTTTCTTATCGGCCCAGACGTACCAGTCGCGATGTTGCGAGTCCGGCGAGCTTCTAGCGTCGCGAAACCAGGGGTGGGCATCCGAGGTGTGATTGACGACGAGATCGATGATGACGCGAATGCCGCGCTGTCGGCAGCCGTGGGTGAATTCCACGAAATCGCCGAGCGTGCCGTATCGCGGATCGACACCATAATAGTCGGAGATGTCGTAACCATCGTCCTTGCCCGGTGATGGCTGAAATGGCATCAGCCAGATCGCGGTCACGCCCAATCCGTGAAGATAGTCGAGACGTCGCAACAGCCCTTTGAAGTCGCCGATGCCGTCGCCGTTGGCGTCCATATAGGTCCCAATGGACAGGCAATAGAACACGCCGTTCTTGTACCAGAGATCGCCAATCATGAGAGATGCACCGGTTAGACGATGAAAGCACCTGCGGATTAGAAATCCTGAATCGGATTGTCGTCTAGTGAAGTCCTTTATCGGGTTCGGCACCAAGGACCAAAGCTGCCGAGCAGTTCTGCATTACCAACCAGTGGGCATCGCCTCCGGGGGCGCTCGATAAGCCGCCATTCGGGTCGGTCGGGCTTGTTTGGCGACCTTGCGCTTTACTCTAACCGGCGCGCGATATTCTGAGGCTTTCGGCACTGGCGAATTCAACTGGGCTAACGCCTCTCGCGGCTGGTTGACGACTGGGGCTTTTGCCAGGACCGGCAGCGGCGGTGGGACAATCGTCGGAAGGCTGGTGTCGAAAACTATGGCGTCAGGCCATTTGTGTGCCGATTGGATGCGGATAATTGACTTGTCCACTCGTCCTTCTCGAAAGAAAATTTGAGAGGACGCGCTCGGCAAACACCAGTCTGCAATGAACAGCATCCCGAGAAGCAGGCTTCCGACAAAAAAGAAGTAGCGACCTAAGGGCACTTAGTAACCGCGCGATTCTTGGAGCGACCGAAGTCTCTCGTGACCGGTGTTGCGCGTATATAAGCAACAAGCCGAAGTTCAGTTCCGCTATTTTGAATGGCGACGGATTGATCCGGAATACGAACGCGCATGACTGGTAACACGCTTGGCCTGATTTAACCGCTAGTAGGTCTAAATCGAATTTGGCAGTCGACGATTTCGAAAAGTGAGCAATATTGACCATCGAGTCAGGTCCCTGGGGTTTTTAGCCTTAATCGTGGTCCGCGCTTATGCATCGACATTTATGATTTTGGACAAGCGCGCAGGTCGTGTTGGCTGATTTCAGTCGCATGTGATCAATATTGACCACTCAATTTTCGAATGACCGAGGCAGCGGCTCCACTAGACCATCCGCTCTATGGGAAAGCCGAACGTAGAACATACGTGCACCATCCCATGCCGGCTTGTTTTCGTCCGGCTTCGAGCGAAACCCGGAACGATACTGGCGTCGGGGCATTGCCCTCCCAGAGTTTAACAACAATAGGAGCACGCAATGATAAAGTATGCCATAATGATCGCCGCTGTAGCTGGAATTTGTAGCGCAATACCTGCTGGAGCGGAAGAGGTGGGCGTTGGTGTTGGCCGTGCTGGCGTAACGGTTGTTGGTGTTGGCCGTGCTGGCGTAACGGTTGGTGAGAGCCGCGGAGATCGTGACAGGGACCGCGACCGCGATGTCGTCCGCGACCGTGATCATCGGGACCGCGACAAAACCGTCATCATTAAAAAGGGCGATCACGACAGAGATGTTGACCATGATCGCCGACCGGACAAACAGTAATCGGATTTGAAACGGCCTCCGAAATGGGGCCGTTTCTTTGTGGCGGTCATCATCGGGCGAAAACCAAAGTGAGAAGTCTCAAGGAACGTGGAGCAAACGTTCCACTACGTTTTTGAAACTGGCGGGTTTAGACCGGCGACAACCAGCCCGGGCGCTCTAACGAACATCGTGGTGTTTTGGCGTCGGCTTAGCGGATGTCCCCATCCGGCCAATTTGGAATGAGGGTTTCAAACCACTGCCGGGGCGAGGCGCCCGCCTTGTCCAAGTAGGCGCCTGCGGCCATGACTCGGCATCAGACTGCCCATTGGTACGAGGCTGTTCAGATTGACTAAAGCGGCAGATGAGCCGTTTCGAGCCCGACTGGACAAGCGAGCGCCTTTGACGTGAGTGACCGAACGTTTGAAGGCGGTGGCGACGCTCTACGGCGAAGCTTGCAATGAACCAATTTCTCGCGAGTTCGTTTGAATCTAGGGAACTCTTATTCAGCCGCAGCCGTGGTTGGTTTTTGCGGTGAAGATCTGCTCCCTCCCGCCCCGGTGTCACTGGCGCGACTTCCTGAGGTGTGGCGTCACGGAAAGCGGCGGATCAAGACTGGACCGGACGAATTATCGCTCTCGACAACACTGACGAAGCGGTCCGGCGATTAGGTCGCGCCGCGAAACCACGATAACGCGGAACACTCCTCATGGGCATTAGCTTAAGCACTAGACAGAAAGCAGCGCCGAGCGCGCACTCGATCGACGAGCTCTGCATCAACACGGTCCGCACGTTGTCCATGGACGCCGTGCAGCAGGCCGAATCCGGTCATCCTGGCACCCCGATGGCCCTAGCGCCGGTGGTTTATACCCTGTGGCAGCACTTTCTGCGCTTTGATCCGAACCGACCGATCTGGCCGAATCGCGATCGATTCGTGCTGTCCAACGGACACGCATCGATGCTCCTTTATTCGATGCTGCATCTCGCCGGCGTCAAGGAGGTCAACGCCGCGCGCGTGCATCGTGGCGAACTCGCGGTCACCCTGGACGATATCAAGCGCTTCCGTGAAATCGACAGCAAATGCCCAGGGCACCCTGAATATCACCTGACAACTGGCGTTGAGGCGACGACCGGACCTTTGGGTCAGGGCTGTGGGATGAGCGTCGGCATGGCGATCGCCGGTTGCTGGTTGGCGCAGCACTTCAACCGGCCCGGCTTTCCAGTGTTCAACTATGACGTTTATGCGATGTGCAGTGACGGCGACATGATGGAGGGCGTCACGAGCGAAGCGGCCTCGCTCGCGGGTCATCTGATGCTCGGGAATCTTTGTTGGATCTATGACAGTAACCGCATCACGATCGAGGGCCACACGGATCTCGCCTTCAGCGACGATGTTGCGGCGCGCTTTCTTGCCTACGGTTGGAACGTGCAGCGAGTTGGCGATGCCAATGACACCGAGCGGATAGCACAGGCAATCGAAACCTTCCGAAGCGCCCACGACGTGCCAACCTTGATCGTCGTCGACAGCCATATCGGATACGGCGCTCCGCATAAGCAAGATACCAGCGCCGCGCATGGCGAGCCGCTCGGAGTTGAAGAGATCCGTTTGGCCAAGCGCAGCTACGGCTGGGCGGAGGATGCCAACTTCCATGTGCCGGATGGCGTGCGCGAGCACTTTCACGCGGGCATTGGTCAGCGTGGCCACGAACTTCGGGCGAACTGGTCTACGCTCATCGAGGAATACCGCGCCAAATATCCCGATCTCGCCGGCCAGCTTGAGCACATGCAGAAGC
>Ga0157369_10003435_pt1 | contig 18792 bp, 18 predicted proteins | sample C25metaG_FD_113461 | JGI IMG/M metagenome (GOLD analysis project Ga0157369, IMG submission 113461) | Corn rhizosphere microbial communities from Kellogg Biological Station, Michigan, USA - C2-5 metaG | ecosystem: Host-associated > Plants > Roots > Rhizosphere > Soil | place: USA: Michigan... | reverse complement strand
GTTTTCGTGGTAGCGGTAGTGGTCGGCAGCCAGCGTTTCCACAGGCACCAGGCCCTCTACGAATAGGTCTGTCAATTCCACAAAGAAGCCGAACTTCGTGGTGCTGATGATCAATGCATCGAATTCTTCGCCCACCCGGTCTTCCATGAATTTTACTTTCTTCCATTCGATTAGCTCGCGCTCAGCTTCGGCGGCCCGGCGTTCCGTGAACGAAGTATCGTCGCCGATTTCGTGAAGCGTTCGTGAATCAAGCAGCGCGCTCTTCGTATCCAGGTAGTGCGCCAGAATGCGATGGACGACCAGGTCCGGATAGCGGCGAATGGGCGAAGTAAAGTGCGTATAGGCTTCCGCGGCGAGGGCGAAATGACCCTCGTTGCGCTCGCTGTAGCGGGCTTGTTTGAGGGAACGCAGCATGAGATAGCTGAGTATCCGCTCCTCCGGCTTTCCGGCGATTTTGGTAATAAGACGTTGGTAGTGGCGAGAGGAAATATGAAAGTCTTCGCGCGTCAGTATAACGTCTTTTCGCACACTGCTTCCATCGCGGCGCTTTTGCGCGATCGGAAATCGCTTCATAGGAATTGCACCGATCCCCAGCGAATAGCCGAAGTGCGCTGCAATTTCCTCGAACTCCATGACTCGCCTGGCCTCGGGCATCTCGTGGATGCGGTACAGGCTCGGAATTTCCGCGTGCTCCAGTTCTCCGGCTACAGCTTCGTTCGCCGCAAGCATGAATTCTTCGATGATGCGATGTGCGATATTGCGCTCAGCGCGCGTCACGCCGGTCATCTGGCCGGACAGATCGAGTTCGATGTTGCTTTCCGGCATATCGAAATCGATGGAGCCACGTTTCGTGCGCTTCCGGTTCAGGATCAGCGCGAGCTCGCGCATGTGTTCGAAACGTGGAACAAGTTTGGCGTAGCGCTCGCGCATGGTCGCGTCGCCTTCCAACAGGCGAAACACGTTGGTGTAAGTCATGCGCTCGGCGCTGCGAATCACGCCGCGTGTGAACTCCTGCGCTACGATGCCGCCCTGCCGGTCGACTTCGAGCAGCACCGATAACACCAGGCGGTCTTCCTGCGGCCGGAGTGAGCAAATGTCAGTCGAAAGCTCTACGGGGAGCATAGGCACTGCCCGGTCCGGGAAATAAACGCTCGTGCCGCGCAGCAGCGCTTCGCCGTCTATCGGTGTCCCGGGCCGCACGTAGTGGCTCACATCGGCGATGTGTACTTGTAAAGCGTAATGTCCGTTCGGCAACGGCTCGACCCAGACCGCGTCATCGAAATCGCGTGCCGTCTCGCCATCTATGGTGACAATCTCGAATGCGCGAAAATCCCGGCGATTCGCGATCTCGGAGGGCTGTGTTTCCTTGGGGACTGCGCGCGCCTGCTCGAGTACATCGGGCGGAAATTCGTGTGGCAGGTGGTGCTTCCGGATCATGATTTCGACGTCTACGCCGAATTCGTCCGGAAAACCCAACAGCTCGATCACGCGGCCCACCGCCGGTTCGCCATTTTCGGGAAATTCCAGGATTTCGACATTCACGATCATGCCGTCGAGATCCTCGCTCGAACTGACGGCACGTGGCGCGGGACCTACGCGGTCCGCCGTGGACACGGGAACGGCCGGCAGGTCCATTCCTTCCGGAATTACAATCCACTGCTGCAAACGCTCGTCCGACGGAACGACGAAATTCCCACGTTTTCTAATGCGAAATTCGCCCACGACCGTCATGTGAGCGCGGCGCAAGATGCGTAGAATTTCGCCTTCCGCCCGACCTTCGCGGCCGATGCGGGTGATATGCACGAGTGTACGGTCACCGTTCATTCCCTTTGCTGCCTCACTCGGCGGCAGAAAAATATCGTTTTTCCCCGCATCCGGAATCAGGAAACCGAAACCGTCGCGATGAATGGATAGGCGCCCTGCTACATACTCGGTGTTTTCGCCCACTGCAACAAAGTGGCCCGACCGCAACTCCGCCAGCAGACCTTTATCGCAAAGGCGGTCGAGCGTTTCATCGAGATCATCGCGTTTCTCGCCATGCAGGCGCAATTCACGGACGAGTTGTTTGTAGGTCGCACGCGCATGGGGTAGCTTGCGGACGTGCTCGAGCAGGCTGGCATCGGTGAAGGCTGGCGGCACCTATGCAGATTATCGCTATAGTGATGCTCATGGAATTGAAGACAGTCCGTCTCACCATTCCCGAGAACGGCAATATCATCGTCGGGCAAAGCCATTTCATCAAGACCGTAGAGGATATTTATGAGGCGATCGTCAATGCCTCGCCTCACATTCAATTCGGGATCGCTTTCAACGAAGCTTCCGGCGAGTGTCTTACACGCGTGGACGGCAACGACGACGCATTGAAACGCAATGTGGTCGACAATGCGACTGCACTCGCCGCGGGGCACGTCTTTGTCGTCGCGTTGCGCAACGGATTTCCGATCAATGTGCTCGGCCGCATTCAGGCGGTTCCGGAAGTAGCGAATATATACTGCGCGACTGCGAACCCGGTCGAGGTAGTGGTAGCCGAAACCGAACAGGGACGCGGGATCCTTGGCGTGATCGACGGCAGTTCTCCCAAAGGCGTGGAATCCGAATCGCATGCCAAGGCGCGGGTGGAATTATTGCAAAAATTCGGATATAAGCGCTGATATGGAGTTGACGGCTTCGCCCGGCGATAGCGGTAAACGCCTGGACAGCTTCCTGCACGAGCGTCTGTCGGAATTCAGCCGGGCACGGCTGCAATCCTGGATCAAGGCGGCGCGCGTGCAGGTGAATGGCATGAGCAGCCGTGCTTCTTACCTGTTGCGCGGCGGCGAAACGATAGAGGTTTCCCCCGCCGGCCTCACACCGCTGAAGGCCACAGCGGAGGATCTGCCACTTAAGATCTTGTACGAGGACGCCGACGTGATCGTCGTGGACAAGCCTGCGGGCATGGTAGTACACGCGGGCGCGGGCAACACGACTGGCACGCTGGTAAACGCTCTATTGCATCGTTTTGGGTCGCTCTCAGAAGTTAATGGGGATCTCCGTCCAGGCATCGTACATCGTCTCGATCGCGAAACCAGCGGGGCGCTCGTAGTGGCCCGGACCGATCGTGCCCATCATGCGCTCGCCGCGCAATTCCAGGCGCGAGAAGTAGAAAAGGTCTATCTGGCGCTGGTTCACGGCAGGACCAGGCCGCAGGGACGGATCACAACACCCATCGCGCGCGATCCGGTGCGGCGGGTCCGAATGACTACGAAGCTTGCGTCGGGCCGCGAGGCGCTGACCGAATACCGCTTGCTCGAGGCCTTCGAGCGCCTCAGCTATCTGGAAGTCCGCATCGGAACGGGTAGAACGCACCAGATCCGCGTGCACCTTGCCAGTATTCGCCATCCGGTTTTCGGCGATCGGCTCTACGGCGCGCCGGCATCCGAGCTTGGACGATTCTTTCTACATGCACATCAATTACAGTTCCGCTCGCCGTCAACTGGCAAAGTCATTCGCGTCGAAAGCCCGCTCGCCGCCGAGTTGGCAACTTTGCTGAACGCGCTCCGCCTGCGCAGATAGAATAAAGTCAACCTCAATGAAGTATTTTGCCGTCTCGTTGCTGGCCTTGACTGCCGGCGGCCTTACATCGTATTGCGCATCCCGGGCTGCGCAAAATCCCCCGCCTCCGCCGGAGGGTGGCGTGATCCGCTCAGAGGTCACGCGCGTGAACATGTTGTTCGCGGTGACCGACAAAAAAGGCCGGTTCATTACCGATCTGAAGCAAGACGACTTTCAAGTCTTCGAGAATAAAAAGCCACAAAAGATCCTCGAATTTACATCTGAAAGCGACCTGCCGCTGCGCCTTGCCATCCTGATCGATACTTCGAACAGCATTCGGGATCGTTTTAAGTTTCAGCAGGAGGCTGCCACAAATTTCATTAACGGCGTAGTCCGTAAGCAGGATAGGGCCATGGTCGTCAGCTTCGACACCGCGGCGGAGCTAGTAGCCGATCTGACCGGCAACACACAAATTCTCGAAAATGCTGTGCGCGGCCTTCGGCCCGGCGGCGGCACGGCGCTCTACGATGCCATCTACTTCGCCTGCAAAGAAAAATTGATACGCGACCAACCGATGTATAAATTCCGGCGTGCCATTGTAATTCTGAGCGATGGCGACGACAACGAGAGCCGCTACAGTCGCGATCAGGCACTTGAAATGGCCCAGCGCGCCGACACGGTTCTGTACACCATCTCCACCAACATTACGCACATTGAGACGGACGGCGACAAAGTTATGCGTTATTTCGCCGAACAAACCGGCGGCGCTTCCTTCTTCCCGTTCGAGGCTTCCGACTTGAATCAGTCATTTGAAAATATTGCCAACGAACTGCGCCACCAATACAATTTGTTCTACCGGCCCGAACCGCTGAAAAACGATGGCCTTTACCATAAGGTGGAAATCAAAGTGAAGCAGCGAAAGGGTCTGATCGTGCGCGCCCGCAAAGGTTACTACGCGGGACGTGGAAACTTGGCCCCCGCTGCCGATCTGTGAAACAATTCGAACGGCTTCTGTTTGACGCTATACTAGAACCAATCCCCCACCGTAGACTCGAAAGGATTTCCATGGACGAAAAAGAGCGCAGCCGGAATTTAACGACGACTCTGAGCCAGATCGAGAAACAATTCGGCAAAGGCTCTATCTTGCGCCTGGGCGCCAAGGAAGCCATTGTTCCGGTTTCTGTCATCTCGAGCGGCTCCATCTCGCTGGACTACGCCCTGGGTGTAGGTGGTTTTCCGCGTGGCCGCATCTGCGAAATCTTCGGGCCGGAATCGTCGGGTAAGACCACCATTGCCTTGCAAGTGGTGGCCGAAGCGCAAAAGGCCGGCATGGCTGCCTTTATTGACGTGGAGCACGCGCTCGATCCGATATATGCCAAGCAGCTTGGCGTGGATGTGGACAATCTACTGGTTTCGCAGCCCGATTACGCCGAGCAGGCTCTCGAAATTACGAGTGCGCTTATCTCTTCAGGCTCGATCGACGTACTGGTGGTCGATTCCGTCGCTGCCCTGGTTCCTAAAGCCGAGCTCGACGGCGAAATGGGCGATTCCCATATGGGAGTGCATGCGCGCCTGATGTCGCAAGCCATGCGAAAACTCACCGGCATCGTTTCGAAATCCAATACCTGCCTGATCTTCATCAATCAGATTCGCGAGAAGATCGGCGTGATGTTCGGCAACCCGGAAACCACAACGGGTGGTCGCGCGCTCAAGTTTTACTCCTCCGTTCGTATCGATATTCGCCGCATCGCCGCTATCAAGGATGGCGAGACCGTGACCGGCAACCGGACCAAAGTCAAGGTAGTGAAGAACAAGGTAGCATCGCCGTTCCGCGAAGCTGAATTCGACATCATCTATGGAGAAGGCGTCTCCCGTGAAGGCGATTTGCTCGATCTTGGTGTTGCACAGAATGTTGTCGAGAAAAGTGGTTCCTGGTTCAGTTACAAGGGAGAGCGTATTGGGCAGGGCCGCGAAAATGTCCGCCAATTTCTAAAAGATAACGCCGACATCCGGGTTAAAATTGACACCGAGCTCCGTAAGTCATTGGGTCTGAACAGGAATTTGGAAGGCGACGCCGCCACGGTTCCCACCCCGATTGACGCTCCGAAACAGACTGCGGCCACGCGCCGATAAAATCGCGCCCATTTCTGTTACGCTGAAATTTTAGAGCAGGTGTCGAATCCCCGCTCTATCTGTATGATCTATTCCACATGCAAGCCGATAACCCGCAGAACGCCCTAGTGACTGAAGAAGTACAGCCGAACTCCGAACGTGCCCCGGAGAACATCGATCAGCCCGAAATCACTATCCCGAAGCCGGGATATATAAGCGAGCGCGACCGCCTTGTGAAGGAAAAGGCGGAAATGCAGGACCTATTGCAGCGCCGGCAGGCCGAATTCGAGAATTATCGCCGTCGGGTCGAGCGCGAGCGGGGCGAATTGCTCGAATTCGCGTCCATGGACACGGTAAAGGCCTTACTGCCGATCCTGGACGATTTTGAGAGAGGACTAAAAATGGAGGGCGGCGGTAAGGAATACTCCCGGGGCATGGAGCTGATTTATCAACGGCTTTATGAAACGCTCAAGAAATTGGGACTCGAGCCGATCTCCTCTGAAGTGGGCGTGTTCAATCCGCATATACACCACGCCGTTGAGATGGTGGATACTAAAGATCACCCCGATCAGACTATCCTAGAGGAATATCAACGCGGCTACTATTTCAAAGGCCGGCTGCTGCGGCCCGCCATGGTGAAAGTAGCGGTGAATCCGTAGTTCGTTAGTAGTTGGATGAGTAAACGATGAGTGTCGCCAAGCGCGATTATTACGAAGTGTTGTCGGTCTCGCGCGATTGCGACGAGCAGACGTTAAAGACCTCTTACCGGAAGCTTGCGCTCCAGTACCACCCGGACCGTAATCCTGACAATCGCGAGGCTGAGGAGCGTTTTAAGGAAGCGGCCGAAGCCTATGCTGTTTTGAGCGACGCCCAAAAGCGGGCTGCCTACGACCGGTTTGGTCACCAGGGCGTGAACGGAGCCGGAGGCGTGGGCTTCGATGAAACCGCGTTCGCCGATTTCGGCGATATCCTGGGCGATCTCTTTGGCTTAGGCGACATTTTCGGACAGCGGCGGGGCGGCGGGCGTGCGCGGACGCAGCGTGGCGAGGACATTCGCTACGACCTTGAGATCTCCTTTGAAGACTCGATGCGCGGATTGTCGGCCGATGTGCAAATTCCACGCATGGAAGCGTGTACGAAATGCCAGGGCACTGGTGCCGAGCCGCAAGGTGGATTGATCACCTGCACGGTGTGTCAGGGCCGCGGCGAAGTTGTCTATCAGCAAAGTTTTCTTTCTATTCGAAAGACCTGTCCGAGTTGCGGCGGCCGGGGCAAGCTGGTGCGTCAGGCTTGCGGTCAATGCCGTGGCGAAGGCTACCATCGGGTCGAGAAGAAGTTGAAGGTCAACATCCCCGCCGGCGTGGACAGCGGCACACGGCTGCGGCTCACGGGCGAGGGTAATCCTGGGCCGCCCGGCGCCGTTCCCGGCGATCTGTACGTCGTCATCAAGGTGCACGAGCATCCGGTCTTCGAGCGCCGCGAGAATGATCTGCATTGTACGTTGCCCATCAACGTAGCGCAGGCCGTGTTGGGCGCGGAGATCGAGATTGAAACCTTCGATGGTCCGCAGCAGATTCGTGTGCCGGAGGGTACGCAGCCCGGTTCCCAGTTCCGGATTCGGAATCTGGGAGTGCCGCTCTTAAACAGCCGCGCGCGCGGCGATCTGTACGTCCATCTCGACGTACAGGTGCCCAAAAAACTCACGCGCGATCAGCGCAAATTGTTTGAGCAGTTGGCCGCGGTGCTTCCCATCGAAAACACTCCACATGAGAAGAGTGTTTTCGATAAAGTGCGCGATTTCTTTGGCTGATCTCGCTAGCGCTCGCCTCTGATTAACGCGCCGGGTAATCCTTCGAAAACTTATTTCGGGGATTGAAGACCGTGAAGCTGCCATCCTGGTGCGCGGTCAGTTTCAGGTAGAACCCGGTGTCGGACTCTTCCACATTCGCTACGAATGGATCGGGGGAATTGTGCTCCGCTCCGCCGGCGTCCGAGAAATGCAGTTGCCACAGGTCCAGCAAACCGGGCGAGGATTTGACGATATCCCAAGCCGACGGGGCCCCGCCCTTTTTGGAGCCATTGTCCATGATGGCGACGCGAGGCGCGAGCGCATGCACTAGCGCGGGGCTGTTGCTCTGATCGATGCCGTGGTGTGAGACCACAAAAATGTCGGCCCGGCCCAGTTTGTTTTCCGGACACATCAGCTCCAATTCCTTGTTCCAGGTGAGATCGCCGAGATCGACAATGCGCAGCTTGCCGAATTGGAGTATGATTCCGAGCGAACGAGCATTTTCGCTCGGGTCCGTAGCCTTTTGCTGCACGCCCGAACAGTATTGGTTTGCTCCACCCGCGCCCGGAAGAGCCTGGCTCAACAGCGCACCATCGGCGGACACCGCGGTCACGTCCAAGCCCTTGATCGGAATCTTGTCTCCGGGCTTGGCTGTGATGTGGTTCGTGCTTCCCATCGCGGTCTTGTATTCCGCGTACAACGTTTGAGAAGCCTTCGACGTTTCGCGATTCTCTCCATGATCGACAAACGCGCCGATCGGCATCTTTTGTGCGAGCTGCGGTACGCCACCCACGTGATCGGAATGGAAATGCGTGATCAACACGTAGTCGATCTTCTTGATCTTTGCCAGTTTGGCCGCCGCCACAATCCGGTTGGCATCGCGAAAGGCGTTGTAGCCCCAGCCGGTATCGACCAGCAGCGATTGTCCCGACGGCGATACAAACAGCGTTGCCTGACCGCCCTCCACGTCGACGAAGAAGATTTGCAATGGCTTATCGGCGGCCGCAAGGGAAGAAGCTAAAAGGGCCACGCCGAAAACGGCGGATAGGATTCGCATCGGCTCGATCGTATCAAAGCGATTCGGGCTTATTCCGTGTACCCGCGCAGAAACCACAGCGCGACGACCCATCCCAGAACTCCCAGGACAATCATCGTTCAGCAGAAGGTATTCCAGAATCGAGAACGCGTCAGCGGCGCAAAGATTTCGGCGCCGGCCCCGTAATGTAGGAAGAAATGTTCGAACAGTGAAGGCTTGCGCGGTGCCTGCGCGTTTTCATTGTTCTGTAACATTCACTCCTATTGTGTGGCAAAGAGGTCATCTAAGGCCAAAAATGTGAAGAATAATATACAACGAGGCCGAGAAGATGCCGGCCCCCAACAGAACGCACACCGGCAGCGTTAAGACCCAAGCCAGAAGGATATTGCGGAGCGTATCGGCTTGTAAGCCGGAACGATTCGCCGCCATTGCCCCCGCAATGCCGGAGGATAAAACGTGTGTGGTGCTGACCGGCAGACCATATTTGTCCGCTAATCCGATTGTTGCCATTGCGATCAGTTCCGCCGAAGCGCCCTGGGCGTAGGTGAGGTGCTCCTTACCAATTTTTCCCCGACGGTGACCACAATTCGTTTCCAGCCGATCATTGTGCCCAAGCCGAGCGCGAGGGCCACTGCGAACTTTACCCAAGTCGGAATGTATTTGGTTTCCTGCTGCAGTGTTGCTTGATAGGTAGTCAATGCCTTCGCCTCGGCTGGATCGGAGATCTTGTGCTGCTTGAGCAATCTGCCGATCGAATCGCCCAATAAGTAGATATCGCCGCGCAATACTCTCCGCTGGGGAACCGTCAGATCTGCGAAATTCGAGCGACCTTCGAGTTCTATGGCAACCTCACGATTCCGCCCGGCCAAGGCGGCAAAGGTCTTCTCCGTAGCAACACCTTTCGCCTTAAGGTATGCCGAAAGTTCGTCGGTCGCATCCTGTGAGGTGATTGTTTCCGGAGCATGTTTCAGAAGGGTCGGTTCTAATTCGCGGGCATGTTGCACGATGTTCTGGATATCGGCCGGCCCGGCCGATGGATTCAGCGCGAAAGCTCCTGGCAGAACTCCGACCAGGATCAGCACAATGAGTCCCATGCCCTTTTGACCGTCGTTCGAACCGTGGAAGAAGCTGACGCCGGTGCAGGTCAGCATCAAGAGCCCGCGAATCCACGCCGGCGGGGCCTTCCCTTCCGGTGATTTGTAGAGCTCCGGTTTCTTCACTAAAGCCTTCAGCAGCAGAAGCAACAGGGCGGTACCGACAAACCCCATGATGGGGGAGACGAGAAGCGAAGTGAATACTTCCTGCGCTTTGGCCCAGTTCACGCCTTCGCCGAAAACGTGCGTGCTCAACATCGAATTCGCGAGGCCAACACCCATAATCGAGCCAATCAGCGTGTGTGAGCTGGACGCTGGTAACCCGAAATACCAGGTACCCACGTTCCAGACGATCGCCGAGATCAGGAGTGAAAAAACCATAGCGAATCCGGCTCCCGACCCGACATTCAACACCAGTTCCACCGGCAGCAGTGCCACCACACTGAATGCCACCAAGCCACTCGATGTCAGAACACCGATAAGATTCCAAATGCCGGACCAAACCACCGCATACACAGGCTTCAAAGTATGCGTGTAGATAACCGTCGCGACCGCATTGGCCGTATCATGAAACCCGTTGACAAATTCAAAACTGAGCGCCAACCCAGCGCCAGCAGTAAAAAAAAAGCCGTAGAAAACGTTACGGTTTGCCCGAATAGATGCACACAGATCTCCCGAGTCTTGACGAACGACCCGCCCTCGACACGATAGAGAACAGAGATTACACGCTGGTGAATTTTTTTAAAAGTACCGGAGGTGGCTTGCGTTGGCCCGTACCATGTTCTAATCTGCCCTTGCGGAAAGGAAACACCCCATGAACGCAACTGCCGTCGTGGAAGCCATCAAACATGAGCACACGAGGACCGGCCTGAGTGTCGAAAACCTCAAGCGGGCCTTCATTGACAATCTGATCTACGAGCAAGCTCGCTATCCAGGAAGGGCGACCACGCTCGACTACTATCTTGCAATCGCGTCGGCCGTTCGCGATCGCCTAGTGCAGCGCTGGGTGAACACGATTCAAACTTACGTCGAGCAGGACGCGCGAGTGGTCTGCTATTTTTCTGCGGAATTTTTACTCGGACCGCATCTCGGCAACAATCTGCTCAACCTCGGAATTGAGCAGCAGGCCCGGCAGGCGATGCAGGAGCTGGGTCTCGATGTTGAGGCCATTCTCGATGAGGAGCAAGAACCCGGACTTGGCAACGGCGGATTGGGCCGGCTCGCCGCCTGTTACATGGACTCGCTCTCGAGGCTCGAGATTCCTGCTGTTGGCTACGGCATTCGCTATGAATACGGAATTTTCGATCAGGCTATCCGCGATGGGTGGCAGGTCGAGCTAACGGATAAGTGGCTGCAATGGGGTAATCCCTGGGAGGTCGCTCGGCCGGAGGGTGCTGTGGATATTGGATTCGGGGGCCATACTGAATCTTATCTGGATGACCGTGGGAACTATCGCGTACGTTGGATTCCGGCGAATGTCGTTAAGGCCATTCCCTATGACACGCCGATTTCCGGCTATCGGACGAATACCGTCAACACCTTGCGGTTGTGGAAGGCGGAGGCGGTCGATTCCTTTAACTTCGATGCATTCAATATGGGCGACTATTTTGGTTCTGTCCACGAGAAGATGCAATCCGAGAACATCTCGAAGGTGCTCTATCCAAACGACGATGCTATGCGCGGGAAGGAGCTGCGGCTAGAGCAGCAATACTTTTTCGTATCGGCGTCGCTCAAAAACCTGGTCCGGGTGCATCTCCGGCACGGCCGGTCGCTCGAGCAGTTCCACGAAAAGTGGGCCATCCAGATGAACGATACCCATCCCTCTATCGCCGTCGCCGAACTGATGCGCCTATTGATAGACGAGCACGGTTTGGCCTGGGAACCGGCTTGGGATGCTACCCGGAACGCGCTCGGCTACACCAATCACACGCTGCTGCCGGAAGCTTTAGAAAAGTGGCCATTGCCCTTGTTTCAGCGTTTGCTGCCGCGGCATCTCGAGATCATCTACGAAATCAACCGCCGCTTCCTCGACGACGTAAAGGCTAAGTTTCCTGGCGACAGCGACCGGATACGGCGCGTGTCTTTGATCGACGAATCGGGCGAACGCTACGTGCGAATGGCGAATCTGGCAACCGTCGGCAGTCATGCAGTAAACGGAGTGGCGGCGCTGCACACGGATCTGCTGAAACGGGATGTGCTGCGCGATTTCTATGAGATGTATCCGGAGCGCTTCAGCAACAAAACCAATGGTGTGACCCCGCGTCGTTGGCTGGCGCTGGCGAATCCCGGCCTTGCCCATCTCATCAGTACGCGGATTGGCGATGAATGGATCGACGATCTGGATGAGCTCCGAAATCTGGAACCGTACGCCAACGATGCCGGCTTTCGCGAAGAGTGGCATCGAACGCAGTACGCCGTCAAGCAGCGGCTAGTCGACTACATTCACCAGAAGACGGGGACGATCGTAGACCCAGCCTCGATGTTCGACACCATGGTGAAGCGCATTCACGAGTACAAACGGCAGCACTTGAAAGTTCTCCACATTATCACGCTCTACAACCGCATCAAGAAAAACCCGGCTACGCACGTAGTTCCACGTACATTTCTGTTCGGCGGGAAAGCCGCGCCTGGCTACTTCATGGCGAAGCTGATCATCAAGCTGGTGAATTCGGTCGGAGAGGTGGTAAATAACGACCCCGACGTTCAGGGGAGATTACGCGTAGTCTTCCTGCCCGATTACAATGTGACCTTCGGCCAGCGCGTCTACCCAGCGGCTGACCTCTCCGAGCAGATTTCGCTCGCGGGCAAAGAGGCGTCCGGTACCGGCAATATGAAATTTGCGATGAATGGGGCCCTAACTGTGGGCACACTCGATGGCGCGAATATCGAGATTCGCGATGCGGTCGGTGCCGAAAACTTCTTCTTGTTCGGGCTCACTACGGAGCAGGTCTACGCAAAGAAGGCGGAAGGCTACGATCCGGGGCGCTACTATAACGAAAACCTGGAGCTAAGAGAAGTGCTCGATGGTCTCGCCTCCGGGCGCTTTTCGCGTGGGGATGGAGGTCTCTTCCGGCCGTTGCTCGATTCCTTGCACCGCTTTGATCCCTATATGCTCTTGGCCGATTATCAGTCCTATGTCGATTGCCAGGACCGAGTGAGCCAGGCCTATCTGGATCGGGATCAGTGGACACGTATGTCGATCCTGAATACCGCGCGCATGGGGAAATTCTCTTCCGACCGTGCGATTCGCGAGTACTGCGATGAGATCTGGAAGGTCAAGGCGGTCAAAGTAGACTTGGCCGACTTGTCGCCGGAAGCGTAAGTGAATACGGGAATACAAAACAATTACAAATCAGTCGTCTAGACCGTATCTTCCGGTAGGACTAAGGATTAACCCGATACAAAATAAAACATCTTCGATCGGTGATGTTTCATTGATCGTTAACAGTCGGGATATCTGAAATTCAACACGGCGCCGCATCCTTGATGCGTGCCGACGCTCTGGTTCCACACCAGAAGATCGTTTCTCGAAGTCGTGCTAGGTGGGCTCTTTTCCGGCGCGACTCGTCCCTGTCTGCGGCGACGATATCACAACGTGTCAGCTATCGCGTTCACGCCACTGTTGTAGTCGCTTGCCTTCCGGTCTTCTCCAAACAGAACGTGGGTGGTGCTTCCGTCGCGGTGGAAAAAACCGTAGTTGATGCCCACACGACAACACGCCTTGAGTTCGCCGCAGGTACTTGGCCGGAGCGGCTTGAAGGCTTTAACCGGTTCGGCGTCACGCGCGAGACGGTGCAGGAAGAAAGCGGCACGCTGGTAGAAAGCTCCTATGTGAGTTTCATGGCATCGAGTCGCGAAAAGACTTTCAGCGACGCGCGCGAAGCCCTTCGAAACACACCGGCTTCCCAGGCTCTCACCGTTGCACGTGGAAGATCCACGGCGGCGGGCTGCGCCTTCCGAATAGAAAACCGCACCGCTCCAGAAAATTCGTCCTGGCGAAACTGTCTGGACCTGGCTAACAGCTTTGAAGGATTGCCATTGCCGCAAATCGAGCCGCTTGCGGGATATTCAGCAGGCACGCTGCCGACGTTTCTCTTCACCGTATGGCGCGCGATCCGGTCGGACGCAGCAGAGACGACCGCACTCTACACGCACAACGGCAACGTTTACCGCCTGCGGACGAGATCGCAAGTCGACTCGCATCGAATGAGCTTGCACTCACTCGTTCGATCTCAGGGCAAACAGAGTTTAAGCTCTGGCTCAGTTCGCGCGACCGTACAGCATTGCCCAGAAAAATCGAATTCCGCCCGAGGAGTTTTCTCAAGCTGACGCTTGAACAGGAACAAACATGAACCCAACGCAAGTTCATTTTGAATGCAACGGGAATGCCGCACGCCGGTTCCGGACCGCGGTGTCCCTACACAGCCACACTCTACATTCGCGTGAAACGCTCAGTTTCATCGGGCGGCTGGCGAAAAGGGTTGGCCCAATCCGGGCAGCCCTGCTACGAGGCGAAGAGCAGTACAGATCGGTGCATGGATCGTCACTCGATCTCTTGCGTGCGTGGTGGACGCCCCCGGCCGCGCCTCACGAGGCTTGGGCGCTCGAGAGGCGTCACATCGAGAACCGCTTCGGCCGCCACGCACTGGTTTCGCTGACCGATCACGACGAGATCGAAGCGCCGCTAAGCCTGCACGTGCTCGAAGAGTGCCGCGACACTCCGATTTCTGTCGAATGGACTGTGCCTTACGGGCCCACGTTTTTTCATCTTGGGATACACAATCTGCCTTCGCATTCTGCTCGCGCTCGAATGAGCGAACTCGCCCGTTTCACGGCCGACGGCAGGCCTGCCGAACTGGGTGCGTTGCTTGAATCGCTCGCCGAACCAAAGGATGCGTTGATAGTCTTCAACCATCCGTGCTGGGATGAAAGTGGCATCGGCCGCGAACGACACTTGACGCTGGCCACGCAGTTTGCGCGCAAGTACTCCGTTTTCATTCATTCGCTCGAGCTGAACGGGCTTCGGCCCTGGACCGAAAATCGCGAAGTGTTCCACCTGGCGCGCGCACTTCAGAAGCCGGTCATCTCCGGAGGCGACCGTCACGCGCTCGAGCCCAATGCGGTGCTCGACTTGACGAATGCCGCCAGCTTCTCCGAGTTCGTCGATCAGGTGCGCGCGGGTTATACCAACATTCTCATCACCGACCAATACTGCGAGCCCTTCACGCTGCGCATTCTGCAAAGCCTCGAAGAAATCTTGCAGGATCACGAGAGCCACGGTCGCGGCTGGCGCCGATGGAGCGATCGTGTTTTCTATAGATGCGACGACGGCGTTGTGCGGGCGTTCACGACCCTCTTCGCAAACGGCGTCCCACGGGCCGTAGAATTCTTTGTCCGTACCGTCCACACCATACGGCGCTACAGCATGCGGCAGACGTTCCGCCTTGCGTTTCCACAGCGCCAGGAGCTGGCGCTATGAATACCCCGCGCGTTGCGTTCTTCACCGACAGCTTCCATGAGGTAAACGGAGTGGCTCTCACCAGTCGCGAATTTGCCCGCTTCGCTCGTGAGAAAGGCTATCCGTTTTTATCTGTGCACGCGGGGCCGAAACACGTGCCTGGTCCGAAGGTTCTTTCGAGACGCTTGAATTGAAGAACAGCCGGGCCGTACTGCAATTGGATACGAATCTGGCATTTGATCTTCTGTTTCCGCGGCACTTCGGACGCATCCGCGCGGCGCTTAAACGCTTTCGGCCCGACTTGGTCCACGTCACCGGTCCCGGCCATTGCGGCATCCTGGGCGCGGCGCTGGCCTATCAGCTCGGAGTTCCGCTTGCGGCATCGTGGCACACCAATCTGCATGAATTTGCGGCTCGCCGTCTGGCGCGTTTGCTGCGCTTGTTTCCCGCCAGCGTGCGTCGCGCGCTGTGTGGCTTCGCCGAGCACAGGTGCCTCGATTTGACCGTGCAGTTTTACCGGCTCGCACGTTTCCTATTCGCGCCGAATCCGGAATTGGTCGATATGCTGACGGCGAGAACGGGCCGCCCCACACATCTCATGTTGCGTGGCATCGATACCGCCCGGTTCTCACCCGAGCATCGCCAGCACTCGGATAATGGGTTCGTTATCGGATATGTCGGCCGGTTGTCGCCGGAGAAGAACGTCCGCATGCTGGTAGATGTGCAGCGTGCACTCGCCGAGGCGGGAACGGAAGATTGCCGTTTGTTGTTGTCGGCGATGGGAGCGAACGGTCGTGGCTGCGGACGAAACTGCACACTTACCGGCACACTGCGCGGCGCAGAATTAGCACGCGCCTATGCCGGCATGGATGCCTTTGTCTTTCCGTCCGAGACCGATACGTTCGGAAATGTGGTGCTCGAAGCGATGGCCTCAGGAGTCCTGCCGATCGTCGCAGCGGGAGGCGGCCCGAAGTATCTCGTCCAATCCGGTGTCAACGGTTTCCAGGCGGCGAATCCGCACGAAATTGTCTTTGCGATTCTTCAACTTCAGTACGACCCTGCCTGGCGCCGGGAATTGGCGGCCAACGCCCGGCAAGCAGTTATGCAGTTTTCGTGGTCCTCGGTCTTCGAGACCGTTTACCGGCAGTACGAACAGGCCGATGCGGCAAACCTATTTTTGCGCTCGGTGCGTGCTCCCCAGCAAAATCCGGCCTCGCATCCCGCTACCTGACCCTGCCCATTCCCGGGAACAACGCGTTATTCTTGTGCGTAGTCAGAAGCAGTGGCTTTTTGTACTAATTGCGGATCTGGAGTGAGTGGCGGCGCGTCTTTCTGTGCTCATTGCGGCGCGGCCCAGCCTCGCGCGACGGCCCAACAGTCAGATTTTCTCGATGGCATCAGCGACCGTACGGCCTGCGTTCTTTGCTATATTCCCGTCTTTGGCGTCATTCCCGCTATCGTGTTTCTGGCCTCGCAGAGATTCCGGGGCAATATTCGCGTACGGTTTAACGCATTTCAGGCCGTCTATCTCTTTGTCGCCTGGCTGGTAGTATCGTCCGCTATGCCGGTTCTAATGCTGACGGTGCCCGGTTGGGGTGTTGAACATCTATTTGTTGGAGCGCTCAAACTTCTGCTGTTCTGTTGCTGGATCTATTTGCTCGTGAAAGCCGCGCAGGAGCAAGAGGTGCGGCTGCCGATTTTGGGCGATTTGGCGGCGCGATCTACGACCGAGCAGCTATAGTATAATTATTCATTCGAGTGAATAATTACTCATCTCGTCACAAAGTTGGTATTGTCGGCTTCCGCGGATACAGCGGCGCCGAACTCGTCCGTCTGCTCGCCCGTCATCCGGGCGTCGAGCTGTTTCTTTTAGAACACCGGGCCGATACCGAGGCGGAAACCAGCGGGCTCTTGGGCCAAGAGCCTCACAAGACGATACCGGCCACCGCCGAAGCTATCAAACTCGAGAAGCTGGATCTGGTTTTTTTCGCTACGCCTGCCGAGGTTTCGATGGACTTTGCGCGCGACGTTCTGGCGACCGAAGCGAAAGTAATTGACCTCAGTGGGGCGTTCCGGCTGCGGGACCCGGAGACCCATTCCCGTTGGTACAAACAACGCCACACCGCTCCCGACCTGTTAGCCGAAGCCGCCTACGGTCTCCCCGAGTTCCATCGCGACAAGATTCGTGGCGCCCGTCTGGTAGCGAATCCGGGATGCTATCCGACCGCCGCCAATTTGGCCATTCGTCCGTTGGTCGATGCCCAGGTGGTCGACCGCGGTCGCGGGATCATTTGCGATGCGAAATCGGGCGTTAGCGGAGCCGGGCGCAAGCCATCGCTCAAAACGAGCTTTTGCGAAGTAGCCGGGAATTTCAGTGCTTACGGCATTCTGGATCACCGGCATGTTCCCGAAGTGCTGCAGAATTCGGGACTCGGCGAGCGGGAACTGACGTTCACGGCGCATCTGCTGCCGATCGAACGCGGTATTCTCGAAACGATCTACATACGCACGCAAGGCATAGAAAAAGCCGTCGACTTGCTTGCAATCTACGAAGAATTCTATGCGGATGAACCGTTCATCCGCCTGTATGCGCCCGGGAAAGTGCCCGACTTACGCGCAGTCCAATACACCAATTATTGCGATATTGGCTTCGTATTTGACTCGGAAAGCCAGCGGGCCATCGTAGTTGTCGCGGAAGACAACCTGGTGAAAGGCGCTGCCGGCCAAGCCGTCCAAAACATGAATTTGCTGCTCGGCTATGCGGAGACCGAGGCGCTGTTGTGAAGGTTTTGATCAAGCTCGGGGGCACGTTGCTCGATGACGACGTCAAGCGCGCGAACATCGCCCAACAGCTTGCGGATATTACGAAACACGTCGAACTGGTGGTAGTACATGGCGGCGGCAAGCAGGTGACGCAATTTCTTGCCGAACGTGGGATCGAAAGCCGCTTCGTAAATGGGCTGCGCGTCTCGGATGACGCGGTGATCGATGCCGTAAGCAAGGTGATCGCTGGCAGCGTCAATAAGCAATTGGTGGCGGCAATTACCGCCGCGGGGCAGCCGGCCGTCGGTTTGTCGGGTGTAGATGGTTCGCTCACTACCGCAACTCCGCTTCACTCGGATCTTCAATTCGTTGGTCGGCCGGAACGCACCGATGCCACACTCTTTCAACTGCTGCTGGGCTCCGGATATCTGCCGGTCGTCGCCTGCATCGCCGGCGACTCTTCGGGCAATATCTATAACGTGAACGCGGACCAGATGGCCGTCTCCTGCGCGCTCGGCTGGCAGGCGGACAAGCTGCTTTTCCTCACGGATGTGGCGGGCGTCAAGGATAAAGGGGGCCAGGTGCTGCCTATGCTCACGCCCGCTGCCGCCCGGCACCTTGTCGCGGCGGGCGCGGCCCATGGAGGAATGCAAGCCAAGCTAGAGGCTGCTGTCTCTTCTCTGGAAGGCGGTCTGGCCGAGGTAATCGTGGCTCCCGGCCACGAACTCAACGTCTGCCAGAGGTTATTGGCCGGCGAGAGTCTGGGCACCCGTCTCGCTCTAGAGGCGGTCTGAACCCCGATCCCAAAACCTCAACGACCGTAGCCGAAACTTCGAATTGTTGCCTTAGTACTAGGGCGAACGAACCCTAAAGAGCGCCCTATCGTAAATAACCCGACATTCCGATAGTCCTCCAGCTTAAAAACCGAATTATTTTTAAAAGAGTGAGGTAAAAAATTCCTTTTTTGGCATTTTTTACTAGCTTTTTAATTTTGAGTACCAGTATACTC
>Ga0157369_10003432_pt1 | contig 18795 bp, 18 predicted proteins | sample C25metaG_FD_113461 | JGI IMG/M metagenome (GOLD analysis project Ga0157369, IMG submission 113461) | Corn rhizosphere microbial communities from Kellogg Biological Station, Michigan, USA - C2-5 metaG | ecosystem: Host-associated > Plants > Roots > Rhizosphere > Soil | place: USA: Michigan... | reverse complement strand
TGGACGATGCCGCGAATCGCGTTGCCCGCGGCATGACGCTCGAGCATCTGCCGGATCACGAACGCGACGTCCGGCGTGAAGGTGGGATAACGGATCGCCCAGGCATCCATGACCGCGGGTTGGGCAGCCGGCGCAGCCGATGCCGCGATCGCCGGCACGAGGCTCGTCACGGCCGACTCCGCCCAACCGACGATCGGCCCGTACAGCAGCGGCAAGCGCAGTACGCAGCCGAGGTCGGTCGCTTCAGTCAGCGCGCGCTCACCTTCGAGCTTGCTGCGCCCGTAGGCATTGAGCGGCGCCGGCGCGCAATCGTGCTCGTAGGGCGGGTGCGTGCCGTCGAACACGTAATCGGTGGAGATCGACAGTGTCCATGCGCCGCGCCGGTTTGCCGCCGTGGCAAGGGTGCGCACTGCATCGACGTTCAGCGCGCGGGCCAGCGCCGGATCATGCTCGCACACGTCCGGCCGGCGCTCCGCCGCGGCAACCACCAGCGCGTCCGGCGCTTCGCGCTCGACGAACTGCTCGACTGCCCGCGCGTCGCGAATGTCCAGCGCGACTGTGCCCGGCGCCGGCCGACTAAACGATGTGGCCACCACTTGCCAGCCGGCCCGCTGGGTCAGTTCGTCTGCGAGCGCGCGGCCTAGCAGCCCGGAGGCGCCGATGACAGCAACTTTGAACATGCCGTGAACTCGCTTAACGGACTGCGTCGGACGCGTTCGTCGTTGCGCGGCTTGTCACGTTCGTCACCGTGTAGCCGGCTTCGTCGATGGCGGCCTTCAGCGTCTCGGCCGGTTGCGCCGATTCGACCGTCACGCGCCCGGCGCTCAGGTCCACCTGGACTTGCGCGGCTTCATCGTGTTCGCGGATTGCGTTCGTGACCGCCGCGACGCAATGCTGGCAGCTCATACCTTCAACCTGGAATTCGATCGTCATTGGGATTGCCTCGGAAAATGGATAGTGCGCCAGTTGAATTATGCCTGCCGATCCGCAATTGGGTGATGACCTTCCCATTATGGGAAGGTGTAGGATCGACTCTCACACTGGGGAAACGGCCATGAATATCGGCGAAGCGGCCCGCGCGTCGGGCGTCACGGCGAAAATGATTCGCTACTACGAAAGCGTCGGCCTGCTGGCGGCGAAAGCGCGCACGAGTGCCGGCTATCGCGTGTACGGTCCGCAGGAGGTTCATTCGCTGCGGTTCATCCGTCAGGCGCGCCGACTCGGCTTTCTGGTCGAAGATATTCGACGGCTGCTGGCGCTGTGGCACGATCGCTCCCGCGCGAGCCTCGAAGTGAAGAAAATTGCGCTGGAACACGTTGCCGACCTGGATCGCCGGATTGCCGAACTGACCGACATGCGCGACACGTTGGCGCACCTGGCCGACCATTGCCACGGCGATGATCGCCCCGATTGTCCAATTATCGAGCGGCTCGCCGATTCCGACCTGGTTGCGGGGCAGGGTTGTCATCCGATTTGATGTCTTGCGAGGTCCGGTGCTACCCGAAGGCTGCGGTAGGTGGCGCTCAGGTGGTTTAAGCACCAACATTGTGCTTAAAAATAAGGGGCTAGATCAGGCACGACAAAAAAGTCGAGTTGAATGCAGCGAAATCAATAAGTTACACGCACCACACTCGTGCACCATTCCAAAACGGAATGCACGTCATGCGGGCATTTCACTAGCATGGTTGCACCATAGGGCTATAATTCGGGTTAACCCTTTTACGGGAAATCCCTGATGCCCAATCCACCGGGGATTCAATCTGATCCTTGGAGAACATCATGTTTGCATACGTACTTGAAAAGCTGAGCACCTGGTTTGAAACTGCTGAACGCACCCGTCGTGAAGAGTACCTGGCGTCGTCTTCGGATATCGTCCAACTCGAGCAGCGCATTCGTTCGCTCGAAACCGGCGGCTACTCGCTGTAAGTTTCAAATGCATCAAGTGTGACCCGGTAGCGCTATTGCGCTGCCATGGTAGTAAAGTGTTGAGCCCCGTCTATGCGGGGCTTTGTCACATCTGGGCTTTGAAAATTCAGGTCGGGCGGCGCCCGGAAGCTACTCGTGGCGAATATCGACTAGCTTCGTAGCTACCGTCGCGGTAAGGTAAAGCGTTTCCTGCGCAATCCGGCTTCTCAAACTCAACCGGCCCGCTCATGCCATCTGCCCGCCCGCACCAATTCCTCCTGGTCTTGACCATTGCAGCCTCGATGGCAATGGTTTTTGCCGCGTCGAGCGCTTCTGCTGCGTCGGCCGGCACGCGTAAGCCGATGATTCTCGACTCGCAAAATGGTATCAGCGACGGTCAGAGCGGAACCGTGCTCCAGACCGCGCCGCTTTCACGGCAGCCAATCGTCGAAGCGCAGCCCATCGCGACACCGACCGAATTGGCGCCGAACTCGTCGATCCCGATCGTGGTTGCGCCTTATATCCCGCTGCCCGTAGGCGGGGCCACGTCGCGGCCAACTCAGCCACAGCCACAGCCACAGCCTCATCCAGCGCCTCGTTCGCAATAAGCGCTCGTGCGCGATTGTTGCCGGCGGTTCTTCTTCACCTCCACTAATGCCTCGGTGAACGGCTATTGCGCGGGCCACCGGGAGGACGCTCGCGGCAACATCCGTGTCTTCGAGCCAGCGACGACCCCTGGTGGCCCGCGCCATTGGGGTTTGGGCGCATGGCGCGGGCGAAACCGTCCGACGACAATCATTGCGCGGCCTTTCGCCGGTGACTTTGGCCATACATCGATCGCGCCGTTGCCGAATCGAATGAAAAACAGAACAAGGAGACATTCAATGCCGACTGACTGGATGCGACAGGCCGCCAGTGCCTGCGTCGCGCTGCTTGCGCTGGCCACGCTGCCTGCCGCCGCGCTCGCCAAAGACACACCGGAAAAGCCTGCGCTGACGATGGCCGTCGGTGGTCTGCCGGGTCTCTACTATCTGCCGGTACTCGGCGCGCAACAGCTGGGCTACTTCAAGGACGAAGGCCTCGAAGTCACGCTGGAAGACTTCGCGGGTGGATCGAAAGCGCTGGAAGCGGTGGTGGGCGGTAGTGCCGACGTAGGCGCGGGCGCATTCGAGCACACGCTGTTCATGCAGGAGAAAGGGCAGCACTACCGGGCCTTCGCATTGATGGGGCGCGCGCCGCAGATCGTTGTCGCGGTGCTGAAGTCGAAGGCGGATCAACTCAAGACGATGGCGGACTTCAAAGGCGCGAAAGTCGGGGTGAGTGCGCCGGGTTCGTCGACGGATCTCGTGCTCACCGTGGCTTTGCGCAAAGCGGGCGTGCAGCGCAACGAGATTTCGGCGATCGGTGTGGGCAGCGGCGCCTCGGTGCTCGCGGCAGTGAGCGGCGGGCAGATCGACGCGCTTTCCAACGTCGATCCGATGATGACCAAACTGGCTCGCACCGGCGCGATCAAAATACTGGTGGATACGCGCACGGTGAAGGGCACGCAAGAGGTGTTCGGCGGGACGATGCCGGCGGCGACACTTTATGCGTCGGACAGTTTCATCCAGAAGTATCCGAAGACTACACAGGCGCTCGCCAATGCAATCGTGCGCGCGGATCATTGGCTGCAGACCGCGAGCGATGCGGATCTGCTGAAGATGGTGCCGCCGGCCTATCTGCTCAACGACCCGGCGCTCTATGTGGAGGCTTTCCACAACGTGCGCGACGCCTACTCGCCGGACGGACTGATGCCGGCGGACGGCCCGGCGACCTCGTTACGCGCGCTGTCCTCGTTCGATACCCGGCTCGACCCAAAGAAGATCGACCTGAACGCGACCTATACCAACGACTTCGCCCACAAGGCCGCGGCACAGCTCAAGTAGGCGGGAATGACGGAGCGGGCAGCCGGCTCTGCGCGGGATATTTGCGTGACCGGCGACAGGGTCCACGTGGCTTGGCGAGCTACCCGCGCTTGCAGCGCGCGCCGAGCAACTACTCAGTCGCCGCGATACTCGACCTTGAACTGTGCGGCCTTGTCTTCGCCGAGCACCTTGACGAGCCAGGGCATCTGGTCTTTCAGTGTTTTCGCCAGCGTGTACGGCGGGTTCAGGATGAACATGCCGCTGCCGAAAAGTCCAAAACCGTCTGCCGGCGGGTTGCTGACCGTCAGGCTCACGTGGAGCCAGTTGCGCTCCTGTAGTTTCTTCAACTGATCGGGGAAACGCTGCGATTCAGGGCGTCTCACTTGCGGATACCAGATGGCATACGTGCCGGTCGGGAAGCGCTTCAGGCTTTCTTCCACGCTGCGCAACGTGCGCGTGTAGTCGCGCTTGTCCTCATACGAAGGATCGAGCAAGACCAGCGCGCGCCGTGGCGCCGGCGGCAGCAGGGCGAGAATGCCTTCGAAGCCGTCGCCCGCATACAGCATGGCGCGGCGGCCTGCGTCGCGGAAATTGTGGCGCAGCACGTCGATCTCGGTGGTGTGCAGTTCGAACAGACGCATGAGGACCTGTTCACGCATCTGCCGCCAAGCGATATACGGCGAGCCGGGATAAAAGCGCAACTGGCCGTCCGGATTGAGCGCGCTCACTTCGTCGACGTAGTCGGCGAAGATGGGCGGCAGATCGTTGCGCTCCCACAATCTGGCAATGCCGGTCTGGAATTCGCCGGTTTTGGTCGCGTAACCTTCCTTCAGCGAATAGACACCGGCGCCCGCGTGCGTGTCGATATACCAGTAGGATTTGTCCTTCTGACCGAGGTAGCGCAGGAGTTGCAACACGACGGCGTGTTTCAGAACGTCGGCGTGATTGCCTGCATGAAAGGCGTGGCGGTAGCTGAGCATGATGAGGAGACGCTGAAAAAGGGCGTGCCGCTCCAAGGCGGATTCGGCGCTGCAGATGCAATGCGGCTGCACAGCGGGCATATGGCGCCGGTGTGCACGCGGTCGCGTATTGTACGCGAGGCCGCGTCGCGCACCGGCGCTTTGCAGTGAGTGCCGCGTAACACGTTACTGGCTGCGATCCGCCGGATCCATGTTACGCGTTCAGTGGCCGGCCCTGTCAGTCGTGCGCGTCGCCGATAATTGCCTCGATCTGCTCCTTGATCTCAGGCGTGATCCGCTCGGCCACCTCGGCGGACTTCATGTTTTCGCCGATCTGTTCGACCCGCGACGCCCCCGTGATTACCGTGCTGACATGGGGATTCTTCAGAATCCAGCCTATCGCGAGCTGGCCGACCGTGCAGCCTAACTCGTTAGCCACTTCGCCGAGCTTGCCGACCACGTCGTTCTTGCCCGCGTCGGTGACCTGCTTGCGCAGCCAGTCGTAGCCTTGCAATTGCGCGCGGCTGTCGGCTGGCACGCCGTCGCGGTATTTGCCGGTCAGCAGGCCGGACGCAAGCGGGCTCCAGGTGGTCAGACCAAGGCCGATATCCTCATAGAGCCGCTTGTATTCCTGCTCGACGCGGTTGCGGTGGAACAGGTTGTATTGCGGCTGCTCCATGACCGGCTTGTGCAGATGGTGCCGTTCCGCAATGTCATAAGCGGCGCGGATTTCATCGGCGCTCCATTCGGACGTGCCCCAGTACAGCGCCTTGCCGCGAGTGATCATGTCGCTCATGGCCCAGACGGTTTCCTCCACCGGCGTGTTCGGGTCCGGACGATGACAGAACACCAGATCGACATAGTCGAGTTGCAGACGTTTGAGCGACGAATCGATTGCGTTCAGAAGATATTTGCGGTTCAGCGTGTGGTACTGGTTCGGCGCTTCCGCGAGCCCCCAGAAAAATTTTGTCGACACCACATAGCTCACGCGCGGCCACGCCAATTCTTTGAGCGCCTGCCCCATGATTTCTTCGGATTGGCCGCCGGCATACACCTCGGCGTTGTCGAAGAAGTTGACTCCCGCGTCGCGTGCGGCCGCCAGCGATTCACGTGCAGCGCGGCTGTCGACCTGATTGCCGTAGGTGACCCACGAGCCGATGGACAGTTCGCTGACTTGCAGGCCGGAGCGGCCCAGACGTCGATAATTCATGCATTCCTCCTTGTTGGTGATGCCACCGGAATCCCGCTGAAAACGTCCAGTTTAAAGAGATAAGCTGCAATATGCTTTTTACCGATGGAGTTCACACGGTTCATGCACAATAGCAGCGTTGGCCGCAGTGCAGCATTCGGCCGAACGGCCTATACCGTTCGGCCGACTTCACGCCGCCCGCGGCCCGTGGTCTCATTGCTCATTAACTGCATGGAGGTTCTGGATGTCTTCACTGAACACAAATCTGAATGGCAAAGTCGCGGTGGTGACCGGCGCGGCAAGCGGCATCGGCAAGCAGATTGCGCTGACCTTATCCGCAGCGGGCGCGGCCGTCGCGATCGCCGACCTGAACCAGGACGGGGCGAATGCCGTCGCTGAAGAAATCAAAAAGGGCGGTGGCAAGGCAATCGGCGTAGCGATGGACGTCACGAATGAAGACGCCGTCAACCAGGGTATCGACAAGGTCGCCGCGGAACTCGGCGCGGTCGATATTCTCATTTCCAACGCCGGCATTCAGATCGTCAATCCGATCGAAAACTATTCGTTTTCAGACTGGAAGAAGATGCAGGCGATCCACGTGGACGGCGCCTTCCTGACCACCAAGGCAGCGCTCAAGCATATGTACAAGGACGATCGCGGCGGCATCGTGATCTACATGGGTTCGGTCCACTCGCATGAAGCGTCGCCTCTCAAGTCGGCTTATGTGACGGCAAAGCACGCATTGCTGGGTCTCTCGCGTGTGCTCGCGAAGGAAGGCGCAAAGCACAACGTGCGCTCGCATGTGGTGTGTCCCGGTTTCGTCCGTACGCCGCTCGTCGACAAGCAGATTCCGGAGCAGGCCAAGGAACTGGGCATCAGCGAAGAAGAGGTGGTGAAGCGTGTCATGCTGGGCGGTACGGTCGACGGCATCTTCACCACCGTGGAAGACGTCGCGCAGACCGTGTTGTTCCTGTCGACCTTCCCGACGGCGGCGCTGACCGGGCAGTCCTTTATTGTGAGTCACGGCTGGTATATGCAATAAGGAGGCACCCATGGCGCAACGCAATCTCAAGCGGGCGCGCGTCGCCGCGCCCGGCGACGGGGAAGGCGAGGGTGCCGGTCCGGCGCCCGCTGAGCACCTGGGCGGGCACGTCCATCTGCCTGACTACGAAACCGTTGCGCTGATGCTGCAAGGCGGCGGTGCGTTGGGTGCCTACCAGGCCGGTGTCTTCCAGGGGCTTCACGAATCCGGCATCGAGCCGAACTGGCTGGCCGGCATTTCGATCGGCGCGTTGAACACCGCCATCATTGCGGGCAATCCGCCGGAGAAGCGCGTCGAGCGGTTGTTGAAATTCTGGGAGACGATCTGCCAGCCGGCTTTCGGCCCGCCGTTGCCGGCATTTATCGAGCACGCGCTTTTCAACTCCAGCGAAGCCGTGCGCAAAGCGTTCACGGCAACGCAGGCAATGGGTGCCATCGTCGAGGGGCAGAAGGGCTTTTTCGTGCCCCGCTTCCCGCCGCCGTTGCCCACGGTGTCCGGGCCGCCGCAACAGGCCAGTTACTACGACACCACGCCGCTAAAAGCCACGCTCGAAGCGCTTTGCGATTTCGACCGGATCAACTCGCGCGAAATGCGCGTTTCGGTGGGGGCGGTCAATTGCGGCTCGGGGAATTTCGCGTACTTCGACAACACGCACACCACACTGAGGCCCGAGCACTTCATGGCCTCCGGTGCGCTGCCGCCAGGGTTCGCGGCGGTCGAGATCGACGGCCAGTTTTACTGGGACGGCGGTTTGATGTCGAACACGCCGCTCTATGAGGTGATCCAGTCCACACCGCGCCGTGACACGCTCGCGTTTCAGGTCGATCTCTGGAGTGCGATCGGACCTGTGCCGGACAACATCACCGATGTCCAGGGGCGCATGAAGGACATCCAGTATTCGAGCCGCACACGTCTCGTGACCGACATGCTGCAACGGTCGCAGCGTTTCCGGCACGTGTTGCGCGAGGTGCTGGAACGCGTGCCGTCGGACCAGCGTGACGATCCGTGGTGCAAACTCGCGGAAGATCTGTCGTGTTCGAAGCGCTACAACGTGATTCACCTCATCTACCGCGAGAAGGAATACGAGGGGCACTACAAGGACTTTCAGTTCGGCCTGTCGACGATGCGTGAACATTGGCAAAGCGGTCTGGAGGACATTCGTCGTTCGCTCGCGCAACCGGATTGGCTCGACATGCCGAATAACGACGCAGGATTTGTCACGCACGATATCCATCGGGATTCGCGCTGAAGGGCCGCGGGTCCGGGCGGCGCGCAATAGAGGTGGATCTCTGTCGTCGCGGCGATTCATGACGCATCGCAAACGCCTCGGCTCACGTCGCAAGTAACAGGCAATCAGGCACAAAAAAACGGCGCCCCGAAAGGGCGCCGTTTCCACAAGCAAGTTCAAGCAGAGCGCGTGTAATGAATGCCCGCGCGTCTCGATGCTTTACTTCAACACTTGAGCGATCGCGCTGGCCACCGCGTCGAGGTTGCGCGTATTCAGCGCAGCCACGCAGATGCGACCCGTGCTCACGGCATAGATGCCGAACTCTTCACGCAGACGGTCCACTTGCGGCGCCGTCAGACCCGAGTACGAGAACATGCCGCGTTGCGCGTTCACGAAGCTGAAGTCACGGTCCACGCCGCTAGCCTTCAGGCGTTCGACCAGACCGTTGCGCATTGCGCGGATACGGTCGCGCATTTCGGCCAGTTCCGTTTCCCACGTGGCGCGCAGTTCCGGCGACGCGAGCACGGCTGCGACCACCGAGCCGCCGTGCGTCGGCGGGTTCGAGTAGTTCGTGCGGATCACGCGCTTCAGTTGCGACAGCACGCGAGCGGCTTCTTCCTTGCTTGCCGTGATGATCGACAGGGCGCCGACGCGCTCGCCATACAGCGAGAACGACTTCGAGAACGACGACGAGACGAACACGTTCAGTTCCGACGCGGCGAACAGACGCACGGCTGCAGCGTCCGCTTCGATGTTGTCGCCGAAGCCCTGGTAGGCGATGTCGAGGAACGGCACCAGATCGCGCGCCTTGACGACTTCGACAACCTGCTTCCATTGCTCGACGCTCAGGTCCACGCCGGTCGGGTTGTGGCAGCACGCGTGCAGCACGACGACGGTCCCCGCGGCGTAGCTGTTCAGCGCGCTCAACATGGCGTCGAAATTCACGCCGTGGGTATGCGCGTCGTAGTACGGGTACGACACGACTTCGAAGCCTGCGCCTTCGAACAGCGCGCGATGGTTTTCCCAGCTCGGGTCGCTGATCGCGACCTTGGCGTTCGGGTTCAGACGCTTCAGGAAGTCCGCGCCGATCTTCAGCGCGCCCGTGCCGCCCAATGCTTGCGCCGTCACGACACGGCCCGCTGCGATCAGCGGCGAGTCGTTGCCGAGCAGCAGTTTCTGCACGGCGGCATCGTAAGCGGCAATACCTTCGATCGGCAGATACCCGCGCGGCAGCGCGGCGTCGACGCGGGCCTTTTCAGCGTCGCGCACCGCGCGCAACAGCGGAATCTTGCCTTCTTCGTTGAAGTACACGCCGACGCCAAGGTTGACCTTGGTCGTGCGCGTATCGGCGTTGAAGGCTTCGTTCAGGCCCAGAATCGGGTCGCGGGGAGCAAGTTCGACGGCGGAGAACAGAGACATGATGGGTGGGCAGCAGTAGTGAAAAGAGGACGGCTTCGATCGCGGAAGGCCGGGCCAGCAGTAGCGTCCGGCGCAGGGCACAGACAGACTGCGGACGACGGCGAGCGAGTGCAGCTTCGCATTGTAACGAATTCGCGACCATTTTTTGGCCGACACGGCCGGGCGGATGGAATTTTTTGCTTGAAAAACAGGCACTCCGGCGCCAATTGAAAAGAGCGGCGAGGTCCGCAACGCCGTCTGGAGAGACCGGAAAACGGGCCCGCAACCGAGCAGCGACGGGGCGTCACGGCCACCTGGCCGCGATGAGCGAATGCCCTGCGACCGCGCCAAAGGGCCACAACATCGCGCCCGGCCAGACTCGCGCGAACCCTTGAAAAGCCTACGCAGACCCGCTCGATCCTCGATTCCCGCAACCCGTTAGAATAGTTCTTTGCCCCAAGGCCAGGCGCCGCCCCACATGTCCGAACAACATCTGACTGAAGCCGAAGATACGCTCGACGAATCCAAATTCGTCAGGTTCGAAGGCTCGCCGTTTCAGCTGTACCAGCCGTATCCGCCCGCCGGCGACCAGCCCACGGCGATCGACACGCTCGTGGAAGGCGTCGAAGACGGACTCGCATTCCAGACGCTGCTCGGCGTAACCGGCTCCGGCAAAACCTTTACCATGGCCAACACGATCGCGCGGCTCGGCCGCCCGGCCATCGTGTTCGCGCCGAACAAGACGCTTGCCGCGCAGCTTTATTCGGAGTTTCGCGAGTTCTTCCCGCGCAATGCGGTCGAGTACTTCGTTTCGTACTACGACTACTATCAGCCGGAAGCGTACGTGCCGCAGCGCGACCTGTTCATCGAGAAGGACTCGTCGATCAACGAGCATATCGAGCAGATGCGGCTATCGGCCACCAAGAGCCTGATGGAGCGGCGCGACGTGGTGATCGTGGCGACGGTGTCGGCGATTTACGGTATCGGCAATCCGTCCGAATACCACAAGATGATTCTGACGCTGCGCACCGGCGACAAGCTCGGCCAGCGCGACATCATCGCGCGGCTGATCGCCATGCAGTACAACCGCAACGAAGCCGACTTCCAGCGCGGCTCGTTTCGCGTGCGCGGCGACACGATCGATATTTTCCCGGCCGAGCATGCCGAAATGGCGGTGCGCATCGAGTTGTTCGACGACGAAATCGAAACGCTGCAACTGTTCGATCCGCTGACAGGCCGCGTGCGTCAGAAGATTCCGCGCTTTACGGTGTATCCGTCGTCGCACTATGTGACGCCGCGCGATACCGTGGTGCGCGCGGTCGAAACGATCAAGAACGAACTGCGTGAGCGGCTCGAATTCTTCTACAGCGGCGGCAAGCTGGTTGAAGCGCAGCGGCTCGAGCAGCGCACGCGCTTCGACCTGGAAATGCTGCAGGAACTCGGCTTCTGCAAGGGCATCGAGAACTATTCGCGGCATTTCTCGGGCGCGGCGCCGGGCGAACCCCCGCCCACGCTGGTCGATTACCTGCCGTCAGACGCGATCATGATGCTTGACGAATCGCATGTGCTGATCGGGCAGTTGAACGGCATGTACAACGGCGACCGGGCACGTAAAGAGAATCTGGTCGACTACGGTTTCCGCCTGCCGTCGGCGCTCGATAACCGGCCGCTTAAATTCAACGAGTTCGAGCGCAAGATGCGTCAGGTGGTGTTCGTCTCGGCCACGCCGGCGGACTACGAGCAGAAAACGGCCGGGCAGGTGGCAGAGCAACTGGTGCGCCCCACGGGTCTCGTCGATCCGGAAATCGAGGTGCGGCCGGCGCGCAGCCAGGTCGACGACGTCCTCGGCGAGATCAACGAGCGCGTCAAAGTGGGCGACCGCGTGCTGGTAACGGTGCTGACCAAGCGCATGGCCGAGCAGTTGACCGAGTTTCTGGCCGACCATGGCGTCAAGGTGCGTTATCTGCATAGCGACATCGATACGGTGGAGCGGGTTGAAATCATCCGCGATCTGCGGCTTGGCACCTTCGACGTGCTGGTCGGGATCAACCTGTTGCGCGAAGGGCTGGATATCCCGGAAGTGTCGCTGGTCGCCATTCTCGACGCGGACAAGGAAGGCTTCCTGCGTGCCGAGCGCTCGCTGATCCAGACCATCGGCCGGGCGGCGCGTAATGTGAACGGCAAGGCGATTCTCTACGCCGACAGGATCACCGACTCGATGCGCCGCGCCATCGACGAAACCGAGCGGCGGCGCAACAAGCAGATCGCCTTCAATCTCGAAAACGGCATTACGCCGCGCGGCGTGGTCAAGCGCATTCGCGACATTATCGACGGTGTGTACAACGTCGACGACGCCCGCGCCGAACTGAAGGAACAGCAGACGCGCGCGAAATTCGAGGACATGTCCGAGAAGCAGCTTGCCAAGGAGCTCAAGCGCCTCGAAAAGCAGATGATGGAGCACGCCAAGAACCTCGAGTTCGAAAAGGCCGCGCAAACGCGCGACCAACTCGCCTTGCTGCGCCAGCGCGTATTCGGCGCGAACGTCGGCGATCACGTGTCCGGCGTCGAATAATGCGTCCTTCCGTCGCAGGGCGCGGCGCCGCGTCGCGCCCTGTCGACCGCTGCCCGGCACGCGCCCGGCAGCGCGCCTCGTCATCATCGCGCACTTCCTTAAAAGCACCTTAAGACCCTGCTGGCATAGGGCTTTGCGTGCGTTCTGAATTGTTCTCCCTCGCGATCGATGATAAACTCAACCAATATTGAGAATGGTTCGCATTAACGTTCGTATAGCGCTTAGGCTCCGATCGGCCGTGGATATCAAGGCCTGGGGCTGCTGCATCAAAGCCTGCGCAACGCACTGTTCCAATGGGTTCGATTCGAGTCTGATAAAAAAACAAGGAGTTTCAATGCGGATTTCTTCATTTGTGCGTGGTGGCGCAGCAGCGGTGGCCGCGGTCGCGGCGTTGTCGGCAACGGCAGCGGAGTACCCGATCGGCAAGCAGCAGATTCAGGGCGGCATGGAAATCGGCGCGGTCTATCTGCAGCCGATCACGATGGAACCCGAAGGCATGATGCGCAAGGCCTCGGACTCGGACATCCACCTCGAGGCCGACATTCACGCGGTCAAGAACAATCCGACCGGTTTCGCCGAAGGCGACTGGATGCCGTATCTGCAAGTGCGTTATGAGCTGACGAAAGCCGGTTCGAACCAGACGCAAAAGGGCGACATGATGGCGATGGTCGCCAACGACGGCCCGCACTACGGCGATAACGTCAAGCTGCAAGGCCCAGGCAAGTATCACCTGAAGATGATCGTCGAAGCGCCGATGCAAACGGGCCATATGGCTTTCGGCCGCCACGTCGACAAGGAAACCGGGGTAGGCCCGTGGTTCAAGCCGATCACGCTCGAATACGACTTCACTTTCGCCGGTATCGGCAAGAAGGGCGGCTACTGATCGCCGCGCATCGTCATGTGTGGCCGCGCTTTGCCGCGTGGCCGCGCGTGGGTGAATGGGATGAATGAATCCATGCAGCAGGCGGCGTGTCGTTGATGAACCCGCACTGCGCCACGTTTTCCGGAAAGGCTGATGAGAATTAACCGAAAGATCGCAACCTTCGCCACCACGCTTTTACTGGCGTGCGCAGCGCACGCAGCCGACCTGCCGACCTTCAAGCTGGAAATGAACGACGGCAAGTTGAATCCGGCACGCATCGAAGTGCCGGCGGGGCAGCGTATCAAGATCGAAGTGCGCAACACCGGCAAGGGCGCGGCTGAATTCGAAAGCGTTCAGTTGCGTAAGGAAAAGGTTTTGGCGCCCGGTGCGGATTCGTTCGTGGTGATCGCGCCGCTGGAACCGGGCGAGTACAAGTTTTTCGACGATTTTCATCAGCAGGCGCAGGGTGTCATCGTCGCGAAGTAATGGCCTCAGCTGCGAGCGCGGGCCGTCGGCGGTTCGTGTGTTCGCCAAGGCAGTAGAAGGGTAGAGGGAGAGCTTGGATGGGTCAGATTCTGTTCGTCGTATGGCGGGAAAGTGTCGAGGCGCTGCTGGTCGTCGGCATTCTGTACGCGTGGCTGAAAAATGGCGACGACGATGCGCGCCGCGGCTTGCCGTACCTGTGGGGCGGCGTCGCAGCCGGATTGATCGCGGCCGTGGCGCTCGGCGCGGCGCTGGTCGGTTTCACCGAGGTGCTTTCCGGTGACGCGCAGGATTATTTCCAGACGGCGATGGTGCTGATCGCCTGCGTGCTGATCGTGCAAATGGTGCTGTGGATGAAGCAGCATGGCCGCTCGCTCAAGCGAGACATGGAGCAGTCGCTGCAAAAGAGCCAGCGCGATTCGAACTGGTGGGGCGTCGCGTTGCTGGTGGCGTTGGCGATCGCGCGCGAAGGCAGCGAAACGGTGATCTTCCTGTACGGTCTCGGTTTCGGCCAGTCCGGTCACGTGGACGGCAGCCAGATGCTCGCCGTCGTGATCGGCCTCGCGCTCGCGTTCCTGACCTTCTACGTGTTGCAGCTGGGCGGCAAGTTCTTCTCGTGGCGGCTGTTTTTCCGCGTCACTGAAATCATGCTGCTGTTCCTCGGCGCGGGCCTGTTCCAGACCGGCGTGGACAAGCTGATCGACAAGGAAATCCTGCCGACACTCGTCGATCAGATGTGGAATTCGTCGGCGATTCTGGACGATTCGGGCACCTTCGGTTCGCTGGTCGCCACGCTCACCGGCTATCGCGCGCATCCGGCAATGATGAATCTGCTGGCGTACGCGGTGTACTGGGCGGTGGTGTATCTGCTGTTGCGCCGTGCAAACCGCAAGCCGGTACAACAAGCCGCCGGGCGCGCGGCATGAGCACCGTGATGACCCGCCCGGGCCGCCTTGCGGCGGCCGGGCAGTGGATGCAGCGCCACGGCGCCGCGATTCGCGGCATTCAGTGGGTCGTGGTGGCGGTCTACGCGTTTCTGATCCTGGTGCCGGCGGTGATGCCGCTGCCGGACGACACGGCGCACTTGTGGAATAACCTCACGCTGGCGGCGCAGTTCGTCTTCTGGGGAATCTGGTGGCCGTTCGTGTTGCTTTCGATGGTCATGCTCGGCCGTGTCTGGTGCGGCGTGCTGTGCCCCGAAGGCGCGCTCGCCGAATTCGCCAGCAAATACGGGCGAGGCTGGGCGATTCCACACTGGATGCGCTGGGGCGGCTGGCCGTTCGTCGCATTCGGCATCACCACCATCTACGGTCAGATGGTGAGCGTCTACCAGTATCCGAAGGCCGTGCTGCTGGTGTTGGGCGGTTCGACCTTCGCGGCGATGATCATCGGCTTGCTCTACGGGCGCGAGAAACGTGTCTGGTGCAAGTATCTGTGCCCCGTCAACGGGGTCTTTTCGCTTCTGGCGCGGCTCGCGCCGTTTCACTACAAAGTCGATGAAGACGCCTGGCGCCGTTCCTACAAGAACGGCGAGCATGGGCATCGCGTGATTCCGATCAATTGCGCGCCGCTCGTGCCGTTGCGCAATATGAAGGGCGCGTCGGCCTGCCACATGTGCGGCCGTTGCAGCGGGCACCGCGACGCGATTGCGTTGACGTGGCGCGCGCCGTCCTCGGAAGTGGTTCAGTTGGGCGACAAGCAGGCGAACCCGTGGGACACCGCGTTGATCCTGTACGGTCTGCTCGGCATTGCGATCGGCGCGTTCCACTGGACCGCGTCGCGCTGGTTCGTCGATCTGAAGATGTTCTTCGCGACCTGGCTGGTCGATCACGACATTACGTGGCCGCTCGACACCAATGCGCCGTGGTTCCTGTTCACGCATTACCCCGAGCAGAACGATGTGTTTTCATGGCTCGACGGCACGATGGTGATCGGCTACATCCTCGCCACGGCGCTTGTGTACGGCACCGCGCTGCTGATGCTGCTGATGGGCGCGACGCGCATGCTGGGGCGCTTCAATGCCGTGCGTTTGCATCATCTGACGCAAGGGCTGATTCCGATTGCCGGCGCGGGCGTGTTCCTCGGCCTGTCCGCTACCACGCTGTCGCTGTTGCGTGCGGAACATGTGTCGTTGTGGTGGGCGTCGGATATGCGCATCGCGATACTGGCGATTGCCAATCTGTGGAGCGCATGGCTGGCCTGGCTCGTTACCCGCCGCTACAGCGAACGCTTCGTTCAACGCGGCCTCGCGATGATGTGGTTCGTCGCGGCGCTGGCCGTGGTCGATAGCGCATGGTGGTTGATGTTCTGGGGCTGGGCTTCGAAGTGAGGCCGAGGTAACGCCGAAGCAAGCCCGAAATAACTCAATACCCGGCGCCGCGACTGGATGCATCTGATGCACCGTTGAGCGCCGTGCCAAACAGAAAAGCCGTGGAGATGGCATCATCCCACGGCTTTTTTCATTGTCTGCATGATCGGCACACGCCGTTGCGCGTCGCCGCATCGAGTGAGGACCAAAAAAGCGGCCTGGCTGGCTGCGACGGCTGGCTTGGTGTCTGCACGAAGGGGTCTAGTTCTCACGTGCAAGCCGTCGTGGCTGGCTAATGCCTAACACCTCTCTGGGAGGTGGTCCCCACAATACCCGGTAGTTACAACTGTTCGTCCTTACTTCGTCAGAATCAACTTGCCCAGGCGCGTTGCGCGCAACTGGTAGGTCTCGCCGTTGTGCACGATGCTGACGTGGCTATGTCCTTGCAGCAGCGCGTCGCTGCGTACGATCCGCTCCGACGTCTCGCCCGATGCATTGGCGCGATCCGCGCCAGGCTTCTGGCTGGTCGCCGCCGCCGTGGAGGCTTTCGGACGGCTGGTCAGCGCGGCCGCGGGGCGGCGCAAGCTGAGTGTCGAAGGGCGCGCGGTATCGGTCATTGGTTTTTAGCTGTTGGTCGATTCGATGGATTAATTCTAAATGATAACTATTCCTATTTACAAGTTAAGGAAGTTGATCGGATTTTTGTTTCGATAGTCGAGCGACCAAGGCGGCGATAAAACGGAGAAATCTGGCCAAGGCCGCCGCTTCGATCAGCGGCCTTGCAATCGATGTCGAGCGGGGCGGGAAGGGCGCCCGCGAATTTCAATGCAGCGAGCCGGGTTCCTGCTTGGCCTGCACATACTGACGGATGAGACGTACCGTATCGATATCATTCTCGCGATACGCCGACTTCACGATCTCCTGCGTCTGATGCGCGTCGGGGTCCGTCGATTCGGGCAACGTGGTCGCGTACTCGAAGCGCAGAAACAGCTGCAGTTCGTCCGGTTGCTCGATGGTCATGGTGAGCGAGCCGCCGACGTAGTCCGCCGTCGGCAGAATGTCGTAGCGCACGCTCTGGCTTTGGTCCAGCGTGACGCGGTCGCGTACGGTCGCCTGGCCGTAGTGCAGCTCCCGCTCGAGCACGTTGCCGTCGCGCGAGAGAATCGTGCAGCTGTCGAGCCCCATCACGAACAGTTGCGGCTGTTCGGCGCGCAGCACGAGCCCCTCCCACAACTGCTCGCGGGTCATCGACTCGACAAACGGATTCAACGGGTCGTTGATCTGGATAAGGTGTTCGAAATTCAAAACGACGGCTTCCTATGAAAGCGTTAAGCGACGGCGAGCCCTGAACGGATCGTGATCGAGTGCGTAAGGATCTTGTGGACCGGGCACTGATTGGCAATTTGCAAGAGCCGTTCCCGCTGCTCGTCGGACAGATCGCCTTCGAGCACGATTTTGCGGTCGATGGTCGTGCCCGCGTCGCCGGTTTCGAGCGAGAGCGTCACGCGTACGTCGGCGAGCGGCCATTCCTTGCGCTGAGCGTACATTTTCAGCGTGATCGACGTGCACGCGCCGAGGCTCGATAGCAGCAACGAAACGGGTGTCGGCCCGCGATCACCGCCGCCGAGCGACTCGGGCTCGTCGGCAAGCCATGTGTGCTTGCCGTCGTCGAAAAGGACCTGGAAATTCGTCGAACCGATGTGGGCGGTGACGGTGGGCTCTGCCATGCGCGCTCCTGAACAGGGACGGAAATCGCCGCGCGCCACCGCCCGTTTTGACGCAACGGCGTGGCGCGCGGCCTGAATCGCTATTGTGAACGAATTTACCGGCCTTCGCGCCTTGGGTTGCGGCGCGGGCGACGCGTGCTTCGCGCGCCCGGGACTCAATGCGTGATCGCGCCCATGCGCCCGGCCTGGTAATCGACGACGGCCTGGCGGATCTCGTCTTCCGTGTTCATCACGAACGGGCCATAGCGCACCACCGGCTCCTTAAGCGGCACGCCGCCGAGCAGCAGCACTTCGAGCGGTTCCGCGCCGGCCGTGAGCGTCACGGAGTCACCGTCGTTCTGGAACACGACCATTTTCTGCGCACCGATTTCCTGACGCGCTTCGCCTTCGCCGTAGAACCCGTTGCCCGACAGGCTATACGCAAACACGCGATAGTCGGCGGGCACCGGCTGCCGGATCGTCGCGCCCGGTTGCAGCGAGAAATGCTGATACAGAATCGGCGTGCGCGTTTCGATCGCGGCCTTGACGCCGAGCGCTTCGCCGGCGATCACCTTGACGCGCACCTTGCCGTCCGCGGACGTTGCCACAGGAATGCTCGACGACGGCATTTCCTGGTAGCGCGGCGCGATCATCTTGTCGCGCCGCGGCAAATTCACCCACAACTGCAAGCCGTGCACGCGCCCGCCTGTGCGGACGAACGACGGGTCCGGCATCTCGCTGTGCACGACCCCCGCGCCCGCGGTCATCCACTGCACGTCGCCGGCGTGCAGGGTGCCGGAATGGCCGGCCGAGTCCTTGTGACCGAACTGGCCCTCCAGCACATAAGTGACCGTTTCGAAGCCGCGATGCGGATGGTCGGGCGCGCCTTTGGCTTCGCCCGGCGCGTAGTCGATCGGGCCCATTTCGTCGAGCAGCAGGAACGGATCGAAGTCCATCAGCATGCGGGTCGGAAACGGGCGATGGACGATAAAGCCGCCACCCTCGGTCGTGCGAACGGCGGGAAACGTGCGTTCGATCGTGCGGGACGTGCTCATCAAAGTCACCTCAAAAAATGGGGAATAGCGTTATTTTTGAAACATGGAGCTATTATAGGGACCGTTTTCCGGGGTGCCAGCCGCCCTCGCGCAATGGATTGTTCTATTACTGGAACGATGAGATGAAGATCGATTCACACAATCTGAATGACCTGATGTATTTCTCGCAGGTCGTCGAACATGG
>Ga0157369_10003427_pt1 | contig 18816 bp, 18 predicted proteins | sample C25metaG_FD_113461 | JGI IMG/M metagenome (GOLD analysis project Ga0157369, IMG submission 113461) | Corn rhizosphere microbial communities from Kellogg Biological Station, Michigan, USA - C2-5 metaG | ecosystem: Host-associated > Plants > Roots > Rhizosphere > Soil | place: USA: Michigan... | reverse complement strand
CGCGTCAAGGAGATCCGTTCGCAGATCGAGAAGACCACCTCCGACTACGACAAGGAAAAGCTCCAGGAGCGCCTCGCCAAGCTCGTTGGCGGCGTAGCGATCATCAAGGTTGGTGCGGCGACTGAGACCGAGCTGAAGGAGAAGAAGGCTCGCGTTGAGGACGCTCTTCACGCCACCCGCGCGGCAGTTGAGGAAGGCATCGTCCCCGGCGGCGGCGTCGCCCTCGTTCGGACCGCTGCGGCAGTCAAGGATCTGATCGGCAATCTCCAGGGTGATGAGAAGATCGGCGCACAGATCGTGCTCCGCGCTCTCGAAGAACCCCTCCGCCAGATTGTTGCCAACGCTGGCGAAGAGGGTGCGGTTGTTGTCGCCAAGGTGCTCGAGTCGAAGGACCAGCACTACGGCTACAATGCTGCGACCGGCGAGTTCGAGAACCTGGTGAAGGCCGGCGTTATCGACCCAACCAAGGTGACCCGCACTGCCCTGCAGAACGCTGCCTCGATCGCTGGTCTGCTGCTCACCACCGAAGCCCTGATCGTCGAAATTCCGGAGCCCAAGGCGGCCCCGGCCGGCGGTGGCCACGGCGGCGGCATGGACGGCATGTACTAACCACCTGCGGTGGGGCCAACCGCACCTGCGGCGCCTCACCGACAAACCAATGCCCTCGGCTTCGGCCGGGGGCATTTCGTTTTCAACCCCAAAAACTGAAGGCCTTCAGCTTACGCTGAAGACCTTCTAGTCCAACACTCTGCACTGACGGCTAATCGGCTCAGCCGCCTTCAACCCACCCAGAAACTATGCGATGTGCCGACGCGCTTCGGTAATGAGCGTGGGTACACCCACGGATGCCGGAGCCTTTTTCTGACCCGGCAGCCACCCGGCTGATAGCCACTTTTCAGGGATCACGAACTCTGCATTCCCGCAGTCCAGGCAAATTTGAACGTCCGGCTGCGGGGAAAATGGCGGGTGGCTCATCGTACGGGGTGCGTTCCGATAAAGCCGAATTTCAGCGGGGACGGTCGAGAGGGCTCCCGACTTGCACTTGGGACAGACCATAGACTCTCCAGAAACAAATTGACCTTGTGGAAAAGTCAACAATAATCCCGTCCTTCAAAGCATCGCAACAAAAAATGTGCAAGACCCCTTACTTTCGGACCGAACCGTCCGTGGCTTTCCGGTTCAATCCCCCGCTTGTCCCCGTCGGACCTCATATCTAGCGCCTGGCAGATGGGGCAACGTTGGCCTTCTCCCTTCCCCACTGCAGCTTCAGGCCAACCCGCACACTCGTCGGCAAGCTCACAAACCCGATTGGCGCGATGTGGCGGTTGTCCGTCAGGTTTTCAGCCTGTACGTAGGCGCCGACCCAGTCCCGGAGCCGCAGGCTGCCTCCGATGTCAATCTTGGCGTACCCATGATCGAGATTCCGATTCGGCAAAAGCAGGCTGTTTCCGCCGTTCTGGTCAAATGCTCCTAGAAACGTCGAGTCATCCGACCGGCCTGCAAACGCCGAGTTAAACAGCACCGAAAAACGGTTCCGCGAATAGCTGGCCGAGAAGAAACCGGTATGAGGCGCCCGCCGGAAAGGCCGAGCCCCCACCAGGGGCGAATATGTGCCAATGGGGATCCCATTATAGGTCGGCACGGGGCCAAGCAGTGCCGCGTCGTCGTTCGTGTACGAGCGCTGGATTACCGCATCGAGATAGGTGTACCCGCCACGGAGAAACAGGTACTTACCGATCCCGCTCTCCAGGGTCGACTCCACCCCCAGGGCTCGGTACGCCTCGGTATTCAGCGTCAGCTCATAGGCCCCATCGGCTTGCAGCTCCTGCTCGAGTACATTCTGCTGAGCGGGCGTCAGATTCGGCAGCAACGCCGGAATTAAATCCCAGCCCACAAACTCGATCTGCCGCCCAAACTGGTTATGAAAGAAACTCGTCTTGAAAATCAAATGCTCGCTGACCAGCGACTGCTCGAGCCCGCCTTCGTATGTGCGTGCTGTGGGAGCCTGAATCGGCGAGATATGCATCTGCTCGATCGTGCTCTGCCCGCCGTAGGTCTGCAGAAAGTTGTAAAGCGAATTGAACTGATCCGTCAGCGACGGCTCCCGCACCGCATCGCCGAAATTGAACAAAATCCGAGTTCCGCTGAACACGCCCTTTCGCGGCTTCAGTGCGTAGAACGAAACACCGGCTCGCGGCGTTGTCTGCACCCCAAACAGCGAATAATGTTCCAGATCTCCTCCGAGCGTGTAAAACAATCTGCCCTTGAAGTCCCCATGCACCGCTGCGCGATAGTCGTAGTTTGTCCGTTCCACCGGCGTGTAATAAGAACTTCCAGGCTCTGAACCATGCTCGTTCTCGAATTGAAACCCGATCTGCGCCACCAGGTGTGGAGTCACCGTGTAGTTGCCTTGATACACAAGGGCATCCCGGTTCGACACCAGTTGATAACCCTGCGGATAGATTCCCGGGAAATCCAGAATCGCCTGCCCTGTCGAGGAGTATCCGTTCGCTCCCTTGATCGTCACCGTATTGCCGAAATACGCCTCGTCGCCAAACAGGTCATACGTCTGCAACGTTCCGCTTGGCTCCCACAGATGAAACTGTTCACGTTTTCGCGTTGCGCCATACCGCACCATGTTGTGAAAGTCCGGCGTCGTCTGGTTATCGATCGAGGCGCTGATATAGAGATCCTGATCCTTCTCCGTCGCATTGTCCGCAACCTGGTGGAACTCCCACGTTCCCGGCACTCCGGTTGCGTCCACTCCATACCGGATCGTGCCTCGTAGTTGCGTCGATCCCGTTAAAGCCAGTCCCACATTCCCCGCAAGGCTTCCGAGATGGTACTGATCGTGCGGCAGATCATTATGCGTTTGCAGCCAGCTATACGCACCGAGATAGTCAAGCTTCCCGAATGTCCCTGCTGCGGTAAGGTCTTCGTGTGACGTCTCGAAGTTTCCCCAGTCTCCGTGAAACATCAGCGATGGGAAGCTCGTCGTACCGTGCTGTGTGGCCACGCTCACCACTCCGCTCTCCGCATCCGCGCCGTAAAGACTTGAGTTCGGCCCGCGGTACACTTCGGTCCGCTCCATTGCGGTGGTTCCCAGTGGTCCCAGATCGAAGCGCCCGCCCAGATCTCCGGCATTCACACCATCCACCTGTACAAGGTTCGAATCCGAATCGCCTCCGCGCACGAAGAGCGACGTCTGGCTTCCCCGCTGCCCCGCTTGAACCACGAACGTCCCTGGCATCTGCCGCAGCGCGCTCACCAGGTCTGTGCTCAGTTCCAGCTCCTGCGGGCCAATCACGCTCGTGGCCGCCCCTGTCTGCGGTCGCGGTGTGGGAGTGCCGGTAGCCGTCACCACAATCGACTCGTGAACCCACTCCGGCTCAAGCACCACGCTCCGCTCAATGCTGTCCAGCTGCCCCGCATAAAACCCGGGCGTCTCCAATTGCCGGAATCTATTCGCCGCCACAACCAGGTAAAACCGGCCCCGCAGACCCGTCAGAATCTGGAAGCTTCCATCGGCCCCGGACACAGCGGTTCCCACAACCGATCCGTTCAGGACCAACTGCACAGTTGCTCCGGTCACGCGTGCTCCCGAGGCGTCCGTTACTGTGCCTCGAATCGCTGCGGCATTTAGAAAGACCGCACTGCAAAGAATCAGGATGAGTGCGGATAGGTGGACGGCTGCACCCCTGCCGAAGACGACTTGCTTTAAACGCCACAATGAAGGAAAAGACATGAAATGCTCCTCCGTTCCCCTCGGAACGCAAGCTGGGTTGAGCATCGAGGACCGGTCTCCTGACTTGCGCCTTCAGCGATTGTTCATCGCTGTGTCGCCATCACCTTCCCGGAGTTGCACTCCAGTGGTCTGGCCTCTTCCTGATCCGACGTTCGTCGGTTCAGCGGCGCTCACAGTTGCGGGGCAGTGGCGGAATTTCACCGCCTTCCCGTGCATCCTGATGATTGCGGTTGTAACCCGTTCCGCTCGAGTTTGAGCGGTAAGGCTGTCATGAAATGAGTTTCGATGACATCCACATTTATAAAAGCCGCCACCCACGAAGTCAAAATGCCTCCTCAAAAAACCCTTGTCATTCCAGGAAGCCAGAGCAGTGAAGGACCGTGAAGTTGCTTTTGAATCCGCTGCAATCATCCACATCGCCAGCTTTGCGACAGCCCTTGGGATCAGCTCCAGAGCCATAGGGTTGCGGATCGAGGTTTATCCAACCATTGCCAGCCCTCGCGTTGGCAGCTAAACTCCTCCCCATGAAAGTGCTTCCCCGCGCCGCCGCCCTGGCCGCTCTCCTCGTGCTTCCCGCCATGCTCCAACCCGTCGCCGCCTGCGCCCAGGAATGGGCCAAGGCTCGTCTGGAAGCATCCACACGCCACCGCGAGTACGTCCCCCTCAAGGTCGACAACCGCACCGTTCAGGCGCTCGTTGTCTATCCTGAAACCAAAAGCAAAGCCACGGTCGTCATCATGATTCACGAAATCTTCGGCCTCAGCGATTGGGCAAAAGAGATGGCCGACGAACTCGCCGGGCAGGGCTTCATCGTCATCGCCCCCGACATGCTCAGCGGACATGGTCCCGGCAACGGCGGCTCCGACTCCCTCGCCACCCAGGACGACCGGATCAAAGCAGTCTCCGCACTCGATCCCACAGAAGTCCTCGCCGCCCTCGACGCGGCCGCCGATTTCGGCAAGAAACTCCCGGCAGCCAATGGCAAAATCGCTGTCGCCGGATTCTGCTGGGGAGGCGCAAAATCCTTCGCCTTTGCAGCCCACCGTAAAGACCTCAGTGCCGCATTTGTGTTTTACGGAACCGCGCCTTCCGACGTCTCCAGCGTTACCGCACCTGTCTACGGGTTCTACGGCGGCGAAGACGCTCGCGTCGACGCAACGATCCCCACCACAAAAGATGCGATGAAAGCGGCCGGCAAGACATACGACCCTGTCGTCTACGAAGGTGCAGGGCATGGATTCATGCGCGCCGGTGAAGATCCCGGCAACACCAACCCCGCCAACAAAACCGCCCGCGAGCAAGGCTTCGCCCGCCTCGTCAAGTTGCTCAAAGAGCTGAAGCCCTCCAAACCCGCCCCCGGCCCGTCATCGAGTTATCTTTCACTTCCAACTCTGGCTCAAAACTCCTGCCACGACACGCAAACAAAACCGGCGCTCTAACCGAGCGCCGGCAGTCCTTGTCCCCTCATCACCTTGTCTACTCGTCACCTATTTTTCAATCACTCCACAAGCAATCCGCTCTCCCGAGTTCCCCGATGGATCCGACATTAGATCATCTGCCTTCGCATGGATCACGAGTGCCGTGCCGCCCTCGTGAAAGAGCGAATTCTGCCCGTCGCCAAGTGTCGCACCACTCACTGTGAACGTCGCATTCGCCTTTCCGTTCTGCCCCACCTTCAGGTTTTCCAGATCACCGAGGTGTGGATGCGGCTCCTGCGCATTCTTGACTCCGTGGTGTGCGCTCGTTGGATTGAAGTGTCCACCGGCAGTCGTAAACGCAGGCGCTTCGCACTTCCCGACATTGTGAATGTGAATTCCATGTTCCCCTGGCGTCAGCTGCGAAACCCTCACCGAGACCTTCACTCCATTCGCCGTCGACGAAATCTTTGCAGTACCAACCTTCGTTCCCTGCGCGTTCACCAGGTCCGCATGAGCCGCTTTCGGTCCCGCCGCGCTCGCCATAAGGCCAGCACACATCAACGTACCCGCTGCAATCATCACACCGATTCGCATAACTGTAACCACCTCCAGAAATCGTTCAACACTCGAACAGCGTGACCTATCTTACACGCCGTCTCTGCCCATTGCGATGTGGATCGCACGATCAACAGCGATCTGATCCATGGAGTCCGTCGCTCGCACCAGGCCCCTCCCTGTATCTTCAATGGGAGCAAGTATGACTCAATGCTTCGGCCCATCAGTTCTAATCGCGCGCAAGAATCCTATGCGCAGGATCATCGATCGAGCAATGGCAACACTGCTTGCATTCGCATTCCTGTCTTCCACTGCTCTTGTGTGCAACGCCCAGGCGAACGACGCAGCTCAAAATCTCCCTGCTCCTCCTAAGCCTCCCGACCGTTCCATCGAAGACCTCAACTATATCGGCGGGGATGCAGCTATGCCGCCATTCTCCGACAGAATCGACATCGACCCCGGATTTCACCGTGCTCTGTTACGCCAAGGTATGGCATTCCGCGTCATCACGGGTTTGCAGTACACACAGAACGCACTTGATGCTCCCGTTGCAGCAGAGAATCAGGTCTACGTCGGCCAGCGTCCATTTGAAAGCATCTTCGTCCAGCCAATATTCACGGCCGACCTCCGCCAGCTCAATTTGCGCAACGCGCAGCTCTATATGGGAGCAGTGTGGAATTGGGTGAGTTGGAACCCCGCCGGTCCAAAGTCTCTCCAGATGTGGGATCTGTACTTTTACAAAGCATTCGGCGAAGACCGCGTCGAAGTAAAGGCCGGATACATCTCCAACAACATGAGCTTCGTCGGCTTTTTCGTCGGCGGCTCGACCGCGGCCGGAACCCAGGGAGCCTATGCCGTTCTTCCCTACGAAGCCGGCATCTCCTACTTCCCTCTTACCGCTCCTTCACTTAACCTGCGCATCCACTTACCGGCCCACACCTATTTCCAGCCCGCCGCGCAACGCAGCCTCGATCCCAACGGAGGTCCAGCCGAGGTCCGCCGCAACCACACCGGCTTTCGCTTCATCCCTCACGGCGACAAGCTACTCCTCATCACCGAAGCGGGCTACCTGCGCCATGCTTCCCCCGCAGCCCGCGAGGCTTGGTTCCGCGCAGGTTATCTACATAACGCTTCGTCGTTCAAGAACGAGTCCACGGGCAGAGATGAGTCAGGCAACTACTGCGCTTACGTCCTCATGGATTACCAGCTCACCCAATCCAATCTCGAGCACCCAAATCATGGCCTCTATGCCGGCGGATCGGTCATGACCGTGCCTGACACCAAGAACCCCTACACTCGCTACTACGAAGCTCGCATCTACCAGGAAGCCCCGTTTCGCAAACGACCGGGCGACGTCGCTTCACTCATCGCATCGAACACGACTTACAGCCGCTTCTTCCGCGACAGTCTAGCTGCCCAGGCAAAAACCACCTGGCAATCCGGCACAACCCTCACCGCCAGCTATTCCCTCCGCGCCTCGCCCGGCAACTACGTCGGCTTTGGCCTCGGATACGCGCATGGCCCCGCCATCTCTCCGCGAGTTCCCGATGCACTTCGCTTTACTGCAAGCTGGACTCTGTTTTTCTAGCTTCAGTGTTTCGCACATCGCCATGTGCCCAGCGGCAAATGTCAATAACCCCATGTCCCACGCGTTCACAGCTTCATCGTGCAATGAGTGGGCAACTGGAATGCTGAAACCAATCGTCTCCACTCACAAATCCGCGCCGAACGCCAGCAGCCGCCCATCGCAATCCTTCACCACAAACTCCCGGCAGCGCCACGGCATATTGCCGAGTCCCCGCGTAAACTCCACGCCCTTCGCTGTGAACTCCGCGTACAACGCATCCGCATCCTCGACATGCACATACGCGTCAAGCAGTTCCTCTCCGTACTTCTCCGGACTGGGTTGTGGAGGCTCTTCACCGCGAAAGTGAATGGCGTGCTGATCGCGAGCGATGATCGCGTACACCGGCGGATCCTGCCAGGTGCCCAAAACCGCAAAACCAAGCTTTTCTTTGTAGTACTCCAGTGTCCTCGGAATGTCCGTCGTAAAGAACACCGGCACGATTTGTCGAATCATCTTCGCAGTCTACCCCCGGAAATCACCGATATTGCCTCCCGAGCAGGTATTCCATCGGCTATCCCGCAACATCTTCCCCTCCGTGCGGCATCATATTCCAACAGATGTGAGCAAACCCCAACGAGGTTCTCCATGAAACATGCTTCTCTCACGCTTCTGCTTGCTCTTCTCACCCCTTCCGCTGCTCTCCTAGCACAACGCCACACCATCCCCAGCGGAACCGAAATCACCGTTCGAACCGATGATGCCATCGACGCGAATGTCCAGAATGCCGACACATCCCACATGTATCGCGGCACCGTGAGCAAAGACGTCCTTGGCCGCAACGGCAACGTTCTTGTTCCAAAAGGTTCTCCCGCCCAACTCGCCGCGATCCATGATGCCGACGGCCTGTCCATTGATCTTCGCGCAGTAAGGATCAACGGCATTCGCTATACGGTGGAAAGCGAGGATGTCGCAGCCGCTAATCAAAAAGAAGGTGTCGGTAAAAACAAGCGCACCGGCAAGTACGTCGGCGGAGGCGCAGCAGCCGGCGCGCTCATCGGTGCCCTCGCAGGCGGCGGAAAAGGTGCGGCCATCGGAGCCCTCGCGGGCGGGGCCGCCGGCGCTGGAGCCCAGACTCTTACCCGTGGCAAGAAGCTCAACGTACCAGCCGAAACCAACCTGACCTTCCGCCTCCAGCAAGCCATCCGGCTCGAGCGCTCCGCAAGGTAAAGCTCGCACACATCGATGAACGCACTCCCGCGAGGACGCGGCTCCGCTTGCCCGTCCTCGCAAACTTCCTCGGTAAACCGGGCGCTTCAGCAAGCCTGCACTTCGCAATCACAAGCTGACAATTCACTGGCACAATTGCTCCCTGAGAGCCCTGGCTAATTCTGTCGTCAGAATCTCTCAATCGCTCGACCAGCCGCCAGGGATCGCTTCACTTCCTCCTTGCCAGACATTCATCGAACGTGTAGTTTCTATCTCACCCCGCCAGTCGATCTTTCGCATTTTTATCCTGCATCATCTATTCGCAGCTTGGGGGTTGGTAGGTTTATGTGCGTGATTGCCGTGGAATCGCGTTGGGCTCGGTGTGTCTTCGTGGGCAGTTTTCTCGGAAAATTTCCCGTAGTTCCTGCTTTGATTTGCATCCTTCTCTGTGGGCTTGCTTCTCACGCAGCCCCTAAACCTAAACCGACAGCTCTGGCCATCACCACTTCCTCTCCTCTTCCGTCCGGGACCGTCGGAACGCCATACGGCCCCGTTGCGCTCGGCGCGACAGGCGGAGCCACCCCCTACCAATGGACATTGACCGGCGGAACCCTCCCCGCCGGCCTAACCTTCTCCAAAACTGGCACAATCAGCGGCACACCCACCGCACCTGCAAATGCAGCTTCGCTTACCTTCAAAGTCACTGACTCAAGTCACCCGGCCCAGAACAAGTCCGCGACTCTCTCCCTCACGGTCTCTCCACGTCCTGTCGTCGTCACAACTGGATCACTGCCCAACGGACAGGTCGGATCGGCCTACACTGCGAATCTCGCCGCTACCGGAGGTACGGCACCCTACAAGTGGTCCCTGACCGGCGGAATACTTCCTCAAGGCCTTTCACTGGCCACCTCAGGCTCCATCACCGGAACTCCTGCGACCACAGGAAGCTTCACCGGCCTCATCTTCCAGGTCACTGATTCGAGTTCTCCGGCGCTCAACGCGCAAAGCGGCTCTCTCTCCATCGCCATTGCTCCCGGCGCCTCCGGTGTCTCCATCACTCCCAGGCGTGCGGGCCTCACCATCACACAGTCTCTGTCGCTCAGTGCCACCTCCGGAGACGGCGGAGGTCTGAATTGGACAGCAACAGGATCAAGTTGCAGCGGCGCCTCCTGCGGCACCTTTTCTTCTTCGACCACTACGAGTGGATCAGCCGTAACCTACACCGCGCCATCCACCGCAGGACAGTTCACCATCACTGCCACCAGCGTGAATGACGCTTCAGTCTGGTCCTCCATCAACGTCGGCGTTACCGACTTGGCCGGTGTCGCCACGTACCACAACAACACTTCCCGAAACGGTGTGAACACGCAGGAGTACACTCTTTCCCCTGCCAACGTCACAACCGGCACCTTCGGAAAGCTCTTCAGCTGTGCCGTTGACGGCGCTATCTACGCGCAACCTTTGTGGATACCCAATCTCACCATCGCCGGCGCGCAGCACAACGTCGTTCTCGTCGCCACCCAGCACGACAGCCTCTACGCCTTCGACGCCGACAAAGCCCCTTGCACAACCCTCTGGCGCTCCAACCTCATCGAGCAGCCCACGGCGGCACCAGCGGAGAAACTGCCGTTGGGAACTCTGTCGTGAATACTCTCAGCACAGACATCCAACCCGAGATCGGCGTCACCGGCACCCCCGTTGTCGATCTCGGTACGAAGTCGCTCTACGTTGTCACCAAATCGGTGAATTCTGCGGGAACAATCCACTACCATCGCCTTCACTCCATCGACATACTCACCGGCGCTGAGAAAGCCTCTTCACCGGTGCTCATCTCCGGTACATTCCCTTCGACCAGCGGCACAGTCACCTTCGATTCATTCAAAGAAAACCAGCGCCCCGGTCTCGCATTGGTAGGTGGTGTGGTCTACATCGGCTGGGCTTCCCATGGCGACGCGCAAACTTGGTACGGCTGGCTCATGGGATATGACGCCGCCACTTTGACGCACCTGTACACCTTCAACGCTTCCCCAAACATGAGTGCGGCAGGTATATGGATGGGAGGTGGTGCACCCTCCTCAGACTCCTCCGGCAACATCTACGCTATTACCGGAAACGGAGTCTTCGACGTAACCGATTCCAAAGCGCCCAACAACGACTACGGAGACTCATTCCTCAAACTCACCAGCAATCTCACGGTCTCGCAGTACTTCACACCCTCTGACCAGGCGTCCCTCAACGCCGGTGATGGTGACTTCGGCTCCGGTGGAACCTCCGTCGTCGTCGACCTTCCAGCCAAAGGAACGCTCCCCAATCACCTCGTCATCGGCGGCGGAAAGCTCGGCAAGCTTTGCCTTCTGAACCGGGATGCATTAGGTGGATACACCTCGACAGATTCAGGTGCAGTGCAAGTATTGGACTTCGGAAATGGCATTTACGGAACCCCAGCCTACTGGAACTGGTCCTTTTATCTGGCTGGGGACGCTGGCAAGCTTCAGCAGTTCACGTTGAGCTCTTCCACTTACCAGATCAATCCCACGCCCACATCCACTTCTGTCGCTACCTACGGCTTCCCCGGTTCGACTCCGTCCATATCGACAATGCCGGACAACTCCAACGCCATCGTCTGGGCCCTCGACAACACTCAGTACTGCACCGACCAGTCCCCCGGCTGCGGACCAACCGTCCTTCACGCCTACGACGCCACCAACCTCGGCACCGAACTCTGGAACAGCTCCCAGGGTTCCGGAAACACCGCCGGCCTCGCAGTCAAATTCACCGTCCCCACCGTCGCCAACGGAAAAGTCTTTGTCGGAACCCGCGGCGACGATAGCGAACAAACTGGCCACACCACCACCACCCCCGGCGAACTCGACGTCTACGGTCTGCTCCCCAACTGACACAGGCATCTTGTCCAGTCCATCGCACAACGCTATTCGTGCGATGGATTGGGACCCCACGCCCCGGCTCGGAGTCTTCTTTCCTGCCCATCGCCTTTGTGCAAATATTCGCCTTTTCTTCGCCTATACTGTCCCTGTGTGGCAGCTACCTGAATCCCGTATCTGCGACTTTACGGTCCAGTGCAAGAGCTGTGGCGAAAACATCCCCGCCCCCATCATGACCATGCCGGACACCTGGATCGTCGCCCAATGCCCCCTCTGCGGACAGCGTCGGTCCTATCTCCCACCCGAAATCTTCCGCGGCCGCCTCTCGCACCTTCTCCTCACCCGCAAGCAGGTCAACTCACAGTCGGGGTTTCGCTGATATGGGAGAGATGAAAAGAGCCATCGCCCGCGAAGAGGACGAGCGCCGCAAGCAGGATCGCTTCGCATCCACACTCGTCATCGCGGCCTCCATCATCGCCGCCGTCCGCACCGCCCGCGAAGACATCAGCCGTCCCACCCCCAGGCTTGTTTCAGCAATCTCTGACTCCGTAATCCTCGCCCGAAAAATCCTCGATCGCGTCCTCCATCGATAGCAATTTCGCTTGGCGCAACTCTGGATCTGTTAACCAGACCCTGTTCCCAAGCGTCCTCAACAATGAACTTCCATGAAGAACAAGATCCAACAGCCGAGCGACCCAGGCGCGATCGCCTCGCGCGATCTCTCCGGATTTCCAGGCAGATGGCTGGGTGCAGCTTCCTTAATCCTCGCGCCCCTGCTCGTCCTCGTCGGGATCCTGCTACGGATCCAGTTCCACTTCTTCTTCCCGCAACAACTCGCCGCCTACTCTGATCATCCGCGGCTCATGACCGCTGCCTACAACTGCTTCCTCGCCGGGAATATTTTGTTATGGCCCGCCGTAGTCACCGTTGCACGCCTGATCTCCCGCACCAGACCTGGATGGGCGGCATGGAGCGGTTCATTCGTCATCTTTGGTCTCTTCGCACGGACATTTCACGCCGGCGCCGACTACCTTGCGTTTCAAGTCACGCGGATCGAAGGAGTCCAGAACGCTACAAAAATTGTCGGAGCGTCCTACGGATCCTTCCACGTTGTCTCAGCTCTCAACGCAACGATCCTGCTTGGCTGGATCTTGCTCGCCATCGGTACATATCTCTCGCGAACACTCGGGCCCATTCAGTCCGCAGCGTTAGCAATGATGTCTGCTCTCATGATGGGAGTACTCAAGGGTAGCTCAGTGATGTCTGTCGTCTCGGCGACCGGCCTCTGTGTTGCGTTTGTCCCACTTGGCCTAAAGCTCCTTCTTAACCCACCCTCACCTTCTCTCAAGGGATTCGCATTCGGTACCGCTGCAGTCTCCGCGTTGGTCGCCGCCCTCTTCTACTTCGGACAGCTCGGATAGCCACATTCAACCAACCTGTCTGGGCCACAAAGCCGGGTGCCCCAGGTCTCGATTCGGAGACCTGGGAGACCACTACTTGCCCATCCCAGATCTGTCTGGGACCGTGTTCGACGTCGCCGAGTGCCTCATGTCCCCTTCTTTCGGAGACCTGGGAAACCTCCACTCCCCCCGACCGGGTACCCTGCGCCTATTCCGGGTAAAATCGTAGAGACGGCTTCAGCCCATAGGTTTCGTGGCCCCGTAGCTCAGGTGGATAGAGCAGCAGTTTCCTAACCCGCTAATAATCAATAACTTGAAGGAACACGAGGGAATGAAGGGGAACGAAAAACCCTGTAAATTCCTGGGTGTAATTCTTTGTGTGAGTTGAATTGTGAGTTGATATTTTGCACACCTGTGACACGCTTAGGGCACGGTGCCGATCCATGTGATCCAGACCACATCTCCAGACAAAAGGGTCGTGTGAGGCTTGTGCAATGAACAGCGCCTTGCCTAAAGGAACACAGATCTCGGCTCTTGAGCACTATCAGATCGGCCTGAAGTTGCGAACCCTGCGAGCTGAGAGGCAACTGACACTTTCTCGATTAGCAGTTCAAACCAAGTTGTCCACTGCCCTGCTGTCGAAGCTGGAGACCGACAGGATGACACCGACACTGCAGACTCTCTCGAAGATCTGCACCGTATACGGCGTCTCGTTAAGCTACTTCTTTTCAGAACCCACGAAGCACAACCTGGCAATCTCTCGGAGCGAGCACTTTTCTCCAATACGTAGCTCGCACGAAAACTCGGTACGTCGAATACCCTTGCATCACAGTCCTATCGGCACGGCACATTGCCGGGCGAACGTACAGGAGTTCCCAGAAGATCTCTTGGTGATAGCAAATGAGCCGGGAGAAACACTGTCATGTCTTGTCTACGTTATCGAGGGAAGCTTACAGATGGTCGTGGGTGGCTCGACTGAGGTTCTTCGCAAGGGCGATTGCGCGTGCATCGATACCGACATGACGGTGACATGGGGGTCCAAAGGCAAAGATCGGTGCCAAGTGCTGTTGGTCAATGCATCGTAGCCAGGTCGGAGTTGGTCTATTTAACCATCCGGTAACTTACGAGTGAGCGGTAATTCACTCGAACTAATCTGCGCGGGTCACAACTTTCTTGCTTTGTGAATCAAGTAAATGAAAAAAAGAGTGGTGATGATGTTTATCGCGGCTCCAGTGAGACGTGGGATCAACGCTCCTCCACGAGTCATCCACAGTCCGGAGACCAAAGCTATTAGCAGAAAGACCACCGCGATCTTCAGAGTCCGTACCGATGATCGGATCGCTTCATGGTTTTCGGATGTGCGGAACTCGTTCATTGTTGATCCACATTTTGACAGAACATTATGCCAGAAAGGGAGCAACAAACTTGGCTTCAAAGGAGGTTTCGGACGGTTGGTCCGCAACTCGGAACTAATGTTGAAATCTTTGCCTTTTCTTCGCCTATACTGGCCCGTATGGGATTAGAAGTCGGTGGATACCATGAGCATGCAGACTGGCCAAAGATGGGGCCGTCATTGGTGATTGCGTCTTGTCTCATCCTTGCGATCCGCACAGCCAAGTGGCCAGCACGTTTCGACACAAGCTCTACCGAGCAGGATCTAAACACTGAAATCGAATTTGCAATCAAGGCAGCGAACCGAGTCCTGATGACCTTGGCAACAAAGTACGAATCGATCTTCCCTCAGAAAAAGGAACCTTGGTATCGAGCCACTGAAGAGGACCTGCCCGAATAGGTGCAAAGCAGGCGCGTGACGCCGGTTCGTGGCGCAGGCATCTGGCGCACGTCGCAACTTCGGATTGTGCGCGGCGTGACGATCGACCACCGCACAAGCAACATAACAACGCTAAAATAAATCGAACTTCCACAATCTAAGAGAGGCCAACCAGTTCCCGTTATGCGACTGCGAAAAGTCTTGTTGCCGCTGATATTCCTGCCGCTTGAATTGTTATGTCAGACTCAATCGGTTGCCAGGGTTAATGTCACAGAGGGAACTGTCACTGCAGGCCAGTCGATTCCAGTCCCGGTTGAGCTTACCGACCCAACGCCGTGCCCAACGAGCGTGTGGGTGAACTTCAGAACAGCGGATGGGCGCTCGGTAATTCAGGCATATGACAATGTAGGTGCCAGCAAGTCCTCTTTTACACTTACCCTGCGCGTTCCCATGGACCAACCTGCAGGTGTCTACACTGCGCTCGATGGTGGAATGAACCCTTGTCCAAATTATTCTCAACAGAAGCAGTTCAAAGTCACGCCAGCTGTCGTAAACGTTACATCTGTCCCGGACAACATCAAATATCCTACTTCGGCGGTTGTAAAGCTATCGCTTACAGAGAATCAGTTTCTGGATAGCAAAGCGGCACAGCTTTCCGAACTAAAGAACAAGCTTGAAAGTGAATTGCCGAAGAACCGTTCCGATAAAGACCATCTCAATATCTTTCTGACCGGAATAGCAAGCGACGCACTGAAAGATCTTCAGGTTGCGATCAATCAGTATGATCGCGACATCTCGAAGCCAAATGAACCGCTCCCCGCCTTCTTCGCAGACTTCATTGCTCGATACAAAGGCATTCTCTCTGAGCTGGGGGCATCCTCACCTGCCGGAATTCGTAATCAGACCGTCTCTAGCTTCAATCACTCAGTATCCCTGGTGTATGCTCAGCAGCTTAAAAGCAGGAGTTCTGAGATTGCCCCAAATGGAGAATGGCCAGCAATTGCCACCGAGCTTTGGCAGACCATCAAGGAGCACATTGCCGCCTACATCCGAGTCAAATCCACTGGCCGAATCACGTTTGATGCTGTGTTGCTTAGCTTCCCACCTGGTGCCAGAATCCGCTACAAAAAGGTTGTTGACGACGGGTATTTTGATTACTCAAGTCCGACCGATGTGTCCAGAGCAGAATTCGAGCTTTCCCGTTGGGATTTCATCTTTATCAAAGACGGTTGCAAGGACCAGCCACTTCGTATAGATCCGTACGAAGAAAAGGAGCCTGTGACGATCTCGGTCGAACTGAACTGCAAGAGGCGGTAACTGACGCAGACAGGAGGAGCAGCAGTTGATTCGATGGCTTCGCAGAATGCATTGGGTACCATTGGCTCTGGCTCCAATCGTCGCAAGATTCTTGCGGGTAGATAAGATCGATCTGCCTTTTGTCTGGCCTCCAATCGGCGATTACGAGTCGCTCTTGTGCACACTTGCTGCAGCGACAGTCGCGTTGTTTGGCGTAATTCCCCTCAAGCTCCGAACGCAGGCAATTGCTGCAAGAAACATGAAGATTGCTCTAGGAGTCGGCTCAGTATTTGTTGTTTTGTACGGCATTCTCTTGATGACGGTCGTTGTACCGCGACCGACTCCGAAGAACGGCACTGTCTATATAGCAATCGGCTTTGAGCGAACTGATTTGGCAAAGTCTAAATTTCCGAATGTGAGCAACGACGAGCTGATCAAAGACGCCGGGCTGGAACAAGGTGACATTGAGAAGCTGTGGACTGCTAGTTCCATCCTGCTAGCCAAAACTCTGCTATTTCTCTCATATTTAGGCGCTATGACATCGCTCAATTATGCGATTGGTGCTCACGAAAGATCGACACCTTCCAAAAAGTAATGAGGCAAGATGCCAACTCGGTGAGCAGCGTCCTCATTGTTGACGACAGCGAAGTGATCGCAGACACACTCGCAATGGTCCTCTCAGCAGAGGGCTTTCGTTCGGTTGTAGCGTACAGCGCAGCCGACGCGCTGAAGCTTCTTCAGACAGAATCGTTCGATCTTCTTCTCACCGACGTAATGATGCCGGGGATGACCGGAATCGAGCTGGCAATTGATGTCACGAGAAGGCAGATCGCACGAGCGGTCCTGTTGATGTCAGGGGTGGCTGCAACATCAGATCTCCTTGAGAATGCCAGGAAGCTAGGCTACAACTTCGAGATCCTCGCGAAACCGATCTATCCGACCGAAGTCATCGACAAGATTCGGGAGATGCTCGTTTGAATGGTTCGACCGAGACCCTGAGTGAGAAATGTGAGTTGACGTTCCCACCCCAGAGGCGCAGACTCAATCCATCCCCCGGCCAAATTCAGATCTCTATGGGTGCAGGGACGTGTGTCATGGACTTCGTTGATCTCGATATGAAGTGCGCACATTGTGGGGTGGATTTTGTCTTCTCGGCAGGCAAGAATTCTTTCGAGCCAGAGGCTTTACTCACCAGCCCAAGAGCTGCAGAACTTGCAGGTCGAAAGCCAAGCAAAGACCGCTGAAAACCGATTCGGCTGTCAACTGCTCTGAGTGCGGGGCAGCAACCACGGTTCCATTCACTCCGCGACAAAACCGTCCTGTTTACTGCCGCGCTTGTTTCACGAAGCAGCAATCAAAGCAAAGCTAATTCTATGCAGCTGCCACTGCACGAACACATCTCCTATCTCGAAAGAAGAGTCCAAACACTCAAGACAGCGTTGGCCGACGCAGATCACAGTGCCGCAGAGAAGATGGATCTTCGGATTGACCTTGATTTGGCCGAACGCGCACTCTCTCACTTTCGGAGGGCATTCGAGCTTGAGCAGCGTCTGTTCAATGTCTCTAATGAGTAGCTGCTGCAATGACGGCGTAGATGTCAGAACAGCCTTGAGCGAGGGTTTCGTCTCTACACGCCTCGCAGTTCGTACGATGCTCAATGGCTTCCCAATAGGCCGACACTGCAACCTGATCTGAATGCGGAAGGGTGATTAGGATCATCCACTGAGTCACGAGCCGTCTGTAGACGATGCAGGGCATTTCGCGAACTATAGCAGGCGCACACGAATGGGGGAACCGAGGCTCTTCCCCGAGGCTCTGTCCCCCAAAGGCAACCCCCCCAATTTCCATTCGTGTCCTGGGTTAGGTGAGCAAAACCGTACTCCTGGTCTGGGTAACAATTCAAGAAAACTTTCGTTCGGGCTTAACCGCAGTCTAAAACCTGCATCCAACCTCATGCTCCCGTTGCGAGAGCACGGCTCCTGAAGCCCTCCCCCATTGCCAGGAGCCAGTCAGGGTCTCGGAGCGCAGCCTAAAACCAGAACACAGCTCTTGAGACCCTGACGACAGCAAAGCACACTAGTCTCTCGGAACTCGTCTTCTCTCACCCTGCGAGTGCTTCAGCTTCCGGTGTTCTAGATAGGCCATTGAGAGCCACATGATGATCTCAGCTGAGTCTCTCAGGTCTGATGGCGGCAACGGCATCTTCTCCCCGCATCCTGTACATGAAGCGGAGACCGGCTTCATCTCAGAGTTGTAATCAATCTTGAGTTCAGTTCCGCTTGTCATCACGCGTGTGCTCCGAAGTCCATCCTTGGGCTGCCTTGTGCACCTTCATTTTTCTGCCCTCAAACCACACCTCGTAATCACCAGCGGGAAGTTCGTAGGGAGCCTGCACTACATCAGCGGAGACGTATTCCCAGTCGTCGAGGCTGGGCAGCGAAACCTTGACGGCTCTCACGGTGCAATGAGCTTCAAAGTTCATGCCGCGCAGAACAGCATCGAGCAGCACTGCTTCACGTATGGAATTGGACATAGGGCCTCCGGTGGATGAGGAAGCGGAGGTGAAGATGGGGGAAGCCACCTCCAGTTCAGGACCCCTTCGTTGTTGTGAATTTGTAAGGCTAGATTAGGGCAGATTTGATTGGATGGGTGTGATTTGCGTCACACCACTGGGAAACTTGAATTCGCTGATTCTGAATAAGCGAAAGCCGGGAGCTAATCCCGGCTTCCAACTTTGATCACAAGACTGAGTTCAAGCGGCTGCCTTGCACTCCTTGCAGTCGCAGGGATACATCTCGATTTCATCCACCGTCGTGTGGAACCTCGCCTCGAAACTGGCGATCAAAGTCTCCATCGCTGCAGACAAATACTTACGCTCTGCCTGTTCGACTGCGGATATCTCTCGCTGGGGGCTTGAGAAGCTGATTCGCAGCATTGGTTCGGCCTTTGTCGTTTTCCTGGTCTTCTTCATCGATT
>Ga0157369_10003425_pt1 | contig 18820 bp, 18 predicted proteins | sample C25metaG_FD_113461 | JGI IMG/M metagenome (GOLD analysis project Ga0157369, IMG submission 113461) | Corn rhizosphere microbial communities from Kellogg Biological Station, Michigan, USA - C2-5 metaG | ecosystem: Host-associated > Plants > Roots > Rhizosphere > Soil | place: USA: Michigan... | reverse complement strand
CATCCGACGCGCGGAGGCAACGAAAACCCTTCACTCGATGCGCCTGCCGAGTGGTGGTGGTTGGCCGGACGTCGATCAGCCGGCGCTGTTCAGGATGCTCTCGATCTTCGAGTCGGCGTCCTTGGTGGCCTGGTCGATCGATGATTTGCCGGTCAGGATCGAGACCAGCATGTCGGGCAGGATGTTCTGCTTCTCGACGCTGACCCAGTTCTTGGCGGCCGGCGTGAACCAGCTGTTCTTCGCGGAGTCGGCGAAGGCCTTCAGCTTCGGGTTGGTTGCTGCCTGGTCGAGCAACGTCGTCGTGTTCGGCAGGTTGCCCGCGTTGATCAGCGCCTTCTCCGAGTCGCTGTCGATGAAGATGCGCATCCAGGCTTCCGACCAGTCCTTGTGCTTTGCCGAGACCGGGATGGCGAGGTCGGAGCCACCGAGGAAGGCCGACATCGGGGTTCCGGCCGTGAAGCCGGGCAACGTGAGGGTGTCGATCTTTCCGGCGAGAGCCGGGTCACCGCCAGTGCCATCGCTGTTCTGCGGCCCCGTGACGGTTCCCGGCACCCAACCCGCGTCGAGAATCGCAGCCGACTGCTTCTTCACCAGCGTGAGGTACTGGTTCGGGTGCGACTCGTCGGTGCTGAGCGGCGCCTTCGAGCATGCCTTCACCATGTCGGCGAACTTCGAGAGGCCCTTCTGCGACTCGGGTGAGTTGAGGTCGGCAGTCCACTTGCCGCTCGCGTCGCTCTTTGCGATGTCGCCGCCGGCGCCGTAGACGAAGTTCATCGCCATGTACCAGTACTTGCCGGGGATGTAGAACGCCGAGAAGTTCGGGTCGGTCGCCTTCTGCTGCACAGCGGTGCAGCCCGCGATGAGGTCGTCGATGGTCGCCGGCGTCGTCGACGCGCCTGCCGCCTGCCACAGGTCAGACCGGTAGATCACCGCACGCGAGCCCGCGTAGTACGGGACGCCGAAGACCTTGCCGTCGAGCACGGCGGAGTTCGCCAGGCCGGTGAGCCAGTTTGCGGAATCCTGGAACGACGCCTTGTCAGCCGTCAGATCGGCGAACGCGCCGTCAATCATGTACTTCGCCATCTCGGTGTTGCCCATCTCGATGACATCGGGCGCGGTTCCTGCAGCGAGCTGGGTGTCGAACTTCGTCAAGTGATCGGTCCAGTTCTGGAACTGCACGTCGACCTTGACGTTCGGGTAGAGCTTGTTGAACGCGGCCGTCGTCGAGGTCACGAGGTCGGGCCATCCGGTTTGTGCGTCCTGCTGCAGCCACACGGTCAGGGTGCCGGTCGCCGACGTGTTGGGCGCCGCGCTCGTGGGGTTCGAGTTGTTGGCCTTCGGTGCCGAACTGCCGGAAGACGGCGAGCTGCTGCCAGGTGCCGAACCGGTGCTGCTCGACCCGCTGCTGCAGCCGGCGACCGCGACCAATGCAGCTACCGCCGCAATGGTCAGGTGTTGTGCTTTCACGCGACTCCTCCTCGGATGTGCTTGCGGCGGCGCCCCTGATATCGCGAACGCCGGCAGATTGGTTTAGACCAGCCGGGAGATTGACACGGCGATTTTCGGAGTGTCAAGAGTGAAAATGCGAGTTGGAGCGAGTCGTTCCCGAACCGTGACCGAATTCAAAAAATACCTCCATCCTGCGGGCGATAACTCGATTCGGCAGGCAACCATAGGGTGTTTAGCGGGGTTACGCGGTACGACGTCCGTGAGTTAATCGAGAAGTGCTGCTCAATTGCGTATTCAGAGAAATGGTCTTGGCTACTTAACCCGCCAACCAGTGCGCCGGTTGCCCGGCGTCCGAAAAGATTTGAAGGAGCATCGGCAGTGGACTTCGAAATCGCGCACGGCAGCGGCACTTCGCCCTACGTTCAGCTCGTCACGCAGATCAAGGAGGCGTTGCGGCTGGGCTCGTTGCAGCCGGGCGACCGGCTACCGCCGGCGAGCGCCGTCGCGGCGCGCACTCGAGTCGATCGCAACACAGTGCTGCGTGCGTATCACGAGTTGGCGCTCGAAGGGCTGGCCGAGATCGAACCTCGGCGCGGCACGTTCGTGACCCGCAGCCTGCGCGAGCTCAGCCTCCGCGACGAGGCGGCGCTGACCTTTCGGCTCGAGCGCTGGGTCGGGGCGGCCCGCCGAGCGGGGCTGGACGACGACGGTATCGTTCAGGCACTGCGGCTGGCGTTGCGCCGGTCGGCCCAGACCCGACTGCGCACCGGCACCGATGTTTGAAGCAATTGGGTTGCGTCGCCAGGCAACCACATCCAGGCAACCTGGGTTTCGACTGTTGTGCGGGCCGACTCTGGCAGTTTCCTGCCAGAGTCGGCAACCGCTGCCCGACCGGGTGAGGTGGCGACGTGGAGTTCGAGCAGTTCGTGGCGGCGCGGGGTCCCGCGCTCCTGCGTACTGCCCGCCTGCTTACCGGAAGCCACCACGAGGCGGAGGATCTGGTGCAAACCGTGCTCGCCCGCATGCTCGTGCACTGGGGCAAGGTCGGCGACGAATTTCCTGAAGCGTACGCCAGGCGCGCCCTGGTGAACGCGTCGATGAACTTGCGGCAGCGTTTTCACGCACGCCGCGCTTCCTCGAGCGCGCTGCCCGATTCGGGCGTGCCTGACGTGTCCGAGTCGCAGGCGGCCCGCGATGCCATGTGGCGGTCGCTTCAGGCGCTGCCGCGAAAGCAGCGCGCCGTGATGGTGCTGCGCTATTACGACGACTACACCGAGCAGGAGATCGCCAACACCCTTGACTGCTCGGTCGGGACGGTGAAGAGCCAGGCTGCGAAGGCGATCGCGAAATTGAGGTGTGACCCGGCGCTCGCCGACGCGTTCTCGCAGGCAGCCACCCCAATGCCGGGCGCGCTGCCCGGAACTCTGCCCGGCGCATTGCCTAGCGCATTGCCTGGAGCGTTGCCGTGAGCATCCGGGCCGGTGGCGAATTCAACAACCCGGACGACGGCCTCGACCGCCGTGCCGTCATGTTGCTGCGCGAAACGATGAGCGACTACGCGACCGACGTGGTGATGCCCGTCGGTTTCACGTCGTCAGCGCGAGCGCGGGCCCGGCGCATCGTCGTCCGGCGACGTGTCGCGGCATTGTGCGCGGCAGTGGTCAGCGTGACGGCCGTCGGTGCGGGCGCCGCCTCGTTGGCGGCTCACCACGACCGGCATGGCGTCGTGGTGGCCAGCCTGCTGCCCGACTGGCCGCCGCGCGGCACTGACACCAACGAGGCGAGCGGCATCGACGCCGCCATGCTCGCCTGGGACGCCGCGACCGGCCAGCATCACAGCCTGCAGAAGGTGCTGTACGCCGGGCGCGATTCGGTCGGCTCGGCCGTGCTGCTGCTCGCGACCGACGGCGCCGGCAAGCTGCGGCTCGGGGGCCTGGTCGGCAGCGACAGTGCCAACTGGCATCCGACGACGCTCGCGCTCGATCAGCCCGTGACGACTCGGCTTGTCGCTGCAGCCATGGTGCACAACGAGGTCGGCCGCAATCCGGTGCTGATTGTGGCGACCGACCCGCGCTACACCAAGATGTCGTGGACGAACATGCCGCAGATCGACACCCGGCCGCCCAACGATTCGCTCGTGGGTGGAATCGACATCGTCAACTTCTTCGATCCGGCATACGTACCGTCGACGGTCACCTTCACTGGCCCCGGCATGCCAGACCTGAAAGTCGCAGTGCCTAAGGCTGCGAGCGATCAGGTTCGTCCGTAAGCCATTCCACGAGCACCGTCGTGGCGTCGTCCTGCAAAACGTCGACTTGATGTTCGAGAATCGCGAGATTGAGCCGACGCAGCGTTTCGGCAGCAGGGCGCCCGGCAGCGGTTTGCTTCGTCAGGAAATCGACGAGTCGCTCTACTCCGAAGAAGCCCCCGTCTTCGTCTCGAGCTTCGGTAACGCCGTCGGTGTAGAGAACGAGACGGTCGCCGGGCTCGAGCCGTTCGGTGCCGGCTTCCGGCGTTCCGTCGAGAAGTCCGAGTGGTGCGTTGGTTGCCCCCTCGAGACTCTTCACGACATGCCCGCGTCGCACGATGAGTGCCGGAGGGTGACCACAGTTGATCCACACCCATTTTCCGGTAGTCAGATCGAGCTCGGCGACGATGGCAGTCACGAAACGCTCGGGCCCGAATCGCTCGGCGATGGTGGTGTCCATTGCCGCCACGGTCTCCACGAGAGGCCGCTGCCTGCGCCGCGCGTTGCGAAGCTCCCCAATGGCGACCGACGACATCAAGGTGGCATCGAGGCCGTGGCCCATCGCGTCGAAGATCGCGACGTGCGCAATGTCGCCGTTGACGGCGTAATCGAACGAGTCACCGGCCACGTCGTCGGTCGGCACCAGTACACCTGCGATCGCGACGCGCGACGTCACGAAGGTGAGCGGCGGCAACTGACCCCATTGCATTTCGGCGGCCAGCGTCATCGGCTTGCGCCGCCGGGTGCGTTCGATGAGATCGCCGTACCGAGCGCGCGTCATGGTCAGCTCGGCGACCAGCGAAGCTACGTCGCGGCACGTGCTGATCAGCTCATCGGTGCGTTCGGCGCCGCGATCGAACTGGAATTCGATGACGCCGAAGCGATCCGTGCCGTCGAGCAGCGGTGCCCACACCGTGAGCGTGCCGTCGGCGCTCGTCGTGTCGAGGAGGCGGAGATCGCTGAATGCGCGCCCAGCAAGAGTGCCCTCGACGGCAACCACTTGTTCGGCAGGACCCGAAGCCGTCATCCGTACCAGGACGACCTGGTCGTAGTCGGTCAGATAGATAAAGGTGTCGCGGGCGCCAAGCTCGCGGCCGGCCCGCATCGCGAGTTCAGGCAAGTCGTCGGCGCGCGCGAAATGAACGGCCTGCACCAGCGACCGCAGTGCAGCCGCGCCTGCCTCAGCGAAGTCCACGCATGGAGGCTACGCGATCTGCTGCTGGCGCCAACCCAAAGCGGCCAAACCGGACGCCGCAATCGGCGCCCGGCTGACCAATTATGCTGGCGACTGCCGTGTCTCAGCGGTCGAAAGCCACGCAACCCTCGGAGTTCGTCATGGCATTGCAGGTATGGGGGATCGAGGGTCTCGGCGAGGTCGCGCCGGGCGAAGACCTCGCGGGGCTCATCGCGGCGGCGGAGCCTGACCTGCGCACCGGCGACATCGTCGTTGTCACCAGCAAGATCGTGAGCAAGGCCGAAGACCGGCTTGTCTCTGGCGACCGCGAGGCCGCGATCGACTCCGAAACCGTGCGGGTTGTCGCCGAGCGCGGCAATACGAGAATCGTCGAGACTCCGCACGGTTTCGTACTTGCGGCGGCAGGAGTTGACGCGAGCAACGTGCCGGCGGGCACGGTTGCGTTGCTGCCGAAAGACCCCGATGCCTCGGCTGCCACCATCCGCGAAGGCTTGCGGGTGCTGCTCGGTGTCGATGTCGCTGTGGTGATCACCGACACGATGGGCCGGCCATGGCGCAACGGGCTGGTCGATGTCGCCATCGGCGCTGCTGGTATCGCGGTTCTCGACGATCACCGCGGTCGTACCGACAGTTACGGGCACACCTTGGAGATGACGGTGACCGCGGTCGCCGACGAGGTGGCGTCAGCAGCCGAACTCGTCAAAGGCAAGCTTTCGGGCGTGCCGGTAGCGGTGGTTCGCGGGCTTGCGTATTCGCCCGACGTTGCGGGTGCGGGGGTCCGCCCGGTCGTGCGTAGGGCGGACGACGACATGTTCCGGCTCGGCACGCGCGAAGCCAAGCGGCAAGCAGTATTCGACCGCCGTACGGTGCGCTTCTTCACTGACGAGTCCGTCGACCGAGAGGCGATCCGCCGCGCAGTCGGTGCTGCTATCACGGCGCCCGCGCCCCATCACACAACGCCATGGCGGTTCGTCCTGGTAGCCGAACGCACGACCCAACTCCTCGACGAACTCCTCGAAGCGTGGATCACCGATCTGCGGGGCGATGGGTTCACCGAAGAGCAGATCGCTCGGCGCACCAAGCGCGGCAACGTATTGCGCAACGCGCCGGCAGTCGTCGTCCCGTGTCTTACGACGACCAACGGCGCGCACACTTACCCCGACTCGCGGCGGGCGACGGCGGAGCGCGAGATGTTCCTCGTTGCCATGGGTGCCGGCGTGGAGAATTTCCTTATTGCGCTGGCTGCCGAGGGCCTTGGCAGCGCCTGGGTGTCGAGCACGATGTTCCGGCGCGATGTCGTCCGGCGGGTGCTCGATCTGCCCGACGACTGGGATCCGATGGGCGCCGTTGCGGTCGGGCACGCGGCAGAGCCGCCGTTGGACCGCCCGCCGCGCGACGTCGACGATTTCCTCCTCGTTCGCTAGTCGCCGTCCTCTGCCTGACACACGATGTCGACGAGCGCCGGCCTGCCCTGTTCGAGGACGACGCGCGCTGCCCGCGCGACGGCTAGAGCTATCTCGTCGACGCGCGTGACCGGACCTTCGGCGTGCCAATCGAAGGCGCGGGCCAACGTGGCGAAATCGGGCGCCGGGTCGTCGATGACGATGCCGATTCCGGCCCGCTCGACGGGGTTTCCGCGCGCTCGGGCGACGTTCTTCTGGTGTACCCAGTCGTTGTTGTAGGCGCGGTTGTTCACCATGATGACGAGCATTGGCAGCCGATGCCGGCTGGCCACCCACAAGGCGCCGGCGTCGAACATGAGATCGCCGTCGGGTTGCAGGTCGACGACGAGCTTGCCGCTGCCGCGGTGGGCCAAGGCGACCCCGAGCGAAATGCCGATCTGGGTTGCGGTTCCGAGGCTTCGCCCGACATGGCGGTATGGCTTGTCGAAGTCCCAAAGCTTCAACGCCCAGCCGTTTGCGGTGCCTGCGGTGAGCACCCAGTCGTGCGCGCTGATCGCAGCGCCGACCTCCTTGACGAGGTTTGCGACCGTTAGCGGTTCGTTGTCGCCCGCTTGCTCGTCCGCCTTACTGCGCCAGATCTGCCGGGCGGCCGCGTGCCGGCTGGCAATCTCATGCCGCCGTGCCTCTCGTCGCTCCCGTTCCTCGGGGTGTGCGGCGACGAGCTCGCGACAACGCTGCAGCAGCAGCGGGAGCGCGATCGAGGTGTCGGCGAGCACCCGTTCGTCAGCGTCGTACCAGCTACCGAAGTCGGCCGCCCATGACGAAAGCCCGAGGTCGCCGAAGCCGAGTTCGAGCAACTTTGCCCCCGGTGCCAGAGCTGGACGGCCGCCTCGCGATTCCTTCGTGAGCAATCCTGTGTGGTCGCCGATGTCCTTGATGTCGAGCAGCAGCACCACGTCGGCGTCCGGCAATACGTCGGCGGGCCGGGAGCTGAGTTCGTGATTAGTAGGAAAGTTCAGCCGCAGGTCGGTGTCGACGACCGCGAGGGCGAGTAACTCCGCGAGCTCGATCAGTTGCGCCCATGCTCCCGGATCGCGTGCTGCATAACCCGCAATCAGCGCAGGACGTTCTGCCTGCACGAGTGCTTGCGCGACGCGCTCGAGCGCGTCGGGGTCGGGCGCGATACGGGTCGGGGGCGGGTCAGCCCCTGTCATCGCAACGTTGCGTTCGCCCAGCGATTCTTCTTGCACTGCGGCGTCGAGCGCGACGAACACCGGCCCGGCCGGTTGCATCGTGCTCACCTGGTAGGCGCGCACGAGCGAATCGGGCAGCGCCTCGACCGACGCAGGGTGGTCGTCCCACTTGGTGTAGTCGCGCACCGCCGAGTTCTCGACGTTAGCGGTGTGCACCCAGTCAATCCATGGACGTCGACGGGCGGCGTCCATCGGCCCGGTACCACCGAGAACCAGGATTGGCGTGCGGTCGACATGCGCGTAGTAGATGCCGAGCGTCGCGTGCAGCAGGCCGACGAGATCATGCGTGACGACGGCCATCGGCTCGCCGGTCACCTTCGCGTAACCATGGGCGATGCCGACCGCGATCTTCTCGTGCGGTACCTCGAGGATCGTCGGCGTGCCCCCGGCGTAATTCACCAGGGAGTCGTGCAGGCCGCGAAACGAAGCTCCCGGGTTGAACGCGACGTAGCGCACTCCGAGCGTCTGCAGCACGTCGACGACGACGTCGGAACCGTAACGCGCGTTGCGGCTCATGCGTGAATCTCTTTCTCGTGGCCGGCGTGCGTCGCGGGCTCCAGTTGAAAAGTGGCGTGGGCGACGTCGAAGTGTCCGGCAAGGCAGGCCTGCAGGGCATCGAGAAGCTGTGGGGCGTGCCCAGTGTCGAAGCAATGGTTTTCGACGACGACGTGGGCCGAAAGCGTCGGCAGCCCTGATGTGACTGTCCACGCGTGCAGATCGTGCACATCGACCACATGCTCAACGGTGCGCAGGTGGTTGCGCACTTCGGCGAGGTCGACGCCTTCTGGCGCTCCCTGCAACAGAATGCGGCCGGCGTCACGCAGCAACTGCCAAGCTGCACGAGCCATCAATGCAGCAACCAGCAGAGAGGCAACGGCGTCGGCGCGCCGCCAGCCGGTGGTAAGAATCACCGCGCCGGCGGCCGCAGTTCCGATGAACGCATACAGATCGGTGACGATGTGTGCGAATGCGCCGCGCAGGTTGAGGCTTGACCGGTCGCCCTTCGCAAGTACCCAGGTCGCCAGCAGGTTGACGACGACGCCGACCAGCGCGACGGCCAGCACCACGGCACCTGCGACCGGCGGCGGGCTGACCAGCCGACGGATTCCCTCGACCACAATCACCAGGCCGATCGCGGCCAACGTCACGCCGTTCACGGCCGCCGAGAGAATTTCCGCGCGCTTCAGCCCGTAGGTCCAGACGCCACCGGCCGGCCGACGAGCCAGCCGCGCCGCCCAGACGCTGGCTGCCAGCGCGCCGACGTCGGTGAGCATGTGTCCGGCGTCGGCGAGCAGTACCAACGACCCGGCGAGCGCGCCGGTGATCACCTCGGCCACCATGAAGGCGCCGATGAGCCCTAAGGCGGTGAGCAGATGTCGCATGCTGGCATCGGCCGTGCCGGGCACGGTCGCCTGATCACGGCCGCCATGGTGATGCCGGTCATGCGAGCGCACTTCGCACCTCCCGGCAGCTGGCGATTCACTCCCCGGATACGCCCTGCGCAATGGTACGGGGAGGTCGGCCGGCTTCCGTTGCATCGAGCGCCCATACCCACGGCCTGGCTGTGGCGCTAGTATGTCGCTGCATGTCTCTGTATACAGGATCTGAGGCAGGTGTTTTGCAGACAGATGGGGAGTCGTGACCATGGAGACTCGGCGGCGGGTCGCATTGATCTTCACCGGCGGAACCGTCGACTCAGTCGGTACCGACCGGCTCGACATGGGCTGGTACATCGAGGCCGGCAAGCGGCTCGCCGAGGGCGAGCTGGTCGGCCGGATCCCCGAATTGGGGCAGCTCGCCGACGTCACCGAGATTCCGTTTCGGCGGTTGCCGAGCCAATCGATCACGACGTCCGACTGGCTCGACCTCATCAACCTGATCCACAAGCTGTTCGAGCAAGACGAGGCGGACGGCGTGGTCATCACGCACGGCACCAACACGCTCGAAGAGACGGCGTACTTCCTGCACCTGACCTTGAAGACTGACCGGCCGGTCGTCATCGTCGGCGCCATGCGTCCGGCGTCCGCGATCAGTGCGGACGGCGACTTGAACCTGCTGAACGCCGTCCGCGTTGCGGCTGATCCAAGCTCGACCGGCATGGGCGTCCTCGTCGTCCTGAACGACACGATCCACAGCGCGCGCGACGTCACGAAAACCGCGACCTACCGCGTGCAGACGTTTCAGGGCCGTGACCTCGGGCCGCTCGGCTACGCCGACAACGACGGCCGTGTCCTCTATTACCACCGCCCGGCTCGACCGCACACGACGCAGACCGTCTTTGACGCGAGTCAGATCGGCGACTTGCCACGTGTTGACGTCGTCGTGTCCTACATCGGCGCCGACGGCGCGTTGGTCGACGCGGCCGTCGCGGCGGGCGCCCGCGGCATCGTCAGTGCAGGTACTGGCGCCGGCCGGCCGACCCCTGGAGAAGACGCCGCATTCGACCGCGCCGGTGCGCAGGGCGTGCTGATTTGCCAGGGCAGCCGAGTCGGCTCGGGTCGCTCGCTGCGCAGCCCCGGCCTGCGCAAGCGCGGGTTCGTCGCGGCCGACAATCTGCAGCCGTGGAAGGCACGGCTGCTGCTGGCATTGGGCCTCAACCTGACGAGCGATCCCGACGTGATCCAGGGCTACTTCGACACCTACTGAGGGCTCGTCGTCTCCAGCACTCGTGCGACGACGTCCGGAAAAAGCTCTGGCGGTACGAAGCAGATGCCGTTGTCGTCGGCGATGACGACGTCACCTGGGCGAACCTGCACGCCGCGGAAGTTCACCCAACCGCCGAGTTCGACGGCCATCATCCGCCGCCGGCCGCTCACCTGCGTTCGAGCGGCCGCCCACACCGGTAGGCCGAGCGCGCGGATCTCATCGACGTCGCGGACCGCGCCGTCGATGAGCACGCCAACGACTCCGGCGCTCTTGGCGTCGCTTGCGGCGAGGCCACCGACCAGAGATTCCGTGTGTATGCCGCCGCCGTCGATGACGGCGACGTCACCGGCGCTCGCGGCGCGAGCGAGCGCCGCGTTGCCGAGGCGTCCGTTCGAGCCCTCCGCCCGAAGCCGCGCGGCGGTCTGCCGTTCGGGTAGGTAGCGGAGCGTGAGGGCCACGCCGATCACTCGCGAACCCGCCTCCAGCGGCGGGGCTTCACTAGCGGGGACCGCACCGCGCAGGCCTAGCTCATCGAGGACGTCGCTGACTGCCGACGTCAAGCCGCTGACGCCGGCCAGCGCCGAGACCAGGGCGGGATCGGGACGGGGGCGCGGCGAGTCATGGATGAGTGGCGTCTCAAGCGCAGCCGTCTCGACCATCGCATTGCCTTCCTGCGCAGCCTTCGCGTACCGCAGGCTACCATCGCATACAAGGGAGGTGGTCGCTGTATGACCGACCCGGCGGATGTGGCGAGCCCGCAGGCGTTGATCGCCGACCTCGACTCGCACGGCTACCTCGCCGACGAGGCCCTGGCGACGGCGTGCTTCCTTGCGCTACGGATGCGCCGGCCGCTCTTTCTCGAGGGCGACGCCGGGGTTGGCAAGACCGAACTCGCCCGTACCCTCGCCGAGTTGCTTTCGGCACCGCTGATCCGGTTGCAGTGTTACGAGGGCCTCGGTGTCGCCCAAGCCTTGTATGACTGGGACTTTCCTCGTCAGCTGTTGCATGTTCGGGCCGCCGAGGCAGCTGGCGCACGTGATCCCGAGCAACTCGAAGGGCACCTGTATGACCGGAGGTTCTTGGTCGCCCGGCCCATTCTGCGCGCGCTCGAAACAACGCCGAGCGTGCTGCTCATCGATGAGATCGATCGTGCGGACGACGAATTCGAGGCTTTCTTGCTCGAGGTGCTCTCCGACTTCACCATCACCGTGCCCGAGTTCGGTGTGATCCGCGCGCGCACGCCACCCGTCGTCGTCATCACGTCCAACCGAAGCCGCGACGTGCACGACGCGCTGAAGCGGCGATGCCTCTATCACTGGGTCGAGCATCCGACCTTCGACCGCGAGGTGGCGATCATCCGTCGGCGGCAGCCGCTCGCCAGCGAGCGGCTCGCCCGAGACGTCGCGGGCGCTGCGCAGGCCCTGCGCACCACCGACCTCATCAAGCCTCCGGGCGTGGCTGAAAGTGTTGACTGGACAGAGGCTTTGGTGTCGCTCGGTGTCGACGAACTCGACCCGCAAAGCGCCAACGCCACGATCGGCGCAGTGGTGAAGCATCGCGAGGACGTCGAGCAGGTTCGCCACATCGACTGGGCAGAGCTGATCGCCACCGGCAGGCGGCACGGTGCGTGACGTCGTCGAGGCGATCGTCGGATTCGTCGAGACCGCCCGTGCTTTCGGGCTCGATGCCGGTCCCGACCGGGTGCAGGCGATGGTTTGCGCGCTCGATCAATTCGAAAGCGTTTCGTATCGCAACATCTATTGGGCAGGTCGGGTCACTCTGTGTGGTTCGCGCGACGACCTCGACCGTTACGATGCGGTCTTCGACGCCCACTTTTTCGGGGCGGCCGAGCCACCAGAACCTCCACCACCGCGGACCATCAGCAGGCGCGCACTCGGAATGGAGCCTGACGGCGGTCGATCCGGCGATGACGACGGCAACGCTAAGGTCAGCGCAGCTAGCCGGCTCGAAGTGCTGCGGCGCCGCGACATTTCCACTCTCGACGCCGCCGACCGCGACGAAGTCGCTCGCCTCATCTCAGCGATGGACCTGCATGTTCCGATGCGCCGCAGCCGCCGGCACCGCCCCGCCGTCCATGGCTTGATCGACGCCGAGCGGACGACGCGGGCAGCTGTTCGATGTGCAGGTGAGCCCATCGAGCTGCATTGGCGCGCACGTCGGTTGAAGCCTCGGCAACTGGTGATTGTCGTCGATGTGAGCGGATCGATGGCTGCATTTTCCGATGCATTGCTGCGTTTCGCCCATGCCGCGACGAGACGTTTGGCCCGGCGGGTTGAGGTGTTCACAGTCGGTACCAAGCTCACGCGCATCACGGCGGCCATCTCGTCGCCAGATCCCGATACGGCGATGGCTGCAGTTGCCGCCGTCGTCCCGGATTGGAGCGGCGGGACCAGACTCGGCGAGGAACTAAAGGAACTCGTCGACCGCTTCGGAAGAGGCACTACCCTGCGCCGCGCAACCGTCGTGATCGCGTCGGACGGCTGGGAACGAGACGCTCCCGATTTACTAGGTAGTCAAATGGCGCGATTGCGCCGGCTGGCGCACCGCATCATTTGGGTTAACCCGCACAAGGGAGTGCCCGGCTACGAGCCACTGGCCGCAGGAATGCAGGCTTCGCTGCCCTACGTGCACGAACTGGTTGCCGGGCACAGCGCCGCCGCTCTAGAAAATCTCGCCGATGTAATCGGCCGAGATTGATCTTACGGCGCACCGTCGATCGGGTCGTATTCGTCACCGAGCAGATGCTCGGTCGCACCGTCGGTTGAGACCGCACGATCCGGTCCGGTCCAGCGACGCGAAAGCTGTTCGGCTGGCTCGATGTCGAACAGGTCGAGCACGCGAAGCACGGTGTGATCGACGATGTCTTCAATACTGTGCGGGCGCTGGTAGAACGCTGGCAGCGGTGGAGCGACGATCGCACCCATCTCGGCGACTTGCACCAGCAACCGCAAGTGCCCGAGGTGCATCGGGGTTTCGCGTGGAAGCAGGACGAGCCGGCGGTGCTCTTTCAACGTGACGTCAGCCGCTCGCACGAGCAGGTTGTCGTCGGCTGAGTTCGCAATGCCCGAGAGCGATCGCATTGAGCAGGGCGCGACGACCATGCCCGTCATGCGAAACGATCCACTCGAAGGTGCTGCGGCGATGTCGCCGAAGCGATAGACGACATCGGCGAGCGCCTCGACCTCGCGCGGCTTCCAGTCCGTTTCCAGTGACAAGGTCTGCCTGGCGCCAGGACTCATCACCAGATGCGTCTCGATGTCCGGCACGTCTTGCAAAACCTGAAGCAGCCGGACGCCGTAGATCGCGCCGCTCGCACCGGAGATCCCGACCAGCAGCCGCCGAATCCGGCCGGGGGAAGCCGAGTATTCAGTGCTCAGGGCTCGGCCCTCCGGCGGGCGCCGCGCTCGGTTCGATTCCGAGATCGCGGCTGGTGAACAGCGCCTTGTAGTCGACGCCTGTTCCGGCGAGGGCGGCCGTGCCGCCTTCTTCGCGGTCGACGACCGCGACGATCTTGCGCACGTCCGCTCCGGCCGTGCGCAAAATGTCGAGCGCGCTGAGCGCCGCACCGCCGCTAGTGACGACGTCCTCGATGAGTGCGACGCGGGTGCCTGGTTGCAACGTGCCCTCGATCGCCCGCGACGGCCCGTGGTCTTTCAGATCGGGACGCACGAGCACAGCAGGCAGGCCACGCGCGAGCGAGACAGCAATAGCAAGCGGGACGGCGCCGAGCGCGGTGCCGGCAACGCATTCGGTGTCTTCGGGCAGTTCGCGCGCGATGGCTTCGGCGACCCGGCGCAGCAGTGCGGGCCTGGTGCCGAACTGGTACTTGTCGATGTAGTAGTCGGCCATTACGCCCGAGCGAAGCCGGAAGCTACCTCGCAGCACTGCCGCCTCGGCCACGGCCGCGGCGAGGTCGTTCGTGTCGGCTTGCATCTCGGCTTGTTCAGTCGCCGACAATTCCTCGCTACGACCGGCCGGTCGTACCGGGAGCCGGGCGCTCTCGACCTGGCTGATGAGCCGCCGGATGCGCATGCCGTGCGCCGGCCCGAGCAAATAACCGGGGAGCGGAGCGAGCCAGGTAGCGCTGCCCAAACTGACGGCGTCCGCGCCGGCCCAGAAGTATTCGCGACAGTCGTCGAAACTGCGGATGCCGGCCGTCGCGATGATCGGCAGCCGGATGCCGGCCTCTCGCAGTTCAGAAACCACCCGCAAACCGATCGGCTTGATCGCCCGGCCGGAGACGCTGCCGTAGTAGTTCTTCATGAACGGCTGCCCCGTTTCCGGATCGAGCCGCAGGCCCTTCACGGCGTTGATCGCCGTGACCGCGGCGGCGCCCTGCCGCTGTGCAATTCGTGCTGCGGCAACGTAGTCGGTGTCGGGAGACAGCTTCACGATGACCGGGTGCCGGCTGGCCGGGATCGCCTGGGCCAGCACGTCTTCGAGAATGTTCTCGAACGGGAAGTTCACGTTGTGACACGACACGTTGAACTCGACCGCGGCGATCTGGCCCGGTTCGGCATGCTTGTTGACCGTCTCGACGAGTTCGCAGAACTCGTCGGCGGAGAACCCGCCGAGCGAGACGATGCGATTCAGCCGATGCGTACGGTCGAAATACTCGTCGAAGTAGCGCTCGATGCCGATGTTGCACCAGCCGAAGGCGTTCATCCACCCGCCATCGACACTGCGCAGCGCTTGCCGGTAGAGGCGAAGCAGTTCCGGAAACTCCGTCAGCTTCCAGTCATCGCGCAGGGTGAAGTGACCCTCCCGGGGCTCCAGGGTCAGCGTGCGAGTCGTCACCGCGCCGAAGCGCTCGAGCGGCACCCACTGTGCAATGGGGCTGAGCCCGTACATGATCAGCCGGTGCGCGGACGCGCCGTAGCCGAGCAGGCTGGCCGACGTCACAACCCGGTTCCGCAGCCGCACACCGTTGAGATCGAGCACATCTACCGCCCAGTGTTGTCGTGTCGCCGTTGTCGTGTCGCCGACGACGGTGCCGCGTTCGTCGCCAGCGTCTCAAGAAGCAGTCAACTCCCGCGACACGTTCGCGGCGAATTCATCCATGACCTGACTGACCTTGCGGCGGACGACGGCTTGGCCGAACTCGCCCAGCTTGCCAAAGATCGCGGCGTCCGTATGCACCGCCATCGCGGTCTTCCCGTCGCCTTCAGGGGCGAGTTGCATGACGACCTTCGCGTTGACCGACCCCCGGATCTTGCGATCGGCCGCCTCGACGTTCATCTTTGCCTGCATCGCGTCGGCGTCTCGCTCGGCGACGCTGAGCTTCCCCGATAGCCGAACCGCGACCGGCCCGACCCGGGCCTTGACCGTGCCGGTGTAGGTGGTGTCATCGACCTGGTCGATCTGTTCGAACCCGGGCACGCACCTCGCGATGTCCGGAAGGCTCATGGTGAACGCCCACACCTTCTCGGTGGGCGCCTCGATTACCAGCCGCTGGTCGATGATCATTTGAACACCTTCGCATCCGAGATTCGGGGCGGTTGTATGCAGCCGTCGCCTGTTGCGGACAGCGGTCCCGGTGTAGCATACAGCGGCATACGGCAGCCGGACGAGGGGATGGAACACGCGGCCAACGTCTATGGCGGGCACGCCCCGGCGTGAGATGAAGGGTCGGCGATGCAGGGAAAGGTCCTGGCTTTGATGACCGCTCTTTGCTTTGGGCTCAACCCCGTGATTTTGAAGTACGGGTTCGCTCGGAAGGGCCGCAGCGACGTCGCCGTGGTGATCGGCCTCCTCATCGCCGTGCCCATCTACCTGCTCTGGGCTCCGTTCGTCGGCGGCATCTCACTCGCGCATCTCAGCCTGCAGGCCTGGATCGGGTTCATCTTCGGTGGCATCTTCGGCGGGGCCATCGGCCGGCGCTGGCTCTACCTGGCGGTCCAGCGGCTCGGCGCTTCACCGGCCGCGGCGATCAAGAACTCTGCGCCGATGATTACGACTGCGCTGGCACTCGTCGTCCTCGGTGAGCACGTCACCTCGTTGCAGTGGCTTGCGATCGTCGAGATCGTCGTCGGCATCACGCTCGTCAGTTGGAGCGGCGGCACGCCTGGCGGTCGCTGGTCCCAGTTTCTCAATGTCGGCATGCTCGCGGCGATCGGCGCGGCCATCTCCTACGGGATCCGACCCCTCTTTCTGAAGTGGGGGCTCGACCAGGCCAACGTGCCGATGACCGCCGCGCTGATCGGTGCCCTCGCCGCGGCAGCTCTCGCGATCGCCCTCACCCCGCAAAGGGAGCTCTGGACCGGCATGTGGGCGCCGTCGACGGGCGCCTTCGCGATATCGGGTGTCTTGCAATCTCTGGGATTTCTCGCCTTGACGTTCGGGTTGTCGAGCGCCAACGTCAGCGTCGTCTACCCGGTCACTTCAGCGGCGCCGCTGTTCACCCTCCTGTTCACCGCGCTCCTGCTGCGAAAGACAGAGCGAATCAGGTGGCCGACCGTGGTGGGCGCGTGCGTGATCGTCGTCGGGGTCATTCAGCTGTAGAGGTTTGAAAAGAAGCAGATCGAGACCGAGCCCGAGGAGTGGAAGCATGGCAAAGGATCTCCGCACCTACCTCGACGAGTTGCTGCAGAAGTTTCCGGAGCAGCTGAAGGTCGTCGAGGACGAGATCGATCCAGAGTTCGAAGCGACCGCGATCGTCGACAAGATCGAGAACGACGTGGCCTACCCGGGGTTCCCGGCGGTCCTCTTCAAGCACGTGAAGGGGTCCAAAATTCCGCTCCTGCTCAATCTCCACGGGTCGTACGACCGCATCTCGCTCGCCATCGGGAGCGACATGCGCAACATGGTCGAGGACTATGCGAGCCGCGAAGGCAGCGGGATCCCACCCACAGAAGTGCCATCGGAGCGGGCACCCGTGCACGAAGTGGTGCTCACCGGTGACGACATCGACATCAGCCAGCTGCCGTTCCTGTTGCACCAAGAACTGGACGCCGGCAAGTACATCACCTCGGCGGCGACTCTCTCGCGCGATCCGGACAGCGGCCGCATCAACGCCGGCATCTTCCGTCACCAGGTACAGGGCCCCAAGCAGCTCGGCTTCATGACCAACCCCGCGCACCACACGTCGTACATCCTTCGCCAGCTTCGCGACGAGGGAAAGAAGATGGAGGTCGCGCTCGTCATCGGACACCACCCCGCGATGCTGATGGGTGCGGTCGCGAAGCTGCCTGGCATCGGTGGAGAGCTTGACGCGATGGGCGGCCTGCTCGGCGAGTCGCTCGAGGTCGTGAAAGCGAAGACGGTGGACCTGCTCGTGCCGGCACGCGCCGAGATCGTGATCGAAGGCATCGTCGACACCGATCCCGAGAAGGTACAAAACGAAGGGCCGTTCGGTGAGTATCCCTTGTACTACACCCGAATCGGGCCAATGCCGTGGGTGCAGATCACGGCTGTGACGATGCGTCGCGACCCCATCTACGTCGACGTCTTCAACGCACACCGTGAGCACCTCGTGCTGGGTGCGCTGCCTCGCATGGGCAGCATTCTTCGTCGAGTGCGCCAGGCCATGCCGACCGTCACTGCTGTGAACTTGCCGTTGTACGGCATCCGAAGCTCACTGTTCATCAGCATGAAGAAGAAGGTCGACGGCGAGCCGAAGATTGCGGCATGCTCAGCGTTCACGGTTGACCCGATCCTGAAGCACATCTGGATCGTTGACGACGACATCGATGTCTACAACCAGGACCAGGTGCTCTGGGCGATGACCACCCGGTTCCAGGCCGACCGCGATCTCACGATCATGCCGAATTTCCTCGGCGGCCACCTCAACCCGGTGACGTACGGGTATCACCGAGAGGAGAAAGGGCCCATGGAGACGAAGCTCATCTTCGACTGCACGAAGCCCGCTCCGCCGGAGTACTTCCCGCAGATGTGCCGGATCCCACCCGAAGTTCTCGAGCGCGTGCAGCCACACGATGTTCTTCGCGACTACGAGCCCGGCATGAAACTCACCAACGGTTAGCTCGCGCAGTTGCTAGGCGCTCCGATGCCGGAGTCGAAGGTGTCAGCCGGGCCGACTGCGGGCCGCGTGCTTCGTGACTTGATCGAAGCAGAGCGGCCACTCGTCGTGCCCGGCTGCGCCGACGCGTTGACCGCCAGGATCGCGGCCGACGTGGGTTTCCCGGCGCTCTACGCAACCGGCGCCGGCATCTCGAATGCGCTGCTCGGGCTGCCGGATCTCGGATTGGCGACCTTCACGGAGGTGCTCGACCAGGTGGCGCGGATCTGCGCAGCCGTCGACGTCCCCGTCATCGCGGACATCGACACGGGTTACGGCAACGCGTTGAACACGTATCGCGCAGTGCGGGCGTTCGAACGCGCGGGAGTCGCCGCCGTGCAGATCGAGGACCAGCAGTTCCCGAAGCGGTGTGGCCATTTCACCGGAACGCAGACTGTCGCGGCAGCCGAAATGGTCGGCAAGATCGAGGCCGCGCTGGACGCACGCCGTGACGACTCGCTGGTCGTCATTGCGCGCACCGACGCGATTCATGGGGGCGGCGTTGATGACGCGGTGGAGCGGGCCTCTACCTATGCGCAAGCTGGTGCCGACCTCATTTTCGTGGAAGCCCCGGCGACGGCTGCCGTG
>Ga0157369_10003422_pt1 | contig 18826 bp, 17 predicted proteins | sample C25metaG_FD_113461 | JGI IMG/M metagenome (GOLD analysis project Ga0157369, IMG submission 113461) | Corn rhizosphere microbial communities from Kellogg Biological Station, Michigan, USA - C2-5 metaG | ecosystem: Host-associated > Plants > Roots > Rhizosphere > Soil | place: USA: Michigan... | reverse complement strand
GATTCCAGACGTTTGTTCCCGGAGAAGTGACCGAGGTCATCGGGTGCCCCACGCCCGGGTGCCCCGCGCTCGGGTGCCCCACGCCCGGGTGCCCCGCGCTCGGGTGCCCCACGCCCGGGTGCCCCACGCTCGGGTGTCCCACGCTCGGGGGCCCCACGCTCGCCCTCTTTTGGCTAGCGTGGGGGCTTCCGTCTTGTGAGCGAAAGCGCCGAACGAATCGGGTCGCGCGGGCATCTCGCTTGACATCGCACCAGCCCGGAGGGCGACTGACTGGTGCCCAGCGCTTCAGCGCTGGGGAAAGTTCGTGAGCCGTGGGTTGGCACTCCCAAAAACACATCAGCCCGCGAAGCGGGCGAAAGAGATGTTTTGCTGTCCGGAATCGCACCATTTCCGCGCCCCAATTCTGTCAATGATGCCCGCCACCTCAACCCGTAACCGCGATCACCGCATCCCAAAAGCCTTCGCGCTATTCTCCCAAGACGGTGCCCACACCGGGTACCGTTCTGGAACTCTCGTTCTTTGACAACCTACTGATCCGCCGGGATCCCCGGCCGCTAAGTCCTTTAGATTTCGGGATCGACGGGATCGATCCCGGGAGGGGTACCCCCATCAGGGATCAGTCGACCGATCGCGCAGGGATCGACAGGGATCGACCTGCTTAAGTCCTTTAAACACAGGGATCGCAGGGATGGGATACCCCCCTCAGATCCGAGCCGCAGAGAGGCCGCGCAGCGACGTTAGGTCGCGGCCCGCGTTCCAATTTGGTTCGCGCAGGCCGCGATTCGCCATACTTTTTCGGACTGGTTGCTTCACCCTGTTAGTTTCGTCCCATGGCCACTGCCGCGAAGAAGAAGACGAACCAGCCGGTCCTTCCGCCGAACGTATTTATCGGACGCGCGACCAAGCCGAAGCACTCCGACCTGGCGCATGTGTTGCACGAATCCGTCGCGCTCTGGGATGCGCTGGTCGCCGGGCTCGAAACCGAGTTCGGATTGAAGCAGGAGTGGAACTCATTCTCCGTGAAGTATGGGTGGGCGCTGCGGCTGAAGAAGAAGGACCGCAACATCGTCTACCTGGCGCCGTACGTGGGGGAATTCGCGGTGATGATCATTCTCGGCGCCAAGGCGCTTGCGGCGGCGAAGCAGGAACTTCCGGCGGAGGTCTTCGCCGGCGCGATCAAGTATCCGGAAGGGACCGCGATTCGCGTTCCCATCCGCTCGCAACTCGGCTTCGCAATCGTGCGCAGGCTGGTCGCGGCGAAGATGGCGTGAATGCAGCAGGCCCGCTGGCGCTGACAAAAACCCACCACAGAGACACGGAGACACAGAGGAATTCAAGCCTTTCGATTCTCTGTGACCTCTGTGTCTCTGTGGTGAACTGGGCTTAGTGCTTCGCGATCCGGCGCTCGATGGCGTCGCATGCTGCCTGCGTTGCCGGCGTGGGCACTTCGTGAAGCTGCCCGCCGCGCAGGATTGGTCCGGCGATCGCGTCCAGCTCCGGCGATCTTCCGGCGTCGACGTCCTTCTGCATCGAGCTGCGCATGTTCGGCGGAAGATTCGGCAGGTTCTTGATCACGAACTCCGGATCGACCTTCGCACCTTCCTTCTGTCCGACCGCGCAGGCTTCGCGGATCATGGCTTCGAGTCGAGCCTTCTGTTCGGGATCCGCGATTACGCCGCCGACCGGCACGTTGCCCGCCGTAGTGGCGAGCGCGAGCGGCGCGAGAAACACCAGCTTGCTCCACATCAGCGTGGCTTCGTAGTCAACGAACTTGCACTCGAAGCCGAACTTCGTGAACAGGTCGAGGATGGGCTGAAGACGTTCGCGCCCGCTGACCGCGATGTTGAGCCGCGCGAAGGGCGAGCGGTGCGCGATGTGTCCGGGACTGACGCGCTCGCTTTCGACAGCGATGGTCGCCGGAACGACCTTGTCCGCGCCGTACCGGTCACGGAGCGTGACCAGGTGATCGACGCCGTTCAGCAGCGGAACGATGCAGCCCGCCTTCGACGGATCGGGAATCTTTGCCAGCGCCGACTCGAGTTGCGTCGCCTTCACTGCGATCCAGACGACGTCGCAGGGCTGGTCGACGGAATCGGCCACGCGCAGCGGAACGGTGAAGTTTCCGAACTTGCTTTCGACGGAGATCTGGCTCGGGTGTCTGCTGCGACCCGGTACGACGGTTACGGTCTCGCCGGAACGAGCGAGGACGCCCGCGATCAGGCCGCCAACGCCGCCGGGGCCGAGGATGAAGTGGTGCATACGTGCTCCGTTCTAGCACAGCCGTGATGGCAAATGGCAGATGTCAAATGGCAAAAAGTCGGGCCGCAGATTAACGCAGATGAACGCTGATCGAAGAGAAGCAAAAGAAATCTGTGTTGATCAGCGTTGATCGGCTTGGTCTTTTTTGCCATCTGCCATCGAGTCGACGAAGTCGATTCTTTAAGTTGAGGTCCTTCCGCGCTCGACGATCCAGTAGAGCACGGTCAGGATTGCCAGCGCGGGAATGCCGCTGACCAGGCAGATTCGGAGATCGGGAACCCACCACGTGCCGATCATCGCAGCCAGGATTCCGGCGAAGCCGAGGATCGACGGCCACGCACCGCCGGGCGCACGAAACGGCAGTCCCGCGAGCACATCTGCCGATAGCTTCCTGCGGAACGCGACGTGAGCGCTGAGCGCGACCCACCACGCCAGCATTCCGCCGAAGAGCGACGATCCCAGGAAGTAGAGGAACGCCGATTCGGGCACCGTGCGTTCCAGCCACACGGCGAGCAGGATGCCGAAGGTGGAGGCGAGCAGCGCGCGCACGGGCGCGCCGCGGTGGTTCAGCTTGCCGAGCGCGGCGGGAGCGTAACCGTCGCGCGAAAGCGAGAACATCATGCGGCTGGCGACGTAGATGTTGGCGTTGGCGCCGCTGAACGCCGCGGTGAGCACGATGACGTTCACGATGGTCGACGCAGCGGGAAGCCCCGCGAGACGAAACACAGTCACGAACGGTGACTCGGCGATTCCAGCCTGCTGCCACGGCATCACGCCGACCAGCACCGTGATGGCGCCAAGATAGACGAAGGCGAGCAGGGCGAACATGATGCGCGTGGCACGGGCCACGTCGCGCGCCGAGCGCGCTTCGCCGGAGGAGATTGCCACCATCTCGATGCCGAGGAAACTGAAGAGCGTGAACGGCAGCGCCATCAGCATCGAGCGCCAGCCGTTGGGCACGAATCCCGTGCTGGTGTACTGCGCGGCGACGCGTCCGCCGGCCAGCAGCACGGAGCCGATCACAATGAACAGCGTGATGGCCGCGACCTTGATCATCGCCAGCCAGTACTCAGTCGCTCCATACTCGCCGACGGAGAACAGGTTGATGCCGAGCAGAACCGCTGCAAACACGATCACCCAGATCCATCCTGGAACCGCGGGGAACCAGTATCGGGCGTAAGTGGCGATGGCGATCAACTCCGCGCCGACCGCGATCACCACGCTGTACCAGTACGCCGCGCGCGAGACGAAGCTGGCCCAGCGGTTCAGGTAAAGCTCGGCGTAGAGGCCGAACGAACCTGCGGCGGGATGGAGGCTCGCCATCTCGCCCATCGCGGCAGTCACGGTATATGCCAGGATCGCGCCGATCACGTAGCTGACGATCACGGCCGGGCCCGCGAGCCGCACCGACGCGCCCGCGCCGAGCAGCAGCCCGGTGCCGATCGATCCGCCGACGGCGACCATCGCGACTTGTCCGGCGCTCAGCTGTCGCTGAAGCCCGTGCTCGCGGTCCTGTGACATGGAGGAGGTTTTGTATCACAAGCAACTGGTGAAATTGCCGAATTGCCGAACTGCCGAATTGAAAAACAATGCGTGATGAGGCTTTCTGTTCGCGAGTAGAATGCCGCGTCTTTCATCCGGGCAAATTGCAGAGCTCCTGAGCGCACGGGCGCTCAGGATGACAGTTGGGGAGGGTCGCGTGAAAGCGTCGACGAGAACCTGTACCCGGGCGCTCCTTATCTTCTTAGTGACGATCGCGTGTGTTGTCTCAGCAGGCGCGCAAAGCAAGCGCAAGATCATCATCGACCAGGATGCGGCGGGGCCGGGCGGCTCCGACATGCAGTCGATTCTCGCGCTGGTGAATTCGCCGCAGACCGACGTGCTCGGGATCACCGTGTTGACGGGCGATCAGTGGCGCGACGAAGAGGTGCAGCACACGCTGCGGCTGATGGAGATCATCGGCCGTACGGACATACCGGTGGTGCCCGGCGCGGAGTTTCCGCTCGTCAGCAGCAAGGAGCACATCGCCAGATGGGAGACGATGTACGGCAAGGTTCTATACCAGGGCGCTTGGAACTGGCCTGCGCCCGGCGGTCACGTGCACGGGCCGAAGGAAGTCCCGCCGATGAAGGAGGGAACGCCGACGACGAAGCCCGCGCCGGAAGATGCGGCGCATTTCCTGGTGCGCATGGTGCGGAAGTATCCACACGAGGTCACGGTCTTTGTCCTCGGGCCGATGACGGACATTGCGCTGGCGATCGCGCTCGATCCTGAATTCCCGCAGATGACCAAAGAACTGGTCGTGATGGGCGGGAGCATGAATCCGACGACCGACGATCCGGAATTTTCACTGTCGCCCCGGCGTGAGTTCAATTTCTGGATGGATCCGGAGGCAACGCACGCGGTGCTGCACGCGAAGTGGCCGCGCTTCGTGCTGACTACGGTGGACATCTCGGTGAAGACCCACTTCACCAAGGACATGGTCGAACAAATCCGGAAGGGCACGACGCCGGCGGCGCGGTACGTCGCCAAGTATGAGGAGATCAGCACCAGCCCAATCGATTTTCTGTGGGATGAGTTGGCGGCGGTGGCGTGGCTCGATCCCTCGACCATCACCAAGTGGCAGAAGCTTTACGTGGACGTCAACACCGACCGCGGCGCCGGCTACGGCGACACGCTGGTGTGGAATGAGGCTCAGCATCCGGCAGTCGGCGAAATCCAGGCCGAGGTGCAGGTGGATCTCGACAAGGAGAAGTTCTACCGGGAATTCATCGAACTGATGACCAGGCCGACGCCGACGGCGTCGCGGAAGCCGGCACCGTGATTCACCGGTAGTTCCCCTCAAACCGGGCGGTCGTGGTCCCTTAGTTTCGGGAAAAGAGCGAATTGGGCTGGGTTTATGGGTGGTGTTAGGTGTAAGGTTCCGCTTACAATACGCGGGCTGAACCCAGCAAACATCTAGAAAAGGCCTGCAAAGAGCCATCGGGACCCATGCCGGACATCGCCAAACGCCTCGAGAAAGCCGACAAGTATCTTCAGAAAGGCAAGCCGGAAGCCGCGCTGGAAGAGTTCATGTCGGCGCTGGAGGAGGACCCTCGGAACGACGCCGTCCGCCAGAAAGCGGCGGACCTTTGCGTCACCCTAAACCGGCAGGGGGATGCCTACCTGCTGCTTTCCGACCTGTTCAAGTCGGAGGCTTCGATCGGCGATGGATCGAGAGCCATCAACACTTATAAGCGGCTCGTCCGGCTGGGTAAGCCGGACCTGGAACAGACGCTCCATTTCGCACAGCTCTGCGAAAAGTCGAACAAGAAAGATGCGGTTGAAGCGTACGAGGCGGTGCAGCAGCAATACGCCGCCGCAGGGAAAACGTCGGAAGAGCTGAACGTGCTGGGGCGGATGATCGCCCTGGATCCGACGATCCCGCGATTGACGCGCGAAGGCGAGCTGGCAGAGCGGCTGGGCAAGACCAAGGAAGCGGCCGCGGCCTTCGTCCGCGCCGGCGAATTACAGCAAGCCAGTGTTGAGGCGATCGCCCGCACCGGCCAGATGCAGGACAGCAGCAAGCAGGAATCGCTGCCGCTTTTCGAACGCGGTTACCGGCTCGATGCCGAGAACGCGACCGCGGCCCTGGCCTGCGGGCGCGCTTACCTGGAATCGAAGCGATTCGACGAAGCGCTGAAAGTTAGCGAACCGTTCGCCACGAAGGCGGGAGCGAGCGATGCGTTTCGCGACGTTTACTCGCGCGCGCTGATTGGGCTGGGCCGTCCGCTCGATGCCGAGACCCACATCACCGACCTTTACGCGAAGGATCCCTCGCGCAACGAGGAAGTCGCGCTGCTGATCGGCGCGCTGCTCGACGCCGACGCCGGCCACAAAGCCACGGTGCTGGTGCGCAAACTGGAAGAGCAGGAGTACAAGCAGGGACGCCGCCGCGAGCACGTCGCGCGGTTGAAAGAGATCCTCGACGCCCACGCGCCGCGCATCGAGTTCCTGGAATATCTGGTCGAGGCGTTCAACGCCAACAACCGTGAACAGGATTACTGCGCCACGCTGAACAAGCTCTTCGACCTCTATTACGCGGCGGGACTCTTCATCAAGGCCGGCGACGCGCTGGATCGCGCGGCGGAAGTCGATCCCTACGAAGAAGGACACCGCAAGCGGCTGGACTTGCTGCGCGGGAAGATCGACAACAACCGCTTCAACACTGTCGCCAACCGGATCGGATCGGTGGTGCAGGGAGGCGGACCCGCGCCGGCCGAGCAGCCGGCAGCAGGCGCGCCCGGCGGTGGCGGAGGCGGCGGTAATAACTCCGAGACGACCGTCCTGGAAGACCTGATCCTGCAATCCGAAATTTTCCTGCAATACTCCATGCGCTCGCGTGCGGTGGAGAGGCTGGAGCGCGTCGCCAAGCTCTTTCCCAAAGAGGAAGAGCGCAATCCCAAGCTTCGCCAGCTCTACATGAACGCGGGCTTCATGCCGAAGTACGACGCCGAGGCTCCGGCCGCCGCGCCCGCCGGAGCAGGCGCACCGGTTGCGGCCGCCCCAGCTACGCCTGCCGGCCCGGCAAAGGTCGAGCAGACGGCCGAAGAGAGCGCAGTCGATAATTTCGCGCGCGTCACGGAGATCACCCGCAACATCTATCGCCAGGGCAGCATCAAGGGCGTTCTGTTCACGGCGGTGAACGACATTGGGCGTCATTGGAACGCGAGCCGCTGCGTTGCCGGCATGTGCACGCCGGGAAAACCGCCGAGTGCGGCGCTGGAGTATTGCGCGCCCGGCGTCAAGCAATCGGACGTGATGGCCATTGTGAAGCTGATTGCCGCCACCCAGCACCTGGCGCTGGAGCGCGGATTTGTCACGGTGGAGAATGCGAAGCAGACGCCCGACTTGCGTCCGATCCAGCCGATCGTGGAACAGTTGGGCATGGACTCGCTCCTGGCAGTGCCGCTGCTGGATGGCGATGAGCCGGCCGGCATCCTGATTCTCGAACAATGCGGCGCGCCGCGGAAATGGCGCCAGACCGACGTAGTGGTGTTGCGCACGATCGCCGACCAGATGACTGTCGCGGTCAACAACGCGCGACTGCGCAGCCTGATGAAGACCCTGGCTGTCACGGACGAAAAATCCGGCCTGCTCAAGCGGTCCAGCTACATCGATGTGTTGCTTTCCGAGACGCGTCGCTCGCTGCAACAGACCACCCCGATGTCGCTGATGCTGATGCAGTTCGGCACCGGCCCGGCGATGCGTGAGCTTTCCGATACGACCATCGAGAGCCTGATGCAACAGCTCGGCCAGACGATCTGCTCGCACGTCCGGCAGAACGACGTTGCCGTCCGCTATGACCGGCACGTCATCGCTGTGGTGCTGTCCGACACCAACGACAAGAACTCCTTCTTCGTGGTCGACAAGCTGAAGAAGCTGCTGGTCAGCACCCACATGCCTGGCCAGGAAACGCCCATTCCCATCACCATCGGGATCGCCGAGGCGGTACTGAATGCCGAGTACGACGCCGTCGATATCGTCACCGAGCTGATCAATCGCGCCGAGCTCTCGCTCGAAGCCGCGAAGACAGCCGGCATCGGACAGGCAAAGTCGCTACAGCCGATCCTGGAAAACGCGGCGGTAGCGTAAGAGAAGAGCCGGGCACGTTCCCGACAAACCGGGAACCTTTCGATTCGCACTTCCGTAACGCTCACCATGCCGCAGGATCAGGGGAATGGTGCCCGCTGGGCCCACATATGGATTGATGTTGGCGCCGTGCTCTTCCTGATAGCGCTCGCCGTTTCGGCCGCGGTTGTTCCGCAGCTTCGCCTGTTGCATTTTCTTCAGGCCCTGATCTACGTGGCGCTCGTATTGCTCACGCGCCGAGACAGCGCTTGGGGATTCGGGGCCGGAGTCACGATTGCGATTGCATGGAACAGCCTGAACCTGTTCATCACCCACCTGATACAAGCCGGCGCGAGGGAATTCTGGTCTTTCCTCCATACGGGACATGCGCGGCGGCTGGATACCATGATGGTGTCGCTCGGTGGCCTGGGGCACTTCCTGATCATCATCGGCTGCCTCGCGGCGTTCCTTTCCCTTCGTCCTGGCGCGAAGCCATGGTGGCGTTTCGCCGGAGGGGGCGTGGCCGTGATGGCTTATTTCGCCTTAATCGCGGCCGTCGCAGCGCCTCGATAGGCTGCGCCTCCTCGCCAACACTCACTTTCCTCCTGATACACTAATCCGTTCCAATCCGAACGATCGTTCGGTTCTTTTGTATCCGGGAGATACCCTTCATGCTTCAACCCAATGACATTGCCATCCTTTCCGGTGCGCGCACGCCGATGGGCCGCTACGGCGGCAAGTTGCGCGACTTCACGGCCAACGACCTGGGCGCTATCGCGGCGAAGTGCGCCATCCAGCGCGCCGGCGTGGAGCCCGGCGAGTTCGATCATGCGGTGTTCGGCAACGCGCAGCAGACGTCGGGCGACTCGCTCTACGGCGCGCGCCACGTGGCGCTGAAGGCGGGACTGCCAATCGAGACGCCGGCGCTGACGGTCAATCGCATTTGCGGGTCGGGGATCCAGTCGATCGTGACGGGCGCGCAGCTGATCCAGCTTGGCGAAGCGAAGACGGTGCTGGCCGGCGGAATGGAATCGATGTCGCAGGCACCGCACGTGATCCGCGGCGCGCGTTGGGGCTTCGGCCTCGGCGAAGGCAAGCTGGAAGATTCGCTCATGGTCGCGCTGCTCGACACGTATTGCGGTCTGTACATGGCGAACACGGCCGAGCTGTATGCCGAGCAGCAAGGGATCACGCGCGAGCAAATGGACAATTTCGCGCTGCGCTCGCAGAAGGCCGCCGACGAGGCGTACAAGGCGGGTCGCATCCAGGAAGAGATCGTGCCGGTGCAGCTGCTCGACCGCAAGGGCCAGCCGACGGGCGAAGAGTTCAAAGAAGACGACCACCGGCGCCCGCAGACGACGCTGGAAGGCCTGGCGAAGCTCAAGCCCGCGTTTGGCAAGAACGGAACCGTGACGGCCGGCAACGCGAGCGGCATTGTCGATGGCGGCGCGGCCGTCGTGCTCATGCCGCTGGCCGAAGCGCAGAAGCGCGGTAAGAAGCCGCTGGGACGGATCGTGGGATGGGCGGTGGCAGGTGTCGACCCGAAGATCATGGGATCAGGCCCGGTTCCGGCAACACTCGCCGTATTAAAGAAGACGGGGCTGAAGCTCGACGATATCGACCTGATCGAAGTGAACGAAGCGTTCGCGGGTCAGTATCTCGCGGTGGAGAAGGAACTTGGACTCGACCGCAACAAGGTCAACGTGAACGGCGGCGCGATCGCGCTAGGACATCCGCTGGGCGCGACGGGAACGAGGCTGGTCATCACCCTGCTGTATGAACTGCGGCGCCGGAAGAAGAAGTACGGACTGGCGACGGCGTGCATCGGCGGCGGGCAGGGCATCGCGATGGTGGTGGAGAGCCTTTCGGCATAGACGAAAAGCTAACCACAGAGAACACGGAGGTCGCACTGAGGCCACTGTGAGAACTCAGCGACCTCTGTGGGTTGCTTTTTGATCTTTCATCCGTGTAAATCCGCGGTAAGTTCTTGATTTTTCCGGAGGAATGATGGCAATTAAGAAAGTTGGCGTACTCGGTTGTGGACTCATGGGGTCTGGGATCGCGCAGGTCGCCGCGACGGCGGGGTTCGACGTCGTCGTGCTCGAGGCCGACCAGAAGTTCATCGACAAGGGTTTCGGTGGGATCGAGAAGTCGCTGGCCAAGTTTGCCGAGAAGGGCAAGCTGAAAGATACGCCGGAGGCAGTGCGCGCGCGGCTGAAGGGCACGCTGAAGAAAGAAGACCTGGCCGAATGCGACATCGTGGTCGAGGCGATCATCGAGAACGTCGAAGAGAAGAAAAAGATGTACGCGTCGCTCGACGGCGTGGTGAAGAAAGACGCCATCTTCGCGTCGAATACTTCTTCCATCTCGATCACTGAGCTGGCCGCGTCGACCAAGCGTCCCGACAAGTTCGTGGGGCTGCACTTCTTCAATCCGGTGCCGCTGATGCAACTGGTCGAAGTCGTGCGCACGATCACTACGAGCCCTGCGGTGTACGACGCCGCGTACGAGTTTGGCAAAAAGCTGGGCAAGACGCCGGTGCGCACGTCGGACAAGACGGGATTCATCGTCAACCGGCTGCTGGTGCCGTACCTGCTCGACGCAATCCGCGCGTACGAGGAGGGCGTGGGCTCGATCGCCGACATCGACGTCTCCATGAAGCTCGGCTGCGGCTACCCGATGGGGCCGTTCACGCTGCTCGACTTCGTCGGGCTCGATACCACTTACTACATCACGCACGTGATGTTCGACGAGTTCAAGGAGCGGCGCTTCGCGTCGCCCGCGCTGCTCAAGCGCATGGTCATGGCCGGGTGGTACGGCAAGAAGAGCGGCAAGGGCTTCTACGACTGGTCGGGCGCCGAGCCGGTTCCGCAGGATGCGGCACTTCGTGGCTGACGATTAGAAGAGCAAATGCCTACCGCGGATTACGCGGATGAACACGGATCAGAGCGGGAAACGCACAGTGAAGTATGTCTGTCGTGGTCTACATGCCGCTGGAGAATGAAGATGGATGGCGGCCGGTGCACGCCGATCAGGTTCGTGGCGACGTTTACGAGATCACGGTGGACCAGGAGCCGCGAGGCGAGCGTTGGAAGTTTCCGCCGCACTCGCTGGTTCGCTGTCGCGAGCACACGTTCGAGGACGGCGTGACGGGGCTGCTGGCGGTCGAAAGAGCGTAGGTCTGACAGGAGCGGACGTGGGAGCAGCGGCGACAGCACCGCAACGGTCGAGGCGAATGTGGCTTTCGGCTGTGTTCGCGGTTCATTTCGCGATTGCAGTGATGTTGCTGGGCGCCGTGGTTTGGTTGACGTACCGCATCGAATATCCGGCACGCACCGGCATTGTGGCGGGAGAACTTCGCGAGCTTGCGTCTAACCTCCGGATCGCGACGGCGGGGCTGGGCGGTGTGTGGCTCGTGTGCGCCATCCGGCTATTGCGGGGGAACGGGTGGGCGCGAGTTGTCCTGGCAGTGCTCAGTTCGCTGTTTCTGCTGCCGGCGCTGCTGTTTCTGCGCGGCGCGATGGCCAACGGTTTAACATTGGGAAGGCTCGCTGTCCTGATCGCGATCGTTGTCTGCCTGGCCGGACCGCTGGTGGTCCTGTTCCTGCCCCAGGTGGCAGAGGAAATGCGCGGCGTGCGAAGGACCGAGTCGACAAGCCTCAAGTTGGGTTGAATCCGTGGGGAGTATGGACATGGGCAACAGATGGTTGATCCTGGTTTTGCTGGTGGCTTCGAGCGCGATGGCGGCGCCGGGTGTCTTGGTGACGACGTGCGAGCCGAAGTCGCCGAAGGACGTCAACCTGATCCGCGTGACGTCGGCGGAAGCCAAACAAATGCTGGCGCGCAAAACGGACATTGCGCTGCCATCGTCGATGTCGTCGAAGTTTCAGAGCCAGGACGTAACGCTGGAGATCGACATCGATCGGGACGGCAGCCTGGAATGCTGGAGCCTGCGGAGCGATCGTACGGAAGACAAGTTCAGCGACGACGACAAGCAGGACCTTCGTGGAGCGATCAATACGGCGCTCGATTTCTGGGTGTTCAAGCCGTACGCCGTGGGCGGCCATCCCGCCGAGGTCAGAGCCAGTTACCGGCTGCACGTCGAGCCGAAGAAGCTGGTGACGGAACGCACGCCGGTGTTTCGGCCGAAGTACTGAGTGGCAGGTAGCGAGTGGTGAGTAGCGAGGCCGGTTTGTTCCTCGCTGCTGACTACTAACTACTCGCTACTTACGAGGTGAATCATGTCCTCATCTGCTACCACACAGCAGTTCCAGTTCCTGAAGTTCGAAACTAAGGGCGCGATCGCGTATGTGACCGTCAATCGGCCGGACAAGCTGAACGCGCTGAATTCTTCGGTGATGGCAGAACTGCGCCAGGCGTTCACCGCGATCAAAGAAGATGCGGCGGTCCGCGTCGCCATCCTGACGGGCGCGGGCGAGAAGGCGTTCGTGGCCGGCGCCGACATTGGCGAGTTGGCGAAGCAGGATCCCGTCGCAGCGAAGGAGTACACGCATCGCGGGCAGGCAGTGCTCGATCTGATCGAGAACCTCGGCAAGCCCGTGATCGCGTGCATCAACGGATTCGCACTCGGCGGCGGATGCGAGTTGGCGATGGCGTGCTCGTTCCGCCTAGCCAGCGAAAACGCCAAGCTCGGTCAGCCCGAGGTGAAGCTCGGAATTATCCCCGGATACGGCGGCACGCAGCGTCTACCGCGACTGGTCGGCAAAGGCTTGGCGAACCAGTTGCTGCTGAGCGGCGAGATGATCAACGCGCAGGAAGCGCTGCGGATCGGGTTGGTGAACGAAGTGGTTCCTCTGGGCGAGCTGATCGCGCGGGCGGAAGCCATCGCCGGCAAGATCGTCGCCAACGCGCCGCTGGCGGTGCAGTACTGCCTGGAAGCGGTGAACAAGGGAATGGACGTCCCGCTGGCCGAAGGCCTGTACCTCGAAGCCGTGCTCTTCGCGGTGTCGTGCTCGACTGAGGATAAGAAGGAAGGCACGACGGCGTTTCTCGAGAAGCGCGCGGCACAGTTCAAAGGCAAATAGCACAAAGTCAAAAGTCGAATCGGGTAATCGGGTAAAGTAAGGAACGACCTTCTACTTTTCCCGATTACCCGATTTCACTTTCATGATCAAGTCAGTCCACAGGCTGTACGTCGCCAAGGATGAGCGCCAGTTCCAGGCACTGGCCGAACTTTTTGACGCGCTGGGCCTCTCTGCCGGCGAAAGCTGGAAGGGACGCCGCAGCTCGGGCATGAAGTTCGAGGCGGCGGAGGCGGGCGTCGAGATCGGAGTCGGGCAGGATTTTCCGAACGCCGACCTGGTCATCGAGGTGGAGAGCGCCGATGTGGCGCACGAGATCGTGGCGGCGCGCAAGCTGAAGATCGTCGAGAAGATCGCCGATCACGACTGGGGCGCGCGGCTGTTCACGTTGGAACTCCCCGCCGGCGCAGGCCGCGTCGCAATTTTTTCCTACAACGAAAACTGGCGGAAGAACCAGCCGGGCGCGGGCGCGCTCGACGGTCGCGGCAAGAAGTTTGCGATCGTCGTCAGCCGCTTCAACGCGTTCGTCACCGAACGCCTTCTCGCGGGCGCGATGGACGCGCTACTGCGCACCGGGGTGCAGCCTGGTGATATTCATGCGGTCCGCGTACCCGGATCGTACGAGATTCCGGTGATGGCGCGGCAACTCGCGGCTGCTGGAAAGTATGACGCGGTCATCTGCCTCGGCTGCCTGATTCGCGGCGAGACGCTGCACTACGAGGTGATCGCGAATGAAGTGGCGCGCGGCATCGGACAGTCCGCGCAGGAGACCGGAGTGCCGCATGCGTTTGGCGTTCTCACCTGCGACACCCTCGAGCAGGCACTTGATCGTGCCGGTCTGAAGAGCGGGAACAAAGGTTTCGAGGTGGGCTTGTCGGCAGTGGAGATGGCGAATCTGCGAGCAGCAGAGAACAAGGTTCAGGGCAAAGACGCAAAAACGGGTAATTCTGAAACATCAATTCGCGCGAGGTCTAAAACTGCTCCGAGGCGCGGGGCATCGAAAAAGAAGAGGAAGGGCCGGTCGTAGTACTGCTTCTGATCCATCAGATACAATCCGGCTTCAGGCACCCATGGGACCTCGGCGGAAAGCTCGCGAGTTGGCGCTCCAAATGTTGTTTCAATCTGACCTCGGCCAGCAGACGGCCGAGCAGGTGCGCAAAACCTTTTGGGCCGAGCGCAAGGACATCGAAGGGGAAGTCCGCGGCTTTGCCGACGATCTGTTCAACCTCGCCAAGCAGCGCGCCGAAGAAATCGATAGCGTGATCGAGAAACACGCCGAACACTGGCGCGTGGACCGCATGTCGGCGGTTGATCGAAACATCCTCCGCTCCGCCGTTGCCGAAATGCTGGGTTATCCCGCCACGCCCGCGGCGGTGATCATCAACGAGGGGCTTGAAATCGCGCGCAAGTTTTCCAGTCCCGAGTCGGTGCAGTTCATCAACGGCATCCTCGACAGCATCGCCAAAGACGTGCAGAAGCAAGCGGCGGGCAAAAGCTAAGAGCAACCAGCCAATCAGCAGACCACTTCGCGTAGTTCCTGTTCGGGAACTTCATGGGCGTGTCGCTGTGGCTTTCTCTTCCGTGCCTCTTTGCAAACCGCGATACTGACATCCGTCACAGAAGGTGACTGAGCATGGCACTCTTCAGAAGGAAGAAGCGGAAGAAGTTCACGTTGTCGATCGCCAACTTCATTGCCTGGTCTGCCAGGGAACGAAGTTTGTGTCACGCAAAGCTCAGCTGAACACCGCGATAGCGACATTCTTTCGGCTGGATTGGACGGACGAGTCGGCGCTCTGCGTCGTCTGCACGGAATGCGGCTACATTCACTGGTTTGTCCAATAGAAAGAGGCGCGCCCTCTGAGTGCTGATTGCTGTCTGCTGAAGCTGCTTAGTGAGGTCTCACTCCGACGAGATCTGGAGTGAAGCTGACGGAGACCTGCTTGATGTCCTGCAACTGCTTCAGGTCGATGAGGTGGAGGGCGTTGTCGCTGCCGCCAACCCAGAGCTGCGCGCTGTCGAGCGTGAGGCCGGCGGTTGTGGGCTTGGCTCCGCCGGCGAGCGGGATCGCCTTGGTGGTGTTCGAAGCGAAGTTGTAAGCCAGCACGCTTGCCGAATCCGAGATCACGAAAGCCTGCGTGCCATCCGGCGTGACCAGCAACTGCCGCGGCTTGAAGCTGCCGATGTTGAAGTTGGTGGTCTTCACCAGGGACGCGGTGGCGGCCGGCGGGCAGACGGCATTGTTGTTCGAGACGGTGGCGCTGACGACATCGATGCTGGTGTTATCGACGAGCACGACTCCGTTGCCCGCAGGCAATGAGGCAACGCGCTGCGGCGCCGCAGGCAGAGGAACGGAAACCGCGATCTGGTCATTCCGGTCGCAGGTGAAGCGGCCGATGGTGGCTGATGGCGCCCCGCCCGCCAGGAAACCGAGCGCGCTGGAGGTCAGGAACGCGGCGTCGTTCGCCGGCGCGGACAAGGTTTGAGTCTGGAAGGCGACAAACGGCGAATAGGTATAGAGCGTGGATCCCGCGACCGCATAAAGCTTGTATCCGTCCGGGCTGAACGCAGCGGCGGTTACACCGCTGACGGGGAACTGCAGCGCAGAAGCGCTGGACGCACTCACGACGTACAGCAGGTTCTTATCGGAGTTGAAGACCGCGACCTTGGAATCGTCGGCCGAGACCGCCAGCGCCGTGCCCACGAGATTGGTCGCTGTGCCCACGGTGGAGGTGGTGATGTCGAAGATCATCAATCCGTTCGCGCTGCCAAGGTAGCCCTTGAGGCCGTCGGAGCTGAGCAGCATCGAGTTCGGCGTATGCGGCAGGGTAATCGCGGTGCCTGCGGTGAAGTTGCCGGTATCGACCGGCAGCAAGCTGGTCCCACTCAAGCTGGCCACGAAAGCCGTGGTGATGTTGTTGCCGTTCACTGTGGCCATCACGACGTTGCTGTAGACCGGCGACAAGGTCTTGTTGCTATTGGGATCGACGCCGATGTTGCAACTCGGCGGAGTGCAAGCGGCGAAGATCGGCGTGGTGCCGGGCGTGTTCGCCTGGAAAGTCTCGGAGCCACCTGAAGTGCTGCCGACGGCTTCGTTCACCGGAATCAGCGTCAGATACGTGGCGGCGTTGGTCAGCGGCAGTCCGTTGGTGTCGATCACGTCCGCCTGCAACTGCTGGCTGGCGGCGTTGTCGATGGCGAACGCGGTCTTCGCGTCGTTGGTGTGCAGCGAGATGGAAAGCACCGGGCAGGTGGAGAAGCTGATGGGATTACTGACGACTGTATTCACGCTGGCGAAGACGCCGGCGAGTCCAGGTGCAGCCGCTGTCGCCGTGCCCGTAGCGTCAACCGAAACGACCTGTCCCTGATTGGAGTTCCATTGGAACTGGCCGACGGTGGAAGTGATGTCGTTTCCGTTCGGATCCAAAGCGCGCGCGCTGAATTGCAGCGTGTGTCCCGACGAGATGCAGGCCGGATTCGAGGGCGAGACCACAACCTTGTCGACTCTATCGTGCACCGATACCGTTGCCGGCGAACTGGTGAGGGTTCCGGAAACGGCGGTGACGGTGGCGGTGCCTACTGGGCCGGGTGTGCACACCACCGGAACGGTGAGGCTGTCCCAGGTGCCCGCGCAGGCGAGACCGCCGGACGAGATCTGAAGAACGCTGGTGTTGCTGGACTTGAAACTGATCGTCTGGTTGGACACGTTGGCCTGGTTCGCGTCGAGCACCGACCCGCTGAACTGGATCGTTTGACCGCGCGTGACGGTTGCGACGGCGGGACTCAGGGTGACAGTGGATGGAATGCCGGGACCGCTGGTCTTGGGCGTGCTCTTACCGCCGCACGCGGCCAGACCCATCAGCCCTACGGTCACTACACTCAATTGACAGATCAGTACAAGACAACGACGCATGAATCCTCTAAGCCCACATTCTCACCGGGTTCCCCGGAGAGCCTTGTTCTCGGCTGACCGCGGTATTTGGCGGGATTGGCCCTGCGCGCCTGGTGTGGGGCTGCTTGCCTGGGAATTATTCAGTGTAGATTCTGACTCTGGTTTCGGCAAGCCGGGCAAAGCCTTAGTCATTCCGAATCGACGCGCACACCCGTCCCGCCGTTGTTTCGCAGTGAGAACGCTTGGATCGAGAGAAGTTGCAGCCTGGCGTCCTTTTGCATCATTCGGCCGCTTGGACCATCTAATAGGAGGTGCTTTCCAACGTGGATCGGGGCGGTTTTGCCCGGAATCCCGTTTCTAACCTCCGGAAGGCCCATTTTTCGCGGCAACAGGTTTGACGCGTCCCGACCCGAGTTGCTATATTAAACAGGTTCTGCGAGTTACCCTTAGCTTGCCTGTAGTGTGCGGTTAAGCTGCAGTTTACGTCCGGCGGAACAGGGCCGGCGTCCTCGCTGAAACAATTACCTGCGCTGCCTCCGGAACCATCGGGTTCCCCGTGAAGTTCGGAGGGTATGCAGGTTCAGCACACGAAACGGAACGCCTTCCCGAGTATGCGGGAGCTTGGGCGTCACCGTCGTGGGCTCATCAAGGGATCGGAAAATCTTCCGCCTCCGTGTGAGCGGCGGCCGGAAATCATGGCGCGGCCCAGTGCCCGCCAGCCTGGCGCGAATGGTGCGCGCGTTGGTCAACGCGTGCGTACTGCGCTGGAAACTGTTTGCGAGATCAGAGGACAAACGTGCCTACTTTTCATCAGTTGGTTCGCAGCGGCCGCACGGCGCCGAAGTTCAAGACGGCGAGCCCGGCGTTGCAGCAGTGCCCGCAGAAGCGCGGCGTGTGCACGCGCGTCTACACGCAGACGCCGAAGAAGCCGAACTCGGCACTGCGCAAAGTCGCTCGTGTTCGCCTCACCAACGGCATCGAGGTCACGACGTACATCCCCGGTGTCGGCCACAACCTGCAGGAGCACTCGATCGTGCTCATCCGCGGCGGCCGCGTGAAGGACCTGCCGGGCGTGCGCTACCACGTGGTGCGCGGCACGCTGGACGCGGTCGGCGTTGCCAACCGCAAGCAGGGACGTTCGAAGTACGGCGCGAAGCGGCCGAAATAGCAGCAACCCTCAGTAATCGTCGCCGTCAGGCGGCGGTGAAGGACGAAGCCGCGGACGCGGCTCGAGAGCGGAGAGAGAGTTAAGCAATGCCAAGAAAAGGTCACATTTCGAAGCGCGAACTGGCGTCGGATCCGGTCTATAACTCGACCCTCGCCAACAAGTTCATCAACTGCATGATGTGGGGCGGCAAGAAGAGCACGGCCCAGAGCATCTTTTACGGCGCGATGAAGAAGCTGGAAGAAAAGGGCGGCGACGAAGCCCTGAAGCTCTTCAAGAAGGCCGTGGAGAACTGCAAGCCGCTGCTGGAAGTAAAGACCCGTCGCGTGGGCGGCGCGAACTACCAGGTGCCGGTCGAAGTGAATCCCGATCGTCGTACCTCGCTCTCCATCCGCTGGCTCATCAGCTATAGCCGCGCGCGCGCCGAGAAGGGCATGACCGACAAGCTCGCGAACGAGCTGCTCGACGCCGCTAACAACCGCGGCACGTCGATCAAGAAGAAGGAAGACGTCCACCGCATGGCGGAAGCCAACAAGGCCTTCGCGCATTACCGCTGGTAAGACGCAAGTTTCGAGTTGTCAATCGCGCGACGTAAGCGCGATCGAGTGAACAAGAAAGAGTCCGGCACCTAATGCTCTCCTGTGCCGGAGGCGGGCAGAACGAATGCCGGCTGGCAACTGAGAGCTGAAAGTACCAGGAGAAATGGCGAGAACGGTTCCATTAGAGCGTTGCCGAAACATCGGCATCATGGCGCACATCGACGCCGGTAAAACGACGACGACGGAGCGCGTCCTGTTCTATACCGGCAGGACCCATCGCATCGGCGAAGTGCACGAAGGCACCGCCACGATGGACTGGATG
>Ga0157369_10003421_pt1 | contig 18829 bp, 19 predicted proteins | sample C25metaG_FD_113461 | JGI IMG/M metagenome (GOLD analysis project Ga0157369, IMG submission 113461) | Corn rhizosphere microbial communities from Kellogg Biological Station, Michigan, USA - C2-5 metaG | ecosystem: Host-associated > Plants > Roots > Rhizosphere > Soil | place: USA: Michigan... | reverse complement strand
GGATCAACATCAATTCCCAGGAATGAGGCGCCATTCATGGTGGCCGCAAGAGGCTGAGCTCCTCCCATGCCGCCCATGCCGCCGCTGACAATCAGTTTGCCGCTGAGGTCGCCGCCGAAGTGTTTTTCGCCGGCAGACGCAAAGGTCTCAAACGTCCCTTGCACGATTCCCTGCGAGCCTATGTAAATCCAGGAGCCAGCGGTCATCTGGCCATACATCATCAACCCGGCTCGATCCAGTTCGTTAAACTTCTCCCAATTCGACCAGTGTCCGACCAGGTTGGAATTGGCAATCAGGACGCGCGGCGCATAGTCGTGCGTTTTGAAAACGCCAACTGGTTTGCCGGATTGAACTAAAAGAGTCTCGTCATTTTCGAGTTGCTTAAGCGAGCTGACAATAGCGCGGTAGCAATCCCAATTGCGCGCGGCTTTTCCGGTGCCTCCATAGACGACGAGGTCTTGCGGGCGCTCGCCAACTTCCTCGTCAAGATTGTTCATCAGCATGCGCATGGCGGCTTCCTGTTGCCACCCCTTACAGGAAAGCGAGGTGCCGCGGGGCGCTCGAATAGAAGTGTAGGCGGGAGCTTCGGTTTCTACCGGCATGAGCTAATGTTAGTGCTTTGGCGGGAAGTGTGCCAAACAGATGCGGTGGAGCTTTTGGCTCGACATGTAGGCCCGAGGACGCCCTAGCCATATGTTCGCGAGCTTATTTACCAGGTGTTGTATGCGATGCCGTCGGTGCCAACCGCGGTTGATGCGCTGTGCACGTCGTCAATGCCGCCCTGGTCCTGCTCGTCCGGGGACATGACCGTATCTTGTTCCTGCTCGACGACCCAATCGGTTTGATCCGTGATTGGGTCTTTGGGAATCTGCTTCAGATAGCCAGCGCTAACCAGATCATCGAGAGATTGGGGGGCTTTCTGCTTATCGAGAGTGTACTGTGATATCAGGTCGCGCAGAGTGAACAGATTCTGGCGGAGAACGGCTTCGCGACCCCGCTGGATTGAATTCCGGTAATTCGGCACCGCGATGGAAACCAGGATCAACATCACGAAAATGACGATCATCAATTCGAGCAGGGTGAAGCCGAAACTTGACTTCCCAGCCTTTGACCGAGGATGCACGAACGAGCGCGTGAGGCCGAAATGCGTGCTAAGGCCGCGGCGTGGCGTATCAATGTGATTTCGTTCTAGCATCTACCAATCCTTATACTGAGTCCCGTCGAGGGCCGTACCCTGAGACTTGGTGTATACGTCGAAGACATTTTCGCCGTCCCAGGAATTTGATTCCGGATCATCCTGCATGGAGCGCAATCCCCAGTCGGTATTGCCCGTCATCGGGTCCATCGGAACGCGCCGCAAAAACTTAAGTTTTTTACCGCCCACGTCCACGCCCTTGACCAGCGTATCCAGATCCGGGGGGTATCCGCTCGATCCGACTTTGATCTGAAAGGCTCCGCGGTCGGCCGCGTCTTTATAGCGGTCGATAGCATCGCGCATCTCCCAGAGTGCATGGCGCAATTCGCGTTCCCGTTCCCGCTTGATAGTGACCCGCGCCAGGGGAATCGCCATACCCGTCAGAATGACCAGGATCGTAGTTGCAACGATCAGCTCGATGAGCGTAAAGCCACGCTGAGACTTGTACTTCGGGGCCATCACTATTGAGAACGCACCAGTGATCCAAATTTGCAAGAAAAAGGCATAAGCAATGAGCTGTGAGCAAACCAGCGCAGCTCACAGCATGCCCGCAAAGGCTGCTTATTGAATTGTAACCGTCGCAGCTGCCCCGTTCACAGGCAGGGCCTGCATGGCGGGGTCTTTTGCGCCTCCGCGCGCGATTGCCAATGAAGTCTGTCCCGGGGCCTTGGCCATGAAGGTCAGTGTCAGCACCGGGCCTTGTCCGGAGACCCCGTTTGCTCCCGGGGGGCGAGTCGCCATGACCTGCATGGTGCCGGTACTGTCGTCTTCGCGATGCGTAACCGTAACAATTTGGCCATCTTGGGAAAGCAAGCCGCCGTTCGAAACATTGACCACCTGCAAGAGCTTCGGATCATAGGTAAGTTGCAGCGGAACCGAATAAACGTTCTGGGCGCCATTCATCATCACGTTTACTGTGAAAGTTGATCCCACCTTTGGAGTAAGCGTTGGGGGATCAAAGGCAAAACTCGCCTGTCCCTCGCCACGCTGCATGAGTTGGGGTTCGGGCGGGGCTGCTGCAGCCGGTGCAGGCTGAGGTACCGCGACCGATCCGGCGCCGGAAGCCGTGCTGGTGTTCGCAGGTGTTCCGTTGCTTCCGGAATGACTGGCACGCCGCAGGCTGATGGCATTGGCCGTGCCTACGTCGATAGCTTGTTCGTTCAGCGTACTCAGGACTTGGCGCCTGACGATGTGCGGAATCAACACGAAAACGGTTTCAGTCTGCGAATGTTCGGTGGAGGTCTGGCCGAACAGGTACTTCAACAATGGAATCTGCGCCAGCCCAGGGATGCCCGAAAGACTCTTGCTCTGGAGATCCTCAAGCATGCCGCCCATCAGGTTGGCCTCGCCTTCTTTAAGGCGAACTTCATGCTCAATTTTTCTTTGGCCGATAATCGGCTGATCAATTCCGCCGATGTTCGAATTTCCGGTCACCGATGAAATGTCCATCGCGACTTTCAGAGTCACGTCGCCGTTGGCGTGAATACGGGGAGTCACATCTATGTTCACACCTACATCAAGGTATTGAAACTGCGTATTAACCAGTGGATTGATTCCTACTCCGCCGATTCCAGGCTGGAACGATCCCGTAGCCACCGGAACACGGTCGCCGATCTTGAGCGAAGCCTTTTGCCCGTCCACGGAACGAATCTGCGGATTTTGAATCAGCTTGGTGCTGGTATCCGAAAGTAGCGCGCTGATGCTGGCGGAACTGATGGTGACCTGAAAATCCGTTGCGTTCAGGTTGGCGAGCGAATTCAAGTTAATGGAGCCGTTGGAAGATGTTCCATTGGTGTTCGTATTTGTAGTGCCATTATTAGTTGTGCTCGGCGTGGTGGTGGTATTGATGTTTGGCTGCAACTGGACCGTCATACTGGTGGGCGGACTGATACCCAATGTGCGCTTTTTGTCTTTGTTGATCTGCAGGACGGCCACATCCACTACGACCTCGGGTTTGGATTTATCCAAATCACCAACGAGCTTTTGCGCCAGAGCCACTTGATCAGGCGTGCCCCGGACGACAATAGCGCCCTCACTGGGCAAGGGCTGGATGCGTTGAATCTCCAGAATCTGGCGGAGCGCGTTCACTACGTCCTGCAATTCGGTGGGCTGCGATAAATTCGAAAGATAAAAGGTCTTAATGACGCTTTGTTCCAGTTCCTTGCGTTTGGCAGGATTATCCGCAGCAACAAAAATCGTATTCGAGGTCACGGGACGCCAGAAGGTCTTCGACTCCATAGCGACGATCTGCAATGCGTCCTCGAGAGAAACTGAGTTGAGCTCAACCTTGATCCGCCGCGAAGTATATTCCGGATCGAAGAGCACATTGATTCCAGCCAGCTTGCCGATGGTTTCGTAAATCACTTTGCTGTCTTCGGTGATCTTCAGATTGATGGGAACGTTGGGAATCGCGCCTAGCTCGACCGGACCGCTGGCTTCCTGCAATCTCTTTTGCAACACACTGGGCTGGGAAACGCTGGCGGGCGACGAGGGGGCCTTGGCCGCCTGAATCATTTGATTGGTGACCTGGATTTCCTGCTTGGCTATGGCGCTTGAAGGATCGATATCCGCAGCCTTCTGAAATTCTGCCAGGGCTTCTTCCAAACGTCCGGCTTCGCGCAGCAACTGACCGCGGTGCACGTGTGACGCTCCGGCCAGGAAGCGTAGCCGCTCGTAGGCGGAACGGAAGAAAAGGTCGTCCGGTTTCTGGTCGTAGGCCTGTTTGTAGAAGTCGTAAGCCTGTTCGTAGTTCTGCCGCGCTTCCGCGATCTTGCCCTTGCTGTAAAGGGATTTGGCAGACTCGGTCAGGGCGGGCAGTGTAACCAAAGAAAGCAGAATACAAACCAGCGCCGGGCGGATTGCGCGTTTCATTAATGACCCCTCAAAAGACATTTCTTCGCCAACGGACAAGCCCTTGGCACGCTGCATTTTCCTGTGGAAAGCGCGATTATAGCATCGCCGGTAACCACGTCGATGTTACTGTTCTTCATACGGTTACACCGAAGTGCTAGCACTGTCAGGTCGTCGGCTCTCGGCTCCGGCTCTCGGTCAAAAATCAGGGCTGAGCCGACGACTGGCGACACGTTCTTGATACTCTATTTACATGCCCCGGCAAGCCACACACCAGACCAAGCCAAATGCGGAGAAAAGTCCGCGCCGTGAACCCACCGCCGCCGGGCAGAGAGATGCTGCTGTTAATAGGATCGCCTCACACAACTACTTCTTGCTGGAAAAATATGAGACGGGCGTTGCCTTAACAGGTACGGAGGTCAAGTCGGTACGGACGGGCCACGTCAATCTGAAAGACGCCTACGGGCTGGTTAAAGACGGCGAATTGTGGCTCCTCAACTGCCACATCGGTGCCTACGAGCATGGAAATATCTATAATCACGCCCCCCTCCGCACTCGTAAGTTGCTGGTACATAAGGAACAGATTCGAAAACTGATTGGCCAGAGCCAGCAGAAGGGCTTGACCCTGATACCGACGCGCATGTACTTCAAAAATGGCCGAGTAAAAGTCGAGCTTGCACTCGCCAAGGGGAAGCAGCTCTGGGACAAGCGCGAAACCGAACGCCGGCGAACCGCAGACAAAGAAGCGAGAGAGGCGATCGCCAGGTCGAGAAAGCGGTGAGGGGGCGCACAGTCGAGCGCTTTTGGTTTGAGTGCCGAAAGACAAGCCGCCGCCCAGAGCTTACTGTGTGGGATTTTGTGACTGACAGAATCCCTTGTAAATCGAAAAACCCGATGGATACGAAAATGTATCCCACCCCTGTCGCAAAGAACGCGACAAGGGTGGGGCAACCGCTACGTAGGTTTACTTCTGCTCTACTGGACTCACCACCTGCGCCTTCTCAGTTTTTGAATCCTCAACCGGCGTTTCAGTCTTCGCCGTTTCGGACGCCTTCTCCACTCCCGGCAGCTCGACATCTTTGACCCGCGCGGTTGCGAGAACCTTCTGCAGTTTCTGGAACACCTTCATGCGATCCACCTGCGCCAGGTCTTCATCGGCTTTGCGGGAGGTCTCGACATCGAGCGCGAACTCGTAACAGGCGCCGTTCTTAAACAAATGGTAGTACTTGAGATCTGACTGGTGGGTCATCTCTCCGTTCATCTGTTCTAGCGCCGTGAACTCATTCGGGCCAAGCTTCACGGTCGAAGGCTTCGCAGCCTCTTTGTCGTTGGTCGCGGGTACGAACTGTGAGCATTCCTCTGCGCTCATAACCGGGTTTACGCTCACGTTCAGCAGGGCCGATGAGAAATCGGTTTCCGGATACGAATCATCCGGAACATCGACCGCCGCAATCTGCACCGCACCCGGCTTCAAAAAGCTAGTCTGCACTGGCGCAAGAGCCTTGCCATTGCCTGCGGCCAAGCTGTATTTCCGTGGATAGCTGAACGAAACACCGTAGGTGCCATTCACATAAGTCGCATTCACCGGGCGATGTTTCTTGATCTTCTTCGGCGCCTGCGGCGCTGCCGCTGTCGCAGTGGTTGTCGGAGCCGCAGAGCTCGCTGCAGATTCTGCAGGCGCGCTGATCCGGTTCGCCGAGCTGTCTGATTTTTTCGAGCACGCGATGGCCACAAACAGCACAACCGTCATGATGATTCCCGCGCAGATGGCTGGCAGATAGATGCTCGTCCAGCCGTCGCCTTCGATCTGCTTTAATTTTTCATTTCCATTTCCTTGCTTGCGATTGATATCCAGGTTTGTCATATTCCCCTCCTTGGGACTACGCGGGGAGAAGAGGCACGAGCCCTGCCAAAATGGCGATGTTGATGTAGTGGCACTTAGTGGCGTCCGGCGCAGCCGTTATTGTGGATTGCCAAACACGCTGTGGCGCAAGGCACACGATCGCGATTGTTCCGACTCGTCGTCATGGTTACAAGAACTCTGGTTGGCCTTGACAACATCAAGACAACAAACCTCTCCGAAACGTGCTCTAATTACTTGGCTGGGTCGGTCTTACGGCCCGGCGGGTGGTAGTGGAGGTCCCCATGTCGAGCAAGGCGCTCACCGGTTTCGTTCTGTGGTCACTATTTCTTCTAACTTCAATTGCAGCGGTCGCAAAGTCCAGTGTCCGCATAGTCCGGCTCAGCTACGTTGAAGGCAGCGTACAGATCGACCGCAACACCGGGAGATACGATAAGGCATTCTTAAATCTCCCTATTACTGAGGGCGTCAAGTTGCGGGCGCAAAGTGAAAGCCGCGCGGAGATCGAGTTTGAGGACGGCACCACGTTGCGCCTCGTCCCCGATACAACTGTGCAGTTTCCGCAGCTTTCGCTTGAGGACTCGGGCCAGAAAGTTTCGACGGTAGAGATTCTGAGCGGTACCGCGTATGTCAATTACGCAGGAACCAAGGAAAATTCCCTGTCTCTGGTTTTCGGTCGCGAGAAAGTTGCTTTGACCAAAGCCGCGCATCTGCGCATCGGTGTAGACGAAAAAGGCGCGGCAATTGCAGTGCTCAAGGGCGATATTCAGGTTGAAGGACCGGCCGGAACAAGCCAAGTCAAAAAAAATCAGACGGCCGAATTCAGCTTCGCGGACGACAATAAATTGGCCCTGGTCAAGAACATTGACGATCAACCGTTCGACGCATGGGACAAGCAACAGGACCAATATCACCAGCGCTACAGCGGCAACTCGTATAACAATTATTCGACCGGGAACTATGGCATGGCCGATCTGAATTATTACGGAAGCTTTTTCAGCGCTCCCGGCTATGGAATGTTGTGGCAGCCGTACTTCGTTGGAGCGGGATGGGACCCGTTCATGCAAGGCGCATGGGCATTTTCTCCGGGTGGCGGATTCGGCTGGGTATCTGCATATCCGTGGGGATGGACGCCCTATCATTCCGGGGCATGGGTTTTCCTGCCCGGATACGGTTGGGCGTGGCAGCCGGGCGGTGCGTGGTCGCCGTTTTACACGCCGCGGGTGTTGAATGCTCCGGCGGGATTCGCCGCGCCGCATGCTCCTGCGGGCGGAACGGGAACGGTGATTGTTAACCGCGGCCCAGTTCCGGTGAATGTCGCGCACGGTGGCCAGAGGACGGTCATTCGCAACAACTCGGCCGGCCTGGGCGTTCCGCGCGGAGAGATCAACAATCTCGCTAAAGTTTCACAGCACGTGCAGACGCATGGAACAGTTGTAGAACGCACCCACCCGGCGCCGGTCTCGATGGCTGCACCTGCGCGTGGCCCGATGAACTCCGGGGCTGGTTCAGGGATGGGACCGCGGTCATCGTCACGTGTGTCGGGCACCTCTCGGCCGATGGGCGGTTCGCCTCGCCCCATGAGCTCGCCGCCATCATCACCTCGCTCGGCACCGCCGGCAAGTCCGCACCGCTGACTTGTGTTGAATCCAAAACAGAAGCCCCCGGTACTCGGGGGCTTTGATTTTTTGAAGCGAGACTACCGCTGACCTAGTGGCACCCAGTGCTGTGGATAAGAGGGCCCAATGTAATCCGCGCGCGGGCGAATCAAGCGATTGTCATCGAGTTGTTCGATGACGTGCGCACTCCAACCACTGATTCGGGACACGGCAAAAATAGGGGTGAACAGATCAACATCGATACCAAGCACATGGTACGTCGAGGCGGAATAGAAATCGACATTTGCGTTCAGGTTCTTTTCAGCCTTCACGAACTGTTCGATTTTTCGCGACATTTCAAACCACTTGGGTTGTCCGCTGGAATTGCAGAGATCCTCTGACATGCGGCGCAGGTGGGTCGCGCGCGGGTCTTCGGTGTGATAAACACGATGGCCGAAGCCGGAAATTTTTTTCTTTTGCGCCAGCATCTGCCGGACATATTCGACAGGATCGGCACCGGAAGCGTCGATCTTTTCAAGAATGTGGAACACGGATTCATTAGCGCCACCATGCAACGGTCCCTTCAGCGCGCCAATGGCGGAGGTCACGGCCGAATGCATGTCGGACAGAGTGGCGGCAGTAACGCGCGCCGCAAAGGTCGAGGCGTTCAATTCGTGATCAGCATGAAGTATCAGAGCAATGTCCAAGGCACGCTCAGCAGTCGCCGAAGGCCTCTCGCCGCTCAACAAAAGCAGGAAGTTGGCAGCATGGGAAAGGCTGGGATCGGGTTGAACGACATTCTTTCCCTTACGAATACGGTCGTAGGCAGCCACGATCATGGCGATCTGCGAGGTGAGGCGGATAGCCTTCGAGACATTGGCGTCATGAGCGTTATTGCTGCGATCGGGATCGTATAACCCCAAAGCGGAAACCACGGTCCGCAGCACATCCATGGGCGCGGCATCTTTGGGAGCTTCACGGAGAAAATTGATGATCGCGGGATCAAGCTTGCGTTCGGATGCGAGGCGCTGACGTAATTCTTTCAGTTCGGTCGCGCTGGGAAGCCTGCCGTGCCAAAGGAGATAACAGGTCTCTTCGAAATTAGACTTGTCGGCGAGTTCGTGAATATCAATGCCGCCATAGGCAAGAACGCCGTTGTCGCCGTCAATGTAGCAAATTTTGGATGTTGTGGCGACCACACCCTCCAGTCCCTTGGAAGCGTGTGTCATGGTCAGGCTGGACATTGTTCCTCGCTCGGCTCCTTATTAGATGCGTACATGATGCGCCGCAACGCGCTTGCCGCAACTAACTCTTATACGCCAAAATCCCGCAAGTTTCCAAGCTGACGGGCGTTCCACGAAGGTACACGTACCACACGAAAGCGGGATGCGCACTGAGAGTTCTTGGATACAATCGAAGCATGCGCTGGTTGCTGTATCTGGGTGCAATCGCCGTTTTAGTTCCCCCCGCAGCGGGAGCGGACCAGAAGGCGCCTCCTTTATTACCATGCCCTAAAGGCAGCAGCGACGCGTCCTGTAATCCCTCACGTCAAGATCAGAAGGACGCGCGCAATGCCTTCGCAAAAGGCGTAAAGCTGCAGGAAAAGGAGCCCGATCAGGCCTACGAAGAGTTCGTTCACGCCGCAGAACTGGTCCCCCGCAACATCAATTACCTTACCGCCCGCGAAGCGGCCCGCCAGCAGCTCATTAGCAAACATATCGAACGCGGAAACGTGGAACTTGAGTCCGGCAAGCAGGTAGAAGCATTGGCAGATTTTCGCACCGCGTTGAAGCTCGATCCCGCAAACGAGTTTGCCCAGGAACGGGTGCGCGACGCACTCGGAGATTCCGTTCCCGTGACGACGGCGCCGCCGAGCGTTGTCGAAGAGACGCCGGAAATCCGCTTTGCACCGAATACCAATTTGGCGACCTTTCATTTTCGGGGCGACAGCCGCGAGCTGCTGACTACGATCGCAAAGGCCTATGGGGTGTCCGCGCTGGTGGAAGATTCGGTCGCTTCGAGGCGAGTCTCGTTCGACATAGATGATGTTGATTTTTTCAAGGCGATGGTTGCGGCCGGCCCGGTTACGAAAAGCTTCTGGACTCCACTGGATCAGAAGCAAATGGTTATTGCAGCCGACACCACGGAGAACCGGCGCCAGTTTGAGCGCCTTGCCATGCGCACCTTTTATATTCCTGGGGCAAGTACGACCCCGGCGGCGCTGAATGATGTCATGAATCTGCTGCGCAGCCTGTTTGATATTCGCTTCGTCACCCCCAATGCTCCGGCAGCAACCTTGGTCGTACGAGCTCCGCAGAATACGCTGGACGCCGCTACGCAGTTTCTCGAGCGACTCGATGGCACGCGCCCGCAGGTCATGCTCGACATTCGCGTCTATCAAGTCGATTCCATGTACACGCGCAATCTGGGCGTCCACATACCCAACCAGTTCAACCTGTTTAATATTCCGGCGGGCGCGCTGGCCGCTTTAGGCGGGCAGAATATTCAGGACTTAATCAATCAGTTGATCGCCAGTGGCGGCATTAATCAGGCAAACAACCAGGCGGTGTCAGCGCTGCTCGCGCAATTACAGGGGCAACAAAATTCCATTTTCAGCCAGCCGCTCGCGACTTTTGGCGGAGGCAAGACGCTGACAGGCGTGAGCTTTGATCAACTAAGTGCGCAGCTTTCTCTAAATCAAAGCTGGATTCAGACACTCGATCACGCAACCTTGCGAGCGGCGCAGGGTTCGGATGCTACTTTTCGAATGGGTAGCCGCTATCCGATCCTCAACGCGACCTTTGCTCCCGTCTTCAACACGTCCGCGATTTCATCCGTGATTCAGAACAACAGTTTTCAGGCGGCATTTCCATCATTCACATATGAGGACCTTGGCTTGACGATTAAAGCGAAGCCGGCAATCAGAGTCAGTGATGTGGGACTTCAGTTGGAGATAAACCTGCGCGCACTTTCAGGGCAGTCCATCAATGGAGTGCCCGTGATTGGAAATCGGGAATACAAAGGAACAATTACGTTGGTGGATGGAGAATCGGCGGTAGTCGCGGGAGAAGTGAGCCACAGTGAGACTCGGGCCTTAAGCGGAATTCCAGGTCTTGGACAGGTGCCGGGACTGAACAAGATTACGACGACCAACAGCAAGCAAACTGACGACAAGGAGCTGCTGGTGGTAATTACGCCTCACATCACCAATCGCAGCCTGGGGCAAAGCTCGGAAGTTTACCTGCCGAAGTAAAAACAAAATGCGGTTGGGAAACCCAACCGCATCCTCATTAAACTCTGAGTTGAAAAGTTACACGCTGAACGAGGATCCGCAACCACAAGTGCTCTTCACTTGCGGATTCTCAAACTTAAATCCGGCGCCCTCCAGCGTTTCGAGATAATCGACGGTGCACCCATTCAGATAGGTGAGCGAGGTCGCATCAACAAAAACCTTCAGGCCCTCAAAGTCAAAAACTTTGTCCATTAGTCCCGAAGCGTTCTCGAAGGACATCGAGTAGGAGAAGCCCGAGCAGCCTCCGCCAACCACACCCACCCGCAGTCCCGCCGGCACGGGGTTCTGTTGTCCCATGATTTCCTTGACCTTGGCGATTGCTTTCGAGGTCAAAATTACCGGTGTCTTCTTTGTTTCCTGGGGGGCGATTTCGGGCGTAACTGTGGCCATTAATGATCTCCTTTAATGATGCTCTGATTATAACAGACGCTCGTTTCAGTGAAATGGATTCAAGGCGGCTGAATTGATTGATCTTATACCCAGGGAGCATCGGGTCGGGTATGGCTGATCAGGTCTGAACCGGCCTAACCAGATCGCGGGTCTCATCATCCGGTTCGGGAAGATCAGGTTCCGGTTGGGAGTGGGGTGGTGGTGACGGTTTCGGTTCTTCTTCACCTGGAGTGCGTCCAGTGCTGTTCGCGAAATCTGTCATATTTTTCCTCGTTCATGCAGGGTATGCTTTCATCAAGGCTCATTCCATCCGATCGAGTGGGTAGGGGAGTGCGGAAAAGGATGTACGCCCAGCTGGTGGGTGGTATTCAGGCGGCAGATCTAAAATGCTTCATTTCGCGAGCAACGATCTTCAAATCTTCAATGAAGGCGTTTTTCTGCTCATGACGCGACCTCTGGTCGGGTGCGCGGAGAATCGACGAGGGGTGTACGGTACCCATCACCCGAGGAGCCAGGGGTGACGGAACAAACTGACCTCGCCGTCGCATCACGCTGAAGTCTGTGCCCAAGAGGGCCTGCGCCGCCGTGGCCCCCAAACACACGATAACGTGCGGTCGTGTGACGGCAATTTCCGCTTCGAGCCAGGGACGGCAGGCACGGATTTCGGAATACCGTGGTTTCTTGTGAATTCTTCGTTTTCCGCGTTGCGCCGGAGTCCAACTGAAATGCTTGACCGCGTTGGTAACGTAGACGTCGCCACGCGGAATTCCGGCAGCGATAAGGGCTTCGTCCAATACTTTTCCTGCGGGTCCGACGAATGGGTGGCCCGCGATGTCTTCTTTGTCTCCGGGCTGCTCGCCGACCAGCATGATTCGTGCCCGTCGAGATCCCTCACCGAAAACGGTTTGGGTTGAGCGCTGCCAAAGATCGCATCCCTTACATTTTGCGGCAGCGGCTTTCAGCTGTGGAATCGTCAGCTGCGCGGGCAAAAACGGTATTGCAGTAGCAAAATTGTCGAGGGACACGGGTTTTAACTCTGCCCTAAAGATATTTCGTCCTTGAGATGTCCTGGGTTGAGTATTGTGTTATCCAAAACCGGTACGGAAGTTTGTAATCACCTGTCTGGAAACAATGAATAAAGTTCCATTTCGAATATTGGCACCGAGTAAACAAATCGGAAAAAATACAGTTCCAACTGTATTGGATTCTTAGGTCGTTCCATGTAAGGTTGCGCGTTGACAATGCCGGAAGCAGGAATCGAATGCTGGCAAATTGCGTAAATGAAAGCTGCAACCGGCAACTGCATTCGTTCAGCGAAGGTCGGCTGTTTCAGTTTGAAGTAGTCTCGATTTCGCTGTCTGCGAGCGACGAAATGTCGGCGCCGTTTGATGAAAAGCCGTTGAAGGAGACAGTGCATTTCTGGCTGTGCGGCGGTTGTGCAACAATGTTTAACCTGGTTTTGGAACCAGCCCGCGGGTTGAAGCTGGTCTCATTGTCAGGGGAGAGCCGAGCACTGGATTCTCCTGTTTGTTCTCCGAATTTGCTGCAAAGCTGATCGATGAATAAGGGGCATGAACCAACAACTCTACTCAGTTTCGGCAAGTTTTACACGTTGGTGTACGAAACCAGAGTCTCTGCCCTTGAGAGCACAGGATTTATCTTTGGCAACAGGTGTGCGACATACATTGTTTATCCGTTGCAATGTTCCGTTGATCTGATTTCATCTTCTTCCACTCGGAGGTAGGTATGGGTGTCTTCCGTATTCTGGTTGCTGACGACCATGAAGTCGTACGCAAGGGTTTGGTCTCGTTGCTGCAAGCGCAGCCGGAATGGCAAGTTTGTGGCGAAGCCGCGGATGGGCGCGAAGCGGTAGAGAAGGCGCTGGAGTTAAAGCCAGACGTACTTATTCTCGACATTGGAATGCCCACGCTCAACGGACTCGAGGCCACAAGGCAGATTCTTAAAGTCCATCCCCACGCTCGCGTGCTGATTCTGACCCTGCATGATTCTGACCAGGTAGTACGTGAGGTTTTGAATGCGGGAGCGCGCGGCTTTTTGCTTAAATCAGACGCGGCGCGCGACCTGGTGGCCGCTGTGGAAGCCTTACGTCATGACAAGACATACTTCACCTCGAAAGTTGCGACCATGGTTCTCGAGGGCTATTTGAAAGGCGGCACACCGGGCGCAATAGTGAGTTCCGGACGCAATCGCCTGACACCTCGCGAGCGAGAGATCGTGCAGCTGCTTGCCGAAGGCAAAAGCACGAAAGAAGTGGCGGTAGCTCTCGGTCTTAGCGTAAAAACAGCGGAAACACATCGGTCCAACATCATGCGCAAATTGCAGCTGCACTCTGTCAGCGATCTGGTCCTCTACGCTGTGCGCAACAATATCGTGCACGTGGTGCAGGCGGGTATCGAGTAGCGCTTTTGGCGGTCCGGCCCAGCGCCGGACTGCCTCACCTCTTCGTCTTCGTCTTCGTAGTTCACTTCGTCGTTCGCTCACTTCGCGTTTTTGCACTCTATTGCATACCGGACGTCACAGGCGGGTCTGTGCCGGTTTTGAATAAGCCGAAATTGCAAGCGCAAGAACTCTCGCGCTCAACCGATTCTGAAATTTGTTTCCCTGAAAGGCGAGAAGCAGGTGCCGGTCTATTTTGTCCGGCCCCTGCTCGAGAGGGTGGGTAAGTTGAGGGCAACTTTCGTGACTATGAAGATAGGCCGCGAACTAGAAAGGAACAATCCTGCTGTATCTGTAATTTCGTGCAGGAATGTCTGTAGCACGCCAACGGCGAGGAGTTTCGCAAAAAATACACTCAAATGTGAATTGGATAACTCAGGCAAGCACTCACGGTGAAACATCGCATCCGCCCACCGTGAGTACATCAGGAAAAACCTGAGAGCGGTCGAGATTTGACCGAATGATCTACAGGGTATTTGAACTCAGCAACGTGCTTTATACCGCGTGAAAGCCGCTGTTGACGCAGGTTTTGCGCGATCTTACGCGGTACAGCAACGTCTTCTAGGGGATACAGACCTCACCGGATAGACCTGTTGAATAAAGAACTCTACTCTCGGAAATGTGATTTGCAATTCCAGCCGCTTCTCGATGTGGCAAGACAACGGGCATTTTGAAAGGAGAGTCCAGTGACCACCGACACCAATATCACCGCAAGATACGATTCGGATGCTGAACTAGTGCGTCGCGCGCAGGAGGGAGATTCGGACGCGTTCGCTTCTTTATTCCATACCCACAAGGCCAGAATCTATTCAGTGTGCCTGCGAATGACCAACAACGCCGCTGAGGCGGAAGACCTCACGCAGGATGCCTTCTTGCAGGTGTTCCGCAAACTCGCCACCTTTCGAGGCGATTCCGCACTTTCCACTTGGCTGTATCGAATCGCGGTCAATACGGTGCTGATGCATTTCCGCAAGAAGGTCCTGCGGCAGATCTCGTTGGATGAACCGTACAATCAGGATGCCAAAGTGGTGCGCCGCGAGTACGGAAGCCGTGATGATCGTCTGACGGGCTCCGTCGACCGCATTGCACTGGCGCGAGCAATCAAAGAACTGCCGGACGGCTATCGGACCATTTTTCTGCTCCACGAAGTCGAAGGTTATGAGCACCAGGAAATTGCTGAACTGCTCGACTGCTCGGTGGGAAATTCCAAATCGCAATTGCATAAAGCGAAGCTCCGCATTCGTGAACTGCTTGGCCGGGCCCGGCAAGAAGAGGAAACCGGCCGCGGGACGCGGCAGGCTCGTCAGCGTTCGAAACGGACTGAAGATCGGTGGGAGCGGGAGGCGGTCCTGTCCCTTCCCCGGTTAGCTTTTTCAGGGTCGCGGGAATTCACAGCAACTGGCGCCTGATTTTGGTGTTGGAAGCAGAAGGACAGCCCGACAGCAGGGCTGAATCTGGGACTGTGGAGAATTCAGAGTGCGACTCGGCGCGATATTAACTCTTGCGGGGGGACATGCGGCTGAGAATTACTTTCGCCGCGCTTCTGGGGTCGAAGCGGCGGAAACGAAGCGCTCTTCGGCGCTGAATTATTCGTTCGACATCCTGGGCAGCCCTCTGCTTGAGCGCATTGTGGCAAAGCTGAAGCTGGCGGGAGTGGATTCTGCAACTGTTTTGAAGGACAACGCGGGATCCAACCATCTGCTGCCTTCACAGAGTTCTAAGGGCGCCGCGTTTCTTTCCGAATGGGAGAGTGCAGTTGCTCGCGCAGTGAAGGACGGGATTGACCACCTGTTTTTGTTGCGCGTGGGTGCTTACACGGACCTCGACTACGCTCAATTGCTTGAGTACCACGTGCAGGCGCGTCAGCCTATGACCCAGGCTTACGGGCCGAATGGCTCGCTCGATACTGCTGTCGTTGACCTAGCCTTGCTCAGGAACTCGGATGGCGCATACAGAAAGACTTTGAGTTCGCTCATTACGCAACCGCGCCGTTTCGATTTTCAGGGATACGTTAATCCTCTTCGCAACTTGCGCGATCTCTATCAGTTGATGCAGGACGGTCTCTATGGACGTTGTGGGCTTCGTCCCGCTGGAAAAGAAATGCAGCAAGGAATCTGGCTCGGGGAAAATACGGCGATCGATTCGACAGTAACAATTTCGGCGCCGGCATTCATCGGCGACGGTTGCGAGGTCGCCGCATCGTGCGCGGTAGTGGGTGGTTGTTCGATCGAACGTAATTGCAAAATCGATTATGGAACCTTAATACAGGAATCTTGCATTTTGCCGGACACATACATTGGCGTTGCGCTTGACGTGCGTCGCGCGATTGTAGCGGGAGCAAAAATGTATCCGCTGAACCGGAACGTGGAGATTAAGATCGCGGACCGTCGCTTGGTAGGCAACAATTCCCAACCGTCTTCATTATTGGCAGGCTTGGGATCGTGGGTAACAGGAAGTGCATATTGATGGTTAACGGGGCTGAAACCCTGTGTTAACAATTAGCATCTCTAAAGTAGCAGCACAGGAGTTTCGTAGTCACTGCGTCAAGACCGACACGAGGAAGACTTAATCATGGAGAAGCAGTCCGCAATAGTCGTGAAGTTGCCAGAGACCTTTAACGCTGCAGGGGCACGCAGATTAAAACGCGAATTAAAAAACAAAATGAGCAACGGCACTCCTCGTGTGGTGATCGACCTATCGAAGGTGAAAAATATTGATCTCAGTGGACTCGAAGCTTTGTTGAACTGCATGGATGAAGTCGCCAGGAACGATGGCGCGCTGCAACTCGGAGAAGTGTCGGCTGAAGCAGCAACCGTGCTCGAGCTCACACGAATGGACAGGTTATTTCATAAGTTTCCGGGATTTTCACTCGACGCTCCTACCGTCACTCTTTCGCCAGAGTTCGCGCCGGAGCAGGTACCGGCAGAAAGCCCGGTTCAGCTTCCGGTCGTGGCTTAATGCGCAAGTTGGATGGAGTTGCGATGAAAGACATCTTGTCCCGTGTGATCGCAGGCTTGCTGGTAGCCGTTATTGCCGGTCCGATGCAGCCTCTGTGGGCGCAACAGCCTGCCCCGGTTCAAACTCAGCCCGCTCCAGCACAAACGCAGCCGCCAGCCGATCAGAACACACTACCGCCAGTCGAATTGCCAGACAACCCTGGGCGAAACACGCAGCCGTCCACGCAAGCGGGCGCTCCGGTGGCTCAACCAACGCAGAATAATCAGCCGGCGCCTCCAGTACAGAGCACGCAGCCGAGTGGAACGGCGGTGGCTCCTCCGGTTCAAGTGAGTGGAGGCGCGGCCTCCAAGCCTGCGGGCGTAGCTATCGCTCCGCCCAAACAGCGTCAGGTCCGTTCACTGTTGCTGAAGCTCGGATTACTCGCCGGAGCAGGAGTAGCGATCGGAACAGTAGTTGGATTATCGGCCGCAAGTCCGGGTCACGTACCAAATAGTCCGGGTCACTGAAAAATTATTCTCGACTAGTTTTTTTCGAGGAAAGCGATATCTTGAAACCGATACTAATTTCTTTTTCCGGAATTGATGGCGCAGGCAAAAGCACACAGATTGAAAAACTGCGCTCTTATCTCGTAGAGGCCGGCGTCGCCGTCCGCGAATTAACTTTCTGGGACAATGTTGTGATGTTTCCCGGCCTGCGGTCTGGATTCAGTCGTGTCGTACTTCAGAGCGATGGTTCAGTGGGAACGCCCGATCGCCCTGCGAACCGCAATGATAAGAATGCGCAATCATTGCCCTTGTTGCTGGGCCGGGCGGCGCTTTACATATTCGACGTAATGAACCTTCGGAATATAGTTGCAAAGGCCACGTCGCAGGACGGCGGCGTAGTCATATTTGATCGCTACATCTACGATCAGCTTGCGGCGATGCCGATGGATTCCTGGCTGGCCCGCAGCTATGCCAGGCTGCTGCTCAAGCTTTCCCCTCGTCCCGATATTTCCTACGTGCTCGACGCAGTACCGGAAGAAGCGCGTGCCCGAAAACCGGAGTATCCGGTTGACTTCATGCATCGGCAACGCAAATCGTACATGCGCTTGCGCCAAATGGCGGGTCTGCAAATCATCCCGGCGGGCGGGCCTGAGGAAGTGCACGCGGCCATTCTTGAACGCTTTCAAAAATGCCTGATTACGGCGTGTCCTGAAGCAGAAACAAGCCCCGTCACGGCGTAGTTGATTGCGCCGTTTCGCCCAAATATTTCAACAACATACTTTATGTTTTCGCGACGCGCGCGACAACACCTTCCTGCTCACAAACATCCAAGATGTCGCGCTACATTGACGGGGTTATCGCCATGAATAGTTCTTCAAACGAGTCGTCGCAAGTGAAATTAGGCTTGGTGATTCCCACGCTTAACGAAGCTGGAAACATTCCCATACTGGTGAGAAGACTGCACTCTGCCCTTGCAGATGTACCGGTAAATTACGAAATTCTCGTAGTGGATGATGACAGTCAGGATGGCACTGCTGAGGCCGCGCGTAAGGAAGCGGAACTCGATCCTCGGGTGCGCACGTTTGTGCGGAAGGGCGCACGCGGACTGGCGGGAGCTGTAATTCATGGCTGGATGCATACCGATGCCGATCTGCTCGGGGTGATTGACGCAGACTTACAACACCCGCCGGAAGTGCTGCCGTCGCTGATTGAACCGCTCTTGCATGGAGCGGACATTGCAATTGCGAGCCGTTATGTAAACGGCAATGGCGTCAGTGAATGGAACAAGGCGCGGCTGATGATTTCGCGCGCCGGCACTTTGGCCACCACGCTGCTGCAGCGTAAAGATGTGCGGATCAAAGATCCGCTTTCGGGATTCTTCGTGGTGCGCCGCGAGTGCATTGAGGGAATTGAATTGCAGCCCGAAGGCTTCAAGATACTGCTTGAGATTCTGGTCAAGGGCCGCATCCGCAAAGCGCTAGAGGTTCCCTTCCGCTTCGGCAACCGGCATTCTGGAAAAAGCAAAGCCAGCTTCAAAGTTGCGCTCCAATATTTCAGCTTGCTTGGCAAACTGTCTCGTCACGCTCTGTTTGGACCGGGGCAGCAATGAAAATATGTTTGGTGACCGCGTTCCCACCCAGTCGGGATGCGCTAAACGAATACGGTTTTCACATCGCGAGCGAATTGTGTCGAATACCAGGCATCTCGCTTACGATACTGGGTGATGAGCACGCTTTTGAGGCG
>Ga0157369_10003414_pt1 | contig 18837 bp, 20 predicted proteins | sample C25metaG_FD_113461 | JGI IMG/M metagenome (GOLD analysis project Ga0157369, IMG submission 113461) | Corn rhizosphere microbial communities from Kellogg Biological Station, Michigan, USA - C2-5 metaG | ecosystem: Host-associated > Plants > Roots > Rhizosphere > Soil | place: USA: Michigan... | reverse complement strand
GAGTGCCGCGTGTAGGGCAATTGTCGGCAGGAGTGGCGTAAAGGAACGAGAGCGAGGGGGTAGGCAGGGCGTAAAGAAGGCGTAAAGAGTGGGTTTATGCGGGGTTTACAGGGGTAGGTGTGGGGTCTTCAAGGGCCTCATCGCGGGCACGCCCAGCTCCCACACTCGCCCGCGTTTCAGCAGGAAATACACGCTCCAATGTGGGAGCGGGCTTGCCCGCGAAGGCGCCGGCTGAGTCAACACAGCACTTATCTGGTGCAACACAGGGGAAATTCAAACGCCAAACCGTTCCCGCGGCGACACTTGCACCGCTTTACGACAATGATTCTCAGCCTGGCATGCACGCTGCAACACCTTGAATCATTCCAAACCGTTCAGGGAGCAACACAATGAACACTCAACTCAAACCCACCTTGGGCACCCTGCACTTATGGGGTATCGCCGTCGGCCTGGTCATTTCCGGTGAATACTTCGGCTGGAGCTATGGCTGGGGCGTCGCCGGGACGCTGGGCTTCCTGGTGACCTCCCTGATGGTGGCCGCGATGTACACCTGCTTCATCTTCAGCTTCACCGAGCTGACCACCGCCATTCCTCACGCCGGCGGGCCGTTTGCCTACAGCCGGCGGGCCTTCGGAGAAAAAGGCGGTTTGATCGCCGGCCTCGCGACACTGATCGAATTCGTCTTCGCGCCACCCGCCATCGCCTTGGCCATCGGCGCTTATCTTAATGTGCAGTTCCCCGCACTGGACCCGAAACATGCGGCCGTGGGCGCCTATATAGTGTTCATGGGCCTGAATATCCTCGGCGTGAAACTCGCCGCCACCTTCGAGCTGGTGGTGTGCGTGCTCGCCGTCGCTGAGTTGCTGGTGTTCATGGGCGTGGTTGCACCCGCCTTCAGTTTCAGCAACTTCGCCCTCAACGGCTGGGCCGGCTCCGACACCTTTGGCGCACCAGCGATTGCCGGCATGTTTGCCGCGATTCCTTTCGCCATCTGGTTCTTCCTCGCCATCGAAGGCGCAGCCATGGCCGCCGAAGAAGCGAAAGATCCGAAGCGCACCATTCCAAAAGCCTACATCAGCGGCATCCTGACCCTGGTCATCCTGGCCATGGGTGTGATGTTCTTTGCCGGCGGCGTGGGCGATTGGCGCACACTGTCCAACATCAACGACCCCTTGCCACAAGCCATGAAAACCGTGGTCGGCGACAGCTCCGGCTGGTTGCACATGCTGGTATGGATCGGCCTGTTTGGCCTGGTGGCAAGCTTCCACGGCATCATCCTCGGCTACTCGCGCCAGTTCTTCGCCCTGGCCCGCGCCGGTTACCTGCCATCTTTCCTTGCCAAGCTGTCACGCTTTCAGACACCGCATCGGGCGATCATCGCCGGCGGCGTGGTGGGTATCGCGGCGATCTACAGCGACGGCCTGATCAACCTGGGCGGCATGACACTGACTGCGGCGATGATCACCATGGCGGTATTCGGTGCCATCGTGATGTACATCATGAGCATGCTTAGCCTGTTCAAACTGCGTAAGACCGAACCCCTGCTGGAACGCACCTTCCGCGCTCCGGGTTACCCAATCGTGCCGGGCATTGCGCTGGTGCTGGCGGTGGTGTGCCTGGTGGCCATGGCCTGGTTCAATGCGCTGATCGGGCTGATCTTCCTGGGTTTCATGGTGGTGGGGTTCGCCTACTTCCAGATGACCGCGCAAGACCGTGCCGACGCGCCGGCGGATGCGATGTTGACCGGGCTCTGATCTACTACGAGGCAGAACGGGCCTACACTGAACTAGTAAGAAAGCCCGTCACTCAAAGCAGTTATTACCGTGGGAAAACTCTCCCACGGCAATCTGCCTCAAGGAGAGCCTTATGCCGTGGTATGCATGGTTGATTTTAGTGGTCGCCATCGGGTCGATCGTCGGTGGACTGATGATGCTGCGTGACAGCGCCAACAAAGTGGAACTCACCGACGAACAACGCAAGCGGGTGGCCGAGCGCAACGCCCAGGCGGATGCCAAGGACGCGCAGGATCGCTGAACCTTGTGTTACTCCCAAGCCGCCTTGGCAATATGCAAACCGTGCTGCCCCTTGTAGGCAGCACGTTCCGGCGGGCTCCAGCCGTTCAGCAACTCATCCTCCAGCTTATAGATCTCAACCCCAAGCGGGCGGCACACCGTCAGCGGATCCTGCGCCTCAGGCCCCCACATCGGCAGCGACAAATCCCCACCGGGACACGTCGACAACGCGCACAGCAAATCAATCTCGGCAAAAAATTCCAGGTAATCGCCCTTCTGCGCCGGGCAGGCTTTCATGAAATACATGTCGTCACGATTCAGGCCCGTGCACTGGAAAATATTCAGCACATCATGCACGTCGAATTCCGTCAGACCGTGGGGTAAAACCGCGCGGGTCAGGTTCGAGTGACAATGGTGGTGGAAGTCCTCGCCAGTGAGCATGCGGTTCACATACGGATCACAGCGCGTACCCAGCAAATCATGCAGACGCCCGCCGTGCTCATCGATGCCGTAACTGGCCAGGCTGTCATCGGTGATCGTCACCAAAGGCCGCAGGAATGGCAGGTTCGACCACAAGCGGTCATGGGTGCTGACATGGGCACCTTGCAGCTGACGCGTACGCGCCGCCCACAAACGCTCGCGGGGGTCGTTGGCGTTCCACACGTTGAAGTCACCCACCTGCGGGCCCACCGGCGTGGTGACACGAAACACATGCCCGGCCGGAACCTTCCACGCCCTGCCCGTACGGATCGGCACTTCAAACTGCTCAATCAACGTACGTTGCTGTTTTCGATCACGAATACGCTCGTAAAACGGCGTGTCGACCTGCAACGCCGAACCTTTGCTGACCTGATAAGCGGCCGGGTAGTCTTTGTACATGGTGCAGATCCTCGATCAAGGGTGGTTAAACAAGGCCAGGGACAGATGTTCCGAATCATCCAGGTACAGGCTCATCGCCTCCCCTGCCGCCGTTTTCTCCTGCTGGGCCAGTAAGGTGTAAATTTCACGATCACGCTCTAGCCACGGCGACTGGAAGCGCTGCTCATCGGGCGCGGCGCAAAACACCAGGCGCAATTGGGCGATCACCTGGGCAAAAAACTCATCGAACAGCGGGCTGTGCATCAACCCGACAATATGCTGGTGAAACACCAGGCTGTGGGTAGCGACCGCACGCCAGTCTTCTCGCTCACGGGCCAGGGTGGTGGCGTCGATGGCGTTCTGCATGCGTCGGGATTGATCTTCTGTCAGAGGGCCGCTGTGGGCGATGGCCTGCAACTCCAGGGTGCGACGGACGACAAACAAGTCACGCACTTCCTCCCGCGCCAACCGCCGGACCATTACCCCTCGATTGCGCACATAACGGGTCAAGCCTTCCTGCCCCAATCGGTGCAACGCTTCACGAATAGTGTTACGCGATGCGTTATAGGCCTTCACCAGTTCCATTTCGACCAAGGGCATTCCTGGTAGCAGTCGCCCGCCGATGATGTCAGCACGCAGCTCCAGGGCAATCTGGTCGGCTAAAGACAAACTGAGTGTCATGGCTACCTCACGATTGTTGAACAATCTTCCACATAGAGGTAACCACTTTTCGTGCCAAAGGCTAACGAACAGGACATGGGTGTAAATCAAATCAAGTTGGTTAAAATGTCAGCCTGTCACCGAGGCCGTCCCTATGCGTTATTCATCCGACCACAAAGCCCAGACGCACCAACGCATCATCAAGGAAGCCTCAGTACGCTTTCGCCGCGACGGCATCGGCGCAACCGGCCTGCAGCCGCTGATGAAAGCGCTGAACCTGACGCATGGCGGGTTTTACGCGCACTTCAGGTCCAAGGACGAACTGGTGGAAAAGGCCCTCCAGGCCGCAGCGACCGAACTGGATGCCCATTGCGAGAAGCTGTTCAGCCAAGAGCGGCCGCTGGAAGCCTTCATTGACAGCTACCTGTCGGAGTGGCACCTGACCTCGCCGGCAGAAGGCTGCCCGTTGCCGACCATGTCTTCTGAGCTAGGCCTGAGAGGCCAGCACAGTGCAACAACAGATGCAGTACTCGGCGCTCGACTCAAGCAGATTGAAACAGCCTTGGGGAATGGACAGTCTGACGCGCAAGGCTTGGTGATGATGTCGACACTGGTAGGAGCCTTAGTATTAGCCCGGAGTGTCGAGGACAAGTCACTGGCGATGCGCATCCTGGACATGGCGCGCGACAGCTTGAAAAACCAGGTTGCAAAGGATGAAAAAGCCGGTCAATGACCGGCCTCCCCTTACTGGCTTAGTTGATGACAAGCCGATCGCGGTTCTTCTCCAGCAGCGCCTTGCCAATCCCCTTCACTTCCAACAACTCATCCACCGCCGTGAACGGGCCATTGCTTTCGCGGTAAGCAACGATCGCCTTGGCTTTGGCAGCGCCGATACCGAACAAGTCGCGACGAAGGGTTTCAGCGTCGGCGGCATTCAGGTTGACCTTGGCGGATTGCTCGGCTTTGGACATCTGCGCTGAGATGGGCGTTGGCGCTTCGGGTTTGATAGAGGGCGCTGCGGTGGTGGTAACGGAGAGGGTGGTGAGGAAGGCGAAGATTAGGGACGTGAGGTAGGTGTTTTGCATTTGACGCTCCATGACATTGGTAAGAGAAAAGCAGCTTTTCCGAAGCTGCTTTTCTAACTTAGGCGATGGTGGGGATTCGTCAAAAACGCTTGAGTTACAAGGTGTTAAATCAGGGTTCCAGGCGGCGCTGCTGGTAGATCCAGTCGACGATTTCGCCATCGGGGGAGTAGCCGCTGACGGTGTCGCGCAGGAGTTGACGAACGCGGGTGTAGTCGTCCTGGTCTACGGCAGCAAGGAGCTCAGTGAGCTTGCCTTTGAGGACATCCCAAGGCAGGTAGTCCTCGTTGGCGCTCATGATCATTGGGTGCTGGGTCGCGACGACGTTATCGCCGATGAGCAACTCTTCATACAACTTTTCACCAGGGCGCAGACCGGTGAATTCAATCGCAATATCGCCGTGGAAGTTCTTCTCTGAACGGACACTGAGCCCTGACAAGTGAATCATCTTTTCGGCCAGCTCTGCGATCTTGACCGGTTCTCCCATATCAAGAACAAAAACATCCCCTCCACGCCCCATCGAGCCCGCTTGAACAACCAGCTGCGCTGCCTCAGGAATAGTCATGAAGTAACGTGTGATTTTCGGATGGGTGACTGTCAGCGGACCACCGGACTTGATTTGCTTGTGGAACAAAGGGATCACCGAACCGGATGAACCCAGTACATTACCAAAACGCACCATGGTGAAACGGGTCTTGTTAACCCTGGAAATATTAGAGTTATCACCGAAAAACACAGGTGCCAGTTCCCGGCTCAACGCTTGCAGGGTCATCTCGGCGAGGCGTTTGGTACTGCCCATGACATTAGTCGGGCGTACGGCCTTATCGGTTGAAATCAACACAAAGTTGGCCACACCTGCTTGCAGTGCTGCCTGAGCGGTATTTAACGTACCAATTACGTTATTGAGGACGCCTTCGGCAATGTTATGTTCCACCATAGGCACATGTTTGTAGGCGGCAGCATGATAAACAGTTTCAATGCGCCAAGTCTTCAGCACATCAAATATCTTTTGTTGATTACGGACAGACCCCAAAATAGGCAACAGCCGTACGGAAAAAGCACCTCTTACAACACGCTGTTCAAGCTCGGAGAGGATACTGTAAAGATTGAACTCACTGTGTTCGAACAATACGAGACAGGTGGGGTGCAATTCAAGAATTTGCCGGCAGAGTTCAGATCCGATAGATCCGCCCGCGCCAGTGACAAGCACGGCCTTACCCGTAATGCAGTGTTCCAAGAGTTCCGCTTGGGCAGGCACCGCGTCACGGCCAAGTAAATCCGCAATATCCACTTCCTGAATGTCATCAACCTTGACCCGGCCACTGGCCAAATCCATAAACCCAGGCACGCTGCGGATATGCAAAGGATAGCCTTCAAGAAAGCCAAGAATCTCTCTGCGTCGTGCACGTGGGGAGGAAGGAACCGCAAGTAGGATTTCCTGAGCCCCGGTGACATCTATCATCTTCCGAATATGTGTAGGCTTGTAGACTTGGAGCCCGGAAATTATCCTATTGGAAATGCTTTCATCATCGTCGATGAAGGCGACCGGTCGCATGACCCTACCAATTCTAAGTGCTGCAACCAATTGATTGCCCGCCGCACCAGCGCCGTAAATGGCCACTCGGGGTAACCCATCGTCTCGACTGGTAAACGGTACATGTTGAGCAGCCGCGAACCAATCGCCAAGGAAAAACTGGCGCATCGCTAAACGCAACCCGCCCACCATAATTACGCTGAGCCACCAATAGTTGAAAATAATGGAGCGAGGGACAACGTTTTGGTGGTTGCTATACCAGTAGACAATAACCCCAAGAATCAATGATGACAAACTGACCGCTTTAATAATTGCAATAAGCGCGTCATTGCCAAAATACCTCATTACCGCACGGTAAAGTCCAAATCTAGCGAAAAGAGGAATGGCTACAAACGTGGCACTTACAAATAACCACAGATGTTGTACCAACGGGTTAGACATTTCATCAATGCCCAAGCGTACAACAAAAGCCATCCACAAGGCACACCAAATAAGGACAACATCGACGGCTATCTGAATCAGCCTTTTTTGCCTGCGCGGGAGGCCTTGCAAAAACACCCTGACCTTATCCATAGCTCCCTCAAACAACCCAAATTTTTCCAAGATTAAGATGGTACATCGCTCATCGAAACGGTGCGTAAAAAAAAGCCAGCTCAGGATTTTTCAGGAGCGCGGCCCTTCTGTTTCGCCCGCACGAAAGCGAACAGCCAAAATAATCAAGGGAATATAAGCTATAACCAGTGCCGCCGCTCCGCTCAGCAGAGAGTATGCGACACAAACCGCAAGTGGCAGCAGCCAAAACACGTTGATTAGACACACGGTCAAGGTCACTGGAACATGTCGCCCTACTAGGCGCGAGGCATATTGATAGGCATGACTGCGGTGAGCTTCATAGACACGAGCACCGCGTAGCAGTCGACGTAACAAGGTAACTGTGGCATCGACAATGAACACGCCGAGGAGGATGAGCCAGCACCATAGGAGATCTGCGGACAACCATGCAGCGTGAACAGAAAGCCCGGCGAGCGCTATACCTATGAAGCCACTGCCAGCATCGCCCATGAAAATTTTTGCGGAGGGGAAATTCCAGTACAAAAAACCCACCACGGCAAATGCAAACAGCATATTCACCTGAATCAGGCTTGTGTGCCCGGCAATGAGGTAAACAACACACATGCCTAAAGACGCACAAATTGCCTCGATACTCGCCAGCCCGTCAATTCCGTCCATGAAATTGTATAGATTGAGCATCCACACCAGGTAGAGTGAGCCGAACACGTAGCCCGCGTAATGCAGGTTCAGAGGCGTCCCGAAAAAATCAATAATCGGCAATCCGCCAGTCCAGAAGAGCACAATTGCTGCCGCGCAAAAGTGCCCCATTAGACGCCAGCGCGCAGCGATATGGCCATGGTCATCCATGAAACCAATAATGGCGACAAGACCACCTGCAAAAAATAAAGAGGCAAACACCGCAATCTCGATTGCGCCGGTAAGGTAGAGACCGACCAGTGATAGCATCACGGTGATGACGATCGCCAAACCGCCGCCCCGAGGCGTCGGGATCGAATGAGAGCTGCGTGCATTGGGGACATCTATCATACTTCGCGACAAAGCATATTTACGTAACATCGCAGTCAGCAAAAATGATGTGAGAGACACTAAAATTATAGCCAAGATCATTTTTCCGTATGCCCCTGGAAATGCTCCGCGGTCAATGCAAAACCTTGTTCAATGGACATCGGAGGTGTCCATCCCAATAACGCGCGGTTCTTCTCAATATCAACCTGCAAGTTCCCGCATAGGCGTTGAGACAACGACTTTTTGTTCAGCAACCTGGCGGCAGCAACAAGCAAACTGCTAGGGACGGGTAACAACCGTGCACGGCACCGAAGTGCTTCCGCCATCTTCGTGAGCAGCTGCGTAGTCGACACATCCTGACCATCACTGACCAAAAACGTCTGATTAGCAGCGGCGGGATGCGTGAGACAAACGCTGATCAAATCCACAAGATTATAAAGAGACACCAAGCTACGTTTGTTATTGATTGCTCCGAACGGGAGTACGACGCCCCTGTTCAACAACTTTATCATATTGAAAAAGTTAGCCTTCACTCCGGGTCCATATACAAGCACGGGCCGAATGATAACGACATCCATGCCTGTTTCAGCGGCAATATTTCTCAGTCCTTCCTCCGCCTCCATTTTAGAGACGCCATAAGCGTCAGCAGGCATAGGCACATCATCTGCTCGGTAAGGCTGACCCGATTGAGTCGACTCACCATTAACCTTGATGGAGCTGATGAAGACAAAACGTCTTACACCACATTTCGCCGCCTGCCTGGCAAGGTTGTGAGTTGCCGCCACATTCGCCAGCCTGAACGCAGCCATGGGGTCGGCAGCACGCTCGTTCATGACGTGCACGCGAGCGGCGCAATGAACAACGCTATCAGCCCCTTTCAATGCAGCGGTGAAATCCGTGTCTGAAGCCAATTCTCCGCACACAAACGTCTCACAACCCAGGGTAGGTCGTTCCGGTGCAGTTCTGTAAATAGCCACCGGTTCAAAGTTGCTGTGCGTCGAAAGGAGCTTGATCAAAGCACCGCCTACAAAGCCGCTTGCGCCCGTCACCGCTACGCGAGAGGCCCTCTCCAATCCATCAGCGCTCATTCAAAAGCCTTTTATAATCGTCTAACAATAACGTCGCGCACTTGGCCGAACTGAACTCGGAACAAGCCCTCGCATTGGCCTTTTCCCCCATACGCAGACGAGCATCATCGTCAACCAATAAGCGTGTTAATGCCTCACCAAGAGATCGCGTATCCCTCGGCGGGACTAGAACACCTGTGACGCCGTTTACAACCGCGTCTGAGAGACCGTAAATATCGGTTCCAACGGTCGGCAACGCCATCGCGCCAGCCTCGATAACAACCGTACCAAAGCCTTCACGGTAACTGGGTAAGCAAAGCAAGTCGGCTATTGCCATGTATTTTTCGGGTTCATCCGAAAAGCCAACACTGTGGATGCGCGTTGCGACATCACTGCTGCTCACAGAATCCACAATCGCCTTGCCGTTGTCTTCAAAAGGACCCACTAGGAGCAAATGAAGGGACACGTCATGCAAAGCAATGCTATGAAAAGCATCGACTAACTCTTGAATGCCTTTGTCTTGGGTGATTCGGCCGACGAATAGTATTACCTTGCCGTCCGCCGGAATACCCAGTTGGCTTTTCCAGGAAAGCCTATCGTCTTCGGTGTACTTGTCTCGGTTGAAACGATTCAGATCAACACCCGCCAATGACCCACTACCAAGAACACTTATTCTCGCGGGAAAGACAATGTTGTTATCGACAAGAAATTGCCGCTGACTTTCACTGTCCGTATAAGAGTGTGTATTCAAGGCACCAATTAACCGGTCACAGTACTTCAGGACCTGGCGCTTCATGCCAGACATTGTCACCCAAGGCTGTCCGGTGAAAGTATGGATTCGAACTGGGATACGTGCAAAAAGCGCTGCGATCGCGCATAGCAAACCCGCTTTGGGCGTGGTCGAATGGACGATATCGAATTGACTTGACTTGAACACGCGAAACAACTTCACCAAACTGACCAGATCGTTGAGCGGGCTGATATTTCTTGAAATGTTTATTGGCGTAAAGGCCACATCAGCAAGAGCAGCCATTTTATCTGCGAATTCGTCATCGCTGGCGATTACCGTAATTTCCGTTCCCAGCGCCTGAAGCGTTTGAATCTGAGAGCTCAACTGGGTAAGCACGAAAAAAGGTACCGTCGAGACACGCGCTACCCGCAATTTTCTGTCAGCCAACTCTCACCTCGCAGACTGCGTTAAAAACGGTACATATTGCCACACCCACAATTGCCCTGGGGCGCATTAATGAGCCGTTAGCGAGTAAATCGCTAGCCAAAGAGCTCACCGATACTTTCCGGGACAGGCTTGCCGGGGGCAAAATCCAATAGATCTGTGGCTTTCTTGGCGGAATAAGTCGTATGGCTCACCAGGGCATCAACACGCTTCTGGGTAATCCGACCACGGGTCAGTGGCGAAACAAGCGCTACCGCCACGCGTACCATAAATTCCGGTACTACCAGGCGAGGCGTTGCCACGCCCTGCGCACGTGCCATGCCGGCAATGAGTTCGGGCATCATGCAATCATTTGAAAGGTTGAATATTTGCCCTTTCGCTCGTGGGTCCGTAGCGCATCTATAAAGCGCCCAAACCACATCATCAACATGAATGTAGGTAGCCGTGGCAGGGGAGAAGCCGATGAAGAAAAAACGTCTTTTTTTGACCATCTGACCGAGTTGTCTTAACGAATTGTTAGACATTGTCGGTCCAAACACATTGGAAGGACGCAGTATGGAAAATGAAAAAGACTCCGGCATTTCACGGGTCGTGATCAAAGCATCCGCCAACGTCTTGGTGATTTCATAAGTCCCTACAGGGTTCGTAGGCATGTCCTCGGTCACTACACGACTCTTGGCGCGGGAAGGGCCGTAGGCTCCGACACTGCTCAATTGAACCCACCGTATCAATTGCCCTTGAGCTGTAGCGACCGCCACGGCATCCAAAAGTTTAGCCGTCGCGTCCACGTGGAGCCGATGCATCAACTGCTCATTATGAATCTCACCTGCGCAATTGAATATGACATCGCAGCAAGAAAGTAGCGCCGGGTAGTCGATATCATTTCCAACCAAATCGCCAATAACGGTTTCAACCGATGAGTTAGCACGTGTGAGCCCCTTACGCGTCAAGACCCTCACCTGAACACCTTGCTCAGTAAGGTATTGAACAAGATTGGAACCGATGAAGCCATTTGCGCCCAATACCAACGCTCTCATCTCACCTCCTTTTCGCCAGAACGCTCGTTAGACAATTCGCCAGACCTTATGATGGGGCCGGAACGTTGTTTTCTATGAGACTCAACAGCATATACATAGAGGGCAATGGCGAAAATTGGCATTCCCTGCAATCCCTTGAAGTTGATGATCAGGAAGATAATGGTTAGCGCGAAGGCAAAATGCCGGATTTTGAAAAAACCAGGGCCGCCACGGGCAAAAATCAGTGCCAGCAAGAAATAGGAATTCAGCAGGATATAAGCAAACACTGAACCTATGCCCGAAAAATAAAGAATTCTGAGGTATCCCACATCGGTGCCCTTATAGAACTCAAGGGAGTTTTCACTTCCGGAAAAGTACTGCCCGCCGCCGAACAACCACTCACTCAAAGTATTCGGAAGGGTGTACATCTCTGATAACACGTTGACACTGTGACTACTCAGCTCACCATGCTGGAATAAGTTTCGAAAAATTTCAGTCGCTTCAAATAACGGTCCACTGTTCACATAGAAACTCAGCGAGATCATCACTAAGAGTGCCAAGACCAAAATCAACTTAAACAAAAAGCCTTTTCTGAAAACGCTCATAATCGCATACGCCACCACTGCGCTTCTCGCCACTGCCATCGACAGGGGTAACAAGAGGACCAGCAACAGGCCATTCATAAATTTTGAATCAGATACCAGGATACTGAAAAACAGTGCCAGTACAATCGTCAGCGCGCCATCAACATGAAACAAACCGAAACCCAACGCCCTGAGCCCATAGATATACTGAAACACATCTGCAGAACGTGGCGAAATAAAACCAAGCATGAACGAATAAAACCCATGACTTAGCATTGAGAACACGATAACGAGGATTTGGAATATCATCCAGGCAATAAGGGCTGAAGGCTTGGCAAGAATGACGCGACAAATGACATAGCCGAAAAAAAAGTTTAGTAGTACTTTGACTGAAACAACTATATGGAAGAAAAGATCACGACTCTCGCCGTCCCCATTCATGTAGGCTAGAACGCCACCTATTACCCAAATTGCGAATAAAATACAAAAAACAACAGCAAACCAACCTCGCGCGAAAAAAAAACGACAGAAGCCCGTAAGATAGAACGGCACAAGAATCAGCGCCATCGGTATTTCCGTGCCGTAAATTCGCGGAAACCCCAACACTAACACCAGCACCAGGAACGCACGTAACATCGGCATGCTTCTATTGACGAGCCCAACCTGAACATTTTCCACATTTTTCACTCTTAGTGACTCAACACAACGCTACAGATAACCTACAGCGGATAGTACTCAACAAGCTCACCACTTAAGCAATAAGTACAGTACCCCTTGATATAGTCGTGGCTCACGATAGCTGTCAGGATTCATCAGGAGTTTGGCAAGTAAACCTAAGGCTTCTTTTTTCCGGCCTGTCGCCAAATTTCTGAATCGAACACAGTTTAAAATACACAACACACGATTATACAGAGGGTGAGTCTTATGCTGTTTGACAATCAATAGCAAGCCATCATGCACTAGATCATGCTGTTTCATGGTATTGGCAGGGTGCATGCGATATTTCGCGAGTAAGTCGGGAAGAACCTCTACAAACTTATCATTCCCAATCGTCAGACGCATCCACATATCCCAGTCTTCTATCTTGACCTCTGGATTGTAGCTACCCGCTTCGATAATCGCCTGCAGAACCACCATACTGGCGGGCGCCGGCAACTCAGTCTTCAACAGGAAAATTTCATCAAATTTATGCTTCCCTGCGCTCTTCCTGAAACCTCGTTCAATCCCTTGGTCGTCAATCAGCGACACGGAACCAAACGAAGCAACACACTTCGGGTTTTCCATCATGTGTTTAACCAGTACTTCGGTTTTTGTCGGGTAAAGAATATCATCAGACGCCAGCGCAGAAAAAAAAGTGCCGGTTGCCCATTGCAATGCGTCATTCAGTGTTCCTGACAAACCTTTGTTCGGGCGTGAGACGAACCGAAAACGGGTAAATCGCGCCTCACATTCGTCAATCAGACTTGCGACTTTTTCTGCTGAGCGATCCGTAGACCCGTCATCAATGATAATTAATTCAATATTCTGATAAGTCTGTTCAATAATACTTCTAACACTGTCCACCACAAAATGTTCGTGATTATAGACAGGTACGCACATGGTCACTAACGGGCTAGACGCATGATCATTATTCATCAACGATGTCTCCTTCGCGTCGGGAAATGTGTCTGACAAACTTGGCAGGTACTCCAGCATATATACATCCTGCGGGCACATCGCCGGTAACGACGGCCCCGCTGCCAATGACAGCTCCATTGTGGATAGTCACACCTTTAAGCACTTTGACATCATTTCCGAAAAATACGTCATCACCGATGAAGACATCTGCGCACTGATATTGGCCGTTCGTTCTATTTTCTACTTCCAACCCATGAAAGTCGGAATCAGCAACAAAAAAATTATTGCCCATCATGCAGCGACGACCGATCGCAACTTTACCGCGATCTGCTATAACCACCGCCGAATTATTGAAACATGTTCCCTCACCCACAGTGATTTCTGCGGTAGCCGTTCTTGCCTCAAAATAAGCATAGCCACCCATCAAGTAGGGCGATGGCCAGACGCCGACCGTCACTTGAGAGTCAAACACAATTGATCCTAGCCCAACAAATTGCACTGGCTGGTTGAATTTCACGCCCCTGGTATGCGCCCGATTATCGGAAAACAGATGGCGATAGACTTTTACACGAAAAGACTGAAATGCTTTGATGAACACATAGACCGGAAGCCGGCCAATGCCGTAGGCACTGATTTTTTTAAATAGGCCACTCAAGCAAATATCCCCTTTTTTTTCATTACTGCAAACATAAAGCAAAAGTGCAACGCATAAGTAACCGCGTGCGCTATAACGGCACTTTCCAACTCGAAACTCGAAAAAACAACCACTAGCACATAGAATAGCAACGCAAAGAACAGTTCTGAAAATACAAAAATCTTCCAGTACGCCCGTGCTGCCAATACATAACCCAAGATCCAGCTCGCGATTTTCAGCACATCACCTAGCATCTGCCATCCAAACAAATCGCGCATTGGCAAAAAGTCAGAAGTAAACAGAACGGAAATAATAAAATCGCGCAGGAAGTACATAATCAAACCACATGCAATAGCAACCGGAAAAATTACCTTATAGCCTTGCAGGATCTCATTTTTTATATCCTTGGATTCTTTCAGCTCAGACAACTTTGGTAAATAATAAACACTCAGCGTTGTGGTGACCAACATCAGGTAAGCTGAACTGAGCCTCCACATTGCCTCCCAATAACCGGCAGACTGCCAGCCAAACGTCTCACCAAGGTGATTCCGGACCAGTATATGACTGATTGGCACGCACAAGGCTGATGAAAGTGCCATTACTGTAAATTTCGACAGATTGATTGCGGTCTTTTTGTCTAACCTGCCAATCATGTAAGACAACTTGAACCATGGTGACTTGAAACACAAAAAGAACGTGATGAAACAGCTGAGAGATTGGTATACGGCCAGCGCGACCAACGCGCCGTACAGGCCGTATGACATCGACATCAATGCCGTCACCAGCAGTGAAAACAAGCTACCTGCAATATTGGCAATGACGTATTTACCGATCTCCTTTTTGCCGTTCAATATCGCCAGCATCAGCGTATTCAGCGTGAACAGTACAAGCGTTGCACCAAACCAAACGAACACACCACCGAAACCGGCGTTTTTCAGAAACCAGATTGCCAGGATCTCGTTGAATATGACAATCAAAACCGAAAAGAACAGCGACCCTGACAGTGCAATGGTTCCCGCTGTTCGCCAGACTCGGTGTTGCGCAGCTACATCATCTTTATATTCCGCCGTGTATTTGGTGACCCCTGTGTTAACGGCACCACTGGCAAAGGTAGTGATCATCTGTACTGCGTTCTGAAACTGCCCAAGTGCCGCGTAGCCACTCGGGCCTACGTAGATCGCCAAAACTTTATTGATGCCCAACAAGGTCAACATTTTGATGAACACGGCAATTGCATTCAGCAGGCTTGTTCGGATTAAAGTCATTCCCGATCAACCATTTCCCGAAAAGCTATTGCAAGCGTCAATCACCAGCCTCGCATCATCCAAGCTCAACGATGGCCCCATTGGAAGACTCAGTACTTGATTATGGATACTCTCTGAGACGGGATAAGAGTGGTCGCGCCACTCAGAGTAAGCACGTTGCTGATGCGGAGGAATCGGGTAATGGATGAGTGTCTCGACCCCTTTCGCTACCAAATATTCTTTAAGTGCGTCACGCTGCGCGCTACGGATGACAAAAAGATGCCAAACATGATTCTCGAAGTCAGTCGCTGAACGACCTGCCGTCGAAGGTAGCTGAATAGCCGAATTATCAATCCCTTCAGAATAAAGGGTAGCGATCTCTCGCCGGTGTCGTGTTTGCTCATCCAAATACTTTAATTTAACGCACAGCATCGCTGCTTGGATTTCATCGAGCCGGCTATTAACCCCGCGATACAAATTTTTGTATTTTTCGTGAGAACCGTAATTGCGCAGCGCTCGCAGCGTATCGGCGAGTTCCGAATCGTCAGTGGTGATTGCGCCCGCATCCCCCAAAGCACCGAGGTTCTTACCGGGATAAAAGCTGAATCCGGCGGCATGCCCCCAACTACCAGCTTTCTTACCATTGAAACTGGCACCGTGCGACTGCGCAGCATCTTCCAGCACGAGAAGTTTGTGTTCTTCGGCGATCGCGAGTATTTGAGGCATGTCGGCGAGCTGGCCGTATAAATGGACAGGTAATATCGCTCGTGTCTTGGGTGTTATCGCCTTCCTGACATTCGCAGGGCAAAGGTTGAAGGTTGTCACGTCCGGTTCAACCAGTACTGGCGTCAGGCGATTTTCCGAGATGGCTAATATACTTGCGATATAGGTATTGGAGGGTACGATAACTTCATCGCCCTCTGCGAGGCGGCCCAAAGCCATCCAGGCGCGCATCGTCAGGACCAAAGCATCTAGCCCGTTGGCAACGCCGATACAATGTTTAGAACCACAATACTTAGCGAACTCAGTCTCAAAGTTTGCGAGTTCACGGCCACCGATATACCAGCCCGATCGAATAACTCGGTCGCAGGCCGCTGCCAGCTCATCGTGGTGCGCCGCGTTCACGGATTTCAAATCTAGAAAATTGATCATTTTTCCATATACCTAATGACTTTGGCTGGGTTGCCTACCACGACTGCGTATTCAGGAACATCTTTTGTTACGACAGCCCCGGCACCGACCATTGCATAACGACCGATAACGATACCTGGCAAGATAGTCGCATTGGCGCCTATGCTCGCCCCCTGCTCAACCGTAATTCCTTCAAAACGCTCAGGGTACTGTTTTGAGCGCGGCGAAACATCATTGGTGAACGTTGCATTCGGACCAATAAAAACATCATCCGCAACGCGCGTTCCAGCCCATAAAAATACGCCGGACTTCACGGTCACGTTATTCCCAACAACAACATCACCTTCAATTAAAGTATGCGCGCAGAGGTTGCAGCCCTCTCCAATAATGGCGCCCTTCAGTACAACGCTAAATTGCCATACTCGCGTAGTAGGCCCAATATGTTCACTTTGAACGTCCGCGAGAGGGTGAATATTAGTCATTGTTTATCATCCCGACAAATTTTGCATACGAGCGAATGTAGTCATTCTCATCATACAAATCACTGGCGACCACTAGCAAAACGCAATCTGGACTGAAACGATGCATTTCGTGCCAGATCATTTTGCCAATAAAGATAGCTTTGCTGGGCGAATCCAACCAAACCTCTTCTTTTTTCACCCCGTCGTCCATGATCATCAAGCATTTTCCGGACACGCAGACCGCCACCTGCTCCAGTTCTTTATGCGCATGAAAGCCGCGCGGTACTTCAGGCTTGGTACCCGTCAGGTAGTACACGCGCTTGATGTGGAAAGGGACGTTTTTCATAGCCTCGAGTACAACAAGCTGACCTCGTTCGTCTCCCAGGACATTAAATTCGATTAAGTTAATCAGGCTCATTTAGAGTTCTCCTCAACCAACGCTGGCGCGGTGGCCAAATTTATTTTTGATTCAACGTCTAGCCTGGGGAGCGGCGCCCTGGTGCAACGTACCCATGCAGCGGGCCAGAGGCCTTCAGATAGAGCTCTGGGCCATGGGATGGCAAGGTCATGCTCGCTCACTGACACCCAAATGGTGCTCAACGTGATAAACGTCGTAAATGACGCTCGCCAAGGCCTGACACACCGGAAGCACCCAGTAAGCGCGTTTGAAAACTGCGAGAAGTATAAAGTAATCCGTAGCCTGCTATGGCAAGGATAGGACCTTTCATTTTTTTCGCCGCCTTCCCAGGTCATGGATACCACTCACGATGCTTGAGTAAATGCCTTACGAGGGCCTTGAGGGTGCTCACCGGCTAGTCGTCAAAATTAAGCTAGGAAAATATCAGATCAACGCCCCGCAGGCACTGCAATTACTCGTAGGATCGAAATAGGTCGCTCATTGATCATTGAAAAATGAGGATAAAACGCTGTGTATACAAGATCTCGGAGAGTTCTTCGCTGGGCTGGCAGATCTCCCCAACGGACAACCGGCGAAAAGCCCTCAGCCCACCTATTCCCACAGGAGCCGACCTACAGATATTTCTCACTCATTGCATAGACAAAACATAAGAAAACCGCACCCCAAAAGCAAAGCTCAGCGCGGGTTATTTTTAGGATCAGTAAGGGAGGGGACGAGCGTCAAAGAGTGCCTAGAAAGCCTTACAAAGGCTCGCGCGTTCAGTTGGCAGCCTGTTTTCAAAAGACTACTGCCTTGTTACGCAGTACAGGTCAGCGCATGCTCTTTTATTTTAATGGTGTAACTTTAAACCAAGCGTCTCCGCTCATTCTTTAAAGCACTGAGTGTCCCTCATCGAAAATTTTTACCTATATAACGATCAGGACAGCTCTTAGGCGCCCAGGCAGCCATATATGACATGCCCAAGTAAGGATAAAATAGATGGCTGTTCACAAGAACCGACTAACACGCACGACTCCCATAGCCTTGCTGCTCAGCCAATCCGCAGCATCGCTACGCAGTGCAACGAGCAAAGGTGTACCGCAGGAACCTATCTGACAGACGGGATAGAAACTTTGCCAACCATTTCGGCAAATCAAGCAACAGCAGGCTCTATATATGTGCTGTAGAAGCGGGCGCGCGACGACGCTTACACACCACCGCGCTCAAGAGCGGCCCAATTAGCATGCCAACAATAAATGCCACAACCACAAATACCGAAACTGGCAGCTGACCTGTGGCAAAGCCGAAGAAAGACAAAGAGGCACCTTGCTGGTTCTCTAATACAAACGCCAAAACCACCAACGCAACCACCAGCACCATCAGCACCAATACAACGCGCTTAACCCCACGCATAACCTTCTCCTACCCCAAAAACAGTCAGACGCCTTCTTCCTCTTCTTCGTTCACCCGATCACGCAACTCTTTACCCGGCTTGAAGTGAGGTACGAACTTGCCGTCAAGGCTGACGGATTGTCCAGTCTTCGGATTCCGCCCTACCCGCGGCGCACGGTAGTGCAGCGAAAAACTGCCAAACCCCCGGATCTCGATCCGGTCCCCGGTTGCTAGACACTGGGACATTTGCTCAAGCATGGTCTTGATAGCCAACTCCACATCCTTGGATGAGAGCAGCCCTTGATGGGTGACAATTCGTTCGATCAACTCCGACTTCGTCATATTTTTCCCTTCTTTTTCAAGCAGCTAGGAAAAGCGCTTCGAAGGTTTTAGCAT
>Ga0157369_10003413_pt1 | contig 18841 bp, 15 predicted proteins | sample C25metaG_FD_113461 | JGI IMG/M metagenome (GOLD analysis project Ga0157369, IMG submission 113461) | Corn rhizosphere microbial communities from Kellogg Biological Station, Michigan, USA - C2-5 metaG | ecosystem: Host-associated > Plants > Roots > Rhizosphere > Soil | place: USA: Michigan... | reverse complement strand
CGAGTTCGTCGACGCGACGAAGCTCGCGACCGCGCTCATGGGCGACTCGATCGCGACCAATCTCTTCATGGTGGGCTATGCGTACCAGCGCGGCCTCATCCCGCTCGCCGAGGCGTCGATCGTGCAGGCGATCGAGCTCAACGGTGCCGCGGTCGAATCGAACCGGAAGGCGTTCGAGTGGGGACGCCGCGCCGCGCTGGATCTGCCGTCGGTCGCGCGCGCGGCCACGCCGCCCGAGGGCGTGCGGCAGGATTCGCTGCGCCTCTCCGACGACCTCGACGAGCTGATCGCGCGGCGCCGCGCCTTCCTCGTCGATTATCAGGGCGAGAAGTACGCCGAGCGCTACGCGAGGCTCGTGGCGAAGGTGCAGGCCGTCGAGGCGACGAAGGTGCCGGGCTCGACCGCGCTCACGCAAGCGGTGGCGCGCTATCTCTTCAAGCTCATGGCGTACAAGGACGAGTACGAGGTCGCGCGGCTGCACACGCAGACCGGCTTCCGCGAGCGCATCGCCGAGATGTTCGAGGGCGACTACGAGGTGAAGATGCACCTGGCACCCCCGCTCTGGGTGAAGATCGATCCCGCGACGGGCGAGCCGCGCAAGCGCACCTACGGTCCCTGGATGTACCGCGCGATGGGCGTGCTCGCCTCGCTGCGCGGCCTGCGCGGCTCGGTGCTGGACGTGTTCGGCTACCAGCACGAGCGGCGCGTCGAGCGGGCGCTGGCGGGCGAGTACGAGAAGACGGTGAACGAGCTGCTCGAGGGACTCACGCCCGACAATCACGCGCTCGCCGTGGATATCGCTTCGATTCCCGAGTTCATCCGCGGCTTCGGCCCCGTGAAGGCGCGGCACCTGAAGGATGCGAAGTCGCGCGAGGCGGCGCTGCTCGCGAAGTGGGGCACGCCCGCGGCGGCCTCGAACGTGACGCGGATCCCGATCAAGGCGGCGGCCTGACGGTCACCCTGCGACACCTTCTACCAGGCCAGCGCCTTTCCCCGGCACGCCTCCTCGAAGCGCCGCGCCGTGCTGCCGGGCTCCATCGCATGCCCCTCGTGCGTGACCGGATCCCACTCGTGGCGGCCCTGCGCGTTGGGGAAATCGCCGCCGTAGACGTGGATGCCGCCCGTGAGGCGCGAGAGCGGGTTCGCGACGGAATGGATCGCGCGATCGCCGAGGACGCGGACCTGGCGCGGCTCGAGGCGCACCAGCCCGTGGCGTGACACACGGCCGTCCTCGCGACACTGCCAGAACACGTTTTCCTCCGCGCCGGCGTAGATGCCGATCACGGCCCACATCGTGTGGTCGTGGGGCGGGAATGACATGTCGGGTGCCCACACCACGTTCATGATCGTGAGCTCGGGCGAGTGGTGCAGCGCATGCACGCCCGGGCGCTGTTCGCCCACCGTCGCGAGAACCTCGCCGGGCCGCGCGACGAAGCGCTCGACCACTTGCGCGATGGCCTGGCGCGGCATGTCGGTGCGCGCCGCTTCTCGGCACTCGTGGATGAACTGCTCGAGATCCTGCATCACATTCTCCTGCGCTCGCATCGCGTCATGGTCCGCCCGACCCGGCGAAGGCGTCAATTCCTGCGCCGGGAGAGCAGGGGGTGGGGGTCCCAAAAGTGAATATTGAAAAACTCGGTCCACTGGAGCGCAAAAGTGCTCCATTGGAACTTGGGGACCGGCGCGCAACGCGCCACTGGAACGCAAAAGTGTTCCACTGGACCGTCGGCAACGACGCACGGACGCTGCGGCCGCCGCAGGCGGTCCAGTGGAGCACAAATGCGCTCCAGTGGACCGAGTTTTTCAATATGCACATTTGGGGCATCCCACCCTGTGTCCTCAACCGCGCGCGCGGCCCATGAACGGAATCACGCCCCACGTGGTGCGCCGGTAATCCGCGTAGCCCGGGTAGTGCGCCAGCAGGAGGCTTTCCTCGAAGCGCGCCTTCGCCAGCAGCAAGGCCGCCAGGGCGGCGCCCACGATCGCCGCGGCGAGGGCCGGCGTCCGCACGAGCAGCCCCACGACGATGAACAGGATCCCGCTGTACATCGGATGCCGAAGCCAGCCGTAGATGCCGCGCGTGACGAGGTGGCCGCCGGCCTTGGGCTGAGGCGACACCTGCATCACGCGCCCCATGGTGATCAGCGCCGCCGCGATGATCGCGAGCCCCGGGGCGCAGATCGCGATCCCCACGCCGTGCCACACCGGGTTCGCCGCCGGCGGTTGCACGAGCACCGCGACCGCGAAGAGGCCGATGAGCAGGAACTGGCCCATCACGAAGAGCTGGGCGCGCTGGGTTGTGCCCATCACCGCGCGCGCACGTGCCCCGAGAATCGCAGCGAGTACGAGCCGTCGCGAATCGAGAGCGTCCCCGGCGCGCCGAAGGGCAGCGTCACCTTGCGCGAGATGTGGCCGAAGGGAAGGCCCGTCAGCACCGGGATCGGAAGCCACGCGCGCAGCGTCTCGATCACTTCCTCCATCGAGTAGGGATAACGGATCGGGTTCGTCGGCACGCAGTCCGAGAAATCGCCGAGCAGGATCGCCGATTGCCGCTGCAGCACGCCGGCGTGGTAGAGCTGCAGGAAGAGCCGCTCCACCGCATACGGCTCCTCGGCGATCTCCTCCACGTACAGGATGCCGCCATCGATCGACGGAAAGTACGGCGTGCCGACGAGGTGCGCGAGGAGCGAGAGGTTGCCGCCCCACAAGGTGCCGTCGACGCGCCGCATGCCATGGCGGTGGTCGCACGGGATGTCGTCGATGCGGTGCGCGTTTCGCCCGAGCGTCATCCAGAAATGCTGCTCCATGAAGTTGTCGGGCTGCGGCTTGCCGAAGTCGACGCAGAGCAGGGGCCCGTGGAACGTCACCAGGTTCGCGCAGGCATAAGCCGCCATGTTGAACGCGGTGAAATCGCTGAAGCCGACGAACGCCTTCCCGCTCGCGGCGATCCGGTTCCAGTCGATGCGCGGCAGCAAGCGCGTGATGCCGTAGCCCCCGCGCGCCGCGATGACCAGGTCGATCTCCGGCAAATCCACCAGGCCGTGCAGCACGCCGAGGCGCTCTTCGTCGGTGCCAGAGAAGTAGCGCCAGGCGTGGAGCACGCCTTCGGGGACGACCACGCGATGCCCCAGGTCCTGCATGTGCGCGACGGCCTGGGCGAGCTGCGCCTCGTCGGTGCGGCCCGCGGGCGCGCACACGCCGATCGTCGCGGGCTCGCCGAGCGCGCGGGCGAGACGGACCGGGCTCAAGCGCGGTGTTCCAGTTCCTGGGCGTCGACGACGGCGAGTGCCGTCATGTTCACCAGCCGGCGCACGGTCGCGTGGGGCGTGAGGATGTGCACGGGGCGCGCACATCCCAGCAGGATCGGGCCCACCGTGATGCCCGCACCGCCCACCACCTTCAGCAGGTTGAACGCGATGTTCGCGGCATCGAGGCACGGCATGACCAACAGGTTCGCATCCCCGGTGAGCTTCGAGTTCGGCATCACTTCACGGCGCACGTCCTCGGAGAGCGCGGCGTCGCCCTGCATCTCGCCGTCGATCTCGAGGTCGGGGCGCTTGGCCCAGAGCATCTCGAGGGCGGTGCGCATCTTGACCGCCGAGGCATCGTTGCTGGTGCCGAAGCTCGAATGCGAGAGGAGCGCGATGCGCGGCACGAGGCCGAAGCTTCGGATCTCGCCCGCCGCGAGCTCCGTCATCTCGACGATCTGCTCGGGCGTCGGATCCGGATTCACGTACGTGTCGCAGATGAAGACCGTGCGCTTGGGCAGCATCAGCACGTTCATCGCGTAGTAGTTCTTCACGCCCTCGCGCCGGCCGATCACCTGGTCGATGTAGGGCAGGTGGCCGCGATGGGTGCCGATCATGCCGCAGATCATGCCGTCGGCCTCGCCCTTGCGGATCATCATGGCGCCGATGAGCGAGAGGCGCCGGCGCATCTCGAGCTTCGCGTACGGCGGCGAGACGCCGCGCCGCTGCATGAGGTTGTAGTACTCGGTCCAGTAGTCGCGGAAGCGCGGATCGTCCTCGGGGTTCACGAGCTCGAAGTGCTCGCCCGCGCGGATGCGAAGGCCGTAGCGCTCGATGCGCCGCTCGAGCACCGCCGGGCGCCCCACGATGATCGGCTTCGCGAGCCCCTCGTCGACGATCACCTGCACCGCGCGCAGCACCCGCTCGTTCTCGCCCTCGGTGAAGACGATGCGCTTCGGCGCCGACTTCGCCTGCGCGAAGATCGGCTTCATGATGAGGCCCGAGTGGTACACGAACTCGTAGAGCTGCTGCTGGTAGGCGGCCCAGTCCTTGATGGGGGCCGTCGCGACACCGCTATCCATCGCCGCCCTGGCGACCGCCGGTGCGATCTTCACGATGAGGCGCGGATCGAAGGGCCGCGGGATCAGGTAATCGGGCCCGAACTTGAGGTCCTCGACGCCGTAGGCCTGCGCCACGATGTCCGACTGCTCGGCCATCGCGAGGTCGGCGATCGCGCGCACCGACGCGAGCTTCATCTCCTCGTTGATGCAGGTGGCGCCGACGTCGAGCGCGCCGCGGAAGATGAAGGGAAAGCAGAGGACGTTGTTGACCTGGTTCGGATAGTCGCTGCGCCCGGTGGCGATGACCGCGTCGTCGCGCACCTCGCGGATCGCTTCCGGCCGGATCTCGGGCTCGGGATTCGCGAGCGCGAGGATCAGCGGCTTCGCGGCCATCTTCCTGACCATCTCCTTCTTGAGCACCCCGCCGGCCGAGAGCCCGAGGAACACGTCCGCGCCCGCGATCACCTCGCCGAGCGTGCGCGCGTCGCTCTTGCGCGCATACCGGGCCTTGTTCTCGTCCATCTCCTCCTTGCGGCCCTGGTAGACGACGCCCTTGATGTCGGTGACCCAGATGTTCTCCATCTTCATGCCGAGGGCGACCAGCATGTCGAGGCAGGCGAGGGCCGCGGCACCGGCGCCGGACACCACGAGCTTCACCTTCGCGATGTCCTTGCCCACCACGCGCAGCCCGTTCACGATCGCCGCGCCCACGATGATCGCGGTGCCGTGCTGGTCGTCGTGGAAGACCGGGATCTTCATGCGCTCGCGCAGCTTCTTCTCGATGTAGAAGCACTCGGGCGCCTTGATGTCCTCGAGGTTGATGCCGCCGAAGGTGGGCTCGAGCGCCGCGATGATGTCGACCAGCTTGTCCGGGTCGTTCTCGGCGAGCTCGATGTCGAAGACGTTGATGCCGGCGAACTTCTTGAAGAGGACGCCCTTGCCCTCCATCACCGGCTTCGCGGCGAGCGGCCCGATGTTGCCCAGCCCCAGCACCGCCGTGCCGTTGGTGACGACCGCCACCAGGTTGCCGCGCACGGTGTACAGGCGCGCGGTGGCGGGATCGTCCTTCAGCGTGAGGCACACCTCGGCCACGCCCGGCGTGTACGCCAGCGCCAGATCCCGTTGCGTTATCAGGGACTTGGTGGCGGAGACCTCGATCTTCCCGGGAACCGGGTCGCGGTGGTAGTCGAGCGCGTGCTTGCGGAGGTCGTCGGGCATGGAGGCTAAGCTACTGAGGCGGAAGAGATTTCTGGGGATTATCGCGATCCACAGTGTACCACCACTGTGAGCTGCGTCACTTGACACGCAACCACATAACCAAGAACATGGTTACATGAACCGCCACTACCTGAAGGCGATTCCGCGCGAATGGCGCACGATCTCGCGCGCCTTCACCGCGCTGGGAGACGAGCACCGCCAGCGCATCCTGCTCACGTTCGAGCGCGGCGAGCGGCTCAACGTGGGCCAGATCGTCGACGTCTCGACCCTGTCGCGCTCGGCCGTCTCGCACCACCTGAAGCTCCTCAAGGACGCGGGCGTCCTGCAATCGCAGAAGCAGGGCAAGGAGGTCTACTACTGGGTCGACAAGGACTTCCTCCAGGAGTCCCTCGCCGCGGTGCTGCACTACATCCGGGAGAAGGCGTGAGCCAGTTCGCGCTCCTCAAGCAGCGCCGCTTCGCGCCCCTCTTCTGGACGCAATTCCTCGGCGCGGCCAACGACAGCCTCTTCAAGTTCGCCTTCACGCTGCTCGCCACCTATCGCGCGGCCGACTGGGGCGGCATCGATCCCGGCACCGCCGGCTTCATCATCGGCGGCGTCTTCATCGTGCCCTTCCTCCTCTTCTCCGCGACCGCCGGGCAGCTCGCGGACAAGCTCGACAAGGCGTGGATCATGCGCCGCGTGAAGGAGCTCGAGATCGGCATCATGGCGCTGGCGGCCATCGCCTTCGCGACCCACACCGCGTGGGCCCTCTATCTCTGCGTCTTCCTCATGGGCACGCACTCGACCCTCTTCGGCCCGGTGAAATACGCGTACCTGCCGCAACACCTGGACGAGCGCGAGCTCACCGGCGGCAACGGGCTGGTGGAGATGGGCACCTTCGTCGCGATCCTCGGCGGCACGATCGCGGGCGGGCTGCTCGAGTCGTCCGCCGGGAGCGCCGTCGCGAACGTCTCCGTCACGTGCCTCGCCATCGCGGTCCTCGGGCGCGTCACCTCGCAATTCGTGCCGCGGACGCCGCCCGTCGATCCGCTCCTTCGCATCAACCCGAATCCCTTCAGCGAGACCTGGCGCAACCTCGAGCTCGCCAAGCCGCGCACCGCGGTCTTCAACTCGCTGCTCGGCATCTCGTGGATGTGGTTCTTCGGCTCGATCTTCCTCACGTCCTTCACGCCGTTCGCGCGGGAGGTGCTGGGCGCGAACGAGAACGTGGTGACGCTCCTGCTCGCCACGTTTTCCATCGGCATCGGCCTGGGCTCGGTCGCGTGCGAGCGGCTCTCGGATCGCAAGGTGGAGATCGGGCTCGTGCCCTTCGGCTCGATCGGCATGACCCTCTTCGCCCTCGACCTCTGGAATACGACGCGGGGGGTGGACCATCCGCTCTGGCACGTGATGGCGGATCTCTTCCTGCTCGCGTTCTTCGCGGGGCTCTATTCGGTGCCGCTCTACGCGCTGATCCAGGCCCGCGCGGACCCTTCGCACCGGGCGCGCATCATCGCCGCGAACAACATCCTCAACGCGCTCTTCATGGTGGCGGCCTCGCTCATGGCGGTGGCGCTCCTCAAGATGGGCCTCACGCTGCCGGAGCTCTACCTCGTCGTGGGCCTCATGAACGCGGCGGTCGCGGCCTACATCTACTTCCTCGTGCCCGAGTTCCTGATGCGCTTCCTCGCGTGGATGCTCATCCACTCGGTCTATCGGCTCGAGAAGCGCGGGCTGGAGAACATTCCCGAGAAGGGCCCCGCGGTGCTCATCTGCAACCACGTGAGCTTCGTCGACCCGATGGTGATCCTCGCGGCGAGCCCGCGCCCCATCCGCTTCGTGATGGACCACCGGATCTTCGCCACCCCCGTGCTCTCGTTCTTCTTCCGCACCGGCAAGGCGATTCCCGTCGCGCCCGCGAAGGTCGACGAGAGGCTCATGAACGCCGCCTTCGACGAGGTGGCGCGCGCGCTCGAGGCGGGCGAGCTCGTGTGCATCTTTCCCGAGGGCCGCATCACCGATACGGGCGAGCTCTATCCGTTCCGCCCCGGCATCCGCCGCATCGTCGAGCGCACGCCGGTGCCGGTGATCCCGCTGGCGCTCCGCGGGTTGTGGGGCAGCTTCTTCAGCCGCCGTCACGGGCGCGCGATGTCGAACATCCGCGCGCTCTCCCCTTTCCGCCGCATTGCGCTCGAAGCGGCCCACGCCGTCGCACCCGCCGCGGCGACACCGGAGTCGTTGCAGGAAATCGTGCACTCACTCGTGGGGAGGTCCGCATGAAGTGGCTCGGACTGTCGGTCGGTGCCGGATTGGGCGCCCTCGTCGGGAAGCTCGAGGCGGGGCTCGCGATGGGCCTCGTCGGCTTCATCCTCGGGCTGGTCCTCGACCTCGCGCGCGCATCGAACGCGCGGGACGCGGTCAGCCGCCGGATCGAAACGCTGGAGAAGGCCGTGGCCGCGCTCTCGCGCCGCCTCGAGTCCGTCGAAGCGTCGCGCCCTGCCCAGGCGTCGCCGCCGGTGCAGACGTCGCGCGAGGCCGATGCGAGCGAGGCCCTCGACCGCACCGGCGAGCGTCCCATGCCCGTGCAGCCGATCGTGCCGGAAGCGATCCCTCGCGTCCCGCCTCCGGCGGGTGTTGCGCCGCGGCCGGTGGCTTCGCCGGCGTCTCTCGCCCAGGCGCGGCCTGTCGCCCCGGCGAAGGCCGGGGCCCAATTACCCCAATCGGATCCCGGCCTTCGCCGGGATGACAAACCGAATCTCGTCCTCGCCTGGCTCACCGGCGGCAACACCATCGCACGCGTGGGCCTCGTCATCCTCTTCATCGGCCTCGCGTTCCTCCTCAAGTACGCGGTCGAGCACAGCCTCGTGCCGCCCGAGCTGCGCGTGGCCGCGGTGGCCCTCGTCGGCGTCGCCCTCCTCGCGATCGGATGGCGCCTGCGCGAACGCCGCGCGGGTTACGCGCTCGGCCTGCAAGGCGGCGGCGTCGCGGTCCTGTACCTCGTGGTCTTCGCCGCCTATCGCCTCTACCACCTGCTGCCCGGCACCGCGGCCTTCGTGCTGCTCGCCGCGATCGCGGTCTTCGCGGCCTTCCTCGCCATCGCGCAGGACGCGCTCGTGCTCGCGGTGTTCGGCACCGGCGGCGGCTTCCTGGCGCCGATCCTCGCGTCGACGGGGCAGGGGAGCCACGTCGCGCTCTTCAGCTATTACCTGCTGCTCAACCTCGGCATCGCGCTCGTGGCCCTCAGGAAGTCGTGGCGCTCGCTCAACATCATGGGGTTCGCCTTCACGTTCTTCATCGGGCTCGCCTGGGGCTGGAAGTTCTACCAGCCCGACTACCTCGCGACGACCGAGCCTTTCCTCGTCGCCTTCTTCCTCCTCTACGTGGCGATCGCGATCCTGCACGCGCGCCCCGATGCGCGGGACGTGAGGCGTGCGGTCGACGGCACGATCATTTTCGGCGTGCCGCTCGGCGCCTTCGGCATCCAGGCGGCGCTCATGCGCGGCAACGACCTGGGCATGGCGTACTCGTGCGTCGCGGCGTCCGCGCTCTATCTCGCGCTCACCGCGGCGCTCAAGCGCTCGAAGCACGAGCGCTTCGCGGCGCTCGCCGAATGCTTCCTCGCGCTCGGCGTGATCTTCGCGACGCTCGCGATCCCGTTCGCGCTCGACGAGCGCTGGACCTCGGCCTTCTGGGCGCTCGAGGGCGCGGGCATCGTGTGGGTGAGCCGGCGGCAGGGACGCCGCGCCGGCACCGCGTTCGGCGCGATGCTGCAGGTCGCGGCCGGCGTCCAGTTCGGGCTCGCCTCCCGCGCGGCCGGCTTCCCGTGGCTCGATGCGACGTTCATCGGTGCGCTCATCATCGCCGCCGCCGGATGCATGACGTCACGCGCCATGGGGCGCGCGGCGAAAGTCGCCGTCCCGCGCATCGTCCCCGGCGTGGCCTTCGTATGGGGGATCGCCTGGTGGCTGTATGCCGCGCGCCACGACATCGAGCAGTTCATGGCGTTCGACCTGCGCGAGCCGGCGATGGTCGCGGTGCTCGGGGCGACCTCCCACGTGTTCTCGCACCTCGCGCGGCGCATGGACTGGCGCGAGGCGCGCTGGCCCGCGCTCGCCTTGCCCGTAACGCTGGTGATCGCCTTCGGCCTGCAGTTCCGCGACAAGGGCCATCTCTTCGGCGGCCTCGGCTGGGCGGCGTGGGTCTTCGCGCTAGTCTCGCTCGTCGAGGCGCTCCAGCACCACGAGCGCTTCGCATGGCCGGCCTACCGGCCCGTGATGCACACGCTCTCCGCGCTCCTGCTCGCCGGCATCATCGCGGTCGAGCTCCATTGGTACGCGGCGCTCTATGCCGCGCCGCACAGCGCATGGACGATTGCGGCTTATGCGATCGGCCCTTGCGCCGTGCTGACGTTGCTGTCGGCGCGCCGCGCGGACACCGCGTGGCCGGTGCGCGACAATCTTCACGCCTACCGCATCGGCGCGGGCGTGACCCTCGCGGCCTCGTTGCTGGCGTGGAGCGTCGTCGCCAACATCACGCACGATGGCCGCAGCGACCCGCTGCCGTACATGCCGGTCGCGAACGCGCTCGACCTCGCGCACATCCTTGCGATCCTCTGCGTGACGTCGCTCGTCATGGCGTGGCGCCGCTCGAGCCTCGACCCGCTGGAGGACCTGCGCCCGCCCGTGCGCATCGCGGTCGCCGCGATCGCCTTCCTCTGGCTCAACGCGATCCTCCTGCGCTCGCTCCACCACTACGCGGGCATCCCGTACATCCTGGGCCCGATGCTCGCCTCGAAGCTCGTCCAGGCGTCGCTCTCGATCTTCTGGACGAGCCTGGCACTCGCGGTGATGCTCTTCGCCACGAAGCGGGCGGGCCGCGTCGTGTGGATCGCGGGCGCCGCGCTCCTCGGCGTCGTCGTCATCAAGCTCTTCGTGCTCGACCTGTCGCACGTGACGGGTGTGGCGCGCATCGTCTCGTTCATCGCCGTGGGAGTCCTCATGCTGCTGGTCGGGTATTTCGCGCCGGTGCCGCCGCGCGCCGCGGAGGCCGCGTCATGACGCGCTGGCTCGCATTGGTTGTCGCGCTCGCGCTGCCGGCGTGGGCCCAGGGGCCCGACGACTTCCGCGCGAAGGCGCGCATCACGGTCGCGGAGGAGGACGCGCTGCAGCGCCTGGTCCTGCCGCCCGAGGTCTATCGCGACGCGCGCGCGGACCTCGGCGACGTGCGCGTCTTCAACGGCGCGGGCGAGGCGGTGCCGATCGCGCTGGCGACCGATCCCGAGCGCGCGCGCGAGGCCCAGGTCTCCGGCGTGCTGCCCCAGTTTTCCGTGACGTCCCTCGACGTGGCGCCGGAGCACCTGGGCGTCGTGATCCGCATGAGCGACGGAACGTTGATCGGTGTGCGCAACCGCGGTGGCGCCAAGTCGCAGCGCGTCGCGGCGTACATCCTCGATGCGAGCACCATCAAGCTGCCGATGCGCGCGCTCGTGGTCGACTGGGATCCGGCGAAAGGCGCGGAGGTCGTGCCCGTGCGCGTCGACGGGAGCACGGACCTGCGCTCATGGCATCCGCTCGCGAGCGGCGTCACGCTCGTGCACCTGGAGCAGGGCGGGCGCACGCTCGAGCAGCCGCGCATCCCGCTGCCGCGCTCGCAGGAGAAGTACCTGCGCATCACTTGGGTCGGCGCGGTCGCGTTCAAGTTGAATGGAGTCAAGGCGGAGTTCGACGATCGCCTGAAGCCGCCGGAGCGCGAGGTCGTGCGCGTGCAGGGTCGGAAGGGCGATCACGATGGCGAGATCAAGTACGACCTGGGCGCGCGCTATCCCGTCGAGGCGATCCGCCTGCTGCCCGTGGAGCGCAACAGCGTGATCCCGGCGACCTTCACGATTGGCGACCGCGCGGCCGGCACCCACCGCGAGGTCGCGAGCGGCGTCTTCTATCGCCTGGCGCGCAATGGCGCCGACGTGGAGTCGCCGCCGCTGGAGATCGGCCGCCGTGCGGCGCGCCGCTGGGTGGCCCGCGTCGATCCCGACAGCGGCGCGGTGGGGCAAGCGCTGCCCGACCTCGAGGTGCAGTGGCGTCCCGCGCAGGTCGTCTTCGTGGCGCGCGGCGACGGGCCCTTCACGCTCGCCTTCGGCGACCCGCAGGCGAAGTCCGCCTATCAGTCGCCCAGGACGCTCATCCCGGGCTACGAGAGCCACGCCGAAGACGCGCTCCCGCTCGCGAAGGCGGGCGACGTCGAGCGCAACCTCACCGCCGAAAGCCGCCTGCCCGAATGGATGGCCGGCGTGCCCCCACGGCGCATCGCCCTCTGGACGATCCTCGTCGCGGCGGTTGCGGTGCTCGGCGTGATGGCATGGAGGTTGAAGAAGCAGGCCGACTGAAGTTGTCACCCCGGGCGCCGCAATCGCGGCGATGGCCCGGGGTCCAATTTCAATCCTCCCGCAACCTGTGGCTATCCCTCGCCGTCAGCGTCAACCCGTAAACCGTCTTCAAGCTCGCGATCTCCTCCAGCGTAGCCGATGGGTAGAGCCCGATCTTCTCGCTCTGCCTTGGGTGAGGGGCGGTGTGCGATCATCTGCCCTCACCCAGGAAGGCAGACCGTCATGCGCATTCTCGTCATCGGAGCCAGCGGCACCATCGGCAAGGCCGTCGTCGACGCACTCTCGGGCGGCAACGAGGTGATCCGCGCGAGCTCGAAGACGTCACCCACCAAGGTCGACATCGCCAACGCGAACAGCATCCGCGGCATGTACCACTCGCTCGGACGCGTGGACCACGTCGTATGCTGCGCGGGCAACGCCAAGTTCGGGCCGCTCGAGCAGCTCTCGGACGACGACTTCCGCTTCTGCCTCGACCACAAGCTGATGGGCCAGGTGAACGTCGTGCGCTACGGCTTCGAGAACGTGAACGACGGCGGCTCTTTTACGGTGACCTCGGGCGTGCTCGCGCAGAACCCGATGAAGGGCAGCAGCGCCATCAGCCTCGTGAACGCGGGCCTCGAGGGCTTCGTGCGCGCGGCGGCGCTGGAGGCTCCGCGCGGCATCCGCGTGAACGTGGTGAGCCCGCCGTGGGTCACCGAGACGCTCATCGCCTACAAGATGGATCCGTCGGGCGGCATTCCCGCGGCGCAGGTCGCGAAGACTTACGTCAAGGCGGTCGAGGGCGAGGATACGGGGCGGACGCTCGCAGCGCGGTGATCGCCGCCTAAGCTTTACCCAGCTGCCTCGCCCGCTCGAGCAGCTGGCGCGCGCTCGACACCACCGGCGCGTCGACCATCGCTCCGCGCACCGAGACCGCGCCGCCGCTCGCGGCGGCTGCTTCCACTTCCTTCGCCCAGGCAAGCTCTTCGTCGGACGGCATGAACGCGTTCCTCACCGGCTCGAGCTGCGCCGGATGGATGCACAGTTTCGCGGCGAAACCCAATCCGGCGGCCGCTTGCGCGTCTTGCGCAACGGCCTCGGCATCCTTGAAGCCGGGAAACGGCGAGTCGATCGGCGCCGCGAGGCGCGCCATCCGGCTCGCCAGCGCCAATTGGATGCGGCAATAAGTGATGAAGTCGGCTTGCGGGAAGCGCATGCCGACCGCCGCGTGCATGTCGAGAGCGCCCAGCATGAGCTGCACGACGCCGCGCGCGGCCGCGATCTCGCCGAGCCGCGCCAGTCCTTCCGGCGATTCGATGAGCGGAAAGAGTGCCGCGCCCGGCCATGCGCGCGCGACCTTCTCGAGATCCGCGGCGGATTGCGCCTTCGGAATCACGATGGCGCTGAAGCCTTTCGCGGAGTCGAGTGCCGCAACGTCATCGGCGAATGCGGGCGTATCGACGGCATTCACGCGCACGAGCGCCGCATTGCCACGTCCGAGCCACTCGCGCGCGGCGTCCCGGGCCGTGGGCTTGTTCGCCGGCCCCACGCCGTCTTCGAGGTCGAGGATCAGCGCGCCGCGGCTCGCCTCCCGTCCCTTGTCGAAGCGGTCCGGCCGGTCCGCCGGCGTGAAGAGCACCGGACCGTAGAGCGGCGCGCGCGCGGCGCCCGCATCATCAGCCGCCATAGGTCGCTTCCCCGAGCACCGCATCCGCCCCGGCGCCGTTGCGCGCCACGACCTGCAGCTTCCCCTGGCCCGAATCGCTCACGGTGACGTCCTCGCCGCAGAACGTGGGCGCCATCGCCTTGTAGCTGAAGGAACGCAGGTCGCCCTTGGGATAGCGCCGCTGCAGGTGCTCGAGCATGAGCAACGCGATGAGCGGACCGTGCACGACGCGCTCGGGATAGGCCTCCTCGTCGACGGCGTAATCGCGGTCGTAGTGGATGCGATGGCTGTTGAACGTGAGGGCGGAGGTGCGAAAGAGCAGCACCGGGCCGGTCGGGAAGCGCGTCGCGCCTTCGGGCGCCGGCGTGGCCTGCGTGCGCGGCGTAAATGCCGCTTGCGGCTTGGCTGCGCCTGGCGATGCCGCCTCGCGATAGACGATGCTCTCCCCCTCGACGACGGCGAGCGCGCCGTTCGCGCTCACCTGGTGCTCCACCTTCACGAACACGAGCGAGCCGGTGCTCCCGGTCTTCTCGGCGACCGAGGCGATGCGCGACGTGCGCTCGAGCTTGTCGCCGATGCGGATCGGCTTCTCGAAGCGGAAGGCGCCTCCCGCGCGCATGCGGCGCGGCAGCGGCACGGGCGGAAGGAACCCGCCGCGCGGCGGGTGCCCGTCCACCGCCATGTCGCGCGTGCGCACGACCGGGAGGAAATAAAGCCAGTGCCACACCGGCGGCAGCGCGCCGCCCGGGGCGAAGTCGATCTCGTCGCGGTCCAGTGTGGCCGCGAGCAGCCGCGCGGGCGCGGCGGTGGCGGTATCCGAGTCGTGCTGCACCCGGCCGGCCCATTCGTCATAGGCTCCCATCGATGCTCCAGTAGAAGTTGGGATTGCGGGATCAGCCCTGCGCGCCGAGCGCGAGCTGGTAGTGGTGGTCGCGCGTGTGGATCCACGTGGTGCGTTGCTCCACCGCGACGTCGTTGAAGGTGTAGCTCACGCGCCGCACCTCGAGGATCGGCGCGCCCGTGGCAAGCGAGAGCGGCTTGGCGACCGAGGCGGGTGCCGCAACCGCGTAGATGCCCTCGTCGACGCGGATGATGTTGACTCCGTAGCGCTCCTGGTAGAGCGCGTAGAGCGATTCGGGGCCGTCGGGAATGCTGTCCGACTCGAGCGTCGGGAAGAGGTGCACCGGCAGCACGACCTCCGCGACGGCGAAGGCCGGCCCGTGCGTGGAGAGCTTGATGCGGATGCGGAAGACGTCGCCGCCGCGGCGCGCGGAAGCGAGACGGAAGGTGCGGATCGCATCCGCGTCGGCCTTGTCCTTCCGGATCCAGAGGAGCTTGCGGTCGAAGGGCTCCTTCTCGCCGTTGTTCTGCACGACGTTGAAGAAGCGGTAATGGCTTCCGCGGGCGCTGTGGTGCGCGACGAAGGTCCCCTTGCCCTGCTTTCGCACCAGGATGTCGGCCGCCACCAGCTCGCCGATCGCCGCGCGCACCGTGGAGATCGCGACCGAGTAGCGGCTGGAGAGCTCCTTCTCGCTCGGCAGCGGGTCGCCGGGCCGCCATTCGCTCTTCACGAGGCTCTCGACGATCTGGTCGCGCACTTCCTTGTAGAGCGGGATCCCGGGCATGGCGTAATCATTCGGGTGATACGAATGAATTGTAAACACCCCATTGCGAAATGTCGAACCGGCGGCTTGCGGGCCTCTCGGGCCGCCTGCTATAGTCATTCGAATGACGCGAAAGACCGGACGGGGCTGACAGGAGGCTGGGATGCAGAGCAAGGCGCGGGTCGCGGAGGACGCGAACGGGCCGCGCACCTCTTTCGACGAGATCGAGGTGGGGCGGGTGCTGGGCGAGATGGAATGGGTGGTGACACCCGAGATGATCCAGAAGCAGTGCGAGATGGACGCGGACTACCACACCTGGTACTTCCTCGATTCCCCCTGGGGCGGGCGCATCGCCCCTCCGCAGATCAGCTACCGCCCGCCGCGCTGGCTCCTGTCGCGCACCTACAACGTGCGCGGCCTCTTCGTGAAGTGGGAGATGGAGAACCTGAAGCCCATCAGGCCCGGCGTCACGATGCGCGTCACCGCCAAGGTGATCGACAAGTACGTGCGCAAGGAGCGTGAGTTCGTGGTGTACGAGTCGGAGGCGAAGGATCCCGAGGGCCAGGTGATCTTTCGCACGCGCCGCACGCACGTGCTCGACGTGATCGAGCGCACCGCCGCCCGCGCGGGCCTGGGCGTGGACTCGGGCATCAAGGCCGAGAAGATCTGATCCCTTCCAAGCGGAGCCTCTCCATGTCGATCCTCACCGCCCACGTCGCGCCCGGCTACGAGCTGCCGGAGGTGGCGTGCCAGTTCACGCTCGAGCACTTCAAGCGCGGCGACGCGCCCACGATCCACACCGATGCCGAGGCGGCGAAGCGCGAAGGCCTCGCCGCCCCGGTCGCGACCGGCCCGCAGGTGGCGGCGCTCATCTTCCGCCAGCTGCGCGACTGCTTCGGCCGCGGGTGGGTGGAGGGCGGCCGCTGCGACATCTCGTTCCGCAGGCCCGTCGCCGTCACCGACTTCTGCGTCGCGAAGGGCGTCGTCACCGGGAAGGCGCCGGAGGACGGCCAGGTGCGCGTGAGCTGCGACGTGTGGATCGAGAACGGCAGCGGCGACAAGGTGATCGCCGGCACGGCGAGCGGCCTCGTTCCCGCCTGACATGGCGCAAGCCGGAGGCCGCGGCCCGTCGCTCGCGCACATCCGCGTCGTCGAGCGCGGCCGCGGCATCGCCACGGGCTATTGCGGCAAGATCCTCGCGGACCTCGGCGCGGAGGTGACGCGCATCGTGCGGCCCGCGCACGCGGATCCGCATCGGGACGGCTCGCGCTCCACGCGCGCGCTGCTCGACGCTTCGAAGCGTCTCCTGGTGGTCGACGAGTCCGCCGCCGCCTCATGCGAAGAGGCGGCGCAGGCGATTTCCGCCGCCGATATCCTGATCGACGACTGGACCGCGGAGGAGCGCGCGCGCGCGGCGCGGGAGACGCCGTGGCTCGCGCCAGGCGATCCGCGTGCCGTCGTGGTTTCGGTCACGCCGTTCGGCCAGGACGGGCCCTACGCGAACTACCGGGGCGGCGATCTCGAGGTGTCATTCCTTTCGGGGCTCTCGCACCTCACGCCGCGCGACATCGCGAAACCCGCGAGCGGGCCGCTTCCGCCGCCGCTCAAGATGCCCGGCTCGCTCGTGTCGTTCTACGCGGGGGCGAGCGCCGCGGGCGCCGCGCTCACCGCGCTTTTCGAGCGCAATCGCGCGGGCGAAGGCGTCGCGGTCGACGTCTCGATGCTCGAGGCGCTCATCCCGACGCTGCGCCGCGAGATCGCCCTCCAGCACTACGACGGCGCCACCGCAACGCGGTTCATGCGCGTGTGGCGCCTCGCCCCCTACGGCGTGAAGCCCTGCAAGGACGGCTTCGTCTTCCTGCAGGTCGTGGAGAAGTATCACTGGGAGGGCCTGGTCGAGATGATGGGCCGCCCCGAGTGGGCGCTCGACCCCCTCTACCTCGAGCCCGAGTACCGCTTCCAGCATCGCCACGATATCGAGGCGCGCATGGCACCGTGGCTCCTCACGCAGGCGAAGGCGGAGTTCGCGGTCGAGGCGCAAAGCCGCGGCGTGCCGTTCGCGCCGATCAACGAGCCGGCGGACCTGCTGCGCATTCCGCAATTGCACGAGCGCGGCTTCTTCCGCGGCGTCGCGTTCGACGGGCGCGCGGCGCTCGTGCCCGGAACGCCGTTCGTCTTCCAGCGTCCGGCGCCCGGCACGGCGGCCGCGCGCGAGACGCGTCCGGTGTCGCGAGGATCGGGACGCGGCCCGCTCGACGGCCTGCGCGTCATCGATTTCGGCCACGTGTGGGCCGGGCCGTACTGCGCGGCGCTGCTCGCCGACATGGGCGCGGAGGTGATCAAGGTCGAGAGCCAGCACCGCGTCGACATCCATCGCCGCCAGGGGCCGTACCCGGACCGCAAGCCCGGCCTCAATCGCAGCGGCGTCTGGAACAGCCAGAACCGCGGCAAGAAGAGTGTCGCGCTCAACCTCTCGACGCCGGAGGGAAAGGCGCTCGCGCGCGACCTCGTCGCCGCCTCCGACGTGGTGATCGAGAACTTCGCGCCCGGCGTGATGAAGCGGCTCGGGCTCGACTACGCCTCGCTCTGCGCGGCCAACCCCGGCCTGGTGATGGCGTCGCTCTCCGCGTTCGGCCAGGAGGGGCCGCAGAAGGCGTACGTCGGCTACGGGCCTTCGATCGACGCGTGGTCCGGCCTCGACTTCATGACGGCGTATCGCGACGGCGGCCCGAACGCGCTCGGTGGAGTCTTCCCCGATACCGGCTCGGCCATCCACGCGGCAACCGCGATCCTCGCCGCCTTGCACGAGCGCGAGCGCACCGGCCTCGGGACGTACATCGACGTGTCGGAGCTCGAGGTCTCGATCCTCCTGCTGGGCGACCTCGCGGCCGAGAGCTTCAACGGCCCCGCGCCGCGCCGCCAGGGGAACGGGGACGCCTTCTGGTTCCCGCACGGCTGCTTCGCGTGCGAGGGCGACGATGCCTGGGTGGCGCTGAGCGTGCCGGATGCCGGTGCCTGGAGCGGCCTTTGCGCCACGATCGGGCGCGCCGAGTGGGCGAATGATGCCGCGCTCGCGACCGTCGAAGGACGCATCGCGCGCCGTGAAGAGATCGAGCGCGCGATCGGCGCGTGGTGCTCGCGGCGCGAGGCGCGCGATGCGATGCGCGAATTGCAATCGCGCGGCGTGCCGGCGGGTGTCGCGAACACGCCCCGGACGCTCCTCTCGGACCCGCATCTCGCCGCGCGCGGGTTCTTCCAGGACATGGCGCATCCGGAAGCGGGGACGCAGCCGCTCTACGGGCCGATCTGGCGCATGAGCCGTGCGCCGTCGCGCGTCGCGCACGCGGCCCCGCTCATCGGCGCGGACACCGAGTCCGTGCTGCGCGAAGTGCTGGGTGTGGCACCCGCCGAGATCGCGCGGCTCGCCGAGGCGCAGGTGGCGTACTAGGGGCCTACGGGCTCGCGCGGTTGTCGGCCGGGCGCCGGAGGCGTAGCATCTCCGACTCATTCGAATGAGTCGATTCAGACGGAATGGAGGAGAAGTCCGTGGCATCCGCGCTCGTCCTGCTGGACATGCAGAGGGGAATCCTCAAGGGCCCGATCAAGTTCGAGGAGCCCGGCCTGCCGGACCAGGCGCTCGCCGCGGCCCGGGCGCTGCTCGCCGCCGCGCGCGAAGGCAAACTCCTCGTCGTGCACGTCGG
>Ga0157369_10003410_pt1 | contig 18843 bp, 14 predicted proteins | sample C25metaG_FD_113461 | JGI IMG/M metagenome (GOLD analysis project Ga0157369, IMG submission 113461) | Corn rhizosphere microbial communities from Kellogg Biological Station, Michigan, USA - C2-5 metaG | ecosystem: Host-associated > Plants > Roots > Rhizosphere > Soil | place: USA: Michigan... | reverse complement strand
TCTCCGCCTGATCGAGTTCCAGTGGCGTGGCCGAGTCTGTTCGCGGCACATCTCTGAGCAATGCGGCAATCGAGCCTAAGGCGTCATCTTTTGTGCTGACCTGGCCCCCCGCTCTGCCGGCACAGAGCCCAATTGACACAAGAATGCCTGTAAATACCCAAAACTTCATCTTTCCCTCCCGCAAATTTGCGGAGAATGATCAAGCGTGCGCGCGAGCAGACACAATCTACGCGTGCAGACGCACGAAACCTCAAGGTCTACGTATGAAGGAAAAGACGCGCTAGATTCTCAGGATAGAAAGATGGCCCGGGGATGGGTCTGGAGCACAGTGCGATTGCCGCGAGTTCTGGATAGTTCCGGAATCGATCAGAGATGGCAGGAACGTCGAGTGCCAGAGCATTCCGGGTTGCTGATTGAACTCCGGCGCATATTCCGAGACGACCGTTGAAGGATTGTCCTTTGGAGCAAGCCGGCAGCAGGAGGCGCTCATCGCACCGCAGTCATGCGGCATGGCTGTGCAGCAGTCTTCCTGCGAGTGCGCACTGCTATTCGACAGGCATGCAAAAGCCGGTGCTGCAGTCCAGAAGAGGATTGCAACCAACATTAAGAACGAGCTTTTACTGCGAAAGTTCATCTCTGGCGAACACTTGCCATTTCGAGAATCCAGCAACAGTGTACCGCCTAGCAGTGATTTACATCACCAATAAATGGCTCCAGGGAACCCAGTCAAGATGAAGGTCGACGTCTACGAGCGTGAAGGAAGCGTTCGGCTCGCCTTACCCGATTCCGGAAGCATCGAGCGTGATCGTGCTCTCTTCCCCATAGCACCGACGACACCACTCTTCTCAATCAGTGTCATCGCAACAGAACAGGAGTTGTTGTTCATAGGAGCCTTGGATCAAGTTACACCGTTCCTCATCGGCGGCGGTTTCCGGGTCACGCCGGATTCGACAACGTAGCCTTCTGGGATCGAGATCGGGTGGTATTTGTCGAAGATGTTGCCGACACTCTGCATGCATACACAACGCAACGATGTCTGTCATTGAGGTCTGTGGCTAACATTTGAGACGATGTGAGCGACCCTCTTTCCATGCGGCAAGTCAGATGGGCAGCCCAGAGAGCCCGAAGGCTTGAATTCGGGTCTATCCCTGTTTATTAAGGAATCGCAGTAGCTGCACGAACTGAAGTGAGTGTGAACGAATTTCGATATTGCGGATATCAATGGATATCCGTACTCACTCTGAGCGACGGTCCAGCAACCCCGAAATTCATAAATTGAGCCTTCAACGGCTGTCGCCGTTCAGCACAGTGATGTGGCGCACCGCGCGCATCATAGTGGCGGTGATTGTATACTGATTATGTTCGACTTAGGTTGGGCGGGATTCTGGCGAAAGCTGCTAAAAGAAATTGTCGATGACGTACCCCCAGACATGGTGGTGTGCGAGTGTACGTGCCGGAAGCTCCAATGCACCGGGGTGAATGCGTGTGAACGCCGACTTAGATTCGCCGAAGGAAAGGAACAGGTAAGCAGATCGGCGGAGGCTCAAGGATGTAAAGGAGAACGGGGAGGACCCTCACCATTGTTGCCTGAGTGAGCTGGAGCCGCGGCACACCTGCATCCTTACTGCACCATATCGACGTGCGCATAAATTGTTAGCTGCGCAACAAGTTATTACTAGGAAGCGGGAAAAGGCCAGTTGCTGCGCCAATCCAAGCAGCTAAATATGTGGACTGTCCAATGATGTGTCGCCGTTCAGTGATTGGCAATTCATCCTCCCAAACAGCATAGCAAGGTGGGCCCCATACGCATTGGTCATTCAAGTGACATCCAACCGCAGAGGCTTAGCGATCGCCCAACTGCACACGCTAGGCATGGGATGAGCGCAACATTTGCTACCTACCGCCGCCGCCTCCCTGACCGAGTCCTCAGCCGCCTCGATTTGCTGCGATCTATCGCACATCCCACGCCTAAATCCCATGCGACTATAGTTGAATTATGTGGGCAAGCTCTGGTTTTCTCTTCGCGGCCCACGTGGTGTTTCTAGACGATTCAACCAGAAACCGACTCTGCCATACGCTTTCATACCTGTGACCCTCGTTCGCTTCTCCTCCACCGCCTGGAAGCAGCCGACGCACGGAAAGGTTCCCGTGAACCTATTTAGCGCGAACTTGCTCCTTCATACCCCGTGGGGCATGGTCGAGGAAATCGAGATGGTGGACCCAAACCATAGGCCTGACACTACACCGGCTCGGCGCGGAAATCGGATTATCCACTGCGCTTCTTTCCAAATTCGAAAGCGGAGTCATGGTTCCGACCATCACGCGGAGCGCCCACATTCGGGACGCCCACCGCGAGCAGACGAGTACGAAACAAATCCCGCTGCACCGCCCAAATTCTGAAGGCAAGCAGGTTTCGCGCATCGTGGATATTCCAGCGAGGACGACGTTCAATTTTGTCGAGGGAGGAACCAGGACGCAGTTCACTGCCCTTGTGCTAGATGGCGCTCTATACATGAGAGCTGAAGGGGTGGAAGATGTACTTCAGACCGACGATTGCATAGTGATGGACACCGACGCTGAGGTTCAGTGGTGGAGCGCCGATTCCCGCTGCCCAGTCCTTGCGGTTTTTGCTTTGTGATCCAACTCACAACCTGTGCAACTGAAGTGCTATTATCCCGGCCCCACCCGAAGTATGTCGTTTTCGATTTCAACGCGGCCCTGTTGGACTTACCCAGGATGGCCTGCGGAGGCAGTTCACTGACGCGAGCCTCTTGCTTTTCCCTTGCTCTCCGAAAGACCATAAATACAATCCAACTAGATAAGGTCAATCGCGGAGGTTGTAATGTTTTCCTCGGTTGGTAGGATATATCCATGATGGAGTACGATGCGCAGCTATATCCGATCTGTGGAAGAGTTCCCCGGTACTTCTAGCGTTCACCCACCGGCTTGGTCCGGATCACATCCGGCAATACCACGCCCACCTATTTCGCGCTAGCAAGTTGCTGGGGGGCGATTTAGACTCCGACGGCGGCTCTTCGCTTCCTGTAGGTGAAGACAGTGAGACGAACACCATTTCAACTTCGAGCGCGACGGGAGGTCCACAACTCCGTCAACGTGAATGTCACATCCCAGGCACCGATATCCGCCATAGCGGGCCAAAGAACGCCATAGCTATCGCATTACTCTCCTATTTATCAGTATGGTGTGCATGGCTCTTCCTGAATGAAACCGGCAGAGGCTAATCCCATCATGGTGCCCGCGGCTCCGAATCTAGCGACCAACTAACATTGGGAACACGGAATTAAAACCGTAACACCGAGATGAACAATACCTTTGCTTCAAGAAAGTGGTTCTTGAGATACTGGCGTGGGGATGCAACATGGGGAAAACATAGGGGCAGGAGAATTGGACCATTGGTCAAGGCAGGTTGCTGGTGATGAAGAGCCACGAGGGCCTCGTGATGACTGCTTCGTTCGCCTGACTTGTCATTGCCAGCTTCTTTCGGATAGTACTCCAGGTAGACGGTGTTTTGACCTCTCTCAAGGCAGAGCTCCCCCAAAAGGGTCAAATCTATTCTCGAAACTCATCTTGAATGGAGGGATCCAATCTGTGGCGAAATGGATAACATTTTCAAGGCCCGCATACGGAGGCTTCTTCAGGTTCACATGCCTGGACTTCGAGCGCATCCCGCGAAGCTTTTGTGGCAATGCGCGCGCCGCAACGCAAGAAGAGATCGACATGGAGATAAAGACGAGATCAGGGAAAGCGCTTGTCAACAGCGCCCGTCCGGAGTGGAAGGACGTTGAAATGCTGAGACGTGCTCTCAACGCCGCTGACTCTGACGGTGCTCTGCTAGATCGTCTCACCCCAGATGAGTGGCGCTCTTTTCGTCTCAAACTGATCGGCGATTAGTTAGACTGTTCGCGATGGTTACGTTGCCTTGACGGAGAGCACTTTCGGCTTACTCCACCTCACACACCGACACGACCAAGACCTCACTATCCTGCTTTCTGCCCTCAGAAAGGGACTGGTGGCAGTCACGCAAATATGCCGACTCACACGCAAGTTGGAATGAACTTCGTCCGCTGCCAAGTTCCTCCACCATATGGTGAAGGGCACAGTCGAGAACCTAACGTTTCGAATACCTACGGCTGACAAGGTCGCGCTTAGAGTCGGCAGGTACTTTGCTCGTGTATCCCTAACACATTGGTTGTACCAATACCTAATTGGTACTCAGGCTCACACGCACTTCGTGACTGCCGTCACGTTTACTCTGCTCGTGTCGGGTACACCTTGGAAGCTGAGAGATCGACCCAGAAAGTTACTCTCTTAGTTCTTCTTCCCCAGAAAGTCTGTAGATGATGGGACAGAGACCTCGAAATCAGCTTCAATCCGACGGCAGTCCGAGCCTTCACCTCCTCACACCACCTCATTCGGTTTCCTCTGCTGAGAAGCGGCGAAGTTTACTGCGTAAGACCCTTTCAGGAGTCTTCGCCACTTTGATCTGTCTCTTGGGAGATATTTCTTATTCGCAGCAGAGATGCACGGAATCAAATGCCTCTGAGCCAAACACTATGAACGTGGTTCGCTGGACTAGCAGTTTGCCTGCACTGGCGGGAAGAAAGATTGAAGTGAGGCTAGCTTTGTACGAGAATCCTACAGGCGGTCTGCCTCTGTGGAGCGAGGTTCAATCCCTCTCAATCGGTTCGGATGGTTGCTTTTCGGCGTTGCTGGGCATGTCTAGTCCCGATGGGCTGCCGGAGTTTCTCTTCAGCACTCAGCAGGCTAGATGGGTTGAGGCCCAGCCTCTTAGCAATCCCGGTGAACAAGCAACGCCCAGTGAAGTTTCCGAAGACAAAGCGAATCGACTACCGAGGGCACTTCTCGCACCGACTGCATATGCACTTAAGGCTTCGGATACAGACAGGCTTGGGGGGCGGGCCTCCGGTGACTACGTTACCACTGAAGAACTAAAAGCCGCCGTTCGCGACGAGATTGCGAAGGGGGTGCCCCCAATTGGTTCGATACCCATCACACTACCCACTGCTCAGGGAAACCCAGGATCGATCCCGGTGTGGACGTCTCCAGCAATTCAGGGAAATTCGTTGATTTATCAGTCGGGTCAAAACGTAGGAATTGGAACAATTGCCCCTTCATCTGCACTGGATGTCGCCGGCGTGATCACCGGACGAACGGCTATCGATCTCGCTTCGGTGGAAGGTGACACCGGAGCGGACGGAAGGTCCGCTCCTCTTCGGTTAACAGCAAATATCCACTCAAATTCAGGAGGTGCCTCTGTACCACAGAACTTCCTTCTGCAGGCGGAGCCCCGAGGAAATCACTCCGGCTCTCCTAGTGCCCAACTCTCGCTGCTATTTGGTTCCGGAAGTAATTCTCCAATCGATACAGGTCTTTCAATCTTACCTAATGGGGTAATCAACTTCGTGCCGGAACAGACCTTTCCGGGTGTATACGGAGCTCAAGGCCCACAAGGCCCTCCGGGGAATGCAACGATTAGCTCGGGCGATGCCGGACAATTCGCCCAGCTCGTATCTCGAACCACAATCCAAGGGATTTCTCCAGCTCAAGCCTTAGATGCACTAATTCCAGGGGCGACCATATCCGGTAGTGGTAGTTCGGAAGTCATCAATCTTCCGGGCAAAATAAATGCAGGATCTGTCAACGCCAGTTCCAATAGCGCACTATTGATTACAGCTCTTCCGTATAACGCGAAGTGTGACGGAAAAACAATTGATACTTCTGCAATTCAGGCGGCGTTTGACGACGCAGCTATCCGTGGATTATCGGTGGAATTTCCATCGGGCATATGTTTGACCGGCACAATACATTGGTCAGGTCAGTCGTTTTTTGGACACGGCATGACAGTGACCAAAATCGTCGGTCTTCCAGGCCAGGATGTGTTCGCGACACCAGACGGAAAGTGGTTCGCAAACCAGAATGTGCAGGTACACGATTTGACGGTCAACGTCGATAACACGGTGGATGCCTCAGCATCAGTTGCTGGCGGTAATAACACGTTTCCAAACCGTGTTTTCGGAACTGCTGGTGACATGCGGCCGATCTCCCCTCCGATTTCACCTGGACCTGTGGAGTTTGGCTCAGCATTTGGCCTTGGCGGCTGCAGCGGATCCATCTCGCAGGGATCCACTCTGTTCACTCTTCCGTGCGGACATTTCTCCACCATTCAGCCCGTTGTTCTAATTGGTTCGCCGCTTACCATTAAGGGTGCTGGCCCGAGCGGCTCTGACCTTGAAACAAAGATCGCCGCCTACGTAAGTGATACGCAGGTCAATCTCGCCGCGCCCGCTTCAACGAGCGTGACAAAAGCGTCAGGAAGCTACCTAAAACCGCTCACGCCTCCCTGGTATTGCGGCAACGCAGCCTTCGCGATTCCCGATAGCGACGGCAAAACTGCAATGCATGCGCCAAATGGCTGGAGCTTCGACAATATATACATTGAGGCGAAAGGAGGCTATTTCGGATGGAACCACGCATGCGGAATGTTCCTGCAAGCCCCCATTTACGGAATAAATCTCGGTGTGGTCACTATTCGCGGATTTTTCGGTGGCTACATAGAAGCATTACCCGTGATGAATGTCGATTACGTCACTTGGACCCCTGACCAATCAAATTATGAGAACTACACTTCATCTTTCAATCTTCTCCCGTGGGTGTCTTACAACGGTTCACATAGAGTGATTCGCGACATGAATATCTATGGTGGATCGGGTGGTGCAATTCCAACATTCGGGCCTTTTTTTCTCACTGCATCTACTGGCTCGGCTGTAGGGCTGCAAGCTTATGATGGCTCATCAAGCATCTCACACATCTACGATGAGTGTTATTCATATATGTCAGGTGAGCAACAGAGATACATGGGTTATTTTGATATAGGCGGAGGTTCAATGGCACAATGCAACCCGCCTTCCTACGTGCAGTGGCTGGCTTCGAACAGCTACGTCGGGGCTGCAATTGGCATCAATCTCAAGATCGCGGGCAGTCATAATCAATTTCCGAATTACATTCAGCTACCCTCGACAATAACGGATTCAGGGCTCGAGAACAAAGTCATTACAAACTCCTATGGCGGGGACCCCTACACTAAACGCAGCTACTTCTCAGATCCAATACCGCTGCAGGATCCGGTGGGCAGAGTGGACGGCAGTTTTCTTCTCGGTGGAAATGGCGGAACGCCTTTCTTGAATGGTAGTGATCTTCTGACCACCTGCGTCGACTACAGAATGGCAAATGCTCCTGAGACCGGAGCGAGCTGCATTGCGGATTCGAACGGAACCGAATTGACTAAACGGTACCTGTCCTTGACAGGAAACCGGGAGTGGAATACGGGGGTTGCCGTTTATACGGATTCGTTCAAATTTGGAAGACGGTTACCCCAATCCAAAATGAATGTGATTACCCAAGGAGAATGTGTAGGATCTTCTGCCTGCACTCTTGTGATTCAGTTCGGAGACAGCGCAGGTCCGGCAAATGCGCATGGTTCATGCACTCTATCTTACGGGGAGAACTGGACCATGAATGGGATGCTAGGAAGCCCAACCACGTGCATCGCAGATTTTTCGTCAGCTGTATCTGGTAATAACCTTCAGATGACCATAAAACCGGGTAGCGGCTCGCCTTCCGAAGTTCGGATAGCATTCATCGCGTTCCAACCACAGGTCATTGCGACACAGATAAACGGAGCTCAGATTCCAAATAACGCAGCCTTGATCGGAACCAACTCCGCCGGCCAATTGGTCGACGTGACAGCAGCTTCATTGAATATCAACATAGCAGGCTCTGCCGCAAATCTAAGCGGAACCCCTGCCCTGCCGAATGGCACCGTAGCTGCGACACAGGCGGCCGGAGACGATTCCGAGAAGCTTGCGACAGACCGTTTCGTCGGATCTGCTCTGTCATCGCTGAGCAAATCACTACCAGCAATGATTTACAAATCGGGTGATCTGATGGCTTCAGCATCAATCTCCGCTGCTTCCAGTTGGACAGCGATAGCCGCCGGCACCTACCGGGTCACGCTGATGGCGAGTGTTGCTATCGCGGCGAATGATGGCACTCTTCAGGCCAATTTGGCTTGCAACTCTGGGGAGAGCTGGACGGGGGGATCTGTTCAATCGCTGAATCAGGCTTTTCGAACAAGTTCTACTTCCGTTCTCTGCGGGTTGCTCCCTGGAGAGCCATTTCGGTATTCAGTAGCATTGACGTCAACTTCGGGATTCCCTCAGGTGAGATACAGACTTTATGTCGAATCGCTCCCCTAGTGAATCTTCGGCGGGTCCTTGAAAGTGCCATTGGCCAGCTGGAGTGGGTGCAATTTTAGAACAAAGCAAGTGAAAACCCGAAATCGATTCGGGAACAACTGCCGGGAGGGCTTGAGACTCTCAACCAGTTAGGTGAATGATAAAGTAACCCCAGTCGTTGAGCACTTGTCGGAATACTACCGGAAGTCGGTACCGCAGTCGTCGGCAATCGAGAGCCGCCGCGAGTTGCAGACAGCCGGCGCAGGATCACTCTGTGCCACAAGCTCGCCAACACACGAGCTTTGGCCAATGTAGTTTGGCGATCATTGAGCGGTGGTTTTGTGCCGAGAAGTGCTGGCATGATCGGTAAGCGTGCGAGCTCCCCCTTTTCTAGCTGTGGAGGACTTGGGCGTAAAGATCTGCACATGGCTGATGGTTTGGTGAGTGGATTGTCGAGTCCGTCGCTGGCGATCGATTTCCGAGAAGTAAGAGTTTGTGCAGCAGTCATTGCAGCCATGCGTCACCGTCGCCGAGGTAGCGCGAGCTAACAGAGTGATCGCGAAACCCATGTTCACGTGAAGGCTTCGCCGGTCGCACGCTCCAGGCTGATGACGCACCCATGCGGGCGCTCGCACCACCAACGGCAAGACTAAGACTGGATGGCTCTGGACTTATATGCGAGACATCGGCGGGCCGCGAACTAGCTGCTCCAGCTCTCTGGTTCGCCTATTCGGAAGACCTAGAGGCGAACATTCACCCGAATCGGAGCCCTGCAGGTTGAAGCCTATGCTGGTTTCCACTATCTATGTGGCAACCGTGATGTCCCCAGCAGCCAGGCTCTAGGAGTCCGGATATGCGTGGCGGAACATCAGCGAGCATAGGTGGCACGTCCTATATCGGGCGAATATCAGAGATCGTCATTGTCAGGAATTCCCACTCCGTATACCCGCATTGACGTATCGCGGCATGATCGACGGCCAGAAAGCGAAGCGTGTCGCGATCGAAGATCCACATCGGTATTGATTGCCTTCAAAGAGAAGCCGCAATTGCTCTTCTGCTCTTCTGATTGCTCCGCAGCTTTCTCGAACCTCATACATTGCCGAAGGACAGTTGATCCGGCATCGCTCCTACAGGGCAAGAACGTCTTCAGAATGATGGAAGGGCGATAAGGTATGCGGCTTGCGTTTAGAAGTCAGCAGTCGGGATGCCAATTGAAGCCTTCGATTCTGTGCCCAAATCGCGAAATCGATCTCAGACAGCTCAGTACGGAGGCTTATTCACAAACGCCTCGATGACACCGCTCGTAGAAGAGTAGAACTCACTTGAATGATGTCGAGCATTCCACAAGTGAGGGACTATATAGGTGATGCAGATCACCATGCGTCGTGGGGCTGGGTGTTGAATAGGGCTATGTTAGATGAGTTAGGGTGACTGTCCGCAGCTCCGGTTCACAAAGTGCGTACACTAGGCAGGATCCTCACGACCGGCCGTACTCTTTAACCTTGCACGCCGCCATTTCTCTCTACGCTATTCTAGGTCAAACGCACACTGCTACCCGTTGCGCATCTCATCAATCCTGTCAGCAATCCCCGTCATGCAACCAACGCGTGAGCCCAAAGACGCTAAGGTGCTAGTGCACTTTGGCAAAGGTAACTTATAACATACAGCGGTCGATGCTTTCTGTCTCAGTCTCGCATTGAAGCCTTTCCGAAGTGCAGATGGCGATGTCATGGTCGGCACTCCATCGCTTTGGATGTCCAACTTCACTTACCCCATACTTCCCCTGGGCATGATAAGGAGAACGTCATGGGTTTTTCCAGTCGATGCGGCTTAGGTCTTTCCGAAGCCAGAGATGATGCCCAACAATTCACTCCCGCATGCGAGTCGGAGTCAGCCGGCAATAGAGTAATTGCCTCGGAGACGAGCGAGTCCGACTCGGATGCTTACTGGATTGCGATGATGAGGCGGGAGTATCGCCCTACAGGCCGTTCCAAAACGCCTTGGGGAGTCCTTCAGGGGAGTGCCAGAGCCGATCTGCGTTGCGATGAGATGGCTGAAGCCGATCGAAAGGCCTTCTTGAGCTTTTTGCGTAAGAGCTATGCAAAACGAGCAGACACACTCATCTGGTCAATCATGGTGCTTACCATAGCAACTTTCGTCTTGGTTCCCCTTCTAGGCTTTCATTTCGGACTGGTCGTCGCATGTTTGGTGGGTCTCTGTTGGTCTGCTGTTCACTGGGTCAGAAGGCTGTAGCAGCTTCATGAGAATACAACAGGCGCCTAAGGAGGCAATCGCACCGTGAATGCGTTACTTTCAGCCATGAACTGGCTCTATCCGATTTTTCAGGGAATCCTCATAGGATTGCTTGCAATGATCATCCACGAATGTGGACATTTGATGGCAGCGCGACTGCTTGGGATCAATGTCAAATCTGTCTCCCTGCGATGGAAAGGCCTGTGTACGATCCGCGAATCTGGTCCCCCGATCGCGAACTTACTCATATCACTTGCGGGGCCCGCAGCAAACGCTCTGATGCTAGTGGCAACCCACTGGTCTCCAGTCTTCGGCTTGGCCAACGCATGCTATGCCTTTTTCAATTTTCTCCCGATAGAAGGAGCGGATGGAGAGCGCGCTCTTGCATGCTGGTCACTAATCAAAGGGCGGCGCACGACTGCTACATAAAGTCAGGGCAGCGAGCGCAGGAGATTGCGCAGCGATCCAGCCGCAGTATGGATGGGATGTCGCACCGATGAAGCGTACCGGCAAATGTGGACCGGTGTGCCTTCGATTCATGAGCGGCCCTATATCGATTGGCGGAGTACTCAGCGAAGGCATTTACCGTTCTCTTACGGTAGGCCCAACATGGCAGCCCGGGATTGACAAATGAGTGTGTTCTCACTTCAACGCGAACAAGAAAGCTTTTCCCTGCTCCATGCCGGACCCACATCTCTGTACATATCAGACAGACAGAACCGTTCGACCCAAAAGATCCTCGGACCTAAAGTTCGGCATTCAGCTGCCGATAAGGATTTAGTGGAGTTCGTCGACATCTCCTTTACTAAGGAGTTATTGAATGACCAGGACAGTTTGCCCCTACATTATAGTTATCGCGCTCGCCTTACAAGCCTCCTCTCGTGCGGCTGCATTCGAACGCGGATCAGAAGGATGCGCTCAACAGTTGGGACTCTCACCTCGGTCGAGCGGACGATACGACACCACAAAGAATCGATCTGCAAATCGCTTGCGAGAACCCGCCCCAGGTGCAGGTAGATGCCCACCGCCATTGGTCGACGTTGAGAAAGGTGGCGGTCGGCACGCTCATCGGGGGCGAGCTCATTGATTCTTGGGGTACCTACAAGAATGTAACTCACACAAGGTGGGTGTGTGGGAATAGCCCGGCATTCAATGGAAGCTACGATACAAATGCCACTGGCGAGCTTACAAGCCTTCCCGAGGTCGGTGCAGTATGCGGCATCGGTCCAGCTGGACAATCAGCAAACTGGGCCTTCGATGTGTCCCGGCTAGGGTATTTCAGCGAGGGTGGTTGGGTGAGCCAATGGCACCTTAGTGGAGAGCGCAACTTCGCCGGAATTGAAGGATGGAACCTCGCAAACGACGTTGGCTGGTACTTGGTCGCTCGTCAGCTCGAAAAGAGGAAGGGCTGGATAGGAAGATCCGGAACCGCTCTGAATTTCGCGCGAGGGATCGTGCACCTGCAGCTCGGAATTGGCAATTTCACAGCAATCAGAAATCACCGGAACCCAAACACTCTAGATTTGCACATACCAAAGGATTCGCACTACAACTCACCGCGTTGGTGGGGCGTGCGCTGAAGCACAGCGCTGCTCGGCCATCGCGACCTCCCTAAATCCAGAGTCACATCTGAATAGTTGTCACAATTCATTCACCCCGTTGAGGCGAATTCAGTCCCAGTCCATCCGGCGCTGTGTAGTCGAAAAGCGCGTGCCTCAAATGCCTAACGGCGCACGAATGAATCTGTGAAATCCGCCCCTGTGTCACCCCAAGCGCGACGGCCACCTGTTTCATCGCTTGCTCCTGGCAATAGAAGAGAATTATCACCGACTGCTCGCGTTCCGGCAGCCGTTTGATCGCGCCAGCCAATCTCACTTTAAGTTCATCGCGGATACAGAGGGAAAGCGGGTCATCATCGCCTTTCCCCGGAAGAGAGTCCATGTCATTTGTTTCTGACATCTGGCCGTACCCTTGGGTGGTGGGCTCGAGTTGAGCCCCATCAAGTTTGCCGACCAATAGGTGATATTCGTGAAGGCTCAAACCCATATCAAAAGCGACCTCGATCTCGCTCGGACGCCGGCCGAGTCGAGCTGTGAGCGTGGTAATGGACTCTGCCAATGCCCTTCCTTTACGACGAAGGCTTCGTGACGCCCAATCGAGCGCCCGCAGACTATCAATGATTGCACCTTGAATGCGGAGACGACAGTAAGTGCGAAATTCTATGTGTCTTTGTGAATCGAAGGTCTTGTATGCTTCAATCAGGCCTATGACTCCCGCCGAGACTAGATCTTCATAATCGATATAATGCGGCAATCGTTGTTGGATGTATTTTGCGCGGGAATGGACGATTGGCATGCCATCTGCCAATGCCTGTTCCAAGCCACGGTCCGTTTCGGCGCGACCAGCCTGCCTATCATTCTCACCTTGGTATTTCCTCGAAGCTGTGGTTGTGTCCACACCTACTGTCGGAGCAAAATGTGCAAGCAGCAACGGTGCCTCCTGTGGTGTATGCCCATATTTGGAAGCTAACCATCCAGGAGCTCTCGGTGTTTGTGCTGAAATGGAGTAGGTTGAATTGTTCTCTTTATCTGTGTCCCTGCTACGCTCAACATTAGGGTCGTCAATATCATGTACCATCATTATGAACACTTTCTGAGGACGATCGCTAAGATGCACAACAATGTGTCTCTCTCGTCAGCATCACCCGTCGAAGCAACATTACCTTGTTCAGACCGGGGCATCGCGGGGAATCGTGGCCAGATTCTTACCCGCGTAATACCCCCTTCGTTGCAACCACGTGATGCCGCTCACTTACTGGGGACGATACAGCCTGGTCGTGCAGTCACGCTGTCAGGTACGAGTTGCCTTTCAGAGGCGCGACCCGGTCTTCTATCGACGGAGCGAGGCTGAACGCCAACTCTGTATGCCTGGTTATCTAGTCTGATGTGTGATCGGGCTGGCGTAAAGATCGTGCTAAAGCTTTCTAGCGCCCTGCCGATAGGTGAAAGCGAGATTGTTCTCCCTGGCGCTTACACAACAGTGAGGGCCTTCCCAGCAGCTCACGCGGTTCAAGGTATTTCGCGATGCAATCGAGTGTATGGCGTCCCGGACGACTTGTATTGGCTGTTATCACTTGCATTTTACCGCTGTCGATATCGCAACCTTGCTCGGGGCAGCGAACTTCCAAACAAGCAAGCGTTTATTTAACCGCCAGGCTCGAGTCTATTTCGGTTAGCGCGGTCCCCTTTACCGAGTTCGATCTGATTGGACAAGGGCACGGTGAGCTAGGAGATAGGTCTGTTCTGATCACGGCGTCCTGCGCCCTATCTTCAGAGCGGACCCTGGTTCGGATAGTCGAGAACGGGAGGCCACTTTTCTTTGGAACTGCCTGGGGATCGAACCGACCAGTACACCGGGTTTATCAATTGAGCATCCCGGCCCCAGACGGTAGATCGGGAAGAGAGGAATTCAACGTTCAGCGACGTAGCGTGACCATCATTGTCCAGGCGTTTTAGAGGCTCGACATGTAAGGGGTGCGCGGGGCAGCGACGTGGAAATGCGGGCTCAAGCATGAAAGTGGGACATGGACAAAAGCATTGTCATAAGGGTCAGAACCGAGAACGTTCTCTCAACGTAACAAGTGCGATTGCGTTGGCTTCACGATCCATGCTGGTGTGCGCGCTTCTCGTCCTGAGCCGTTGCTCGTATGCACAAGCGGTGTCTCCCGTAATAGCGGAATTCAGAAAGATAGCCGAGGGTAGAATTGCCCTCACGAATAACACGTTTACGCCTATGGCTGTCGTGCTGGAGGCGCGAAGCTTCAGCATTGACCCGGATGGAGTAGGCGTATATCGACCGCTCGATCCAAGCATTCACATAAGACTCTCGTCGATGAGCGCCAGACTCGATCCCGGCCACACGTATTATGTCTCCTACAGGGCGGAGGCAGAAGCTCTCCCGGCGTGGTTTACGATTTATTCGACGTTCTCGATATTGAGGCGTGGCGCCAGTCCCGATGTTCGCATTCTTCTTCCACACACGGTCTATATCTACCCAACAAAGCCCAAATCCAAAAGCGGCGCAGCTGAGGTAGAACAATGGACCTATCTCGAAGGTTCCGGCAAACTTGTTGTCGAAATGCTGAACGATACGCTTGATCTGGAGCGCGTAGAAGAGATTCGTATCGATTCTGACTCACATTCAAACGTCTCGGCCGGGTTCCCGATGCTTCCCGGCAGCAAGCGCCGAGTTGAAGTGGACTGGGAAGAAAAGGAGCCGCCTGAGCGACTCTTGCTGCGTACAAATCGGTCTAATATCAGGTTATCGCTTCATTCGTTAAGACGACCAGACTGATCGATCTTGTACAGTTGTGAGCTGATCTTGCATATACGCGGAGACTCAGGTTGCAGATTTTCGAGATTTCAGTTAGGAGAATCTCCGGTCTGTCTTCGCACAAGGCTTCTTCTCCAAAGTCAATGGGAAAGGAAACGCGCCTCTAGGTTGGTGGCGACGCTCGCGGCTGACATGCAAAGTACTCTGGTGCACGCAGATGTGACAGCACAAGGCCTGCTCTTGGCGATCAGATCGGGACGAGGTTCTATTACCTTCGATTGGGCAAAGTGACAGCCGTCACAACCTCCGCACACAGGGCGGGAACACCATCAAAAAGATTCTCCCCAGCAATCCATGGGGCTTTCCTCGGTGGAACATTGTCTGCCTTAGAGACTGATCCGATGGAGTGTGGCCGATCCAGCAGGGCTATTATGAAGCTTTCATTCTTGAGCTTGTTGCGCTTTCTAACGACCGCTATCAGCATCTTCATTGCAGGCGTTAGCTTCGGTCAGCAGCCCGCCCCTGACCTGTCTGAGGCGAGCCTCGAGGAACTTGGGAGCATTCAGGTCTACAGCGCCTCAAAGCGCTTGCAGTCCGTTGGAGACGCCCCGGCGTCGGTAACGGTGATTTCAGCCGATGAGATTCAGAAACATGCTTACCGAACACTGGCCGATATTCTTCGAACTCTCAGTAGCTTCTATGTCACCTATGACCGCATCTACAGCAGTCTCGGTGTGAGAGGGTTTGCGCGTCCGGGCGACTTCAATACCAGAATTCTTCTTCTTGTAGACGGGCATCGGCTGAACGACAATATTTACGACGAGGCAATGCTCGGAACCGAGCTTCCCATTGATCTCGATCTCATCCAGCGCATCGAGATTGTGCGCGGTCCAGTGTCATCGCTATACGGCAGTAATGCGCTCTTTGCCGTGATCAACATCATGACCAAGGGGACCGAGATTGTAAACGGGCTCGACTTGTCCACCGAGATTGCTTCCTTCAGCACCTACAAGATGAAGGCGAGCTACGGTCGTGAATTGAAGCGAATCAACCTTCTTATTTCAGGGTCGTTCTATAGGAGTCGGGGACAAAGTCAGATTTTCTATTCAGAATTTGATGCTCCAGAAACAAACAATGGCATCGCATCCCATGTGGATAACGACCAGTTGGGCACCGCTTTCGGTGTGATCTCGTCTCATGATTTCACGCTTGAGGCGCTATACGGCACCCGAGAGAAAGGCATTCCCACGGCGGCCTACGCAACGGTCTTCAACAACCCGGGCACGCGCGCAACCGACTCGCACGGATATGCAGATCTACGGTATGAGCACACTTTCCGCGGTTCTTTCGACGTGTCTGCCCGTGCATTTTATGACCGATATAACTATCAGGGAACCTACATGTACTCTTCGCAAACTGATCCGGGAGAGACCAATCCCAATCTCGACTTTGCTGACGGGAGATGGTGGGGAGCCGAGCTTCAGTTGACGGCATCTGTGCTTGGAAATGATCGTGTCACCCTAGGCGGTGAATACCGCAACAACCTGCTCCAGAATCAAACCAACTACGATCTGAGACCCCGCTCGCTACTCTTGGACGATGAGCGCCAATCCTTCGTTGCGGCACTCTGGATGCAAGATGAGATAGCTGTAAACAGCTCCGTTGCTCTGAACCTCGGGCTTCGCTATGACTATTACAGTGCCGTGGACTCAAGCGCTGCCCCACGAGCCGCATTGATCTGGAAGCCACGGCACCGGACAGCTTTAAAGACGATCTACGGTGAAGCCTTCCGCGTGCCGAACGTGTACGAAAAGTACTATTCGATCCCTCCCAACGTTGCCAACCCGTCGCTCCGACCTGAAAGGACGCGTTCCGCCGAGTTTGCTTGGGAACAAGGTATATCAGATTCTTTCTGGATCTCGGTCTCCGCATTCCACAATAGCTTGAAAGACCTCATCACGCAGCAGTCATCGAGCAGCGGTTCTTTCATCTTCGAGAATCTTCAGAGGGTCCAGTCGACGGGCATCGAATTTGAAGTCAGGGGACAACGCTCGAATGGGCTCGAGAGCAGCGGTAGCTACAGCCTACAGGATAGCGAAGACAGAGATTCAGGCCGAGCTCTATCCAATTCGCCCAGGCAAATCGCCAAGTTGACTTTATGCCAACCCTTGTTGCGAAAAGCTCTTTTCGCATCCCTAGACGCCCAATACAGAGGTAGGGTGACAACCTTTGCCGGTGCCTCTGTGTCTCCCTTCGCGGTCGTTAACGTCGCTCTTCTTAATCGAAATCTGGGAAAGCATCTCGACATCTCCGGAGGTGTCTACAACCTGTTCGACGCAAAGTATTCCGATCCGCCATCAACCGCCGTGTCGCTACAATCCATCAAGCAAGACGGGCGCAGCTTTCAACTGAAAGTGGCGTGGAAATCAGGTGTTCGATAGCTAGCGATGACCGCGCCCCGTCCATCTCGAGCGAGACGCGTACTTCTCGGCCTCGCGCTGTCCCTACTTCATAGAGAGCCATCTCGTGCGCAACGTTTCGACGAGGAGCAGGTGAAGGCAGCGTATGTGTATAACTTTGCAAAGTTTGCTGAATGGCCTGCCACAGCCTTCACGGCGGCTAACGATCCTATTCGGATGTGCGTCTTGAATGATCAACCGTTCCAATCCCAATTGATGCGCACCATCAAAGACAAGCGCATTGGCGACCGCGTTGTTCTCGCCGTTTCCATTCAGAATCCGGAGCAGGCTCGACACTGCCATCTGTTGTTCATCAACTCCACTCACAATGTGGAAGTTATTCGTCTCTTCGCGTCTCTCCAGGGATCGAGTGTGTTGACCGTTGGCGAAACAGCATCTTTTGTCGACAGAGGGGGCATTATCAGTTTCGTGACTCAGGAGGGCCAAGTGCATTTTCAAGTTAATCACAAGGCTGCGACAGAATCTGGAATTCGCCTGAGCTCCAGACTTCTGAGCGTCGCTAGAAGAGTAATTGAGTAGCTCAAGATGTCGAGCAGAGAGCGATTTACGGGTTGGTCCATCCATCAAAAGCTGACCGGACTGTTCGTGGTAATGGCTTTTATCACGGCCCTCGTTGTGTTCTTGCTGTTGGGTGCATTTGACCTTTTGTCACTGACGCGATCGATGACGCGAGAATTGACGACCGTAGCCGACCTCTTGGCTCGCAACAGCTCGGCCGCGTTGACGTTTAATGATCCCGACGCGGCTCGAGACGTGCTTCAAGCTTTGCGTGTCGAATCTAACGTCACCTCCGCGTGCCTTTACACCTCGACTGGCAAACCCTTCGCCGTGTACGTGCGACGTGGGAATCAGTCTGCGTTTTATCCTCCGCCAGCCCAATCCCAGAAGGCGACATTCCACTCGGACAGATTGATTCTGTTTCGTCAGATAGTCTTCGCCGGCGAGCCGCTCGGCAGCATTTATATTGAATCCGACTTGGGACCATTGCACCAGAGAGTTAAGGAATACGGCATTGCATTTCTCCTCACATTGTTGATCACACTCTCTCTCTCTTACTTCATTGGACTCCGCCTCCAGCGACCGATCTCACGTCCTCTGATGCAGTTGGTGCGGACGGCCGACGCGATATCGACAGGGGCTGATTACACTCTGCGTGCAGAGCTACCTAATCGAGACGAGTTCGGGATGCTAGTTTCCGCATTCAATAAGATGCTTGAACAGATCCAATCCCGGAACGACCAACTGCATATCTATCAGGAGCACCTGGAAGAAGAGGTGGCCACTCGTACAGCCGAGTTGTCTTCGGCAAATGCTCGGCTGAACCTGCAAGCCGAGGCACTGAATGCCGCTGCAAATGCAATCGTTATCACTGATATCGATGGCAATGTCGTCTGGACCAATCCCGCTTTTTCCACTTTGTCCGGCTACTCGGCTGATGAAGTACTGGGGCAAAACCCTCGGCTGCTGAATTCCGGAATGCAACACCGGGAGTTCTTCGCCTC